>ENA-OFCE01000192-OFCE01000192.1-metagenomes-genome-assembly--contig:-NODE-192-length-43299-cov-5.334682_pt1 | contig 43299 bp, 49 predicted proteins | sample MGYA00153388_OFCE01 | MGnify analysis MGYA00153388 | reverse complement strand
GCTACAGACGACGCGCTGGTGGTGATTGCGTGTCGGTATCACTATGACAGTTGAGGAAGCGCGCGAGCCTGCCACCGTGTAAGTTTTTTAAGCCACGCCTAGCCACGGAGTAATTGCCCGTGGTGAAAACGGAACACCCTGACCCGGCGGCGCTGGTTTTCTTGTCAGGTGCGAAGCAGGGACTTAGGATGACGGAAATTACGTTTAAGCTAAAAAAAGCGGATCGAAAAATTACCGATTTCGCTCCTTTTTTTCACAGCTTTTTGAACAAGAGAAGCAATTGCGCTTGGAAAATAATTTTGCAGAGGAATTAGAAATTTTTAAGATGCTAAGTGCCACAGGCAAATATGCCCCTGCTGACAATCGCTGCTATGGAAATGGCTGGCCTTTTCAATTCGTACTTTATTTCTGGAGCCTCCACAGCCCAAATTCTTTTGTGGAGGCCTTTCGCATTGGTGGGAAACATGCACTGGAGAAACAAAAAAATGACACTGTCAAACGTGCTGCAAATGGTCGCAGGCTGATCGATAAAGCATCGCGCGCGAAAGTTAAACAGGCAGCTTCAGACTATCAGCACTCATTTAAAGATCGGGCAGCGGCCGAAATGGCGAATTTGGTTAATCTTGAGCCTGGCACGATCCGCAGATATTTGTCAGAGCTTTTTCCTGGTAAAAATTGGGCAGAAAAGTTGTGATGCATCACTGATTTGTTGTGATGTATTTGAAGACCTTCCGCAACCAATCTAGTGAAGCAACATAGCTAAAAGCTTGCTGTCACGCAAAACTTCTTCTATCTCAACAACGGCAAATAAAGCCGGATAGGAAAAGCCAATGTCCATCATCAGACTGCCTTCTGTAAAACAGGAAACAGCCCACCGCTCAGACGCTTCAATTTACAACGCTATCCGTGAGGGGCTATTCACCAGCGGGGTTGCAATTGGGCAACGTGCAAGGGGCTGGCCCGACTATGAGGTCAAGGCCATCAATGCAGCCCGCATCGCGGGCAAGTCGGACGCTGAAATACGCGAACTGGTCAAAACCTTGCACGCAAAGCGCACCGACCCAGCTAACGCGCTGGCTATGGTGTGAAGGGGGATGGCCATGTCCAGTACATCCACCACTTCAAATTTAATAGCTGCTTGCGCCTGTATTTACTGGGCTACAGCCCGATTTACTATAAAAATAGCACTGAATTTTGCCACTATCGTCAGGGGGCTAACATGAACACCACCCTTGACACGCTGGCCAGCACCAATGACCTGGACTACCCGACCGGGCAGCGCAGCGGCAAAGCCTTCCAGATACTAACGGCGCGGTTTGCCTTGCTTGGCTACCAACTGACCCGCACTGACACGCTGGACGGGCCACTGAGTTACCACTTAACCCGGTATGGGCTGGTAAAAAACCTGCACACGCTATGTGATGCGCAGCGGCTTATAAAGCACCTGGAGGCCACAACATGAACAAAGCTGCTGCTATGCCGTTGCGAAATTCGAGTGAAGGTTTTTCATTAACCACCGTCAATCAAGAATCACGGGTCGATTCGCGTCTGCTGGCTGACCAGCTTGGCAATCAACACAGGCAGGTTATGGCGTTGATTAAAAAGTTCGAGGATAAATTCAAGAGCTTTAACCAACTACTTTTTAAAAACGCAGTTGGTACGCGGCTGCAAGGCGGTGGTAATCCTGAACGCTATGCGCTACTGACTGAAGACCAAGCGTTTTTCCTGCTGGCCTTGTCGCGCAACAACACACGCGTGGTCGACCTGAAAGTAAAGCTGATCCTAGCTTTCAGCGAAGCGCGCCGGATTGCAGACCAGCGGCAAACTGAATATTTGCCCACTTACCACCGCTTACGTGACACGATTCATCAATTGGCGGGTGAAACGACCAATGAAAAGTTTGTGCACATCAACTTTAACAAGCTGGTGAACAAAACCGCTGGGCTGGAGGCGGGGCAGCGGCCAAAAGCGGGCTTGTCGCAAAAGGCCATGCTGATCGTGGCGCAAACCGTGGCAACGCAGGCCATGCAAGGCGCGACTGACCACCATGACGGGTATCAGTTGGCCAAGCGGTCTTTATCGGCGCTGGCTGCTGTGGTCAATGTGCAGCAATTGGCTACGCACCATGGCGGGCAATAGGTACAAGGGCAGCAAGTACACCGAAAGCTTCACAGGCATTGTGCATAGCGTGTTTGAAAGCCCGGCCTTCACTGCCCTAAGCCCCCACGTCTGCAAATTGCTGCTGGAGCTGGCCGGGCAGTACCGGGGCAGCAACAACGGCAATTTGACGGTGGCCTGGTCAGTGGTCAGCAAGCGCGGCTGGCGGTCACGCTCTACGCTGTGGCGCTGCAAGGCTGAATTGATCAAAGCCGGGTTTGTGTACGTGACCCGCAAGGGCCACATGCCAAGCACTTGCGAGCTGCTGGCGTTGACCTGGTTTGCTTTAACGTATCGCCCAAGTTTGACCCTGAAGCGCTGGCGTGCTTCAAGCCCAAAGCCTACCGGGCCAGCACGCCATTACCCATGCCAGCTATCAAAACCAAACTGGATTGGACGCTACCCAATGGCGGTAGAGCAGTGCCTGCAAAACACAATCCTTTGTCCACGGCTGAAACATGCACCGCGCTACAAGTCCACTAGCGAAACAATGCAACCCCAAAACACGGGGCTATGGTTTCAGCCGTGGACTTGCAGGCCGCTTTTCAGGCGGTTTCAATGTTTCAGCCGTGGACACCTTTATAGATAAGCCATTCTCTGTTCTTAATCCCTGCTGCTTTCCTGCCTTTGAATGAATGGCGCGGCCCACCAAAAACACGACATAACCAAAAAGAGCCAACATGACCACGACCAAAAAAGTGCCCGCAAAAGCCCCAGAGCAAACGATGGTGAAAGTAAGCGAGCTGACAACGGTACAGAAAGCGCGTTTGGCTGTGTCGCCATCACTGAACGGCGCGACAGTGATTCAGGCGTACCAAGGCAACGTGATTGGCAAAGACGTTGAATTAGGCGGTTTGATTGACCAATTGCGCGACACCTTTACCGAGGTCAAGGGCGGTGACTTGCACACGCTGGAGGCCATGCTGATAAGCCAAGCTACGGCGCTACAAACCATTTTTACGAGCTTGGCCAGGCGTGCTTGTACGCAGGATCGACTGCCGCAGTATCAAACTTTCTTGGGACTTGCTTTGAAAGCACAGGCACAGAGCCGGGCAACCATATCGGCGCTGGTTGACTTGAAATACCCAAGGCAAGCAACCTTTGTAAAACAGGCCAACATTGCCAACGGGCCGCAACAGGTCAACAACGCTGGTACGCAGGTTGGAGGTACGCAAAGCGGAACGCAGCCAATTGCAAGGGCGCGCACGCACGCGGGAAAATCCAAGCTCGAGCAAAACAAACTATTGGAGGCAAACCATGAGCAAGCCGGCAAAAGGATGGACACCAGAGCGGCGCAAACGGCAGAGCGAAGCTATCAGGCAGTGGAAACCGTGGCAACAGTCAACAGCGCCAAAAAGCCCCATGGGTGGGGCGGTGGTGTCGCGTAATGCCTGGGCGGGCGGGCATTGGCTGATGCTACGGCAGGCCATCAAGGCGATGAATCAGGCCGTGCGTGAACAAAAGGGCTGGCCGGGGTAGGGGGCTACATGAAAGCGATCAAGTCTGTAATAACAGGCCCGGAACAGAGCATGAGCGAACCCGCGCAAGGGGGGCGCTGAAAAGTCCGGCGCTTGCCTGCTGGAAACCACACGTTATCCCACGCAGAGAAAAAATTCTCCGTTTGAAAACAATCAAATTCAATCAAGCGGAAAAGGGGGGTATCAAACCCAAAGCGGGGGTACAGACGGGGGTACAAACCGGCTTTTGATTTTGCAAAACGCAGCATTCATGCGGGTTTCAAGCCATCATTCAAGCGGTTTCACCGCTTCATAGTCGCTCAAGCCCAGACTAGTTCCAGCTGGGGCAACACCAATAATCAAAGACCACTATGAATACAGGATCTGCTTGCGCCCGTATTTATTGATTAAAAGTCTTTTTTAAAAAAGGTTTCCAGCCAAAACCGTTGAGGTCTTAACGCATTTGCCGTCCATTCACGGCCAGCAATGGTATTTATTTAACTGCGTTATTCGACGTCTATTTCGTGAAAACCATACAAGCGGTTTCGCTGGTCTGCAAAGTAGCGCTCTAACGTGGCTTTGACGGTTTTGAAAGCGAGATCTTCCCAAGGGATGTCTTGCTCTTCAAAAAGTCGGGCCTCCATCGTTTCGTGTCCGGGCGCAAACTCGGCACTCAATAGCTTGGCGCGGTAAAAAAGGTGCACTTGGCCAACGCGGCGCACGTTCACTATCGAGAACAGGGTTTGCAATTCAAACTGGGCCCCAGCCTCCTCAATGGTCTCGCGAGCTGCACCCTCAGAGGTCGTCTCGTCGAGCTCCATAAAGCCTGCAGGCAAAGTCCAATAGCCTTTTCGAGGCTCAATGTTGCGTTTACACAGCAATACCTTGCACCCATCGACACCCCAAAACGGCACTGTACCAACCACATTTAAAGGATTTTCGTAATGCACCGTTGCGCAGACTGCGCAAACTGCGCGGTGCTTTGTGTCGCCGTCGTCTGGTAAGCGGTAGGTCAAACTGCCGGCGCATTCCCGGCAATGTTTCAGGGCGGATCGTTGCATCTGCGAAGTGTAGCCAATCTGTCCGGGTTGCAAAGCCACCAGCTTTAATGCCGTTTTTCCAGGGTATTTTTGCGGTAAGCCAGGAGCGTTTTCGGGATCATCGAACTGTGAGCGGTCATGCCGATTTAGCGCGATCTAACGCACAGCTTTTGTTTGTTGACAAACGAAAAAAGTTGAACATCAACTTCACACTGAGCCTGGTGCGCTCTGAATACTCTTTTCACTATAAACTCTCCCGAGATGTAAATTTTATGGTTTGCTAATGAGGAGTTGAAGCTGTTTATGGCTGTATTTGTTCGCACTGAGAAAGGTCAGGAGGCAGCGTACAGCCCGCAGTCTGCTTTGCCGCGCAAGCTGAAGTCGATACTCAAGGTAATTGACGGCCGCACGCAGGTCAGCACGTTTGAGAAAAACCTCAGCTCATTCGGTGACGTCAGGGCCATTTTGCAGTCGCTGGACATGGCCGGCCTCATAACGCAAATTGAGTCTGTGGCACCGGCTGGTCAGACCGGCATGGACCGTCGAGCAGAAAGGGCGTTTACCCCGCCCACTTCCCTGGCAGTACCCACTTCGGCGGATTGGGCGCCGACCCGAAGCCTTTACGCTGAGCATTCAGATTCCATCAAGATGGATGCGTGGCAAGCTTCCGAGTTGGCGACCCAAGTAATGCCTGCCTCGCCTGCCTCACGGCATTTGCACAATTCCGCGTTGCAAGACATTCTTGACTCGATGGCGAATTTTGTTAAGACGTACCTTCCAGACCAGTCTGTGCAAATCCTCAAAGAAATTGAGGAAATTACGACTCTGGAGCTTCTGGCCGTTACGCTCGGCGGCTATGAACAAATGGTTGTGTCCGCAGGTGAGCCAAGTGTGCAGCACCTAAAGTCAATCAAAAAATCGCTTCGGGAAAACCTGTGAACGCATTGTCGGAAGTTGTTTTCGGAATCACACCAGCGGGGTACGCGGCGCTGAGAAGTTCTACGGAGCCGATGGATTTGCGCCTTAAAACCGTGTTGACGCTGGTGGATGGGGTTTGCCCAGTCGCACAGTACGTTCCTTTTTTAATGGCGTTTGAACCGCTGGCTGAAAAGTTTTTTATCTTGGAGCGCATGGGTTATGTCAAGCGCATGGGAAAGGTTGCCACCAGTGCAGTGTCAGGATTCGAACAATTGGTTTTAGGTGGTACTTCCAAAGCGCGGCTACCACGTATAGATTCTAGGTTTCCACCGTCTGGTTTTTTACCCATTGAGTAAGTTGCGTCAGAGACAAGAATTAGCCAAGGAAAACCATGTCGGTCGCTTACCGCAAATCACTTAAAGGCATTGATGAAGTGGCTTTCAAATTAAGTGCTGTTTACCTGCCACTTTTAAATCAAGTGCTGTTGACCTGCCCCTTTTAAATCAAGTGGCGTTGACTTGCCCCTAATAGCCGCGCCAATCTAAATTCCAGCAGCCCAAGGTGTGCAAGATTAACCGATTCGTTTGTCAATCTTGCCGGGTTGCATTGAACAGCCAATCAAATGGCGACTCAATGCGGCGAGACAGCGCAGGCGGGATACGCCCGCAGCGGCTACAAGGTTTGATCTCGTTGTAGTCAAGTCTCCAGGTAGCAGTTGCCCAGGCTCACAGACGGCGCGCTACTTCAACGGCTTCCAATTGAGAGTGAACTTCAAGCATTACATAAATCCGGTGTACAAAGGTCAAGACGGTATGACGCGATACGCGATACGCGCATTAATTTGGCAATCTCTTCAAAGGTAAAGCCCTTGGCGACCAGCTCCAGCGCCTGGGTTTCACGGATCGACAGCGCATTTTGCGGGTTGTTTGGTAAGTCCTGTGCCAACCCAGCGGTTGCGGGCAAAGCAGTTGATGCGGGTGCTGCAGATGCTTTATCGCTTTAGGCGCGCGCAGACTACTTGCAGCCATGCAAAGCTCGCCCCAATAAGTTGTGGAGCCCATTATTAGTATTAATTTAATAGCGGCTTACGCCCGTTTTAATTTGGTTACAGGCCAAAAAGGTAATAAAAAACGGCCTGTCGGGCCGTTTTTTATTAATTGGGGCCAGTTTTTAGTTGACCCTACCCGGTACAAGGGTGGATCAAGCCTTGGTGCCCTTGCCATGCTTTTCAATCAAGCCCTTGGCGGTATCGAGCAGCTTTTTGCCGTCAAAACCTTTTTTGTTCATGTCTTCGACCCATTCAACCTCAACCGTGCGCGCTTTGCGACGGAACTCTTGCGCTTCAGCCACGCTGATCGTATAAATGGTGTTGCCCCTTTCGCTGGCGGACTTACGGCCAATACCGTCATTGCCCTGCTGCGTTTTGCCTAAAAACGCGGAAGTTGCGATGCCTGAGTTGTTGTCGATCACCTTTTTCAAGTCAGGTGCAAGCGAGTTGTACTTTGCCTTGTTCATCGCCATCACAAAAGTGGTGGTGTACAAGCTGCCCCCGGCAGGGTCAAACTCCGCGTGGAACTTGGTCAACTCATTGACTTTGACCGATGGAACCACTTCCCATGGAATCACACAGCCGTTGATGGTGCCTTTGCTCAGCGCATCAGGAATGCTGGGCAGCGGCATGCCCACAGGCGTTGCACCCAGCACGCCCAAGAGTTTGGTAACTTGCCGGGTCGGACCGCGCACCTTCATGCCGCGCAAATCAGCAATCGATTTCACTGGCTTGTCCGTGGTGTGAATCACTCCTGGTCCGTGTACCTGAACTGCAATAACCTGCGTGTCTTTAAATTCGTCGCTGGCCACGGTCTGGAAATACTCCCAGTACGCTTTGGAAGTCGCTTCTGCGTTGTTCATCATGAAGGGCAGTTCAAACACCTCAACTCTTGGGAATCGGCCTGCCGTATTTCCCGGCAGAGTCCACACCACATCCACAACGCCATCTTTGACCTGGTCATACAGCTGCACCGGAGTGCCGCCCAACTGCATGGCCGGGTAGCCTTCAAACTTGATACGGCCACCAGATTCTTTTTCAACCTTTTCCATCCACGGCTTGTGCATGGTCAGCCACACATTGGACTGTGGCGACATGAAGGTGTGAAATTTCAACGTAACGGCTTGCTGCGCGAAACCAGAGAGTGCGGGCGCACCCAAGGCTGCGGCGGCACCGGATTTAAGAAGTGTGCGTCTGGCGATCATGAGGCGTCCTTGAATTGGTAAAAGTTGAAGTGAAAATTTAAGGGCGGTTGCAGGTTTTGGAAACCCGTGTATGCCCTATAGCGGGTAATGTTTGGCTTTACTCGGCTTTTATGCCTGCTGATTGAATAGTCTTCGCCCAAAAATCCGTGTCCTTTTTAACCAGCGCATCCAACGCGACTGGATTCATATAACGCAGCTCAATTCCTGCTGCATCCGCTCGAGTTTTGGTTTCAGGCAGTTCCAGAGCGGCTTTTATTTGCCCGCTGAGTCTGGCGACGATGTCCGGCGGTGTTGCGGCTGGCGCAAAGATGCCTACCCAGGCTTCAAGTTCAAAGCCTTTTAAGCCAGCTTCGGTAGTGGTGGGCACATTCGGCAGCCCCGGATGGCGACTTTTGCCTGCTACTGCCAGCCCTTTGAGTTTGCCCGCCTGCACCTGTCCCATCACGGACGGCGGGGTAGTGATGAATACCTGCACTTGGCCCGACAGCACATCTTGCAAAGCCGGTCCTGAGCCACGGTAAGGAATGTGCACCATGCTGGTTTGGGTCTGTAGCTTGAACATTTCTGTACCAATGTGCGACAGTGAGCCCGTGCCCTGTGATGCGTAACTGAGCTTGCCGGGGTTCTTTTTCAAATAGCCAACAAATTCGCTCAAGTTGCTGGCGGGCACGGACGGGTGAACGGTGATGACATTGGTCGCTACAGTAATCAGAGCGATGGGTACAAAGTCTTTCTGAACCCAGGGCAGTTTGGGTGTCAGGTTTGGGTTGCCGACGTGGTATGCCGAATAAGAGTTCAGCAGGGTGTAGCCATCCGGGTTGGCTTTGGCAACTGCCTGATAAGCCACGTTGCCACTGCCGCCGCTGCGGTTGTCTACCACCACAGCTTGGGATGTCACTTTTGCCAATGAGTCCGACAAAATGCGCGCTGATGCATCCACAAAACCGCCCGGCGGATTGGGAACGACCAGCGTAATTGGCTTGGTGGGGTAGCCCTGCGCAAGCAAGATGGCTGGCGCTGCCAGTGCCGCAGTTGCAAGAGCGAAGGTAGTTAGCCAACGCAGCGAGTTTGATTTTTTTGTCATGAAATAGTTTCCAGTGTAAAAAATTAATAGCGGCCCGAAAGCAGGGCGCCTGCATCGGGGACTTCGGCCTTCAGTCCCAATGATTTCAGCAAAGCGTAGGTGGTACAAACAGCGCCCGATACGACCGGCAAACCACTGGCCGCCTCAATCAGTGGTATCGATGCAAGCGAAGGCATCTGAACACATGCTGACGCGACGATCGCATCAATGCCCTTGGTGTTCTTGAGTTGCTTCCACAACTCGGCTGGTGCTCTGGGGTCGCGTGCACCTACCGCCAGGTTGTCGCTGATTTCGAGCGAGATACTGTCGATCACTTCAATACCCTCGTTCTCGATGTATTCGATCACCATCTTTGTCAATGGTTTCATGTAGGGCGCAATGATCGACACGCGCTTGGCCCCCAGGGCATGTAGACCGTCGACCAAGGCGCCCGCGCTCGTGATGACGGGTGTTGGAGCGCCGTTCCCTGCGGTAACTTCATGCAGCCGTTTTTGGGACTGACGGTGGTAGCCCAAGCCCATGCTCATGATGGCAACCAGGCACGCGTAACCCATTGCGTCCATACGCGCATCTGACAGCTCCAGCGCGCAGCGGTCAGAGTCTTTGTCCATGGCGGCCAACTCGTCTTTGGTGACCGATTTCATGCGCATGCGGCTTGAATGAAAAGTAAAGCGCTCTGCGGACAAAGTCTCGCGCGCGCGGAGCATTGCGGGTATTTCCGTTTCCATTGTGGTGTTGGAACTCGGCACGATCAAGCCCAGGCGGTAGTGTGACTTAGGTGTTTGTGAAGTGGTCATAGGGTTTAAAAAGTATCGCGAAGTTTTGTGGAGTTGATGGATGCTGGCAGCCGCCGATCGCAGCAGTTAGCACCAGTGTTGAAAAAGCTCTCCAGATTAAGTATTAAGTGATGTACTTCACCAGCCAAAGTGGAATGATGGGAAAGAACAAAAATAGCATGGTGCGGAACACATCGCTGATTAAAAACGGCATCACGCCCCGGTAGGTTTCGCCCATCGGCACGTTTTTGGCCATCCCGTTGACGATGTACACATTCAGCCCAACAGGTGGCGCAATCAGACCAAACCCGACCGTCATCAGCACCATGATGCCAAACCAAATGGCTACGGACTCCTTTGGCATGCCAAAGTCCAGGCCCATCACCATCGGAAAGAAAATCGGAATTGTCAGCAGCAACATCGACAGCTCGTCCATGACGGCGCCGAGCATCACATAAAAAAGCAAAATCGCCACCACAACAATCAGTGGCGACAGCCCCCAGCTGCCCACCAACGCAGCCAGCTGGTTCGGCACCTGGGTCAAAGCGAGCGCAGCGTTCATCAGGTCAGCGCCAATAAAAATCAAAAAAATCATGGCGGCACTGACGGCCGTGCCGTAAAAGCACTCTTTGAACTTGGCAACCGTCATCTCGCCTTTGAGCAGCGCGGTCAAGAACGTTGCTGCAGCGCCTACCGCAGCGCCTTCAGTAGGGGTGAAAAATCCCCCATAAATGCCACCGAATACCAGCAGAAAAATGACGCCAATTGGCGCGACCCCCAGTACGGAATGCAGCGTGACGCCCTGGCGGTCTGCTTCGACTTCAGGCGCCTGGCCAGGAACAACGCGCACAAAAATCGCAACGGCCAGCATGTAGCCGCACATGGCGATGATGCCGGGAATGATGGCTGCAGCAAACAATTTGCTGATGTTTTGCTCCGTCAGGATGGCGTAAATCACCAGCACAATCGACGGCGGAAGCTGTATGCCGAGCGTGCCGCCTGCCGCCAGCGTGCCGGTTGCCAGTCGCCCCGAGTAGCCGTGGCGCTGCATTTCTGGAAGCGCCACACCCGTGATGGTGGCTGCCGTAGCGACTGATGAGCCGCTGATAGCGCCAAACGCTGCACAGGCCAGCAGGGAGGCCATGGCCAGGCCGCCCTTGAAGCGGCCCATCACGCCGGCAGCGAACTCGAACAAGGATTTGCTGATACCGCCCTTGGTAGCGAAGTGCCCCATCAGGATGAACAGCGGAATCACCGACAAATCGTAGCCCGCAAAGCGTGCAAACGCCTGGGTGTTGAGAAAGCTCGCAAACGGTGCCCAACCGGTTTGCGTGACATAGCCAATCGCACCCGCCGCAAACATGCTGACCGCAATCGGCACGCGCAGTGCCATCAGGGCCAGCATGCTGCCAAAAATCAATACCGTCAAACTCAGTGATGTCATATGGCGGTCTCGGCAGTTTCTCCGGAGGCAAAACCAAACACGGTTTGGTGCAGTGCAATCAAGCCGGTCAGTATGAACGGTGGCACCATGGCAGCGTAAACCACCCACTCAGGAAAGCCCATGATCTGGGTCTCAGAGTTTGCCGAAAATACATTGAGCCCGCCCAATGTGGTGCGCCAGGCAAGCAGGCCAAAAATAAGCACCAGCAGCAGGGTGCCGAAGCGGTTGAGTTTGTCGTTGGCGCTGTCGCTGAGTTTCGCAGTGAAGAAGTCAACAATAATGTTTCCCCGCCGCAGTTGGCAGAGCGGCATAAAAAGAGCGATGGCAGCGCCTGCAGCAACGCCGGTTAGCTCAAACGCACCCACGATAGATGCGCCCGTCGTGTTTCGCCCAATCAGGCTGGCGCAGGTCATCAGCGTGATGCCGGTAAGCAGTAGCCCCGCAATGATGGCGCAAAATTTTGCCAGATTCTCAAGAATTTTCATACGGGTTTTTACAAGACAGTAACCGTCAAGGTGCCCAGCCCGGCAACGCCGCACACCATCGTGTCGCCGCTCAACACAGCAGCCACGCCCTCGGGCGTGCCGGTGTAGATTAAATCGCCCGGCATCAGTTCCCACGCGGCGGACAGGTGCTCAATTGTTTCCGCGACGTTCCAGATGAGCTTGGACACGTTGCTGCGCTGGCGGTCAACACCCGCGACCTGGACATACAGCTCGGCATGGTTCACATCGCCCGCTTGGCCTATGGGCGTGATTGGGCCAATCGGCGCTGAGTGGTCAAACGCTTTGCCGATGCACCACGGCCGGCCTGCTTTTTTCATCTCACCTTGCAGGTCGCGGCGCGTCATGTCCAGTCCCACCGCGTAGCCGAATATGTGCTTGTGCGCTTCGGCCGCCGTGATGTTTTTCCCGCCAGTGCCAATGGCTACGACCAGTTCAATTTCATGGTGAAAATTTTTCGTCAGACTGGGGTAGGGTATGCGGCCCGTTTGTCCCGCTTCGACGGCGACGATGGTATCGGCAGGCTTCAGAAAGAAAAACGGCGGCTCGCGGCCTGTAAAACCCATTTCCTTGGCATGCTCTTCATAATTGCGGCCCACACAATACACGCGGTGCACGGCAAAGCGCTTGTCACTTCCAACAACGGGCACCGACACGGTGGCGGGTGGCGCGAAAACGTAGCTTGATGAATCACTCATTGCATTCTTTCTTCTCTGTGTATGCCCAATGCCAGGTGCACCGGACGGTCTGAAAAACTAAACAACACGCAGCCAGCATCGCTGGAAAGCCTGGCGGTGTACCACGACGGAACTACAAAATGGTCTCGCGGGCTGACCTCGAAAGTGGTGGTGTTGCCGCCCGATTCCATGCTGACCCTGGCAGTGCCTTCAACCACGCTGAATACCGCTCCATCGGTCTGGCGGTAAGGCTTGCCGCTAAAGCCTGCAGGCAGCCGCTGCATGAAGGTGGCCATCGTCGGCATGGGTGAGCCGCCTGTAGCCGGATTTACATAGCGAAGCTTGACGCCGTCCCACGCATCCACATCGGCTTGGCGCTCGAGTTCATGCAGCGCGTGGCGCGTGCGTTCGTAGGGGTAGCTAAAAATCGGTGACGTTTGGCCAAAAGGCGCGTCATACCGCATGGGCAGCATATTGGCGCTGTATCGGTGCGCGCTGATGCCTTGCGGCTTGCGAATCGGCTGGCTGGCAGCAGTGCCGTTTTCAGCAAAACCAGCGTCAAAAAAACGCAGCATCGGTATGTCCAGGCCATCAAGCCAGACCACGGGGTTGTCAGAAGCGGCAGCTCCATCGTGGCCGTGGTCGTGCCAAGTCCAGCTGGGGGTGATGATGAAGTCGCCTGGCTGCATTTGCGTGCGTTCGCCATCTACAGCGGTGTATGCGCCATGCCCTTCGACAACAAAACGCAGCGCACTTTGCGTGTGCCTGTGACTGGGCGCAACTTCACCGGGCAAGATGACCTGCAGCCCCGCATACAGCGACTGCGTGATGCACGACTGGCCGCGCAGGGCCGGGTTTTCAAGCACCAGCACGCGGCGCACGGCCTCTTCGGCGGTGATGAGCTGGCCAGAAGCCATTAAAAATGGCCGAATGTCGCTGTACACCCAAACTGCGGGCACGCAAGGTGTGGCGGGCGAGGGCGGCACGAGGGCGTGCAGCACTTCCCACAGGGGCGTCAGGTTATGCTGGCTAATTGCGCCGTAAAACGCCTCGCGCTCTGCTGCGGTCTCAGTCGGCACGGCAATGTGGTCAGGGGTGTTCATGGTCAAGATAAGCGCCGTCAATGCTTAATGCGGTTTGCAAAGCTGGTACATCGATGTCGGCAAACCGCTGGCTGGCCCCAAGCATGGCAGCAGCGGTTCCTGCAGCTTGGCCCATCACAAAGCAGGCACCGCTGGCGCGCGCGGCGGATTGGCCTTCATGCGTCATGGACGCGCAGCGCCCGGCTACCAATAGATTGTCAACATTTGGCGGCACCAGCATCCGCCACGGCAGGTCGTTGAATGCGCGGCCATACCCGGTTTCGGCGCTGCGCGGAAATTGCCATTCAATCTTGCCAGCGGTGTGCAACTCCATCGGCCACGCATTGATGCCTATGGCGTCGTCGAAGCGCGCCGACGACAGAATGTCTTCTCCGCTTAACGCATACACGCCCGTCATGCGCCGCGATTCACGAATACCGATTTGCGGCGCAATATCGACAATCGCAGCAGCCTCAAAACCCGGCACTTCAGCTTTTAAAAATTTGAAGTATTCAGCCACCTGGCGTCTGCCTTCAGACTCACCCGCGCTGAGTTGCCGGGCGTCCAGGGCATCCATTGCCTTGCCTTGCGCGTTGCTGATCTGCGTGACGTTGGCGCGCCATTCGGTCGGGTTCCTTTGGGGCCGCACAATCGCGCCTTCTCTGGGAAAGCTGTACTTGCCAGGCGTCGCCAGAAGCGCGTCCGCCATCAGCATATTGATGGCCTTGAAGTCTCCAATGGCTGCCAGCGCACGTTCAGCGTGTACGTGCCCCACACGAAACATCGTGGTGGGAAACAAGCCACTGCCGTTGCCGTCGCCGACCTGGTAGGGCACGCCAGCAAAATGCGCCACGTCGGCGTCGCCCGAGCAGTCGATGAAGCACCTCGCCTGAATCGCCTGGCGGCCGGATTTTGTTTCCACTATCAAAGCGCTGATTTGGCTGCCTTCCATCACCACCGCTGCAGCCCAGGCGTGGAAAAGCAAATTTACGCCAGCAGCCAGCAGCATGTCATCAGCCGCACATTTATAGGCGCTGGCGTCGTATGAACGCACCCGAATACGCCCAGCCATGCCGTCTTGCGGAGCGTTGAGGCCACCAAGCGATTCGATCCGTGCGAGCAGGTCGTCCACCACGCCATGCACCACGCTGCACATTACGCCGTCTTTGCGTCCGTAAAGTCCGGCAAAGTTGGTCACGCCCCCAGCAGTGCCCATGCCGCCCAAAAAGCCGTAGCGTTCCACCAGCAGCACGTTGGCGCCGCGTTTGGCGGCGCTGCTGCTTGCAGCCAAGCCTGCCGGACCGCCGCCAATGACCACCACGTCAAACGCGCCGAAAACTGAAAGTTGGCGGGAAGGTTCCTGAACAAAAGTCATGGTTAGATGAGAGTCAACAGCCGCAGCGCCGGGCCGCCCCAAGCAACGCTAGCCCCCTCCGGGGGTAGCGAGCTACACACAGTGAGCGAGCGTGGGGGCAACAGCCGCAGCGCCGGGCCGCCCCAAGCAAGGCTAGCCCCCTCGGGGGGCAGCGAGCTACACACAGTGAGCGAGCGTGGGGGCAACATCACTCGATTTTGATGCCACGCATCGCGATGATGCCGCCCAAAATTGCGGTTTCGCTTTTCACGCGGCTTGCCAAACCTTCGGGCGATGTGCCGACGGCCTGCCAGCCCTGGTTAAACAGCTTTTGGCGGGTGTCGGCATCGCGAATAATTTTTGAGACTTCAGAGTTCAATTTGGCCTGCGCCGCTTTGGACAGGTTGGCTGGACCAATCAGTGCTGTCCACACTTCCAGGCTGAAGTTGCGAATGTCGGCTTCGGCAAGCGGGGCGATTTCGGTAGCCAATGCGCTGCGCCCGCTGGTCAATCCAATCGCTTTGAGTTTGCCCGCTTTGATTTGCGGCAGCGCGATACCGGGGGGAACCAGCGCCATTTGCAGCTGTCCGCCCAGCAAAGCCGTGACCACTTGCGGATTGCCCTGGTACGGCACGTGCACAGCCTGCAGGCCACCGGCTTTTGACTTGAGCAGCTCCATGCCCAAATGCCCCACTGACCCATTGCCCACCGAGCCGTAGTTCCATTTATCTCCACCGGCTCTGGCTGCATCAAAAAACGCCACGCCCGATGGCAAATTGGTGGGCGCTACCAGCACCAAAGGAGCCGTGGTCAGCAATGAAATGGGTGTGAAGTCTTTGGCAGGGTCGTACGGCAGCTTTGAATACAGCAACTTGGCCGAGGTCAAATTGCCATTGATCACTACGCCCAGCGTGTGATCGTCAGTCGCCTTAGCCACCAAATCGGCAGAAATATTGCCTGATGCGCCAGGCTTGTTTTCAATAATCACACTCTGGCCCAGCGCGCGTGACAGTGGCTCGGCCAAAGTACGCGCGGCCATGTCGGGCGTGGAGCCTCCAGGAAACCCCACCAAAATGCGCACTGGCCTGGTCGGCCACTGGGCTGCTGTAGCCGCTGTAGCAATCAATTTTTCGGTGCTGGTTTGGGCTATAGCGCCCATATTTAGGGCGCAAGCAGCTACTAAAATAATAGCGTTTACCGTTTTGCGGCGTGGTAACTGGGTGCGTACGGTTTGCGACTTCATGACGGGTTCCATAAATAGAGGTTTATCGGTTGAGAAAGTATTCGTTATTTAAACAGCTTTGAAAGCTCAATTCCGTCGTACATCCATTTCAGTCCAGCAAAGCCAGCGTTCTCGGTGCCGCTTTGGAACATCTGATTTCGCAGCTCTCGCTTGACGCCCGACGCGTGGTAAATATCGCCATACAAACGTGCGGTGAGCTGCACGCGGCCAGTACGCAGGTACCGGGCTTGCTGGTAATGCTGGAAAGCCGCTGGAGCATCTCCGTTCGTAAAGCGCAGCGCTTCGCGCAACACGACGGCATCTTCGATCGCCTGACCCGCCCCTTGGGCCAAATACTGCAGCATAGGGTGCGCTGCATCGCCGAGCAGCGTCACGCGGCGGTCGGTCCAATTTTTGACTGGTTCGCGGTCGCACAACACCCACATTTTCCAGGTGTTGATTTTGCCCAATAGCTCTTTTACGGGCGCGCAGGCGTTGGCAAAGCGCTCGGTTAATTCAGCCGTGTCGCCAAAGCTGTCCCAGCCCTCGTCGTACTTCGTGCTGTGGAAAACCGCTACCAGGTTGAACAGCTCGCCGCGCCGGAGCGGGTAATGCACCAGATGCGTTTTTTCGCCCCCCCACAGCACCACGTCTTCGCTCCATAAGTGTTCAGGTACGTCTTCGCGTTTGAGCACTGCGCGGTATGCAATATGGCCTGATACGCGCGGTTTGCCGTCGCCCACAACGGCTTCCCTGATGCGGCTCCACATGCCGTCTGCGCCAATCAGCGCGCTGGCTGTCAAACTTTCTCCACGGACCAGGATGACGTTGACTTCGTTTGTCGTCTGCGTGAAAGATTCAACTTTCGAATCAGTGCGCAGCGTGATGTTCAGCTGCGCGTTGCAAGCGTCCAAAAATATCTGGTGCAGGTCTGCACGGTAAATCACCCCATAAGCAAACCCATAGAGCGACCTGGCTGCGTCGCCCAAAGGCACACGCACAATCTTTTCACCCGTCACCACGTCGTTCATGCCAAGGCCGGCGGGGAAGAAGGCTGCGGTATTCACCGCTTCAGTCAAACCCAGCACTTCAAACATGCGAAAAATATTGGGGCCAAGCTGAATACCCGCGCCGATTTCGCCAAAGGTTGCAGATTGCTCCAGCACAGTCACCGGGTAGCCGTCTTGTGCGAGCGCAAGCGCCGTCGCCAAGCCTCCGATACCACCACCGGAGATGATGAAGCTGGTTTTTTTATCCATGAATAATAGTAAGCATACTTATTAAAAAGGGCAAGAAGAAAAACCCTGTCGTCTAAAGCACCACTGTGCGACCTGTGCGCCTTTAAACTGCCAGCATGACCAAAAGTTATAAATTCGCAGCTGCTCCGGGGCACTTGATCCGCCGCGCCCAACAAATTGCTGTTGCAGTTTTTATGGAGGAAACCGCCGGGTTTGACGTCACGCCGGTGCAGTTCGCCATCTTGAATGCCCTGATTGACAATCCGGCGGAAGACCAGGTCACGCTGTCAAAAAACGTCGCGTTTGACCCCGCAACGTTCGGGTCAGTCATCTCGCGGCTGGAGGTCAAAGGCTGGGTGACGCGTGCGGCTGACGCGGACGACAAACGGCGCAAGCTGCTGTGGATAACGGAGGAGGGCAAGCAGATTGCTTTTTCCATGAAGCGCTCAGTTGCCCACGCCCAAGTGAGAATTATTGGGCCACTTGACGACCTGGAGCAAGACCAATTGGTCCGCTTGTTGGGAAAGCTGGTGGCTGGGCACGAAAGTGCCGACTTGAAGTCGTCGGGCAACTCTGTCTAGTGAATACTCTTTTAGTACTGGCTCGCGGGCAGCACAACCGTCAAGCCGTCCAGCGCAGCGGTCAGTTTGATCTGGCAGCTCAAACGGCTGTTGGGTTCGCGCGGCACAGCCGTAAAAACAAGCATCGCCAGCTCTTCATCATCGGGCGGCGGTAAAAGCGAAGCGAATTCGTCCGTCACGATGACATGGCAAGTGGCGCAGGTCATCAACCCGCCACAGTCCGCAGCAATGCCGTCTATGCCGTTTTTGGTCGCCGCTTCCATCAGGCTCTTGCCGACCTTCCCCGTCGTTTTTATAGTGTCAAAAGTGCCTTTAGCGCCCGTTTTTTGGGCGCGAGCAGCTATGAAATTAATAGTAATTGAAGGGCTCATCAGGTATTGCTTAGGGTGTGGGTTGGGTCTAAATTCGGCCAAAATACTCGCGCCGCTCCCATTCGGCGGGATCGGATGCAGCTTGGTAGCGCGTAATTTCGGCGCGTTTGATGTGGCTAAAGTAATCCAGAAATTCAGCTCCAAACGCACTGCGCAAAACGCCGTCCGCTCCAAGTCCGTCAAGAGCCAGCTGCAGGCTGCTGGGCAGCAGCGGCGATTGTGATTGGTAGGGCGACTGCGTTGCCAACGGTGCACAAAGTTCGTTTTTAATGCCGTCAAGCCCAGCATAAATTTGAGCCGCAATGTACAGATACGGGTTTGCTGCTGGCTCGCCTATTCGGTTTTCAATGCGCGTTGCAGCATCGTTTGGCTGGCCAATCACGCGCAGCATGGCACCCCGGTTGTCGCGGCCCCAGACTGCTGCCTGCGGAGCAAGCGCGTTGGGTTGAAACCTGCGGTAAGCGTTGATGGTGGGCGCACAAAAAGCTGTCATGCCTTGCGCGTGCGCGAGTAGGCCGGCCAGGTAATGCGCACCAATGTTTGAGAGTGCGTGGCTTGCCTGTTCAGGCGAGCTACCCGGTGCAGGTGCGGTCCGCATAAAAGCGTTTTGAGAAGTTTTCAGGTCGCAAAGGGACTGGTGCAAGTGCCAGCCACTGGACATGATGTTGTCAAACGGTGGCCTGCACATGAAGGTAGCGTGGTAGCCCGCCCGGCGAAGCGCTTGCTTGACCGCACTGCGAAAAATCACCATGTTGTCGGCTGCTGTTAGCGCGTCCGTCGGCTCAAAAACGGCTTCGACCTGGCTCGGGCCAAATTCGATTTCAAGCGATGCCAAAGGCAGGCCAAATGCCAGCGCAGTGCGCCGCACAATGTCCAAAGGCGCATCGGCCATGTCAGCCCATTGTTCAGACAGCAAGTGGTAGCCGGGGTGAATCAAGCTGACTTCTGGCACCGGGCCGGGCCAATCTGCCTGCATGGGGTCTAACTGGTGACGCGCGCCATCTACGTTGATTTTGTAGATGTGAAACTCCACTTCCAACCCGCACACCATGCCGTACCCCGCAGCGGCCAGGTGGGCGAGGGCGGTTTGCAGCACGCGGCGCGAATCCAGCGCGACTGGCGCTGCGTTTGCAAACCAGGGCTGGCACTGCACCCATGCGGTTTTTTCCAACCACGGCAACACCTTGAAACTGCTTGGGTCGGGCAGCAGCATCAGGTTACTGGCGAATTCAAAGCCAGGCAGGGTGCGCATTCCGTCGACATCAAATATTTTGTAGGCTGTGCGGTCAGAGGTGTCTTTAAGCAGCAATGTGCTGACCATGCCCAACCCATTGGTCATTGCCTTGACCGCTGCCTTGGCCAGCAGCGTTTTGACCCGCAGCATGCCGTGCAAATCGCACCAGGCGAAGCGCACAGTGTGAATGCCGCTATCCGTCATCAATTTTGCAATGCGGTCAATCGCTGCCTGGCGCGCAGTGTCGTGTACGCCGGTCTGCTCAGCGAAATTTTTCACGGGGCTACCTTCACCCAAGGTGCTGCACTGCGCTTGTTCTGCGCCTCAGTTTGCCACCAGTTTTGCCAATCGCCAGCCGGCGCAATTCCATCCACCGTATCGGGCCCAGCCATTGCCGCTGCTTGTGCACTGTCGGCCATGCCGGGGGCTACTTCGCCGTTTTGCACTGCGTCAATCGCCTTTATCAGCACCCGCCGGTTGGCCATGATGACTTTATCTGTGGTGCCCAAATGCTCTCGGGTACGGTCCGCAATTTCACCCATGCTCTCAACTGCCCATTGGTCATGAACATTAATATCTTCTTCGCCCATGCCGAGGTAAGTCGTGCTCATTTGCTCATCGGCGTTAAAACCCCAGTTGTTGTGGCGCCCAGCTTTTGGAATGTAGTCGGGAAGTAGGATGAATGCCGCGCGTTGGGCACGCATGGCGGCTTTGTCCAGCGGCTCGGCAAAGCCCGTAAAAAACGAATACCAATACGTGTGCGTGTCGTCCACCGGCACATGCATTTGTGTGATGGTGGTGGTGCTGGACAGCGGAATCACAAACGTGGCGGGAAATATCGATTGCGTCACGCGCACGTGCACAAGCTGCTCAGTCATGCGGCGCAGGGCGGTCAGTTGCATGCCCCAGGGTGTAGGCGTAAAACTGATGTCGGGTTGTGCGAATTCGCGCATGATGCGCGTCATGGGCCATTGCTCACCATCCGCATCGCCTGCCGCGGCGCTGCGAAACTGCTTGCCCGCCGCATTGCCGCCAACGCCCGCTAGCGCTTCATCTTGCAAAAATCGGTGCAAGTACGAGGGGTGGGCGGGGTCAATGCCAACCTCGACGGCTTGCAGCCAGTTGGCGTTCCACAGGCCTTTAAACACAAAGCTGTGCGTGCCGGGCGCAGTAAAACAATCGAAGTTGGGCAGCGGCGGCGGCGTACTGTCTTCATCGCCAAGCCACGCAAACAGCACGCCGCTTTTTTCCTGCACCGGGTAGCTGCGCTGCCGTATGCGCTCGCATAGTTTGCTACCCGGGGGCTCGGCGGGCGTCTGCAGGCACCGGCCATCGGGCGCAAACTTCCACCCGTGAAAAGGGCAGCGCAGACCGCCGCCCTCAGAACCTGGCTCCAGTCGGCCAAAAGACAGATCAGCGCCACGGTGCGCGCAGTTGCGCTCGAGCAGGCCCCAGCTCCCCAACGCATCTTTAAAAAGCACCAGGTTTTGCCCCAGCAGACGCACAGCTTTTACTGGCCGCGAGGCCATACGTGGGTCAAGCGCCGCATCAAATTCGGCGACGAGTGCTGCGGGCTGCCAATAGCGGCGCATCAACTGCCCGCACGGCGTGCCGGGTCCGATGCGGGTGATGCGTTCGTTTTGCTCTGCGTTCATTTTTAATGCGTGGTGTGATGGGGCATGATAATGCTGCGACGCTTGCGCAACACCAGGAGTTTTCATGGAATCAAAACCACCGCTGCCGCCTTTTACGTTTGATACTGCCGTCCAAAAGGTACGCGCCGCAGAATACGGCTGCAACAACCGGGACCCGCAAAAGGTGTCGATGTCTTACACGGCACAAAGCACTTGCGATTTGGGGGTTTAGTCACATGAACGATATGGTTGAAGTGAAAGAGCCGCGTCTGTGGGTTGCCGACGGCTGGACCGCCAAGGTACTTAAAAACGAAGACGATGACGGCTGGGCAGTCGCCATGATCAAAGACGGTGAGCCCGAACCCGCGCTGGTCGGGCCCTGGACGATGGGGCGCGACAAAAAGAACCCGAAACCTCTTGACGTGAATGCATTCCACACACTGGTTAAAACAGCAGCAGAATTTGTGCGCAGGCATGAGCAGCAGTTGCACGCCGAGCTGCACCAGAGCGTGACCGTCACGGCACCATCTGGCCGGGTGACAGTGAATCTCGACATCGTGCCTGATGAAGACAACCCATTCGCGATGCTGTCTGCGCGTGATGAGGGCGGTGACTTGCTGGCCGAAGTGAAAACCGCAGCGTCTTTCAAACTCAACCGCGCATCAGCCGAGGCTTGGGCAGCGCGCAAATTTGAAAAACCAAAATGAACTTTGCACGTGATCTGGCCAACAGCTGCAGTGCTTTGCTGACGTTGGGTTCCATTTTGACTGGTGTAACGATTATTTTGCTGTTTCTGGGGGAAACCTCTGACCTGGAGATTCTTAAAATTTCAAGTATCGGTTTTTTGACGGGTGTGGTGTGTTTTTTGCTGGCGCTGGTTTGTTTTTTGGCCGAAACGCTGCAGGCCACCAAGCTGCTTAAATTTGCAGAGTTGCCCGTCAACCCACGCCTTTAAAAGCACATCCCGCGCATGATTCAAAGTAGTTCCTCGCGCCGTACCTATGCTGCGTGCGTTGCTTTGGTTGCCTGGGCTGCGCTGGCCGTACAGCTGTGGCTGACGATGGCCATCGTGCTTGCGCAGGGGCGTGGCTTCATGATGGGGTTGGTCGTGTATTTCGGGTTTTTCACGGTGCTGACCAATCTGCTGGCGGCGCTGGTGTTGACGGGACATGCAGCAGGGCCGGGCTTTTTTGCGTATAGGCGCGCTGCAAGCCCGGTTGTGATGACGGCGACTGCTGCGTCCATCACCATCGTGGGCGCAGTGTATTTTTTAATTCTTCGCCACTTATGGAAGCCCGAAGGCGCGCAATTTTGGGCCGACGTGGCGCTGCATTATGGTGTGCCCACGCTGGTGGTGGTGTTCTGGGCCTGGACAGTTCCGGCGCGCGCGCTGGGCTGGAAAGACGCGCCATGGCTTTTAGCCTATCCGCTGGTGTATCTGGTCTACGTTTTTGTGCGGGGTGAAATCTTGCATCTATACCCCTACGCATTCATCGATGTGCTGGCCATTGGCTTGCGCGCAGCGCTTTTAAATGCCGCCGGAATCATGCTTGCATACGCCTTGGTGGTGGGTGCTTTTTGTGGGCTGAAAATGGTCTTTTCTTCAACTTCCAGGGAGTCAATATGAATCAACTTTTGGTAGCAACTGCCTTGGCAATGGTTTTGCACGGCCCGAGCGCGTGGGCGCAGACCGCCAGCGGAAATGCACCGCTAGATTGCAAAGGGCCCAGCACACAGAAACAAATGAATGACTGCGCCTATGAAGATTTTCTGGCAGCCAATGCGGGCTACTCTGAAAGTAACAAATCTGTGTCGAGCAAGCTTTCTGGAAAGCAGCGCGACTTGTTTCGCCGAGCACAGACCTCCTGGATCGCCTATCGCACAGCGACTTGCGCGTTTGAAAGCAGTGCCGTGCAGGGCGGTAGCGCGCAGGGTATGGTCAACTGGCAATGCGCGGCGCGGATGACGCGGGTGCGTGTGGTCGAGCTGGGCAAACTAGGCAATTGCGCAGAAGGCGATTTGGCCTGCGTGCGTCTTAAAAAGTAGTGAGATGTAAAGTTGCTACTAAATAAATAGCTGCTTGCGCCCGTGTTTAAAGTGCGATAGGCTCATTTTGTATCTTAAAACGGTCAGTTTTACCAAAAATTGACGTTTTTCACTGAAACCACAAGGATTCACCCATGCTGCTGGACGCCGATGACTGCCAACTCGTACTGGTCGACTACCAGACCCGCCTGACCCCCGTCATTTTCGACGAGCAACGCGTGCTGGCAAACGCCGTTCGGCTGGCCAAAATGGCGCACATCATGCAGGTTCCAGTTTGGGCAACAGCCCAGTTGCCCGACAAGCTGGGGCCCAATAATGCTGCTGTTCAGGCCGCCATCGACGCGGCAAACGGAAAAACCCTGTCCAAAGCGCATTTCAGCGCTATGGCAGATGGCCTTGGCGACTGGTTGCGCCCACCGGCACGCAAACCGCCGCAAGGCGATCAGATCCGGGGCAATGCCCGAAGCTTGCCCAAGCACATGCAAAAGCCGCAGAGCCAAGCCCAGGAACCAGACGAAGCTCGCAACGTTGTTGTGATTGCAGGCTGCGAAGCGCATGTGTGCTTGCTGCAAACCGCACTCGACCTTCTGGAAGAAGAGTTTGACGTGTGGGTGGTAACAGACGCCTGTAGCTCACGGCTTGAAGCCAACCGGGACGCCGCTTTTGACCGCCTGGCCGGAAACGGCGCTGAGCTGGTCACCACTGAAATGGTGGCTTTTGAGTGGCTGCGAACGGCCGACCATCCAGCCTTCAAAGATATGCTGGCTTTGATCAAATAATCACTGCGGCGGCAAAAAAGGTGACGAGCCTTTACCCCGGCACTGACTCCACAGTTAGGGCTGCTTGGTTCCCCACCTGACCCGTTTGGCCGCTTTACCATGCGGGAAGGCTCGTCAAGGCGTATTGTACGAGACTGGAGCGGTCTGGACAGCCCATTGGGTGCGAAGCTTTCAGATTGAAATGCGAGCACTGCGCCATCCTGCGCAACTTTATCCAGGAGATCAACGATGAAAAAGATGCCTGAATTTACAACTTTAGCGGCAGCCCTGGCTCTGAGTGGACTGGCCGGCTGCGCCAGCCTGCCGGGAGAAGTGAGCCAAAAACAGGAAATGGTCAATGGCGAAGAAACGATGAAGTAGCAGGAAATGCTGCGCGATCAAGAAAAAATGAAAAACGACGCCATCAGGAACTAAATCGCTCTGGGATTGCAGCCTGTAGCGGCTTTAGGTCTCGGCGCCCTGTTGGGGTCCCGAATGTTCAACTTAGAATTAGAAATGTCTTACCTAGTTCTTGCCCGCAAATACCGCCCAAAAAACTTTTCTGAGATGGTCGGGCAGGCCCATGTTGTGCAAGCGCTGAGCAACGCCTTGACCACCCAACGGCTGCACCATGCGTATTTGTTCACCGGCACGCGGGGAGTTGGCAAAACCACTATTTCACGCATTTTGGCCAAGTCGCTGAACTGCATTGGCGCAGACGGCCAGGGCGGCATTACTGCCACGCCCTGTGGGGCATGCGAGGCTTGCAGGGACATTGATTCAGGCCGATTTGTTGACTACACCGAGCTGGACGCGGCATCGAACCGCGGCGTTGATGAGATTGCACAGCTGCTGGAGCAGGCGGTGTACAAGCCGGTCGTGGGGCGATTCAAAGTCTTCATGATTGACGAGGTTCACATGCTGACGAACACGGCCTTTAACGCCATGCTCAAAACGCTGGAAGAGCCGCCCGAGTATTTGAAGTTTGTGCTGGCCACGACCGATCCGCAAAAAGTACCCGCCACGGTGCTGTCGCGCTGCTTGCAATTTAACTTGCGGCCGATGGCACCAGAAACCATTTTGGAACATTTGGGTGCTGTTCTAGGTGCGGAAAATGTGCCGTCAGAGCCGCAAGCGCTTCGCTTGTTGGCACGCGCAGCGCGCGGCTCGATGCGCGATGCGTTGTCGCTCACCGACCAGGCGATTGCCTTTGGCTCGGGCAATTTGCAGGAAGCCAGCGTGCGCCTGATGTTGGGCAGCGTAGACCGCAGCTACGTTTTCAAACTGCTGAGCGCATTGGCCCACGGCGACGGTAAAACCGTGGTGGAAACGTCAGAAGAGCTGCGCATCAATGGCTTGAGCGCTGCATCTACCCTTGAGGAAATGACCACCATATTGCAGCGCATGGCCGTACTGCAAGCGGTACCGGACATGATGCGCAAAGCGCTCGACGCGAGCGACACCGACACCGACCCAGACGCAACGCAAACGGCGCTGCTGGCGCAAACCATGGCGCCAGACGAGACGCAATTGCTGTATTCGATGTGCCTGCACGGGCGCAGCGAGTTGGGCCTGGCACCAGACGAATACGCCGCGCTGACGATGGTGTTGCTGCGGTTGCTGGCGTTCAAGCCCACGCCAGCGGCTGGGGCAACGATAGGTTCCACGCCAGCGAGGGCTGCCGCAGAGCCTGAAAAAAAGCCGCTGCCTGAATCTGCTCGCCCAGCAGTCGCGCCATTTGATGAGCCAGCCGATGCGCCAGTAGCAGCGAAAATTCCAGCTGTGGCCGAAAAATTTATACAAAAAGAACCTGTAGCCCAATTAATACAGGCGCAAGAAGCTCCTGAATTAATAGCAAATAGCAATGGCTCTGGGGCAAAGCGCGACGCGACTCTCAGCGATGATTGGTCAGCTCTGGTGGCGCAATTGATCGCGAACGACGCCATCAAATCGATGGTGCGGGAGCTGGCGCTGCAGTCGCAATTGCAGAGCCGGGTTGAATTTGATTGGACATTGCGTGTGGAAAGCGCATCGCTCAACAACCCTGCGGCCATTGAAAAATTGCAGGCTGCCATCAACGCGCATCGTGGGTCTGAGGTGGGCATCACGCTCACCACTGAAATGGGCGCAGTTGCAGACACTCCTGTGCGCCGCAATCAGGCCGCCGCACGAGCCTGTCAACAACATGCAGAGGAGTTGATCCATAACGACCCACTGGTACGTGACATGGTACAAAACTGGGGCGCACAGATCGTCCCCGGAAGCATCAAAAGTACGGCCTCGCCAGCAAAACCAATCGCACAGCCGATATGATGCAGCAACGCTTTCGCAACATTTTTACGCCAATTTTCAAAGGAAAAAACGATGTTCAATAAAGGGCAACTCGCCGGCCTCATGAAGCAGGCGCAAGCCATGCAGGACAACATGAAAAAAGCGCAGGACGAGCTGGCTTTTATTGAAGTGACCGCCGAGTCAGGCTCTGGGCTCGTCAAAGTTACCATGACCTGCAAGCACGAAGTCAAACGGGTCGAGATCGCGCCCAGCTTGCTGACAGACGACAAAGACATGATTGAGGACCTGGTAGCAGCAGCGTTTAACGCTGCGGTACGCAAGGCCGAAGAACTCAGCGCGGAAAAAATGGGAAAGATCACTGCAGGGATGCCAAGCTTGCCCGGCGGGATGAAAATGCCCTTTTAATTTTGATATTCGAATTTACAAGCAAGGGCCGCGGGGCTGGCTTTGCCAGACCGCAGGCGCAGTGCCTTCTTGGAGGGCAGAGAGCTACACGCACTGCGCGAACGTGGGGGCCTAATGTCTAACGCCCTCGAAGGCCTGACCCAAGCGCTGCGCAAACTGCCCGGCGTTGGCGTTAAATCTGCCGCCCGCATGGCGTTTCATTTGCTCCAGCACGACAAGGCCGCAGCGCTGCAAATTGCGAAAGCACTTGAGCACGCGGTGGCCGCCATCAAACACTGCTCGCTGTGCAACACGCTCACCGAACTGGATGTCTGCAGCACTTGTACAAACGCACAGCGCGACCGCAGCAAGTTGTGCGTAGTTGAAACGCCCGCTGACCAGGCCGCGCTTGAACGTACGCTGGCCTACAGAGGACTTTACTTTGTGTTGATGGGCAAGCTCAGCCCGCTCGACGGTATTGGCCCGCACGACATTGGCCTACAGAAATTGTTTGACCGCGTGGTGCCCAAAGACGCCGCCGGCCTTGCAATACCCACAGAGCAGCGTGAAGTGCAAGAGGTGATTTTGGCAACCAACTTTACTGCAGAGGGCGAAGCCACGGCGCATGTGATTGCCCAAGCGCTGAAGGTGCGAAATGTGCAGGTCACGCGGCTGGCGCGGGGGGTGCCCGTTGGTAGCGAGCTGGAGTATGTTGACCTTGGCACCATTGCCCATGCTTTGGTGGACAGGCGCTGAGTCACTGTTGGCCTGCCTGTATTTTGCTATATTAATAATAGCTTCTTGCGCCCGTATTTGTTGAGCTATAGCATTGATTGATATAATATTCTCAATTTCTGAAGACATCAACCTCAGCAATCACCACATCTACCAAAGGATCACATCGCTATGAGTTATGCCCGTTTTACCGTCGCTTACTGGTGCATTTTGGTGATGGCTGTTTTGCCCATTGTGTGTGCCGGCATCTCAAAGTACGGCATGTTCAGCGTCAAGCGCAAAGACGGTGGTTACGACAACAACAACCCACGCGCGTGGCTGAACAGGCAAGCAGACTGGCGCGCCAGAGCGAACGCAGCGCAGGCCAATACGTTTGAGGCTTTGCCTTTTTTCTTTGCCGCGGTCATCATCGCGCACTTGCTCCAGGCGGGGCAAACCAGGCTGGATATTTTGGCCTTTACGTTTGTGGTTTTGCGTGTGGCTTACGTAGTGGTCTACGTGGCCGATATGGCCAATACCCGAAGTGCAATATGGTCTTTGGCGTTACTGACTAATATAGCTATTTTGTTTTCAGGTTACCGTTGACTTAGTTAGCTCTGGTGCTGTAGCCATGTCAATCCCAATATCTACTTGCATTGGTAAAAAAGCGTAAGTAGCGATTGCAGTGTTGAGTGATAACCCGCACGGGATGTTCCCGATGCGGGTTTTTTTCTGCCTGATTACTCTTATGGAGAGTGATACGAAAACATTAAACCGACATCCGATTGGCGCTACCCCAAACACCCATGGCAACCGCTCGCCGTTCTACCAGAAGGGATTTTGTCTTGACCATGGGCGCCGTAGCTGCAAGCCTGGCTGCCCCGATGGTTCTCGCCCAAAACCGGCCTGAGAAAACCAGGATAGTACTGGCCGTCGACGGCAAGGCTTCTTTTTACTATTTGCCGTTGACCATTTCCGATCAGTTGGGGTACTTCAGGGCCGAGGGCCTGGATATTGATTTTCTGGATCTGGCGAGCAGCGGCCGCGCGCAGCAGGCGCTCACCAGCGGAGCGGCAGATGTGTGCGCGGGTGCGTTTGAGCACACTCTGCAGATGCAGTCGAAGAGCCTGGCGGTACGGTCTTTTGTGCTTCAGGGCAGGGCGCCGCAATGTGCTTTCGGCATTTCAAAGAAAGCGTTTCCAGCGTCGGCTGGAGCGGCTGACCTCAAAGCCAGAAAAATCGGTGTCCCTGAGCTAGGCAGTGCCAGTCACATGCTTGCAACTGCTGTGTTGTCGCGGGCTGGGTTGAGGCCGCTGGACGTTGTATACGTTGCAGTTGGCGGCGCAGTCACTGCACTGGCTGCCTTGCGAGACGGTCAAATCGACGCGCTGAGTCACACGGACCCGGTGATAACCATGCTCGAGCTGCGCAGCGAAATAAAAACCATCAGTGACGCCCGCACGCTCAGCGGCGCAAAAGCAGTGTTCGGCGGCACCATGCCTGCCGCCTGCCTGTTTGCCCCTGACGATTTTTTGCAAAAGATGCCCAAGACAGCTCAAGCCCTGTCCAACGCTGTGGTGCATGGCTTGAAGTGGCTGCAAACAGCCGGAACAAGCGACATTATCAAAACCGTACCAGAGAGCTATTTGCTAGGCGACCGGAGCCTGTATCTGGCAGCGTTCAATAAGCTGCGCGAGTCCATTTCCCTGGACGGGTTGATGCCTGAGGACGGGCCTCGCACTGCGCTGAGGGCTTTGAGTGGATTTGACGAATCAGTCGACATCCGAAAAATCGACCTGCAAAAAACGTTTACCAACCAGTTTGCGCAGCGTGCCAAAGAGCGTTTTAAATCCTGAATGGCAGCTTGGCAGCTTGGCAGCCCGGCACCCTGACAGGCCAACCTGCGTTGGTCATTTCTGACCGGCGCAGGGCAGTTAACGTTTTTTGGACTTGGTCACCGTCTTTGCACTGCGACTGACTGTTTTGACTGACGCCTTGGAAGTGGTCTTGGAAACCGAGCTTGACTTCGCTTTTGCCCCAACCTGGCCAGCGCTCGCAGAGCGCTGCAAGGCCTTCACAGGGAGGAAAAGTACTACTTGCTCGCCAGCTTTAAAAGCACCCGCTTGCATTCCCTGGTTCCATTCCGCAATGTTCGCGGCGCTCAAGCCGTAGCGCTTTGCCATGCTGGCCACTGTTTCCCCTTTGCGCGCTTTCACCGTGGTGCGGCGAAGGACAATTTCTGGTGCCAGGGAAACTTGAGCGTTGTCAGCCACGCTGCTGCTGACGTCTGACTGATTGTTTGATGAGCGCGTCACCAGCAAGGTAGAGCCGGCTTTGATCAGCATGCGGGGCGGAATATTGTTTGCTGCGCGCAGCTCTGACTCGGTCATGCCAACGCGCTTGGACGCCTCGCTGACGGAAATGGTCGAAGGCGCAGTCCAGGCCGTCCAGCTGGCAAACTGGCCTTTTGCATGGCCTTCAAAATTGCGCTGAAAAACCACTGCGTTGTCCCACGGGAGCAAAATTTCCGGTGTTCCAGACGCGATGATGACCGGCCGATTTGCCGACGGATTGAGTGCCTTGAAGTCGTCGATTTTGACGTCCGCCAACTTCGCAGCCAGGGCCACGTCAATGTCGCGCACCAGTTGCACGCGTTGAAAGTAAGGGTGGTTACCAATGACAGGCAACTCTGCCTGAAATCCCTGCGGATTGGCCACGATATTTTTCACCGCCTGCAATTTCGGAACGTAAAGCCGCGTTTCGGCTGGCATGTTGAGGTCAAGGTAAGTCAGCCCCAAGCCGGCTTTTCTGTTGCGCTCAATAGCGCGGCCTACACTGCCTTCGCCCCAGTTGTAGGCGGCCAGCGCCAGGTGCCAATCACCAAACATGCCGTGGAGCTTTTGCAAATAATCCAACGCTGCCCGGGTTGACGCCAGGACATCGCGCCGGTCGTCACGGAAGGCATTTTGTTTTAAATCAAAGTATTTTCCAGTTGCCGGCATGAATTGCCACATGCCAGCTGCCTTGGCGCTGGACACCGCTTGCGGGTTAAACGCACTCTCGATAAACGGCAGCAGCGCGAGCTCGGTCGGCATTCTGCGGCGCTCAAGTTCTTCAACGATGTGGAACAGGTACTTGCTTGAGCGACCCGTCATGCGCTGGATGTAATCAGGCCGGCTGGAATACCACTGCTCACGGTCGGCAACCAGTGGATCTTGCAAATCAGGCATTGCAAAGCCGCGTCGGATTCGGTCCCATAGTTCTCTGGGTGGCTCAACCGCAGTGGTTTTGAATCCGCCGACCTGCGCGGGCGTGAGCCCTATCAGCGGCACTCCCAGCATCACTGCAGCGGCAGAAGTTTCAGCAGGAGCCTTGGGCGACGCCACTGGGGCGGCTTGGGCAGCCGCTGCGTCTGCCGCGACCAAAGTGGTGTGCGGCGCAGTTGAGCAGCCCGCCAGTAATGCGGTACCGATCAAAAAGGTTACATAAAAAAATCTCAAACAGCAGGAAAGTTGAAACGTATTCACGGCGGATGGCATTTGATGGGATGTCATTTAAATTGATTTTTCCATTGCCGAATGGCGGCAAATACAGACGTGTCGTCGTGGGCTGCAGCATCAAAGTGCTTGGCAGAGGAAACCAGCGCAGGGCTTCGGGTGCGTAAAAACGGATTGATTAAAAGTTCCTGCGCGATGGTTGTTGGCAAGGTAGGCTGGCCCGAAGTTCTAAGGCCCTGGCACTGCGCGTTGTAGTCCACCAAATTTTGGTTGCCGGGCTCTACTGCCAAGGCAAAACGCAAGTTGCTCAAAGTGTATTCGTGGGTGCAGCATACAACCGTTTCGCCTGGCAGGGCAGCAAGTTTGTCCAGCGATGCCAGCATTTGCGCAGGTGTTCCTTCAAACAGCCTGCCGCAACCGCCGGAAAAAAGGGTGTCGCCACAAAACAGCAACGGCTTGCCATTGACATCGGGCGCGTAGTACGCAATGTGGCCCGCAGTGTGGCCTGGAACATCGATTATTTTGAAATCAACGCCCAGCGCGTTCACGTTTTCACCTTCGATCAGGGGCAAAAACGGCTTTGGAATACGCTCGTTTGCGGGGCCGTAAACCAGTGCACCGGTGGCTTCCCGAAGTGCATTTACTCCTCCAGTGTGGTCTGCGTGGTGGTGCGTGACTAAAATCCGTGAAAGTGTCAGGTGGTGCGCTTGCAGCACACTTAGCACTGGGGCAGCGTCGCCCGGGTCCACAACCAAAGCGTCAGCGCCGTTGTGCAGCAGCCACAAATAGTTGTCAAGGAAAGCTGGAATGGCGATTAATTTATACATGCATTGATGTCAGTAGAAGCTCAAATTATAGGTTTTACAAGTTGGCTGCAAACGCCGCCCGGCAAGTATTTGCTTGCTTGGGAGCAAGTGCAGTTAGACCAGGCAGTGAGTGATATTTTTGGCTACCACGCATTGCAACTTGGGTTCACTGAACTTGATGCACTTCGCGCCAACCGCATGCCACATCAATGGCACGCTGCCGCTGATGTCATTTTGACTGACACTGATGAGCTGACTTCCAACCCAGCCTCAAGTTCCCGCTTGCGCGCTGCTTTGGTCACCGATTCAGGCGCCTTGCCGTTTCCCGCCGCCAGCCTTGATTTGGTCGTTTTGCCGCACACGCTTGAGCTAAGCGACGACGCGCACGCAACGCTGCGCGAGGTAGAACGCGTGTTGGTGCCAGAAGGCCGAGTCGTGATTACTGGCTTTAACCCTGCAAGCTTGTGGGGAATGCGGCAAAGACGCGCGCATTTTTACGAACGTTTTGGCAACAAGAACTTGTTCCTGCCTGAAGTTGGCGACTTTATTGGCTATTGGCGATTACGCGATTGGCTGCGGCTTCTAAGCTTCGAGGTCGAATCGGCCCGCTTCGGCTGCTACCGTCCTGCACTGGCCACTGACAAGTGGTTGTCGCGCTTCGAGTGGATGGACAAAACCGGCCAGCGGTGGTGGCCGATATTTGGTGCAGTCTATTTTTTGGTTGCAGTGAAACGGGTGCGTAACATGCGTTTGCTGGAGCCGGCCTGGAAAGCACGCAAAGCACTGTCAACCGCTCCTGCCGCTGTCGCGAACAAAAACCCCAATCTCAATTTATTCAACGACCCGTTGGAAAAATAGTCCATGCCTGAAATCGTGTCAAGTTCAACAAATACCTCTAGTATCGCGCCCGAGCCTGTCGTTATTTATACCGACGGAGCTTGCAAAGGAAACCCCGGGCCCGGCGGCTGGGGAGCATTGCTTAGCCAGGGCGCTACTGAGAAAGAAATTTTTGGCGGTGAGCTGGACACCACCAATAACCGCATGGAGCTTTCAGCCGTCATTGAGGCGTTGAGCGCGCTCAAAAGGCCCTGCACCGTTACGTTGTACCTTGACAGCGAATACGTTCGCAAAGGAATCACTGAATGGATTCACGGCTGGAAGGCGCGCGGCTGGAAAACCGCGGCCAAAGCGCCGGTTAAAAACGTTGATCTTTGGCAGCGGCTTGATACTGTGGTCGCCAGCAGAGGGCACACGATTGATTGGCGTTGGGTTAAGGGCCATGCAGGCGACCCGGGCAATGAGCGCGCCGACAGCCTGGCAAACAAAGGCGTCGAGCGCGCGTTGGGCCGTATCTGAAAACTACACGCTTTGGGTGTGCTGAGTCTTGGGGTCTGTAAAGAGATCGTAAAGTCGCCCGCTAACCCATGAAGTGATGCCTGACCAGCAACGCAGCTGCCGCGCAACTGCTACATTGAACGCAATTTCAATTCGCAGCAAAGCACGCGTTTCATGGCCTCAAAAGCAACTTATTTGGTAATAGCGACGCTGGGTATTGCCGCTGCATCGGGTGCAGCGTGGTGGTACCAGCAGCCGAAGGCAAGCAGCACCCGAACAACTCCATTGACCGAAGCGTCCATGCCGGCAGGAAGCAGGCTTAGTCCACCCGGTGGACCTGCAAGTGCACCTGCAAGCGGTCGCCCACCGTCGGTAGAAGTTGCAAAAGTCGACGTCGCCAAACTGGTTGACGAAACCCAAGCCGTTGGCAGCTTGCGTTCGCGGCGCGGGGTAATCGTGCGGCCGGAGGTGGCTGGTCGAATTACCCAATTGAACTTTACCGACGGCCAGCGCGTAAAAGCTGGCCAGGTGCTGGTGCAATTTGATGACCAGTTGCAGCAAGCACAGGTTCAACAAAGTCTTGCTGAAGTGTCCATTGCCCAAGCCAATCAAAAACGCAACCAGGAGTTGGTGGCGCAAAACTTTATCAGCCAACGGTCGCTCGATGAGAGTGCTGCCAACTTGCAGGTGGCGCAGGCCAAGTTAACACTGGCGCGGGCAACAGCGGCGCGTTTGAAAATCATCGCGCCGTTTGACGGTGTTGCGGGCATTCGATCTGTCAATGTCGGCGACTACTTGAGAGACGGTGCGGACATCGTCAACATTGAGGACATGGACGCGATTTTTGTCGATTTCAGGTTGCCAGAGAGATTCCAGGCTAAGGTTAAACGCGGGCAAACAGCGCAGATTGAACTTGACGCCATACCAGGCCGAAGGTTTACCGCGCAAATTCAGGCAATTGATCCGTTGATTGATGCCAATGGAAGGTCAGTGGGCGTGAGGGGGTGTATTGACAACCGCCAGTCACAACTTCGGCCTGGTATGTTCGCCCGCGTCAACCCTGTGTTCGGCGTGAGAGAGAACGCCAGGGTGGTGCCTGAAGAAGCCATCATCCCGCAAGGCGGCAAACAATTCGTCATTCGATTGAACAAGTCCGGGGACGGCAAAGCGCAAATTACGCAGCGAGTTGAAGTAAAGGTAGGCCTGCGCAGCCCAGGAAAGGTTGAAGTTCTTGACGGCGTCGAAGCAGGTGACACGGTGGTCGTTGCTGGCCAGCAGCGTGTACAAAAGGATGGAACTGCCGTCAACGTGGTGGATACCAGCAGCGGCAGGCCCGGTCGGCCCGCTGTGGATGCTCCTTCTGCGCCGCTGACTGCTGCCAGTGGACCCGCTGCGTCAGCTGCGCCAGTTTTAATGACACCGCAAACCGTAACCAGCGCTCCAATAGCGCCCGCTGCATCGGCAGCAAAATTTCAATCCGCTAGTGACAAGGTGGCGCTGGCTGGCAAAAATGCCACGCAGGTCAGCGGCCCCAACCCTTGCGATTCGGGCACCAGTGGCCCCCTCGCTGGCGTGCGAAAACCTGCCAGGTAAATCCGCCGAACAAACCGCCGAATAAACCAGCAAAGCAACCGCATTTTCTCTGCCAACCCTCCCCATGCAAATCGCTGAACTGTCCGTCCGTCGCCCGGTACTTGCTGCAGTACTGTCCCTTTTGATTGTGCTAATTGGAGCAGTCAGTTATCAAAGACTGACGGTTCGCGAATACCCAAAGATTGATGAACCGGTAGTTACCGTCAGCGCGCGGTACGCAGGCGCGTCCGCTGAGGTCATTGAATCGCAAGTTACCAAGCCACTCGAAGACTCGATTGCAGGCATCGACGGCGTAGATGTCATCACGTCAGTCAGCCGCGCCGAGCAGGGCCAGATTACCGTACGTTTTCGGCTTGAAAAAGATGCGGACTCTGCCGCCGCCGAGGTGCGCGACCGAACATCGCGGGTACGCAACCGCTTGCCAGCCGCCATTGAAGAGCCGGTCATCTCCAAAGTTGAAGCCGATGCTTTTCCCGTAGTTTTCATGACATTCAGCAGTGAAACGCTGTCTCAGTTGCAGATCAATGATTTGATCAACCGCGTTGCCAAGTCGCGCCTGCAGTCGGTCACTGGCGTGGCTGATGTGCGCATTTTTGGTGAGCGCAAATACGCCATGCGTGTGTGGCTCGATGCCGATAAGCTCGCGTCATACAAGCTGACCACACAAGACGTTGAAGACGCCATAAGGCGCAGCAACCTGGAGCTACCAGCGGGCCGCATTGAGTCGCAGCAACGCGAGTTCAGCGTTACATCGCAAACCGATTTGATCCGTCCAGCGCAGTTTGGCGAGATTGCGATTAAAACGGTGAATGGCTTTTCTGTCAGGGTGCGCGATGTTGCCCGCGTGCAGGAAGCGGCGGCTGAAGAACGCACTGCTGTGCGAATCAATGGTCGGTCCGCAGTGGCTGTTGGCGTGATTCGGCAAGCAACGGCCAACCCACTGGATTTGTCAAAAGGAGTGCGCGACGCTATTCCAAAGCTGATTGCCGATTTGCCGCCCGGCATGCAGATTGACATCGCCAACGACAACTCCATTTTTATTGATCGGTCGGTAAAAAATGTCTACACAACCATTGCAGAGGCGGTGGTGCTGGTCGCCCTGGTGATTTTTGTGTTTTTGCGAACCCTGCGGGCGTCATTGATACCCATCATCACCATTCCCGTGAGTTTGATTGGTACCTTTTCACTCATGGCGCTGGCGGGCTTTTCTATCAATACGCTCACGCTGCTGGCGCTGGTGCTGGCCATCGGGTTGGTGGTGGACGATGCCATTGTGATGCTGGAGAATATTTTCAGGCATATTGAAGAAGGAATGGATCCGTTTTCAGCCAGTATCAAGGGCGCGCGGGAAATCGGTTTTGCAATCGTCGCCATGACTGCGACGCTGGTGGCGGTGTACGCGCCGCTGGCCTTTACACCGGGCAGAACAGGCCGGTTGTTTGTTGAGTTTGCGTTGGCACTTGCCGGTGCTGTGGTGGTTTCAGGCATTGTTGCTTTGACACTCACGCCGATGATGTGCAGCGTGCTGCTCAGGCACAACCCCAAGCCCAACTGGTTTGACCGTACGATGGAGAGACTGCTTAACCGTTTGTCAGATGCTTACGGTGCTGCGCTGCGCTGGGTGGTAACGGCGCGTGTGCCTATGCGTGGTGAGACGCCCGGCTTGGGGCAACGCATTAAAAACGGTGTGTTGCAGGCGCGCTGGCTCGTGGTGGGCGTCATGTTGGCCAGCGGCGCAGCGCTTGTTTTGATTTTCCCGACCATGAAGCAAGAGCTGTCGCCACTTGAGGACCGGGGCGTCATTCTGGCCAACGTTACCGCACCGGACGGTGCAACGCTGGAGTACACCGACCGCTATGCGCAAATGCTGGAGAAAATGGGCCAGCCGTACAAGGAATTCGACCGCATTTTTGCCAACGTGGGCAACCCTACAGTTGCCCAGGCCAGCGTGGTGTTCCGCACGGTCGATTGGGAAGACCGCAAGCGCTCAACGATGGATATGGCGCGTGAACTCCAGCCCAAGTTTGCCGCTTTGCCGGGGGTTACCGCCTTCCCAATCACACCGCCATCCCTCGGACAGGGCTTTCGGGAAAGGCCGATTAATTTTGTGATTCAAACGTCTGACAGCTACCAAAACCTGAGCGCCGCAGCCCGCCAGATGATGGATGAAATCGCTAAAAATCCCGGAATTGTCTCGCCCGACATCGACCTGCGGTTAAACAAGCCCGAGCTGCGTATTGAAGTGGTGCGCGATAAAGCCGCCGACCTGGGTGTAAGCGTTGATGCAGTGGCCAGAGCGATTGAAACGATGCTCGGCGGACGCAACGTAACGCGCTACAAGCGCGACGCGGAGCAGTACGACGTGATCGTGCAGCTGGAGGCCAACGGCCGAAACACGCCTGAAGATATTGAAAAAATTTACGTGCGCGGCAAAAACGACGCGATGATCCCGCTGTCCAGCCTGGTGAAGGTCCGTGAAAGCGTATCCCCGCGGGAGTTGAACCATTTTGGACAGCGCCGCTCGGTGTCGATTACTGCGGGCTTGTCTCCTGACTATTCGCTGGCAGAAGCGTTGAAGTTCATGGACGCAACGGCAGCCAAGGTCTTGAAAACCGGCTACAGCACCGACTTGAATGGCACATCACGTGAGTTTAAAAATTCGCAAGGCGCGCTGGGTGTGGTGTTTGTTTTGGCACTGGTGTTTATCTTTTTGGTACTGGCTGCGCAGTTTGAGAGCTTTATCGACCCGCTGGTCATCATGGTGTCGGTACCGCTGTCAATGATTGGTGCGCTGCTGGCCCTGAAATGGTCAGGTGGCTCTATCAATGTGTATTCGCAGATTGGGTTGATCACGCTGGTCGGGTTGATCACCAAGCATGGCATTTTGATTGTTGAATTTACCAACCAGCTGCGCGAGCAGGGCATGGAAATGACCGAGGCACTCATCAAGGCTGCAACCCAGCGGTTGCGGCCGATTTTGATGACCACGGGCGCGATGGTTTTGGGTGCCATTCCACTGGCACTGGCTACTGGCGCAGGTGCAGAAAGCCGTATGCAAATTGGCTGGGTGATTGTGGGCGGCATGTCGGTTGGCACGTTGCTGACCATTTTTGTGGTGCCCACCATGTACACATTGTTTGCCCGCAAAGCGATACCGGGAGCGAACATGACCACAGCAAAAGACGGACCAGAGCCGACTTTCGCGCATCCTGAATACGTTGCCAAGTAGGCTGCCCGGCTGATGCACACCGGGCAAGTATGCTATGTTTTAAATAGCTGCTTGCGCCCGTATTTGTTTGGCTACAGCTATTATTTACTTAAAAATTGGGCTGTATTCAGCTCTTCCAGGGTGTTTGCGTTAAAAAACGCATTCGCTGCATCACCAGCCTGATCAAACGGCACATACACAACGCGGTGCTGCAGCATCCACGCGCTGACTTTTCTGCCGCCAAGCTGTGTGTACGCCAGCAGGCTTTCAAGCATGGCCGCTCTCATGAGACTGAAGACAGGTTGAGGGCGGCAGGGTTCGCCCGGCAGACCTGAATGCGGCGCGCTGGCCACTGCAAAATCCACGTCGGCGCTGGCGAATGCATTTGCCAATCGTGCTGCCAAATCAAGGGGGAACAGCGGCGCGTCACACGGCACCGTAAGCAGGTAGGGCGTTGTACAGTGCCTGAGTGCTGCGGTCATACCTGCAAGCGGGCCAGCGAAATCGCCCAACGCGTTGTCGTCTGGCCAAACAGGAACGCCAAACGACTCATACTCGGCAATGTTTCGGTTGGCATTGATGGTCACGTTGCCCACCTGTGGCAACAAGCGCAAAAGCGCTTGCTGTGCCAGCGGTACTCCGTGGAAATGTTGCAGCCCTTTGTCGACACCCCCCATGCGCGAGCCGCGGCCACCGGCCAAAATAACAGCGGTGATCGATTCTTTGCGTGGCGGGGCGAGCATCTCTAGCCGCCGATATAGCTCATTTCAACGCGTTTTTCCCCGTCGCCGATCTGCGTGTCTGCCGGCATGGCTGCCCGCAGCTCTGAATACCGGTCATCGCGCTTGTGCCAAATGTTGCCTACGGCATTGGAGATTTGCTCGTCATTGAAGTCACCGCGCAGCAGGGCTCGCAAGTCATGCCCCTGGCTGGCAAACAGGCATAAAAACAGCTTACCTTCTGTCGAAAGGCGCGCGCGGTTACAGTCGCTGCAAAAGGCTTGCGTCACGCTGCTGATGACACCAATCTCACCGCCGCCATCGGCATAACGCCAGCGCTCAGCCGTCTCGCCCAGGTAGTTCGCGTCAATTGCCGCGACGGGAAACGCTGCATTGATGCGTTCAATCACTTTGCTTGATGCCAGAACCTCATCCATCCGCCAGCCGTTGGTGGCGCCCACGTCCATGTATTCAATAAAGCGCAGCACATTGCCTGAATGGCGAAAGTGTTTGGCCATTGGCAAAATTTCCTGATCGTTTGTGCCTCGCTTGACAACCATATTGATCTTGATAGGCAGCAAACCGACTTTGTTGGCCGCTTCAATGCCGCGCAGGACATCGGCTACCGGAAAGTCCACATCGTTCATCCTGCGAAAAATAGCGTCATCCATCGCATCGAGGCTGACAGTCACGCGCTGCAAACCAGCGTCTTTCAGTGACTGTGCCTTTTTAGCCAGCAGCGATGCGTTGGTCGTCAGCGTGATGTCCAGCGGCTTGCCTGCAACCGTGGTCATCTTGGCCAGCATCTCAATCAGCACTTCCAGGTTTTTGCGCAGCAGTGGCTCACCACCTGTCAGGCGAATTTTCTCCACCCCATGCGCTACAAAAATGCGAGCCAGCCGCGCAATCTCCTCAAAGTTCAGCAATGATGTTTGCGGCAAAAACGCATAATCTTTGTTAAACACCTCACTCGGCATGCAGTAACTGCACCTGAAGTTGCAGCGGTCGGTGACGCTGATGCGCAGGTCGCGCAGGGGGCGGGCGAGCGTGTCTGTGAGCAGGCCGGTGGCGGGGAAGGGCTGCGTTGCCAGATCAGCAGCAAACTTGCTTGTTAGCTGATTGACGATGGGAATGATGCGGGCTGTCATGGGCAATAAGTCTTGAGAACCAAGCTTACGCCAAAGCCGAAGCGATATCGGTCTGTGCAAAGGCATTGCCCTTGTAGAGCAATGGCAAGTTCATTGATTTAGCCAACGCATAGGCGCAGCAGTCGCCAAAGTTAAGTGCCGCCGGGTGGCGGCTTTTGCCGTATTGTGTGAATGCTGCTATGGCCAAAGCGGCTTGTTCTTGGTCAAACGCCGCAATATTGATTTTTAACGCATCCAGCAACGCTGCCACTTCAGCAGCAACTTCTTTGTTTTGCGCAACGATTCCTAGTTCAACTCGACTCATTGCACTGAGATGTAGAGTGGTAGCTTGTGACAGCAATTTTTCGTAGGTTTCATGGTCACTTTCACGCAGTGCAACCGCCATCACGCATGAGGTGTCCAGTACGTAAGCATCAAGCGAATCTGGCTGCAGGTTATCAGTCAAAGTGGCCGAACTCGTTGTAACCGAGGATCTCATTGTCTGTACGTGGATCGTGTTTGATGACACGCGCAATCTTGTCTTGTATCAATCGGATGGCCGCCATTTTTTCTTCAGGCGTAGTTGCCTTTGGCGCTTGCGCCAGCTTGGCATCACGGTAGGCCTGCAAGGCAACAATGACTTGCTTGTTAACTGAGCGCTGGTTCGCCGCAGCATCGGCTTTCAAAAAGGCTTGAAGGTCGGCTGGCAGCTCTCTGACGGTCATGGTGCCCATGGCAAACTCCTTTGCTTGCAAAATGATGTCATCATGCAGGCATTTTGAGTTTTCATCAAACGCAGCGCGCCCCATCCACCTCAATACACACACCGCTGATAAAGTCCGCCTCGTCGCTGGCCAGGTACAGCGCCGCGTTGGCCACATCAAGTGCGGTTGAAAAGCGCCCCAGCGGGATGCTGCTTCTGAATTTGGCCATGCGCTCTTCGTCCAGCGGGCCGCCGGCAAATTCAGCCGATAAACCCGTGTCGGGGTTGAACACCGGGTTGATGCAGTTCACCCGGATATTGTCTGGCCCCAACTCAGCCGCCAATGACTTGGACGTGATGATCACCGCGCCCTTGCTGCCGTTGTACCAGGTCAAGCCCGGGCGAGGGCGCACGCCCGCAGTCGATGCAATGTTGATAAAACTACCGCCGCCATTGGCCTTGAAGTGCGGCACAGCGTGAATGGTGCTGAGGTAAATGCTTTTGACGTTAATCGCGTAGCACTTGTCAAAGTCGTCCTCGCTGACGTTAAGCGCGCTCTGGTTGCGGTGCGTCCAGCCCGCGTTGTTGACCATCACGTCGAGCTTGCCGTAACGTGCAACTGCTGCTTCAACCAATGCCTTGACTTGTGCAGAGTTCGTCACGTCAGCCTGAAAAAACGAAGCCACACCGCCTGCCTTAACAATCGCCGCCGCCACCGCTTCGCCCATCGCCACATTGATGTCATTGACGATCACGCTGGCTCCCTCAGCCGCCAGTCGCCGGGCAATGCCCTCACCAATGCCGCCGCCGGAGCCTGTGACGATGATGGATTTGTTTTTTAGTCTCATGGTGATTTTCCAAAATACTTCACGTTCGGCAGACCTTCAAAATGCTGGTCTTGTGTCCAAACCACAGCACCCATCGATTGAGCCGTGGCGTAAATCAAACTATCTGCCACTGGTAGGCCATTTGTTAGTCCATTCATTACCAGGCGCAAATCAATGTCAATGATGGGGCTTCGCTGCATCAACACGACGGCGCGGCTGGCTACGTCATCACCCAGCTCACGGCGGACTTTTTTAATGACTTCGTAAACGGTGATTACAGGCACTCTCAGGTCCGCAGCGGCATCTATAGCCGACGCGAAAAGGTCTGCTCGCTCGGTGCCCATCAAAAACTCAAGCCAACAAGATGAGTCCAAAACAATTAGCTGGGTCGGTTTTATCTGCTTTGTTGTCAAGTTTCGTGCCATCAGAAGCGTTCAGGCTCAACAGGAATATCTGAGTTGCTCAAACCCTTGGCTATTCCTCGGTAAGCAGCCGCTGGCAAGACCGGCAACAACCTGACATGCCCACCCATTTCCACCAAAGTGAGCTTGCTGCCAGGAAGCAAATGCATGGACTCCCGCAGGGGCGCTGGAATCACGATTTGGAACTTGGAAGAGACGGTAACTGTGCTTGAATGCATATCGATAACTTTCAGGTAAGCGATTTTTTGAACGATCTTATTTTAGTGGATTTTCACCCATGCTTCACCGCCACAGTCTTCAAAGTCGTAAACCCAAGCAGAGCCTCAAACCCCTTCTCCCGCCCATAACCTGACGACTTCACGCCGCCAAACGGCAGCTCAATCCCCGCACCTGCGCCATAGCTATTGATAAACACCTGTCCTGCGCGGACTTTTTTGGCCATGCGGAACTGGCGTGCGCCGTCTTGCGTCCACACGCCTGCGACCAGGCCGAATTGGGTGGCGTTGGCCAGTTCAATCGCGTGGGCTTCGTCTTTAAAGCTCATCGCGCACAGCACCGGGCCAAAAACTTCTTCTTGCGCCAGGCGGTGCATCACTGGCACGTCGCGCAGCAGGGTGGGGGCCTGGTAAAAGCCTGTCTCTAATGCTTCGTCAACAATCTGACCCTGCGCCACCATGGGGATGCCAGCGACTTGCGCGTCGCTTAAAAAGTCCCACACGCGCTGCTGCTGGCTTTGGCGGATGAGCGGGCCGACATCCAGATCCATCGCGGCGGGGCCGACGCGCAGGGCTTCAAAAGCTGCGCCTAATCGTTCGAGCAACGGCTCGTAAATACTTTGTTCGACCAGCAAACGCGAGCCAGCAGAGCAGGTCTGCCCAGCGTTTTGCACGATGGCGTTGATGATGGTGGGGATGCACTCTTCAAGGTTGGCATCGGCAAAGACAATTTGCGGGCTTTTGCCGCCCAGCTCCAGCGTGACTGGGCAGTGGCGCACGGCGGCGACTTGGGCAATCAAGGTGCCCACACTCGGGCTGCCGGTAAAGCTGATGTGGTCAATGCCAGCATGCCGCGCAAGCGCATCGCCCACCTCATGGCCGTAACCCGTGACGATGTTGACGGCCCCGGCCGGAAAGCCGACTTCAGCCGCAAGTTGCGCCACGCGAATAATCGATAAGCACGCGTCTTCACTCGGTTTGACGACACACACATTGCCCGCTGCCAACGCCCCACCCACGCTCCGGCCAAAAATCTGCATCGGGTAGTTCCACGGAATGATGTGGCCGGTAACGCCATGCGGCTCGCGCCAGGTCATCACGCTGTAGCCGTTCAGGTAGGGCAGGGTGTCGCCATGCAGTTTGTCGCACGCGCCTGCGTAAAACTCAAAATAGCGGGCGAGGGCGGCTGCATCGGCCTTCGCTTGCTTCACAGGCTTGCCGCAGTCGCGCTGCTCCAGCAGGGCCAACTCGTCCGCGTGTTCGGTGATTTTGTTGGACAGCTTCATCAGCAGCCGCCCGCGCTCAGTCGCGGTAATGTGCTGCCACACCAGGTCAAAGCAGTCGCGCGCGGCTATGGCTGTTTGGTGAATGTCTGCTGCGTTGCTGCGCTGAATGTGGTCGAAAGTTTGGCCGTCGGAAGGGTCGATGACGGGAGTCGTCTTGCCGGAAGATGACTGGACTGACGCGTTAGCGATGTAGTTGAGTTGCATCCTTCGATTTTGCGTTAGAACCGAAAAAAGCGGCATTTAAGCCAGTGTTGCATGCCAAATATGCCGCTGGCGCAAAAAAAACGGGCGCAAGCAGCTATAAAAATAATAGTATTAGTACTAGTAGCAGTATTGCCAGTA
>ENA-OFCE01000191-OFCE01000191.1-metagenomes-genome-assembly--contig:-NODE-191-length-43588-cov-7.677141_pt1 | contig 43588 bp, 38 predicted proteins | sample MGYA00153388_OFCE01 | MGnify analysis MGYA00153388 | reverse complement strand
TTCTGGGGCTTTACGATGCACGAATCAGCTAAGTTCCATCCGAATTTGTATAGTTGTTACTTCTGAATGCTGAGTTTGGATGCATCATCTACAAATTTATCAATCATTTTAGCTGACTGCAGCCGGTCGATGGTCTTGTTTATGGAATCCGTCAATTCTTTATTTCCTTTTGCAATACCTACAGCAGAACCGCCAGTGTCTTCCTCAACCTTTACATCGGACACTACCAATTCAGGATTTTGGAGGATATATGCATTGGCAACAGGAAGCTCCATTACAACTGCATCTACCTTTTTGTTCTTTAATTCAAGAACCAGATCTGCAACATTTGCGAGAGTCTTAAGTTCAGCATCTTTTATTTGCTCTTTTGCTATATCTTCCTGTGCAGATCCCTGCTGTGCACCAACCTTTTTGCCCTTCAGATCTTCAATGGCTTTAATTTTACCTTTATCTTCCGCTCTTACCAATACACCCTGCTTCGCCATATAGTAGATGTTGGAGAAATCCACTTCCTTCTTTCTCTTTTCATCCGGATTCATACCTGCAATTACGAAGTCCACCTTACCGGTCTTTAATCCTGCCAGCAGCCCTCCAAATTCCATCTCTTTTATCTCAAGCTCTACTCCAAGGTCTTTCGCTATTTCTTTAGCAATTTCAACGTCAAATCCAACAACAGTATCCTTGCCATTGATTTCCTTGTGAAATTCATACGGCGGATAGTCAGCGCTGGTTCCCATAACGATTTTTCCCTCTTTTTTAATGCTTGCTACAGACTTCGCCTTAGGGCCACATCCACTAACAGCAAACAGCATAGTTCCCGCTACAATAGCCGCTAAAACTCGTGCTAACCTTTTGGTTTTCATTTTATCTTCCTCCTAGACTTGAAATCACAAATTCACAATGAATAATTATACATCGTTTTTTCAAAATATACAACCTATATTTTTTATTTATATTTATTCTTCCAAAATGAAAAAATACCTAAGAAAACCCCTTCTTTATAATATTGACAAATAATTTTGTTTACAATAAACTTGAAGTTGATAATGAAGTTTTGTAGCATGCTTTTTACAAAACAAAGCAGGGAGACTTGTATATGAAGATTCTTCATTTAATTGGAGGAGGAGACGTGGGCGGTGCCAAATTCCACGTACTCACCTTGGTTAGGGAATTAGGAAAGTACATAGACGTCAAACTTGTAGCCTTACGTCCCGGTCCCTTTGCCGAGGATGCAAGAGCTATGGGCATTGATGTGGAAGTAGTAAATACAGGAAATATTTTCCGTGATATAAAGAAAATTACGGCAATCATTAAAAAAGACGGGTATGAAGCAATTCATTGTCACGGTGCAAAGGCAAATATGCTGGGAGCCATTACAAGAAGGTTTGTGAACATTCCTACCGTCACTACCGTACATAGTGATTATCGGTTGGATTATTTGCAGAGCCTGCCCAAAAGGCTCTCTTTCGGAGTGATTAATACCATTGCTTTACGGTTTATCAATTACTACGTGGCAGTTTCAAATAATTTTAAAAATATGCTGGTGAAAAGAGGCTTCAAGGCCGAAAGGATTTTTACCGTATATAACGGTATTGATTTTTCAAAAGAACCTACTCCCTACTCCAGGGAAGAGTTTGCAAAAAAATATGGCCTGGATATAAAATCCGATGATATTCTGGTGGGTATTCTTGGCCGCTTTGATCCGGTAAAGGGCATGGATACTTTTATCCGGGCTGCAAAGATTGTTGTAAGCCGCAGCCCTTCGGTAAAGTTCATTCTGGGGGGAGAAGGAAAGCAGCGGAAAGAGTTGGAGAACCTTGCATCCTCTCTGGGGATATCCTCCAATGTATTATTTCCGGGCTGGATCAATAACGCCCATGAATTTATGAACTGCCTGGATATTAATGTCCTTACCTCTCTAAGTGAGAGTTTTCCCTATGTCATCCTTGAGGGTGTGCTTTATAAAAGAGCTACCGTAAGCAGCAATGTCGGGGGGATTTCGGACCTCATTGAGAGCGGCAAAAACGGCTACCTCTTTGAGCCAGGGGATTATAAAAAACTTGCTGAATACCTGACGGAGCTGGTAAATAACGATTCACTCCGCAGGGAAATGGGAGAGCGGATTTACCGGAAGGCCAGTGCGGAGTTTTCCTTGGATAATATATGCAAAACGCACTTGGATATCTACAAAAATATACTCGGACGCTAATTCGTTTATTCTATATGGCGGCCAATAGGTTATATTGCAGTTCGCGGAAGAGAGATAGGTCACAACGCCATGGGATGTATCCCTCTCGCTTTCGCTCAGCATTTTTAACCCAATGTAACGTGTTTATATTACATCCATAGTTAGTTTGAGAAACGGAGTGAATAGTTTGCGCAAAGCCGTTGACATAATGGGGATTCCCGTCGATTATGTTACAATGCCGGAAGCTGTAGAGAGAGTCAAGGAGTTTCTTCGCGAAGATAAAGTGCATACAATCTACACACCCAATGCAGAGATTATGATGGACGCTATGAGTGACCCACAGCTTGCAGGAATCCTTCGGGAAGCTGACATGTTGATTGCAGACGGAGCCGGAGTTGTACTGGCTTCACGAATCCTTGGCACTAACCTCCCGGAAAAGGTTCCGGGCTTCGATTTGACAAAAAACACCTTTTCCATGGACTTCGAGCGGAAGATACGGTATTTTCTTTTCGGGGGAAAACCTGGGATTGCAGAAACAGCGGCCCAGAACATGCTTCGGGATTATCCCAATATTGAAATCGCAGGCTGCCGGAACGGGTATTTTTCTGAAAAGGATGAAAAGGGAATCGTTGAACAAGTCAATGCCAGTAATGCGGATATCCTCCTGGTAGCGCTGGGAGCACCAAAGCAGGAGAAGTGGATTAGCAAATACAAGGATCAGCTCAATGTCAGGGTTTGCATCGGCGTAGGCGGCAGCCTTGATGTAGTGGCAGGCAATGTAAGCCTTGCACCCGATTTCTTCCGTAAAAACGGGCTTGAGTGGCTTTACAGGCTATACAAAGAGCCCTGGCGCTATAAAAGAATGCTCAAGCTTCCCAAATACGTACTAAAAACCTTTGCATTTAAACTTAAAAAATAAAACATGGCCGGATCAGTGATCCGGCCATGTTTTATTTTCGCTGTATCTTATCGAATGGAATAAGAGCCTCGAACCATGACATAGGTTTCCGCTTTGGTTATGGTAATGCCTCTTCCGTCATTTCTCGGTATCAAAAGCAAATGATTCAACGGAACGTTTGCGCCCGTTCCCAAATCAGTACCTGTAATCAGGTCTGCAACGCCACCCTTGTCACTGGCAATAGCAGTAGCACCTCCAGCCCTAACTACGATCTCCGTACTCTCTCCGGCTATGATCTGCTTTCCGGGCTGCAGGGGGCCTACAACTTCATACTTCGCTCCCTGGGTCGGCTGGCCTGGCTGTGTATTTTGCAGCTGCTGTTTCAGGGCATTGATCTCACTGGTGAGAGCAGCGATTTTTGAATCAACATAACTTTGGGATACCACAGGATCTTCAGGTGTACCCGGTTCTGCCGTTGCAGCCCGGGTTATATGTATTAACGTAAAGCTGGAAGCTACTACAAGGGTTAACACTATATGTATCAGTTTAGTACCTCGTAAGAATTTCATCTTTCGCACCCCCGACAAAATTATATATCTAATAGTCCAAAGCTTACGCCAAGGGCTTCATTTACTCTCTCCATCAGCTCATCATCCAGATGGCCGATTTTTTCCCTCAGCCGCTTTTTATCTATGGTTCGTATTTGCTCCAGAAGAATTACGGAGTCCTTAAGAAGTCCGTATTCCTGAGCACTAATCTCTATATGCGTAGGCAGCTTGGCCTTATTGATCTGCGATGTGATAGCCGCTGCTATCACTGTGGGACTGTACTTGTTTCCCACGTCATTCTGTACAATAAGTACAGGCCTTACACCGCCCTGTTCAGAACCTACAACAGGGCTTAGATCGGCATAGAAAATATCTCCGCGTTTAATTACCACTATTCTCCAACTCCCCAAGCTTTTCTTCATATTTGTTTTGAAGATCGTTGTCTGCTTCAAAAAACATTTCAGCAAGCTTTATGTTGATTTCCGCCATTTCAAGATAACCCTTTTTCATCTTATCCCTCATCTCAATCTTTCTTTTTTCCCTAATGTAGAGTTTCATAGCTTCTCTGACAAACTCGCTCCGGTTTGTTTTTTCAACGGAAACCAGTTGATCGACTTCCTTTAGTAAATTATCAGGCAAGCTTATCAGAATTTTTCTTAACTCTGCCAAAATAACCCCCCCGTTTCATTTGGGCCAGAATATATACTCCGCACAGGAATAAATCTACAAGGCTGCGGAGTATGAACCTCGCTGTTCGGGCACACCAACAACCAAGGAAGAATTTGTGTCCACGCTCGGTATACGGATTAACTAAGGAACGACTTATTCTATTATTTTGCTGCACCCTATGGGGGCCCCGCAAATAAGCACAAGCAACTCTTTAGCGGCACCTGGGATTGACTATTTCAATCCACACTTCTTAAAAGTCAAGAAGTACATTTATTCCAATATTATATAATTCTCAATTTGTTTCGTAAAAATGTATAAATTAAACAATTTTATTTGTTTTCTTAGCAAAAATAAAAGCACAGTAAAACCACATAATATGTATATAATTATATAGTTCCTTCTATGCAAGGTCAAATTAAAATTTTATTTCTTTTCCCCTAAAAGGCATGTAATTACTGGTAGTGGAGGAAAGTCCTTCTCATATCAGATAATTCAGAACCTTGGATATTCTTCCGTCCTGCAGGTAGACCCTGGGGATTCTCTTACCGATAATACATACAACCTCATAGTTAATAGTATCGATTTGAGCGGCCACCTCTTCAATTGGGATTCGACTTCCACCCTGCTCACCAAAGAGTACTACCTCGTCTCCCACTTTAACCTCCTCGGTTAAATCAGTTACGTCCACCATACACTGGTCCATGCATATTTTGCCTACCACAGGTGCCAATGCGCCATTAATCAGCACCTTCCCTTTGCCGTTCAACAGCCTCGTGTACCCATCCGCATATCCTATGGGGATGGTAGCGATCCTGCTGGGCCTGCGGGTCGTAAATATTCTTCCGTAGCTGATACTGGTGCCAGGTTCCACATCTTTAACCAGTGTCACGTTCGCTTTTAACGTCATGGCCGGTTTCAGATCGATTACGGTTTTATCGACCTCCGCCGACGGATACATGCCGTATAATATAACTCCAGGCCGTACCATGTCCAGGTGCATCTCCGGAAATTGTATAATTCCTGCGCTGTTTGCCACATGCTTGATGGGAATATAGAGCCCGATCCGGTTCAATTCGGTGCAAATACTCATAAATTTTTCATACTGCATGTAGGTATAACTCTTGTCCGTTTCATCGGCAGAAGCAAAATGAGTAAATAACCCCTCAATAATGATTCCCGGCAACTTGCTGATCTGCACAACATCCTTTATGGCACTGTACCCTGGCATAAAGCCCACACGGGTCATTCCCGTATCAATCTTAATATGTATTTTTACATTTCTGTTGAGTTTGCCCGCAGCCTCTGAAAGCGCACAAGCCAGGTCATGGCTGAAAACTGCCTGAGTCACCTCATTAGTGATAATTTCTTCGGCACGTCTGGGGTCTGTATAACTAAGAACCAAGATCGGCACTTCGATCCCATGGTTGCGCAGTTGTATCGCCTCATCCAGCATAGACACTGCCAGACGCGTAACCCCATTACTTAAGAGTGTTCGTGCAACCTCCATAACTCCATGTCCATAGGCGTCCGCCTTTACGATTCCCATAATTTCCGCTTTCTTATTTGTTATCCTGCGTATTTCACGAACATTGTGGGCAATATGATCTAAGTTGACCTCTGCCCACGCTCTATTTAACTTATATTCCATCTGACAAAACCCCTCTACCTAGAATAGAAATTGAAAATTGAGAATGGAGAATTGAGAATGAAAAGCATTCGGTTCTTCATTTTCAATTCTCCATTTTCAATTCTTTCTTTACTCCATAATTTTTGCAATATATTTTACTACGTCCGCCCGGCTTACGATGCCTACCAGCTTATCCTCTTTCAGCACCGGCACCCTGTTGATGGCCTTATCTACCATCAGACGGGCAACATCTTCGACTTCGGTACTTTCCGATACTGTTATGACCTCCCGGGTCATTATATCTTCTACCTTCGTTGCCACCAGCTTTCTTAACTCTTCGTTATGTTTATGAACCCCCTGAAGGTATATGAACCCTCCGAGGAGTTCCACTGCCGCCGGGAACCTGGGCTCCATATCCTTATAAAGCAAATCCTTGTGCGTCACCATGCCAACCACCCGATTCGCGTGATTCACCACCGGGGCTCCACTGATATTTTTCTCCGTAAGCAGCTTTGCAACCTCTTCGATGGTGGCATCGACGCCAACGGTTACAACCTCAGTAGACATTATATCCGACACTCGCATGCAGCATCTCTCCTTTTTATCCAACATTGCAAGCAGTCTCCGCCACTACCGGCTTCCACCACTTCCCATTATTTCCTTCAGCACAAAGGGAATCTCTTCAACCAGATCTCCGGCAATCAAACCGTACTCCCCCTTAGACTGCGCCACTATATCACCTGCCCGGCCATGAAGATAGACACCTGCAATAGCTGCAGCCTCCACTCCTGCCCCCTGCGCAATCAGGCCGGCTACGATCCCTGTGAGGACATCTCCAGTCCCGGCCTTCGCCATTCCGGAGTTACCGTTACTATTAATATATACTTTTCCTCCGGGACATGCAACCACCGTTTTAGCCCCTTTGAGTATGGTCGTAACCTTCCACTTGGCTGAAAACTCCCTGGCAACTTCTATTCTATTATTCTGCACATCCTCAACACTTATACCTGCCAGTCTGCACATTTCCCCGGGATGTGGAGTAATAACCGCATCCGTCTTCAGGTCCTTCAGCATTTCTATGTCGCTGGAAATGGCATTCAGTGCATCTGCATCCAAAACCAAAGGCACCTTCGCATTTCGAAGGATATACCGTATAATTTCGATTATATCCGCATGGGTGGACAACCCTGGTCCAACAGCCAAAACCGAAGCCTTGTGCATCCACGCCTGAAGAACCCCTGTACACTCCTTTGAAAGAACTCCCCTCTCATGATCTTCCAAAGGGACTGTGACGGTTTCGGGGACCGCCGTATCATAGATGGCAGACAAACTTCCCGGCACCCCGAGATAGACAAGGCCTGCACCCGTCCGCAAAGCTGCCTTTCCGGCAAGACAGCCCGCTCCCGTCATTCCCCTGGAACCGCTGACAAAAAATACTCTTCCATAGCTGCCCTTGTTGCTATTGGAGAACCTTTTGGGAATTCGTTCTCTTACCTGGTCCTCATCGATCCCCTCATGGTTTATATCGATTCCATCAATAGCCCTTTCGGGTATGCCAATGTCCATAACCATGAGCCTTCCTGCATACTCACAGCCCGGATGAATCAAAAGCCCCAGCTTGGGAAGGCCGAAGGTCACTGTAGTATCTGCCTTTATACACGTCCCCAGGACCCTCCCGCTTTCCCCGTGGATACCCGAAGGAACATCAATGGCAATAACCTTTTTTCCTGAATCGTTCACAGCTTCAATGGCCTGCTTTGCTATCCCGGCTACATCCCGTTTAAGTCCCGTTCCAAAAATCCCATCGATAACAAGTTCTGAAGCTCCCAGCGCTGCTTTCACCACCTCCAATTGCATTCCCTGTAGTAACAGCTCTACCGGAAGCCCCATGGCTTTTAGGATGGAATAATTGGTTGCCGCATCGCCTGTCAGCGCATCCTCTTCCGCAAGAAGGAAAACCCGTACCGCCGCTCCCTTGTTAAAAAGGTGCCTGGCCACTGCCAGAGCATCTCCACCGTTGTTGCCCTTTCCGGCAAACAACACGATGTTTTTTCCCCTGACATTGTTCAGACACCTCAAAATTTCATCTACGACCCGTAAAGCTGCATTTTCCATAAGCACAATCCCCGGAATACCGAAGTCTTCAATACAACTTCGATCAATCCGATTCATTTGTTCAGGCGTAACCACCTTCATTGTACAACCCCCCTTAAGGAATTGAAAATGGAGAATTGGAAATTGAGAATTAATGATTAAGGACTTACATCATTTTCAATTTTCCATTCTCCATTGGGTAAATATATCATATTTTACCCAAAGTGTTCCTTGTCCAGTCTTTCCAGTACCTCTCCACCAAGAAGATCATGGAAGTAGGAATATACTTCCGTTCCCTCCTGGGCCAGAGATTCTTTTTCATCAATATATTGTTTGAGCTTTTCCCTTGTTTCAGCGATGAGGGTTTCCAGTTCCTCCACTCTTCTCTGACCGTCCCTCATTTGCAAATAGACCTGGTTTACCGCATAGTCCAGAAGTTCCAGGTTTTTTTGTTTTACCCTTGCCGGGATCCCATCCACAGTATCCTGAACCTGCGGCAATCGATCGTTAATCCTTTTTATTTCCCTTTCCAGCTCTTGCATCTCTTTTCTAGCCTGGTCATTGTTATTTTCAAAGGCTTCTGTAGTAAGCTTCAGTATAGACTCCATACATACCTTTTTTCTTTGTGCCAGCTCTTTGGCTTCCGCTGTAAGCCGCGCCTGCTCTTTGAGAAGTTCTCTTAAGTCTTCTTCGCACCGCAGAATATCCGGTGTTTTTTCCGTATTCTTAAACAGTGAATTCCATCTTTCATCCAGAATCAGCAGCGATATGTCATTTTTCCACAGAACTTTTCCGTCAAACTTATTTTCCTTGCTATTTCTTTTCAAAAAACCAAACATAGAAATAAACCTCCGATACGGTTTAGAGTGAGGGCTGGAAACCCGGTACTTTTTTATGCATAGCCCATTTACCCTATTTATCGGAAAATTTGACCAAACCCCAAATGCAAACTTTACGAATTCGTAAAGTTTGCATTTGGGGTTCGTAGTAAAATCAAAACCTATTTTACGCTTTTCTTTGAAAGGCCATCCTTCTTTCTGGCAACGATGGCCAGACCTGCAAGGATAATGCCGATATCAATCCAGAAAAACAACATGGCTCTTGGATAGAACCAGGTATACTCTGCCAGGCTCATCACCAGGTTAGCACTAATAGCAGCAACTCCAGCCATCAGAATGTGATTGACCTGCTTTTCCGCACCACCGAATATATTGATCATGCAGTTTTTGACCATTCGAATGATAAACCACACGAAGGTCGCTATACCAACAAACCCAACCTCAATCCATACCTGCAAAAACGTATTGTGCGTATGCGGAGGGTAGGTCCCGTTCAACTCAGGGTGCAAAGGATATCGCTGAAGAATCTTCATGAAAGTTTGATTCTTCAGCCCGCTTCCCAACCCAATTCCCGTAAACCAGAAATCCTGCAACATAGGCTTGAACGTCTCGAATATATAACCTCTGTAGTTGAAGGATGTGTCCTTGGAAGCCTTGAATATCGTCATCACCCTGTTATATATGGAAGGCGCAACAATGCCCATTACAGGCAGTGATAATATACCTAGCAATACAGCTACAGGAATCAACCGTCTTTCCTTAAAGAAAACAAGCACCATAACAGCTGCTGCCAGACCGATCCAGGAAGACCGTGAGCCTGTGGCAAACAGTGCAAAGAGCGGAGGTATGGCCAAGGCTGTAAAAAACAGTTTTCTTAATATACTTTCTGCATTGAAGATAACTGCAGCGAAAAACGGAAGGGTCAGTATCAATACCTCTGCATAGCTATTTGGATTCTGCATGGTCGAGTATACTCTTCCCGGCATTCCCGCATTTAACGTCAAATCAGTAAGTGAAGGATCTGTGGGAACTCCCATAAAGCTCTGGTAGATGGCGTAAATCCCGGTTAAACAGATTCCCACCAACATGATCTCCACGAGGCTGTTTAAAGCCCGCCCCGTTCGTATGGAGCTGCAGATCAACAAAACAAACAGGAAGCAAGTTATATAAAATATAAAGAACCGCAGGCCGTCTATAGGAAAAAGGCCGGTAAGCTCTGCCACTACAACGGACAGCATAAAGGCAAATAACGCGAAATCAATGGCCTTTAGGTTAAAGCCCTCATATCGTTGTAGCAGAGTTTTTATAAAATATATTACAAACAGCCCTAAAATAATCACCGTACTATATAGATTATTCCATATCCGATGATGGATAGCAGCAATCAATACAATACTAAGTCCAATGGTAACTTCAAACCTCACCAGCAGAAGCCTTACAAACTTAAACACAATACTACTCGTAATAGTTTTTACTGTATAGCTTTCCCTCACAGCATCCTTGTTCCCGTGATAAACCCTACCAAAGAATGCTGCAGGAGCATTTAGTATCCAGGTCAAAAACCGCACAACCCCACTGTACTCCCATACAGAAGATAGGTAATCTTTTCGCTTTACAAAGCACCATATCCTGCTGTGGGAAAACAATTCTTTTCCCTTATCTGCCAGGCTTTTTATCAACCGAGCTGTGGTGCTGGCATAATACAAGTCTTTCAGCTTATTCAAGAGGTCGAATATAAAACCGAAAATTATACTATTATAATACAATTTGCATTACCCCTTTTTCTGTAAGCTATAAACCTTTGCCCAAAAATTGGTATTTCCCACCTGTACATCTACGCTTCTGTCTACATAAAAATCTGTATTTCCAAAGGAAACCCCCTGTTCGCCTACACCATCCTTATAGATACCAGGCCCTTCTACGGTAATTATTATAGATGCATAACGAGGCTTCGGCGATTCCACCCACACTCCTTTATCATCTGGTGCGAAGGAAGCAGATTTGCCAATTTCAATATTTGTTACTTTTCCGAAATTAGCACCCGTGGAATGGTCAGTGACCATATCGCCCACTTTAATGGCTTTGGCAGCAAACTCATCTACTTCAGCCTGATAGAACTGAGTCACTACGATTTCCCCTTTAGCAAATAACGGACTTCTGGATTTTGAAAACTTGTAGCCAATCCCAACAACTCCAGCTAAAATAACCACTACCACCAAAACATCTATAATGCTGATCTTCCCAAATAATTTTCCCTTACTATCGATAATCACTTTTTAAAATCCCCCATTCTAATTATTATGCTGTATTGAAAGCAGGCAAACTATGTCCTCTTTCAACTTTCTCCACAGCTTTTCTTGTATAAATTATATGCTTGCATCACCATGTTATCAAGACTAAATTTTTCTTTCACCGCTTTTAGCGCATTCTTCCGGAAGGTTTTTTGAAGGTTTGTATCCTCCATGACCTTCTTAATGGTCTCCGCCAATCCTTTGGCATCATCGTATTGGACCAGCAAGCCGCAGTTGGTTTCCGGATTAATGATATCACTATTTCCTCCCATGTCCGTTGCGACAACGGGGAGTCCTGCAGCCAGCACTTCAATGATGGCGAAGCTAAGGGCCTCGTGCTGAGAAGAGTTGATATACAGGTCGCTTCCATCAATAAGGTTCTTCATATCCCTCCGAAAGCCAGTGAATATGACCTCATCCTGAAGGCCCAAATCCTCCACCTGTTTCTTTACTTGTTCGAAGAAGGGACCGTCACTGGCCAACACCAGCTTGAACTTTTCCTCGGTCATCTTTTTAAGCTCTGCAATGGAGTTTACAAGGAATTTGTGTCCCTTATCATAGGCGAATCGGGAGCCACAGAATAATACAAAGACATCTTCTCCAATTCCAAACTCCTTTCGCAGGGTAGACTCTGCCGGTTCACCCCAGAAGTTCGGGTCTACACCGTTAAAGACAACCGAAATTTTCCTGCCGTCCACCCCGTTTTGAATCATCATTTCCTTTCCGCGGTTACACACGGCGATAACATTTGCCTGGAGCGGCGAAAGGATTTTATTCCATTTTCTAAGAACCCAGTTATTTTCCAGAATAAAATGATTGGTATACATGACTTTAACTTTAGGATTAAATATCCTCGAAAAAAGCGCAACATAGTTCTCTCTCAAGTATTGGGTATGTATGAGGTCAATTCCCAGCTTTTTGCACAGCCGGCTCAGATCCCAGGCGGCTTTCATATCAAAAGGGTTCCGCATGGCAATCCGGAAGGTCTCCACACCCAATGCCTTCATCCTGTCAACCAGCAAACCTTCCTCATTATAAGCAAAATAGGCTTTGATTTGCTTGTTGTTCAGTTTTTCCACCAGGGATTGGACATATCTTTCTGTTCCCGCTTTTCCCGCATGGTTCATCAAATATAAAACCTTAATCAATTTTATAACCTCCGAACATATATATAATGTTATTATTTCCGATTGTCTTATCTCTATGATATTTTAGTCTGTAAAAAGCGCTCTCTACAGCGAAGGATTCGCATCCTGCCCAAAACGCTCTATGCTACCGCCTTCCGCAGCAGCTTTCCCTTTACTTTCCCCAATGCTTCTACAGCTTCCTCTACCTTCAAAAGCCAGGCACAAACAAAGAATGTACCGGCTCCAGCACCCACCGGAATAAACAACTTTATGGCATTCTTACATACAGCACCCAGAGCTCCAGCGAGTCCAAAGGGAGTACCAATTCCCCTCAATAAGAAGGCAGCCGCTAAAACTGCAGCAACCATAGCGCCTGAGGAAACCAGTATCTTTATCCCACTCTTCAACAAATCCATCACTCCAAAGGAGCCAATCTTTCTCCATAAAATATACAGGCTGGAGGTGCTTCCAACCAGTGCTGCTATGGAATAGGCCACCGGTATGGCAAAAACACCGATAAAATTCATAAGAATCAAGCTGAAGGTTACATTGGTAACCATCATAATTACACCTACTATGGCAGGTTTTACGGTATCTTTCAATGAGTAGAAGGCTTTGTCAGCCACCTCCTTTATTCCAAGTCCTACACCGCCAATGCAGTAGAACGCCAAAATTTTGGCGGTTAGTGACACATTTTCCGGTGTAAACTTCCCATATCCGTAGATAAAGTTTACCGTTTCATTGCTTACGGATATGAGCCCTAGTGTCATGGGTACCAATAAAAATACCATCGTTTTCAATATTTTCAGTACCGACTGCTTGAACTCCGGAATATTGTTGGATGCTGCCAGGGTCGTAAGCCTCGGGAACATAACCGACGTCATGGATATGGCAGTCGATAATATCGCAGCTAAAACCAACTGTTGTGCTACATTCACTACGGAAACCGTATCCTGAAAGTTTGCCGCCATGCTCATATTGAAGATCATGTTGATCTGATAGGCGGAAGAGCTAATCAGTATGGGTGGAACCAGCTTTAATGCATCCACGACATCCCTATCCTTTAATCCAAAGGACGGTGAAACCCGGTATTCGGTCCTGTACACCGAAGGAATCTGAATAAGCGCCTGAGAGGAAAGACCAATCAGCGTCGCAATCAAAAGTCCTTTTATCCCAAATCGGCTGCCGAAAAGCAACGTATACAGTATAACAACAAGGCTGCTGGACAAGCTGACAATGGCCGGCACAAGAAACCGTCCTTGCGATTGCAATATTCCCTGGAGCGTGTAGGTTAGGGTATAAAAGATCAGCACCGGAAACATAATGCGGAGAGCAGTCACTGCAAATCCATGATCTCCCGTATTTTCAAACTGAGTCAGCTTTATTATATAGGGTGCCAGAAGCATTCCCGCCACTGTCAGTAATCCTGCCAAAAGAGAGGAAAGCGTTATGACGTTATTGGCAAACCGAAAAGCTCTTTTCTTCTCTCCTGTACCGATAAAGCCCGCAAATACAGGGATCATAACCGTAATCAGCGTAGTTCCTATGCAATTTATCGTGTAAACCTGAAAATTTACAGCGTACGAATATATATCCATATGCGCGTTTACACCAAATCGCGTCATATAAATCTGCTGGCTTAGCAAAGCCATCAGACGGGAAAGCAGGGTGATCACCATGACCAGCCCTACTGTCTTAGCAACACTTTTCTTCATTTCTTCGTCTAAAGCTCCTTCAATAAGATAAAAATGAGAGTTCCCACCCCTTCCGAGAAAGTGGTATCGTTCTGGGACTAAAGCCATAACCAGGCAGGTTATACCCCTAAACCCTCAAATTCATTCTCAATTCTCCATTTTCAATTCTCAATTCACTTTACGGTATCCAATACACTTCTTCCTTCAATACCTTTGCCGGATTTCCTCCCACCAGAACTCCCGGCGGAACATCCTTTGTTACAACACTGCCGGCAGCTACCACAGCACCTTTTCCGATGGTGATTCCCTTCAGTATGAGGCAGTTGCAGCCGATCCACACATTGTCTTCGATCTTTACAGGCTTTATCTCTTCCGTAAGGCTGTTAAACTTATGGTAGTCCCGGTCCATAATGCACACATCCCAGGATATATTACAACCGGAACCTATCTCTACCCGTTTTCCGGCATGAATCTCAGTTCGGTCTCCAATGGCTGTGTTTTCACCGATAATAATCTGTGAAAAGCCTTCATTCCCCCATGCACTGAGCTTCACGCCTCTGTGCAGCTGGACTTTTCTCCCTACTTCAATGGAAGCATTTTTCCGCAAAACCCTTACACCTTTTCCTGCTCTGAATAATCCGGCACATTTGCTGAATTTGCGGCTGACAAAAAGCCCTCTCAAAAGCTTCATAGCTTCTCCTATCACTTCAAAGACGGAACGGTTAAAGGCTTTACTGTCTATTTTAAACTGATCGTTTGAATTAAGTTTAACTTCCACAGCACTTGTCCTCCATTACTTTAGAATACTATCCCAACCATTATAACACTTGCAAAGTATTATTTCTACCTTATGGAACAATATGTCTTACGACCGGCAGCTTTTTAAGCACACTCACAGCCAAAAAGCTCGCAATATACAGTGCGATGCTTGTAAATAGAATATATACTATCGTACGCATATTCATAATAAAGGAAATCTTCTCCGTATACTTCAGAAACGCCGGGTGGATAAGGTATATCCCGAGACTTGCATCTGTCAGCACACGAATCCCCTTATACAGGTGCTGCCTGTTGCCGATGATTCTTTCCCAGTTAATATTTTTGAAAAGTACGAAAACAGCAATGGATACGAAAAAGGTATTAGTGGATGCATACTCGTAGAAATACAAATCCACTCCGGGGTCCCTCCCTGAAATCAGGTAGGAACCAACCATGGTTACGACGACACCCAGAATACCCAACGCATAAAGCAAATACCTTGTACTTTTCTTCAAGTCCCAGTTAAGCAGCACGTTGCCCAGGACAAAATATCCTACATAGGCAGATCCCAGGGGAATACTGAAGCCAACATTAACATGGAAAAATTTACTTAGAAGGCCTAGAATTGAAACATTTACATAGCAAAGTCCAATAAAATACAGCAGCGTGTTCCTGTCGCACTGCCGTACAATGGCCTTTAGAACCGGCGCCACCAGATACAGCCCGATCAAGGTATAGAAAAACCAGAGATGATAATGGGTATTTCCTGTAAGGATTCGACTCACCATATTTCTTAGGGTAAGCTGGTCCATCTTGTCTCTGAAATTAAACACTACATAAAGAATGCTCCAAACAATAAAGGGAATAAATACCTTGGATACTCTTTTTCGGATAAAGGTCACTACCCCGTAGTCCTTTTTACTATCCAGAATAAAGGCTCCACTAAGCATAAAAAACACCGGAACACACCAGCGTATAAAGGAATCCAGTATATTGGCAAACCACCAGGTCCGCGTTCCCAGTAGTGCGGGGTTTACCACAAACTCACCCGAGACATGAATAATTACGACACATACACTGGCGACAATCCGTAAAATATCTGTATAAATGACCCTCTTGCCACTCTCACCGTTAGCCATATGCCCCCCATATTGCAGGCTATTGCAAGCCCTTTATCTTCTTTTCAAATCCTTTTATATCCAGTTCCCTGGGGATGTATACCCTCTTCATGATATAGGGGTCATCCGTAGTACTGTATAACCCGCCTCCGTTCCAGACAGCGTATTGATAGTGTTTTTTTGTAATATCTAGAATCTGCTTATTGTATAGCCCTGTAGGGTAGGCAAATACGGTGACCGGTTTACCGGTAATCTCTTCAATAGCTTTCTTTGACACGGAAATCTCTTTCTCTGCATCCTCTATCTTGATATTCGGCAGATCAGGGTGCGTCATGGTATGACCCTGGAAATTTATCAGATCCGCCATCTCTTTGATCTGCGCTTTATTCAGAATAGATGAATTCCCGATGAAGTCCGACACAAGGAAAATACTCGCCTTAAAACCATATTTCTTCAGTACCGGATACGCATACAGATAGTTGTCCTCATAACCATCATCAAAGGTTATGATAACAGGATTCGGAACATTGTCCAGGTTATGTAAATCATCAAAGGTTATGACGTCATAGTTGTTTTGTTTAAGAAAGGCCATCTGCTTTTCAAATTCCTTCGGTGATACAAAAAGCTCTGAAAGTTGTCCTTGTCCCACCTCATCATTAATTGCATGGTAATACAAAATTGGAACCGTCCTCTTTACAAGAGTTTTAGGTGTTGCCGAAGGAGCAGGCGTAGGCGCGGGTGTTACGGGAATAGGAGTAGCAGTGGGCTTCACCTCAACCGGAGTGGTTGTAGCCACCGGTGATGGCGTAGGCGTGATCCCGGAACCTGCTTTTTTATTTTCAGATATTGTACAGCCTGCAGTCACTCCGATAAATACCAGAGCCACTAACAGGGCTATGCTTCTATAAAATCGTTTCATTTCTTTTCAACCTCCACATAAGTGCAGAGGCAAGTTCTTTAACTTGCCTCTGTCAATCTTAATAACTTACATCCGTCATGCCACGATTATACCATTCTCCATCGGAAAAATCTACAGCATGTCCCTCTTTTAAATAGTCCCTTATGGAAGTAAATTCATATTCACTTGTTATATTGTTCAATTTGTCAAAGGTTTTCTGGATGTTATAGTAATGGATAAAACGCTCTTTCGGCGGCAGCACCAGCCTCTTCTCACTTGCGTCGATCTCTCGCGGGTGCAGATACAGAATGGAGGGAGAGCTGTTCCCGTTGGATTTCCGGATTTGCCTCTTGATAAAGAACTTCGGGAAAAACCGGAAGTAAAAGCCGCCTGAGTATCCGACACCTCTGCCAAGAAAATTGAATACCGAGGTAGGAACCTCATACAGGTTCAGTTCCCGCCCTTTAACCACCGGCCTGTGTATATGTTTCTTCGCACCCGGAATTCCATAGAGGAAGGTTTTGACGGGAAAAATACTGGCATCATACCGAATCCCCAACTTCTCCAGCACTTCCAGGTAGTGAAGGTTGCTTTCGATGATGGACCAGGAAGGCGCTCTGTATCCCAGCACTTTTTTTCCGGTAATATCCTCCAGAATCCCGAGGGATCTTTTCACATCCTCTTCAAATTCCTGGATGGACTGCTTGTAAGCCAGTTCGTGCCCATAGCCATGGGAAGCTACATCATGTCCTTCCTCTGCAATTTTCCTTACTATATCCGGGTAGTTCTCCCCGATACAGCCCAGAACAAAGAACGTTGCCTTACACTGATTCCTTTTACAAAGTGTAAGAAGTTTCTCCATATTCTCCCTGAAATTTGAGTCCTTGCACTGATTTGCTTCCGGACTCCCGCAGTAATTGGCATGAAACCATTCTTCGATATCGAAAGTTAGAATATTTTTCATCGTTTTCTTCTCCGGTATAACATTTCCACTCTTTGTTACGCTTTTACCTTTACTCCCTTTATTGCAAAGGAAGTACTGAAACATTTATCAATAAAACCCTCACCCTTTTTATAAGTCACAAAGCTTAAAGGATGATGTATATTCATGAACTCAATGCTGCCAAAACCAAGCTGATTAAAAATGCTTTCCAGTTCCTCCCGGGTGTACATGAGATCAAACTTCTTATCCTTATTAATGACTGAATACATCTTCCTTTGTAAGGAATTTCTGTTAAGAGTCTCAATAAGCAAAGTGCCTCCCGGCTTTGTGACCCTAGCCAGTTCGTTAATGATTCTCTTATAATCCGTAATCAACTGGATAACACCAATACATAATACCAAATCAAACTTTCCATTCTCATAGGGTAGTGCTCCAAGATCCCCACAGTGAGTAGTAAGCCCTCTCTTTTTCGCAAATTCAAGGCTTTTTTCCGAGAAATCCACACCGTGTACAGTATTCTCCTTCACCAGAGTCTCACTAAAAGCACCTACTCCACAGCCGGCATCCAGAATCTCCTTGCCCTTCAACGCTCCCAGCCACTTCAATGTATTCTCTCTCTGTATGTAAAAACTTTTTTCATTGAAGTAGTCTGAGGTCATTACCGAGCCGCCATGGGTTTTTGCCTTATCGTTAAAGTACTCCTTCCAGTTGGATTGTGACATTGCCTTTTCCTCCTATACTATATAATTGCCAACTCTAGACTATTAAACCAATAATATTACCTTATCCGTTACAAGAACACACAAAAGGTTATTTATGGCATTACATGCTTTATTAACACCCTTCCGGCTGTGTCCGTAACCAGATTGGGCATTTTCTTCCACAGGGAAATAAAGATACCTAGACTTTCCTTATTCACAGCTTTGCTGTTCTTCGGGAACTTGCTGAAGCGGTAGTATTTCAATTGTGCAGGAACAGCCCCCCACTGCTGTTTGAACCGATAGGTTCCGGAGTCCAGTGGAGATCTTCCCAAGTCCAGATATTTAAACCCATTTTCCAGTCCAAACTTCACAGCTTCCCAGTACATAAAATTATTTATATACTTTTTATTATACTCTGTCAAACAGCCGCCCCATTGATAATAAATGGTATCCCCGGAAGTAAAGAGAAACATTCCTCCTGCAACCCTGCCATTTTCATTGTCAATAACGGTCAGCAGCCGGGTGTTTTGCGGCATTTTCTCCAGGGTTTCCGAAAAAAAGCCGTAGGAGGGTGCCGGAGACCCTAAACGCTTCATTGTAATGCAATACACTCTATAAAATTCCCGGAGGTTTTCGGATGCGAAAGACACGGAAAACCAATTGTTTTTATATACTTTTCTCACGTGGTTTCGATTGTTTGCCGTAGACAGGGACAGAACCCTTTCCTCATCTCCCTCCAAGGGAATGATAAACGTATAATTGTTATCATTCACACCAACCACATCATCATCTATCGTCTGGTCCTTTAACCGCAGTTCCATATAATCCAGTTTTAAGGAATTCAACAAAGAGTGCGCCTGTTCAACTACAAACCGGTATACGGTTTCGTTCGTACAGCAAATATCCATATAGTTAACGAAAGGTAAGGAAATTCCTGCTTTCTTCAGCAGTAGATCCCTTCCGACCATGATGGGAATCAGCGCCGCAATGGCCCCTGTTTCTTCCATAACCATAAGATAGTGACCCTTATATCCGAAGATCTTTTCAAGGACCTCTTTCCACTCGATCCGGTGGAAAACCGCCCCATTCTCCTCGGCAAATCGATTCCACTGCTTTCTATACTGCTCTTTATACTCAACTAATTTGTACATTTGCATTAACTCCTGAGAACAAATACTATGCCTACCATGATAAAGGCACACCCCAGCCATCGCATGGGCGGAATTGTCTCTTTAAAAATAAAAAATGAAACCAGTATGACAAATACGTAGGAGAGACTGCTGATAAAGCTCACATAATTAAAGTCCAATTCTGCAAGGGCATAGGTCCAGAGCAAAGCAGCCACTCCCGACAACCCGAATCCCAGAAGGATCACCGGGGACGTCATATAAGCCAAAGCAGTGCCCAGAAGGCCTTGGGTCTTACCTTCAAAAGAACTTCCGCCAATTTTCCATAAGGTTTGGGCAGACACAGTCAACGCCACACTGATAATTAGAGCTATATATCTCATACTTTTTCCCTCTCTTCAAGCCTTTTTTCCAATTCCTCAATTTTTAACTTTAACAATGCCGATTCCTGTATCAGCGTCTTGGTTTTCTTCTTCAGCGTGGAAATGCTTATGCTCATGTTTAGAAGCAGAATATACGCACAGGAGATTAAAATAGCAAAGAGCGCGGAAGGTGCATAATAAATGCCGATAAAATCCGAAAAAACCTCCATAAGGTCTCTGAAGATGGAAAATACCAAGATCAGAGCTCCGATAAAAATCCACACTAAAGAATGTTTCTCCTGCACCATTTTGGATTTAACCAGAAAAAACATGGATACAATGAGAAACAACCCAAAAATACCACCCACAATCTGTACACTATAAAAATGGCTAGGCTCTACCATACACTCTATCTCCCATACGCTTTTTACGTCGGACATATCCAACTCTACCTCTCCCTAAGGAAAGAAACCTTTATTGTGCATTTCCCTGTCGGCTGCTAATTCCGCAAATACGCGAAGAATATTGAAAACACAACCTTAATCATATAGTAAATACTCTTCAAAGGGGTGATGGAAGACTTCCCATGAATCCTCTCCCTCATGCTAACCCCTACCTCAAGTATTTTAAAACCGTTCTTTTTAAGCATTATTACCGCTTCCGGCTCAGGATAATCGTCCGGGTAATTATCGCTTAAAAACTTAATACATCTCCGGTTATAGGCTCTAAACCCTGAAGTACCATCTGTCACACTTATCCGTGCCAAAAGTTTATATAAAATATAGAATACCCTTATTCCGACACGTCTCACCGCAGTTGTCCGGAAGGATTCAACATCCAAAAATCTGGAGCCTATGACCATATCACAGCCGACTTTGTCCATGGTATCGATCAGTTTGACAACCTCGGCAGCTATGTGCTGCCCGTCACCATCCACCTGTACAGCATAATCATAGTCATTTCTGGCTGCATACTTGAAGCCGGTTTGCACAGCCCCTCCAATGCCAAGATTATAGGGGAGGTCGACGATCTTCGCGCCCTCTGTTTCTCTTACGACCCGGGAGGTATTATCGGTGGAGCAATCATTTACCACTAAAATGTCGCATTCCGGCAGGCTTGTCCGTATATCCTCTATAACAACAGGCACGTTCTTCTCCTCATTAAAAGAAGGAACAACAATGAGAATCCTTTTTTTCACTTAACACCCATCCCTTTTAACCGTTTAAGGCCTTTTAAGCCGACATCAATGCATATATCCACTCCATAGGCTCCTATAATAGCCAGGAACACAAGGGCCGGAACCCTGTACCTGTAAGCCGAATCCATAAAAAAGAAAACAGTGAAAAACAGTATGGACAAAACTACAAATATGAGAATCGAAGCTTTCCTGAAGATTTTCCGCCGGATCATTCCCGAAATTCCTGCACCTGTTACAAAAAGGGCTGCCGTGACGGGCAGGATGTATTTCAATCTGACAAGCATCCCCACTGAATCCAGTTTCCAAACCCAGACCCCGGCAAAGGAAACGATTCGCTTTCCATACAACACTAAAATATGGTTCCAGTTATTTATAAAAAAACTTATAACGAAGTTATCGGAAAAGCGCGGACCGGTAACAGCTCTATACTTATAATCATAAGGAGTCACTATGTCGTAGATCCGCCCTTCGGCGTAGTTATGCAGCAGCAACCACCGCATGTTATAATAAAGCGACCGCCCCAAGGAACTTGCAGACACCACTCCTGCCAGGTATACAGCAGCAATTGCAGCGACTACACCTGCGCAAATAATATAGGGTTTATACTTGTTGACGTAACCTTTTGTCTTTAAATTAATGATAATATACACAAATACGAAAGTCAATGTGACTACTCCCGTTGGCCTGAAAAAAACCATGTACAGCGAAGTAGCTGTGAAAAGGCCCCAGTAGCTCTTTTTGCCGGTATCATAAGCCTTAAGAAGAAAATACACCTGAAGAAGCATAAGGGATATGAATAAACTATCTGTTATGATATAAATCGACCAATATATGACCGGCCAAAGCAAAGCATAAAAAACACCTGCTAGAATCCCGGTTCTTCGATTAAAAAGCAGGATTGAAATTTTGTAAACCAGAACAACACTTGCAGCATTAATAAGCATTTGAATGAAAACAATCCCCGCCTGTGTTTTAACGAAAACCAACATCAGGGCCAGCAGGGAATAATAGCTCAAATAAAAAATGCCATTGAAGTCAATATCAATGTGAAAATTTGATAGAAGCAGACTCGCATGCCTCAAGTACCATTCCGTATCGTGTGCCTGGGGAAGGCCCTTTTCCGATAACAGGCGGTTGAAATAATACGCTAATCTGGGGACCAGGGCTAAAAGTAAAAGTGCCCCACTGTCAATTATCTCCTTCTTCTTGAACCATTTCTCCATTTCAGGACTCCCTCGTCTACAAAGTGGCTGACATAATCAGTTCATTATTGCTGCCAACCAAGCCCGGGCAGTTCCCCAAAAATCCCTGTAATGCAGCTATGAACGGCCAATGGCGCCTTTTTCTATTTTAAAAATATTGTAACATAACTGAAATATTCTGTCCATATTTATGCCATATTTGTAATATATAATAAATAATTCATGCAATTTATCCATACTGCATCCTTTACATTTTCACCAGCTCTGTAAGTTCTATACATTTTTAGTAATAGTGTGCTTCATTCCATTGATAGTTTTTCACTGTGCATATATCCTTTACACTCCGGTGATAGAATGATAAAATCGAATGAAATAATTCACAATTTTGAAAAGGAGCCTGTTGGAATGGAATTGTTTACTGATCTACGACTTGACAAGAATGGAGATATCCCTCTTTACCAACAACTGTACGATAAGGCAAAAAACATGATCGAGGAAGGCATCCTGTTTCCCGGCTTTCGAATGCCCTCTATTCGTCAGCTTTCAAGCTTCCTTTCCGTAAATCAGGTTACCGTGGTTTCCGCTTACAGGCTGCTTGAAGATGAAGGCTATATATATTCTAAAACCGGCAGCGGAACTTTTGTAGCTGATTTTATCCCTGCAAAGGACAATCGGTATGCTATAACAGACAGTTCCATCACCGACGAAATCTATTCCCAGGATGACCTCTATACCATCAGCAACGGCCAGATTAAAATCGATGAACATACTATCAACTTTGCCAGTGCAACACCCACTCCCGATTTATTTCCCGTGGATGATTTCAAAGTGGTAATGAATGAAATTCTGGACAGAGATTTGGGAAATGCCTTCGGTTACCAGGATAGCCAAGGTTTTTTCCCCATACGGGAATGCATCTGCGGGATTCTTGGCCATACCAGCATCCATTGTACCCCGGATCATATCCAGGTTATCTCCGGTGCCCAGCAGGGAATTGACATTATATCGAAGGCCTTCTTAAAGCAGGGGGATTATGTGATTACCGAGAGCCCTACCTATACAGGTGCTATCGCGGTTTTCAAATCCCGGGGTGCTGAAATCATTGACATTGAACTGGAGCCGGACGGGCCAAACCTTGCAATCCTTGAGTACAACCTGAAAAAGTATAAGCCCAGGCTCATTTACACCATACCTTCTTTTCAGAATCCTACAGGATATTCCTATTCCAATGCCAAACGGATTGAGGTTCTAAAGCTGGCGGAAAAATATAATGCCTATATCATTGAAGACGACTATGTCAGTGACCTGGACTTCGAAGAAAAGGGATTCGTTCCCTTAAAAGCCATGGACAAAAACAGCCGGGTGATATTTATAAAAAGCTTTTCAAAGATTTTCATGCCCGGTTTGCGCCTCGGGTTCATGGTGGTTCCTCCAAGCTTGCAGGGAGTTATACTGGAAGCCAAACATTCCACCGATATATCCACCTCCGGGCTTATTCAGCGAGCTTTTGATCTTTATATACGCAAAGGCTTCTGGGACAAGCATTTGAAATTCATGTACCAGGTATACAGAAAGCGGTATTTTAAAATGGTTGAAGCGCTGGATGCTTGCTTGCCTTCCAGCATTACCTATATGCGACCGGGAGGCGGGTTGAACCTCTGGCTGAGCCTCCCTTACGGACTAATGGCCGGAAACCTCTTTAAGGAAGCGGCAGCCCGGGGCATCGTTTTTGCACCCGGCAAAATCTTCTACAGCGCCAGTTCTCCGCAAAAAGTCAATAACCTCCGGCTAAGCTTTGCAGCTGTCTATGACCATCAGATCGAAAACGGCATCCGCCAGCTTTGTGAGCTCTTTAGGCAGCAAAGAGGCCGGGAAGATTCCCAGAGAAACCTGCCAATATTGTAGCTCGGCTATTCACTGTCAGGGTATGGAAAAGCCTCCAAAAGCGGAGGCTATTTTCATACCCTTTATTTTTCCATTTGATTTCTATAGTAGTCTGCAGTTTCCTGAAGTCCCCGCTCTAAGGTGTATTGCGGCTTCCAGCCCACCACCCTGAGAATCTTTTCATTGCTCAAGTGGCTGTGGAGGATATCTCCCTTTCGTTCCGGCCCGTAGTTCGGCTTCAGTGAAGCGTTGAGTACCTCCTTCATCTGCCGGAACAACTCATTTACCGTCACCGGCAGGTTAGTCCCTACATTCATAATCTCCCCGTCCCCTTTATCCAGAACAGCAACATTGGCAGAAGCAATGTCCTTCACATAGATGAAGTCACGGGTCTGCTCACCCTCTCCAAAGATAGTAGGAATTTCCCCCTTAAGCATCCTATCCAGGAAGATGGATACGACACCCCCTTCACCCTTGGGATCCTGCCGGATGCCATAGACATTGGCATAACGAAGGATGGTGTATCGAAGACCGTACAGGTCGGAGAAGGTCTTTATGTAGTGCTCTGGGGTATGCTTTGAAATTCCGTAAAAGGAAATAGGGTCCACCGGATGATTCTCATCCACTCCTAGATATCGAGGATTTCCATAGACTGCTGCTGAGGAAGCATAGATAATTTTTCTCACACCAAAAGCTTTGCAACACTCCAATACATTTACCGTTCCCACGATATTAACCGTCGTATCGAAGACCGTATCCTTTATGGATTTCTGTATGTCAATCTGCGCAGCCTCATGGTAAACCACATCCGGTTTGCAGGCTTCAAATACCTGCCGCAATTTCCCGGATGTTATATCTATCTCGTAAAATTCAGCCTTTGAATTCAGGTTATTCAAATTCCCTGTACAAAGGTTATCTACAACAGTCACTTCATGGCCCTGGTCTATAAGCAAATCCACAATATGTGAACCTATAAACCCGCAGCCGCCGGTTACCAGTACTTTCATTTTGTATTCCTCCATTATAGACTTCATCATTTATTAATCCATTACCCATTTTCATTATTCTACCATAATTTTGTTTACTATCCTATCAAATTTATGAAATCCGGCTGTATCGGAGGGACACCCTTTTCTACGTAAATGGTCAGAATAGTACCTTTCTCTGTACTTTATGACGATTGTCTTTTGTGATATGCACTTTGAGGAATCAGAATTTTTATAGATCGAAGGTTTTCTATAGACAAAGAGTAAGTGGAACCTTTGTAAAAATTATCCGGGAAAAATCAGAATTTTATTATGCGGAAGAAATAATGGTCTGTTATTTAAAGGAATTTGTTATAAGGTCATAAGAGATGGGAATCTGGAAAATACCATCCGTTACCGGTATACCCAGTTAAAAACACGCGTGGAAAACTCCATCGTTAAGAAAAGCATTACTATGGAAGAGATTACAGGGAAAAGCTAGCCATTCCGTACATCACCGGAAATATACCTATACGCTGTTCATCCTACCTGTCCACCATTTTTAAAAACAAATGGGCATGACGATTATAGACTATGCCAACAATTACAGGCTGGAAAAGAGCACAGACCCGTTCCGGTCCGCAGATATAAGTTTTTCATAGATTGCAGAAATACTGGGGTATACTACAGTACACTACCCTTCAAACCAGTTCCGGTTGAAGTATGGCAGCGCTCCAGCGGAATATGCCAAATCCATTTCGAAACTGCCATAATATCCGAATGCACTTTTATACTGTAAACAAGCATGGTTTCGTACAGCCCTGTGAGTCACTACAACAACCCTACAAGTGTATATTTGCCTTTGAGGGATTTGTAATATGTATAAAGCAGCCGATCCAGCTCGGCTTTAATATACCGAATCTTCTCTCGCTCTGTTTTCCCGCTCTTCGCAAGAGATTCCAACATATTGTTCTTCTCTGCGATTTGCTTCTCCAGTTCCTTTGTGGTAGTTCCCATGATCCATGCCTCCTTTCTCTAAAAACTCTATGTATATACTATATAAAGAATATGTTAATAAGTTATAAACTGAGTATTAAGTTTATGTTACATACATTGTATAAATTTCACATATTTTAGACATATTTTTGTGTAAAATTTGTGAAATACAATAAAAGAGGCGGGAACTTCCCGCCTCTTTTATTGTATTTCAATCCTTCTCTTATTTTCTTTATTGTCATCACTCTTTGGCAGCGTGATGGAAAGGATACCATTTTCATATTTGGCTTTTACATCTTCATGCCTTACATTTTCTACATGGAAGCTTCTACTGAAGGAGCCAAACCTTCTTTCCCGACGGATAAAGTTTTCTCTTTCCTCATTTACTTCCTCATTATGTTCCACTGAAATGCGAAGGACATCATCCCTTAAATCCAGCTTGATATCTTCCTTCTTTACGCCAGGAATTTCCGCATCAATCACATACTCCTTTTCTGTCTCGCGTATATCGGCACGAATACCGGCTGTGGAAGAAAAAGCTGCCGGAAAAAGCGAATCACTAAAGAAATCATCAAATACACTCCTCAAATCCATAAAATCGTTTCTTCTTACTAAATCGTTGTTTCTTCTGTTGAACGGAGTCAATCCGAACATAAACAGCACCTCCTGATTACTATTTCTTAGTGTTTGTTCTTGACTTTCTTTGACCTTACATATTATTTATATCATATTTTATGCAGTAGGATCAAAATTGGATTTTGACTTTCTTTGACCTTTATTGAAAATGAATACTGATTACATTAATTTATACTTCTATTTCGCACTTAATCTAGGCTTTTCTTCTTTTTTTAATCCCAAGTAATTTTATTACTTCCTCTTTTTTCAGTGCTCCAACAACCACCATCAAACCCAATCCTACAAATATATTTCCCAGAAGAGTAAGTGCTATTGTCCACGTACTTCCTGCGTTGAATATAGTAAAGAAGCTGTATACATATTTGCTTGTAAATACCATGAACACACAAACCAGCCCCGGTCGCATCAACCAGTTTCTGAAATCCAAGGACATCCCTGTCGTCTTTATAACCGTATACATATTCAACACACAAACAATAATAGAGCTGGCGATAATCCCCCATACGTACCCCTTAATTCCATAGTAAGGAATGCAGAAGTAAACAAATCCGATACGTACCGAGTTTCCTATTATGGAATTCCTTAAGGAAATACCCTGTTTGCCCAATCCATTCAGAGTGCCCAGCAGGGTTTGCTGAAGATACATGAAAATGCAGGTAAAGGAAAGCAGATACAGTATATCTCCGATCTTTTCCTTCCTATAGATCATACCGCTGATATCGTAAGGATAGGAATAGAAAATAGCTGTGAATATAAATCCAAGGATAAAGGTCAGTTGAATGGACTTTGATATCCTATAGTTCACCGTTCTATAGTTTTTCAGTGATACAGCCTCTGCGATGGCGGGAACCAGCGTGGTAGCAAGGGAAGAGGTTACAAGGGATGGAAAAGACAGAAGAGGCATTGCCATCCCTGAAAGCCTTCCAAACTCCATCATGCTTTGCTGGTAGTCCAATCCCCCTGCCAGAAGACTCCTGGGTATAAGAATCTGTTCAATGGTAAACATAATGGATGTTACAAAACGATTAAAAGACACAGGGATGGATATGGCCAACATTTCCTTTATAATGCTCCGTCTGCCTGTGTATCCTTCTCTGGATGCAGGTATTTTTGATTTACGGTTTCTAAATTTATAAATTATCACGAGAACCAGAAGATTTGAAATCTCACCTACTGCCATGCCCACAGTTGCGAGAGCGCAGGCATATTCCAATCCAATATTCACAAAATACGCAGCCATAGCCATAACGAGGCCGATTCTAACCACTTGTTCCACAATCTGTGAAAGGGCAGTAGGTACAACACGCTGTATGCCGTAGAAGTATCCTTTTAATGCGGACGCCGCTGCAATAACGGGGATGCTGGGGATCAAAAACAGCATGGAGTAGTACGTTCTCCGGTCTTTTAATACTGTGTCAACAATAACCCCCATATTGATATACATAAATACGGATATGATGACACCGGACGTGACCACCAGGAGCAATGCGCAGGCAGTAATCCGTCGTAGATTCACCATATGATTTTTTGCATATTCGGCCGCCACCATTTTGGAAACAGCGATGGAAATCCCTGAAGTTAGTGTAAGAATTACGAGGGAATATACAGGTGTAATCAATTGGAAAAGTCCCATCCCTTCTGCCCCAATGAGGTTGGAAAGGTAGATTCTATATACAAATCCCAGTATTCTAACGATGAACCCGGCAATCATAAGAATGATGGCCCCACCTACAAAAGACTTTTTTTTCATGTCCCCACTCCAAAAGTTTATAACTTAGGATTTGTCAAAAAATATTTTCTTTAACAGCACCTTATTATACATATTGCTGCCGGGACAAAGTTATGCCGGAATGTATCCGTCAACAGTTGTTAATCCGATGCCCCCTGTTCCCGGGCCTGAAAGTAAGGGATCTATTGAAGCTTGTTGTTTTCTATACAACAAAAAACTGTAAGCAGTTGTTTTGAATTTAAATACAACTACTTACAGTCTCCAATTAACTTTAATGCTATTGATTTAGTTTACTTCATGCAGATTTTAATCAAGTTATACAATACCTGCGCCATTTGCGCTCTGTTGGTTGTATCCTTTGGTGAGAGTCTGCCAAGGTTTCCGCCTATTATTCCGGTCTCTGCAAATATTGACATAGCAGGCTTTGCCCATGCAGCCATATCATTTGTATCGCTGAATTCATTCAGACCCTTTCCTGAATTTCCGGCAGGAAGTTCACCTCTCAGCTTCAATATGCTGTACAGCAGTGTAAACATTTCCTCTCTGGTTATTTCTTTATCTGGTGCAAACCTGTTGTTTCCAACCCCGTCGGATATACCAAGTCTTTTTGCAGCTGCCAGGTAACCAGTATAGTATTTGTTTCCTGCATCTGTAAAGTTATCTGTCGCATTTCCATCGGCCTTTATTCCATAAGCTTTCATTACCATTGTGAGGAATTGGCCTCTGGTCAGCTCTCCTTCAGGACTGAAATTGCCGTTGCCGGTACCTGTTGTAATGCCTCTTGCAGCTATGAAACTAACTGCCTTGGAATACCATGCTCCATCTGCTACATCTTTAAAGCTGATCTTATTGTAGCCTACTGCATAATTTAATAAATGATTTGACTTAAAGCTTATCATTTCTGTTTCTTTGTTATATACAGAGTTAATTACAGGTTCCAGATTACCTTGTGAATTTATGTAGTATATGACAATAGCTTCGGTATCCTCTCCTGCTTTTGAAGTATATGGGAGAGATATTGTTATATTTCCTGCAAACTCGGATATTGTTTTGTCACCGCCGGTAACGCTGAAATTGAGTACCGGTCTGTCTCCAACAGTCTGCTTTGCCTCATCGGACAAAGTTGTGCCGTCAGCCTTGGAGACCGTAATCTTTACATTTCCTGCCGCTTCCTGAGAAATTGTTTTAACAGATTCCTTATCAAGGGTCATGACTGCAATAGATGTGGAAATAGTCATCGCGTCTATTTTGTTGTTAACAACCTTATCAACTGCTTCCTTTGGCAAATTAACCTCAACAGCTTTTGCATCGGCCAAAACTGGTATCTTTATTTCCAAATTTGCTGCTGTACCTTTACCCATCTTTGCAGCAGCTTCAAATATCCTTTTTATAGCTTCAGCAACTTCACTTCCTGTGACTGATGCTATAGCCTTTCCATCCTTACCAGCTTTTGCTTCTGCTGTAATTGTACCTGTAACAGAGTCATGCCCGGGTGTAGATGTATCAGATATTGTAATATTTGACGCAGCAGCCGGAGTTGTACCAGTACCGCTATTATTGTTATTATTGCTGCTATTGTTGTTGCCGTTGTTACCATTATTGATATACGGTTGTACTTTAACAACACATTGTGCTGTACCACCATCTGATGTTGTTGCTGTAATTGTTGTTGTTCCTGTACTTATTGCAGTAACTTGTACAGTTGTTTTTCCATTTTGCGCATCATATGTAGGTGTACCCAATGACACCATGTCATTCCCCACTCTGAAGCTTATTTCCTTATGTACCGCTTCCTCTGGAATAACGGTTGCAGTCAGAGTAAAACTATCCCTAGGATAAAGTGTCTTTGAAGTATAATCAAGTACTACGCCGGCCGGAAGTACATTTACAGCACATCTTGCAATTCCACCATCGGTTGTTGTTGCAGTAATAATAGCATTACCTACCTTTGCAGCATTTAAATGTACTATAGCTATTCCGCCTGGAGTGCTGGACTCTGTTTCTCCTACTATAACAGCACCACTGTCTGAGCTGAACAGCACCGCAGTGTCAATAGCCCCCGGAGAAGTTACAGTTGCAGTAATTGTAAAGTCCTGACCCCTATACACTGATTTAGATGTACTATCCAGGGTTATAACACTTGGATTTCCAGGGTTCGTTACTTTAACCAGCCCATTCATGGCTGTAATTAATCCATTTACAATAGAATCTACTTCCTGCTGTCTGGCATAATCATTAAAGTAAACTACATTGGCATCAGTAAGTAACTTTTCCAAATTAGCGTTTTCCCAACTTTCGGATGTATAATCCGTCTGTTTTAACGCTTTTATCTGCGACATAACCGTTACCAGAGAAGCTTTATCTGCTTTTTTCTCCAAAGTATCCATTGACGTTTGCAGATTTTGTATTTCAGTATCAACTTGCCGTTGTGTTGCATTACCGTCACTCAATACAGTATTGGCATTTAATAAAACACTGTCTATATTCGAAGCAGTCCATGATGAAGAAATATAGTCATTTTGGTCTAATTGTGAGGCTATATTGTAAAGTGCCTGCAGATCATTTTTATATGTGTTTACTTTTACTGTACACAAATCATATTCAGAACCGGCCGAATGGCGGGCAATAATAACTGAAGTGCCACCGGAAACAGCCTTCAGCGTGGCAGTATAGGTTCCCTGTCCGCCTACGTCAGAATCCCCGCTGACTACCGGAGTTCCCACAGTTACAGCATCTGTATTATATGATTTAAAATCAGCACTGTCTGTTTCAGAATATGGAGATAAGAGAGCCTTCAATTCAAGGGTATCGCCCTTGTTTAAGGTTACTGCATGATTGTCCAGCTTATATGAGTAATCTCCATAAACCTCAAACTCATAAATTGCCAATCCGTATTTTGTTGCCATTACACCTCTAACCCGTATGTAACGAGCCGTAATCGGTTTGAATTTTACATCATCCTGTTCATTACCTTTGTATGAACTTCTTGCAATATCCTTAAAAGTCGTCCATGGACCTGCCGGATCATTGGAATATTCCAAATATACATGCTGGGTATTTACTTCCCAGAAAAGCTTAATTTCATTTACTAATAAAGGTTGACCCAGATCAACGTAAAAGGAACGCTCTGTGGCATTTGCAGTACCTCTGCCCGTACTGATCCTGGTTCCCATATTCCCATCTGTAGGCACAGTGGTTTCCAGTGGTGTTTCAATCGTAGCAGTGCCATTATAGCTTGAATCCAGTGTGACTGTTTTGCCGTAGGCCAGATTCTGCCTTCCTCCATAGTTTGGCAACGGAGCAGGTACACCAGCTTCTTCAAATGCTTCAAATTCATACATGGATATACCATAGCTATTAACCTTACTTATGCTTTGCAGCCTTATGTATCTGGCATCAATGCTTCCTTCAGAGAAGTTAAGGATTTGAACTCCCGGCTTATTATTTGTGAAAGTATTTACGTCTGTCCAGGTACTCCCATTATCTGAGGTTTGAATTTTGAAACTGGTTGAATAAGAGCTTTCCCAAGAAATCCGGATTGTCCTGACCTTTGCTTTTTTCCCTAAATCAACCGTCCACCAGGCATTAGCTGCCGCTTTCGGACCCGACCATCTTGTGTCGCCATCCCCGTCATTTGCATAACTCGTCATGCTGCCGGTATCGTTTCCACTGCTTGACGAAGCTTTGCGTAATGCAAGATTTACATAATTATTTATACTAAGGTTTTTAATCTCATATCCATTCTTATTATTGCTTGAGAGCATTAATATACGGATATAATTTGCCTGAACATACGGCAGGTCTATTACTTCCTTACCACCACTTCCATTCCACTGTAAATGTCCGTCAGTCCAATTAATATTATCCATGGAATATTGAACTATATATTCTTTTGCATAATCAGAACCCCAATCAATGGTAATTTTATCAACAAGAGTATTGGGAGTATCAATATTATAGGCAATATACTGGCTTTCATCAGGTTCTGAGCGCCATGAAGTATCCATGGAATCATCTATTGCTTTCAGAGGAGCAAAACCGGGTAAAAATGAGCTTGCCCCTATATTGTTAGCAGAAAGAGGAACATCTGATAAAGTTTGAGTAAGCGATTGTCCCATATAAATTCCGCTTCCAAGATTATACCTTCCATATAATGTGGCACTATCAGTCTGGCTGATTTTTACGTCAACTATCAATCCCGGTGTATCGGGATTTGATACTGTCACCTTTGGTGTTCCGGAACTCTCGTCAACAATTGCCAGACAAGGTTGATTTACTGTTATGGTAGCACCGGTGCGGTATTCAAAACTTCCGGCAGTGTAAAAGATTAATTGCGTCTGCTTTAAGCCTTCATTTCTTGCCGCCTGCAAAGCAGTTGTATTTGACAAAATCTCAACCGGAATATTTTCTGAATATGCTTTTACTTCATCTGCTGCTTTTCCCGGAACAACAATATATTCATAGGATGCGTTGCTGGGGTTTTGTCCGTGATTAAAATAAAGTGAAAATGCCTGCTTGGTTTGTTCCGGCTGATCCGGCCAACTTGATGTCTGGTCCATATTTGAGACACTGACTTCAGAATTTGCAGGAAACACATATCCTATCTGATCATTGTAAGCCCATTTAGGATTTGTATATGTTTCCGGAGCTGTACCCTTTGGAAGCGGAACTCCATCAATTGATGCATTGTTTTTTGCAATTGCCTGATTAATGGTGGTATGAACCTCATAAGGACGCGTTGATGATATTCCTGCACCTAAAGCCACCATTTCGTTATCAAAGTAAAAATATCCCTTGCGTGCAACTGTACTATTCATATCCTGAGAAAACACCGATGCACCGTACATGCCATCGGACACTCCGCCTACAAAGCTTGAATCTGCATTAAATTTGCATTCCAGTGAGTATGGCATCTTTTCATAAGGAGCTGTTGTACCCGGATAATGTGACCAGTCAAAAGCCGGAACCAGATCAGTGTACTCTCGTCCATTAACAAAAATTGCTGTTGTACCTGCTGCATTCCAATAAATCTCATTTCCTATGGACTTGCGGAAATGAGACCTGTATTCACCGCCATTAATACGGCTTGAACTCATTTTAGTCATAATTCCGAAATTATCACGCATATGAGAGCTATAATCCGACCGCCAGAAATGTTTGTTCCCAACCAGTCCATTTGTTGCAGACGTGCCGTTTATGTTATCAACCACCTGCTGGTATTTGGCTCTGCGCTCCGGGTCGGTATCGTATTGTGCCATTACCATCATCCCGGGCAGAATATCGGCTGCATAGCTGCCGACTCCTTCAATAGTATTATACCTTCGATATCCAAGGTACAGGAAACCAAACTCTCCCCTTATCATCCATCTGGTGCCGTCAAGTATGTAAAATTCCAGTCCCTTTAAGGCTTCTTCAGTAAAAGCAAAATTAGTTCCGCTTGTGTATCCGACCCAGGTGGCAACCATATTGAACTGTGCCATTCCATACCCTTCACTGTATAACTTTGCGCCATGACAGTAAAAGCTTGAATCTGCCTGAACCGCTTCATTCGATGTTCCTTTTTGATCAACTGCCAGAGTTTCTCCGAGTGTTGAAATTCCTTTTGTAATCTCCGGATAATCATTCTGTACCAGCTTCTTATATAAATAATCCTGTGTTCGCCAAACACCATTTGCACCAACCGTATCCAGACGGCCCCGATTGTAGTTAATACATACATCCAAGGCCTGTTTGCTTATGATGCCTTCCATAAATATACCTGTCACACCCATACACATGGCTTGTCCAATTTCATTTTCCCACCAGTTTGTGGATGAAGGCTTAACACTGTCCCAGTAAGTTAATGCTCTTTCAATCGCATCCTTTATTACAGGATTTTGATATGCTTCATTACCTTCCTGATTATATCCCATTGCCATTGCTGTTATACGGTATAAAGCAAGATATGGACTCCACAAAGTACCATTTGCACTATTGGTATGATCAGCATAATTTACATCCGACCAGCTGCCATCGAGTTGAATGGAATTTGCATACTCCATTGACTTTGATATATACCCGAAAATGTCAGAACCACTGACTACTCGATAAGCATCACTACCTAAAAATTTTGCTTTGATCCTATCCTTGACAATTTGAGCACTTTCAGCATCTGTTATATTGGAAGCATATACTGACGATATCGATAGTGTTGAAATTGTCGTAAGTATTAGTGCTAAAACCAATAAAACAGCTGTCAATTTTTTTAAGCGGGTTGCTAATCTCTCTTGTCTTTCTCGTATCTTTGACATATTATTCCTCCTTATAATTAGTAATTGCTTCAAAATTTCAAAATTCAAATTTCTGTATATATTAGGGCTTTAAAGCCTAATAATCAATTTACTTTTTACTTTTTAATCCTAAGGAAATCATAATATCCTCTACTGGGATCTCGGCGTAACACATATGAGTATCAGCTGCCCCATAGTATACTTTTACAACCTCATTTTCATATAACACGCCGCAACTGAATATTACGTTCCCAAAAAATCCATTTATTTCGTAATCTTCTACTGGCTCCATAATAGGCTTCTCACTTCTTGCAATTACTTTCCATGGTTCGTCCGGGTCCAGAAGCATAGCTCCCAGACAATACTTATCGTCTTTGGTAGCTCCGTGATATATCTCAAGCCAGCCTTCCTTCACCCTGAAAGGAACAGCACTTCCGCCTACTCTGCCATTGTCCCAGTAACCCTCCCGTGCACCTGCCAAATTTCTGTGGTTTCCCCATGAAATCAAATCAGGAGACTCGGCTATCCAGATATCCAGCTTGCCAAAATGTGATATGGATGGTCTGTGCAGGGCATAATACTTACCGTTTATCTTTTCAGGGAAAATCTCAACATCTTTATTATCAGGATGAAATATAACACCATGCCGTTGGAATTCAACAAAATCCTTTGTGGATGCAAGACAAGCAGTTATCCCTAAAGCAGATATGGCACTATAACTAATATAAAATGTGTTGTCAATAAAGGTTATTCTGGCATCCTCGATGCCATAAATTTCATATATGTTTTCAGGTGAAACAGCCGGCTTTTCTTCAATTTTAAAATGAATTCCATCCTTACTGCGTGCCACTCTTAAATGAGATATAGAGGTAATATAATTAGCTGAAGGAGTCCTGATCCATCGTGAATCTGAAAAATCACAACCAGGTTCATCTATAGAAAAGCTCTTTTTAATAATTGCAGCTTTCTCAACGTCATAAATCGGAGCGATATGAATATCAGTATTATGATTGATTGGCCTTTCTGCTATCCTTAATAATAAAATCACTTCATCGCCCAATTTAGCAACGCCTGCATTAAATACACATATAACTTCAAAATCCGGCCTTGAGGGTTTAACATCCTGAGGTCTAATTATTGGATTATGTAAATATCTTTGTACCATTGTGCCCTCCAAATAAAAAAAGAATAAATAAATTTATTCTAATTTTATTAATACAACAGGCTAAATTGCACTGTTGAATTTAAATATTCCTCAATATTCTATTTATTTTATTACTTCATATTTTAAAGCTATACAATTTTTTTAAATATTTCTCTTAATTCTGCTCTTTCTTTCTGAATTGTGTAGGTGTAAGGCCGTTGAATTTTTTAAAAAAAGTATAAAAATGATTCTCCGAATTCATTCCAATCATTTCACTTATGGCTGCAATTGTCAGATTGGAATTTACAAGTAACTCTAAAGCTTTTTCATACCTGTATCTACTTAGATAATCTGTCAAGGATATTCCCGATGCTTCTTTGAAAATAGCCCTTAAATAATTAACAGACAAGCCTACCCTTTCGGCAATGCTTTCAATATTTAATCCGGGATCATTATATTCGCTTTGAATTATAGTAAAAACCATATCAATATATTCTTTTTTTGTATCTTTAGGATTATCTTCAATGTATTCTATTTCCTTCTTGTATATACTAAGCAGCCATTCTTTGATTTCCTCCAAGGTATCAAATTTCTCCATTTGATCTCTCAAAACTTTGAATGAATACAGCTTTCCAGAATTATTGTATTGATTCATTAAATTAATTGTAGCAATAGAATCATGTATGATCTGGGAAAGTGTAACCATAATATCATCATATTCCATCAGAGTCAGTCTGCCAAAAAACTTATCGACCTGTTTCTCCACAAGATTATATTTGCGCAGCTTCAAATTACTCAGTACAGGCATAAAAATATCTTCCGAGTAATGATATTTGGAAACATCAGTCAGGTTCAACATTTCCTGTGTTATTACAGACATTTTGCCATATATCAGCCTGTAGTTTAAATTTAAATTAGCAATATTATACGATTTGTTAATATTTTTAATATTCTTTTGTAATTGGCCGATACTGCAGCTTATAGAAAATTTCAAGTATTTCTGTACTGCATCCTGAATCTGCTTTATGACCGTTTTCAAATCAGCTTCAATTGTGCCATCCGTTTCTCCATTAGTTTTTACAATTATAGCAATGGCATCTTCACCCATATCTACAGTTTCATTTGAGTAAATTTTTTCAGTCAATTCCTGCGCAATATTCCCTATGGCAAACCTGTAAAGAGATAAATCTTCTGCTGAATAATTTAATATTAATTCATTAAAATAGTTATCAAATTTTAAAATATAAACAACAACATTTTGAAAATCAAATTCCAAAGTATTAAACCTGCCTTCAAGGTCTGACCGGTGAATAAGCCCGTTTAGCAGAAGTTCCTTGAGCAGCTCATTCCGGATTAACCTCAAATCATCCATGGATTGATACTTTGCCTTTACCAGCTCGTCTTTCATATTTAGTATAATATCCGAAATATACTCTAATTCATGCTTTTCAGAATCTTTAATTACAATAGTACCTGTTGAAATATCATTTGCCTTTTTAACAAGTTTACGAATCGGCAAATAGAATTTTCTGGATATGAAAAATGATATAATAACTCCAATAATGAATAAAATTATGCAAAAAATTATAATCAGATTGCGCATATTATAAGCTTTTGCAACTAATTTCTCATAAGGCGTTACCTGTATTATTTTCCATTTTAATTTACTTGATGAAATAAAGGTTACAAGTGATTTCTCACCATTTACCTCCCCTGTAAACTGCCCCGAATTATCTTTTGATGCAACTATGGATTTTATATATTCCTCTGAAGATAAATCCTTGAGGAACATTTTCGGATCATAATCAGAAATAACCCTTGCCTTTTCATCTATCAACATAGTAACATCATCCGAAAAGGGTATCAGTGATTTCAGGATATTCCGGATATAGCCTTCCTTTACATTTACTACTAAAGCACCCTCCAGCTTTCCGTTTTTATCCGGTGCTTCACTTGAAATCAAAGTAAGCAGGTTATCGTTAATTTCAACACCGTTTATATTATATTTTACTTTTCGAGGAATAAAATGAAGTGTTTTCATTTCCTCTTCATTGTTTAGAAGCTTCACCATATCTTTATCATAAAATTCTCCTACCGAAGAGGTACTTCCTTTGGTAGAAAAGACCTTTTGCATATTGCCGTTATACAAATAAACAGATTCTAAAAACATGCTGTTAGATATGGCTTTTGTTATTTTTAAGCTTGCATTTATTGCTTCAGTAGGAGAAACATTTCTACTATAAATACAATTGTATACATCTCCATCTCCGTACAAATCATAAAGATGGTTACTGGACAAGTCCCAGACAAAATCTACAGCTAATGCAGTTTGAGTAAGAATTTGCTTTGATGAGGCACTTGCCTGACGTATGGTTTGTTTTTCATAGTTATCATAAAATACCATAGAATAAGTTAAAAGTATTATAGATAACAGAATAATCAAGGAACAAAATAATTTAGTGAATGAACTCCTCATTTTAAACACTTTCAACATATTCAACATATATTCACCCTTATTCTACATTTTTAGAGTTAATTCTCATTTTTATTATAGTAAGATTATGTTAACAACGCCAGATGTTTTTTCACTTATAACGCATTGATTCAGATAAAATTTTTCGGCTGTAGAAAAATTTTATTGCCTCTGCGCGTTTCAACGAGGCAGGAGATATGTACCCGCCACCTATAGAGGTGGGGGACATCCATTGCCTCGTTATATAGTATTTAAATTAAAATATTTATTTGCATAAAGTGGATTAGATGTTTATACATATTACAGCTTAAAATTTATAAATTCCTATACGCGCACAAAATCCAAGAGTAAGTCCAGAGCATTGAACCTACTTTTGGAGTTTTGCAAATTAGAATGTTTACTTATTTAAATTTTTATTTCTTGGAAGCCAGAAATTCATTAACTTGTTTTTTAGCTTCAGCTACAATTTTCAGATATCCTGCATCTTCCAGTTTTTTCTGAATCTTTGGCAATTCAGAGATATCCATTGACCCATTTAAAATTGGCAACATTGTTGAAGGCCAAATAGCAGATACCTTTGCAATTTCATTTTTAATTGGATCAAGATCTGGAGTAAAGCCCATCAGTTTTGATGCAATAAGCTGATTTGGATCTCTCAGCTTTTTATAATAAAACTTATCATCTTCAGATGAAGTGGCCAAAGTTCTTTCGAAGTTTGGATTCCACATAAGATCGTATCCGGGGAAGTTATAATTTTTTGATGCATCTACTCCCTTTGGCAGATCATATGTCTTATCACCTGTATCTACCCAGTTTACGTCCTTGATTCCATATCTTAAAATATCGTAATTTGCCTGATCCTGATACATCCAATTTAAGAATTTAACTGCCCTGTCAGGATCTTTTGAGTTGGCATTTACACAAATAAAGTTCCATTGTGCAAAATTTGTTACATGTTTATTATTTTTTCCTTCAAAATTTACAAACTCAACTTTTGCACCAGGTATTATTGCAGCTAGTTGATTTGATATGGTACCGACAATATAATCTCCTTTTATGGATGCTACCTTACCGGACTTAAATGCTCCCATCTCATCCTTTTGTGTCATTTGATCCTTTTCTATCAATCCTGATGTATACCACTTCCTTACTAGCTTTATCCAATCCAATACATGTGTATTCTCATATATGGGTACTATATCTTCAACTTTATCGCCTGTTGCAAATATATCTACTTCAGAGTTATTTCCGCCAAATAATGTAACATCATATCCTGCATCGTAGAAACCATTGCTGCCGATACAGTAGTTTCCGAGCCAGGTTAAAGGAATCATGCTCTTTTCATTTTCTTTAACTTTTGTTAAATATTGTTCATATTGTTCAATAGTTTCAATCGGAGCCATGCCATATTTTTCTCTAAGATCCCCACGGATCCATATACCATGCTGGCTGGATAATACATCTCCTAAAGGAATACCCACTATCTTGCCGTTTTGGCGGTTAGCATCAATCATTTGTTTTGGAAATGCCTTTATTAAATCCTGACCTGATTTGTTTAATATTGGCTCCAAATCCAGATATGCTCCCTTTGAAACCATCTGTGACAAATGCATCCACGGTGCATCAAAAATCAGATCTGTCTGATCTCTGGATGCAATCATAACCTGTGTTTTGTTCGGAAAATCGGTCCAGGATGCAAAGGTAATGCCTAAAGTTACATTAAGTGAATCTTTTAACTTCTTATTAGCTTCTGCTAATACTTTATCTAATTGAAGAGGAGTATCTCCAGGCAATAAAGCTGAAAGTGAATACGGTGTCAACGTGTTGGAACCGGATGTTGTTTCCTCTGAGCCAACAGTTGCAGTACTAGTTGCAGAACTTGTTGGTGTTGATGTACCTGAATTTGAACCACAGGCAGTAAACACTGACGCTAACATACCGATTGAAACAGCCAGACAAATTAACTTTTTGTTCATTTAAAATTCCCCCTTGAATTTTTTATATGCTAACCGGATTTCCGGCAATAGCCTTAACCTTTAACTGCTCCCACAGTCAAACCTTTAACAAAATATTTCTGAACAAATGGGTAAAACAACACAATAGGGCCGATTGTAACCAGGCTTGTTGCCATTCGTACCGAATATGCAGGAGGTATTATACCCTGTTTAGCGTTGGGATTAAGTGCCTGTACCTCCGAGGAAAGATTTGATACCAACGCTCTAAGAAGTAGCTGCAATGGCTGAAGATGTCTATCATTTATAAAAAGCAAACCAAGCCACCAGTCATTCCAGAAAAATAAACTGTAAAACAGGCCTATTGTAGCCAGTGCTGGAAGAGACAGCGGAAGTGCAATTTTTACAAATATATAAAAATCCTTTGCTCCATCAATCTTAGCAGATTCTATCAATGATTCCGGGATTGTGCTGAAAAACTTTTTCAGCAATAGCATGTACCATGGGTTTATAAGGTATGGTACAAACAAAACCCAAATTGTATCCTGGATTCTCAGATACTGAGTTATTAAAATATACCAGGGTACCAGACCTCCTGAAAACAACATGGTAAACACCACATAAAATGATATCTGGTTTCTGTACTTAATTGTTCTGAGGGAAAGTCCGTAAGCCATCATTGACGTTATAATCATTGCAGAACATGTTCCTAATATTGTTACTGCAATAGTGATTTTATATGCATTAAAGACCCTGTTTCCTGCAAAAATTGTCTCAAATGCATTTATTGATAACTGTTTTGGAAACAGCTGATATCCATTTTGAATTATAGATGTTTCATCGGTAAAAGCCCCTGCTACCATTAACCAAAAGGGTAAAAGGCAAAATACAGAAAACGAAAAAACTGATAAACAGGCTACAATGTTATATATAAGGTTGCTTTTACTATTTTTTATTTTTGAATGTACCATTATCATTCCTCCATCTTTTTAAAATAGTGCTCCATCACTCTGATATTTTCTTACCAGCAGGTTGGATCCAAATACCATTACAAAGCACATTACCGATTGGTATACGCCAATTGCCGAAGCCATTCCGAAATCGGACATTTGCCTGAGTGCTCTGTAAACATATGTATCAATAACGTCTGTGGTTGCATATAACATACCATTGTCGCCGATTATTGAATAAAACATTCCAAAATCTCCATAAAAGATTTTACCTATTTGGAGTAATGCCAAGACCAGAATTGTAGGCATCAGAAGCGGAATTGTAATATATCTTATCTGTTGAAATTTACTGGCGCCATCGATTGATGCAGCTTCATAGCATTCTGTGTCAAACCCAGTAATAGTCGCAAGATATATCACAAGGTTATAACCGCACCATTTCCAGATATAGAAAATAACCAGTATAAAGGGCCATAGACCCGGGGAACTGTTCCAGCTTACCGGCTCAACATTCAACGTCTTTAGAAAGCTGTTTATTGCTCCATTATCACTTGCAAAAAAACCTTGACTAATAATTCCGACAATAGCCCACGATACGAAATATGGCAAAAACATTACCGATTGAGATATTCTCTTAAAACTGTTAGAGGTAAGCCCGTTTAAAAATATTGCCAACGCTACTGAAATAACTGTACTGAATATTAAGAATAATAGATTTAAAGAAAACGTATTAAATGTAATCTTGAAAGCATCTCCAGAAGAAAAGAAAAATTTAAAATTTTCAAAACCATTCCAGCTGCTGCCGAATATTCCTTTTTTGATATCATAATCTTTAAAAGCCGTAATTACACCAACCATAGGAATATACGCAAAAATTAAGAAAAAAAGTATTCCCGGTAAAATCATAGTATATATGGATTTATTTTTTTTGATTTCATATAAAAATCCATCATTAGATTTTATTATTTTTTTTGACTGGTTTATTTCATAAACTACTTTAGACATTAACAAATATTCCCCCCGACACTAAAATGTTTTGCATACCATGTTGTATTTGCTGAGTTAACTTTAGCATTAGAGCATATGTATTTTAAACTTTTCAATTTAACATTTACTTCAAAAGTTAAAAGTTTCGAGCTATTTATGTTTAAATAGACTCATTATTTTAACTATTTTGAAACATTTGAACCGTCAATGGGTTTTAAAGCAAGTATGCGTCATAAAAGTATCTGTTACGATAATGCCTGAATAGAATCATTCTTTGGTGAGCTTATACTTAACAAGATTCAAAACAAGAACTGAGGCCTGTTTAGCTATCTTTGTAAATATTGTAGTTTTTTCGCCAGATACGATTGCATTCAAAGCTTGACTATAAGTCACCGGCATAGTTTTGAGAAACTAGACAAAGCGGATTATATAAAATTTAACAAGAATCAAAGAAAACTTGAGAAATCCACCATTCTTTGTTTTTAATTTATCAGGATAACATCAGGCAATCAGATTTAGAATTCTAAAAAAAGGAATAATTGAGGTTTCCGATCTCCAGTCTTCTGTACATAAGAACATCTCCGTCACCTTCCCCATGAGCCTGTCATGACGTCTGTCGCAGAAAAGACAGACGTTCTTTGAAAATGGGGTCAAACCAAAACTATTCTTATACCATGGCAACCAGACCATCGGTGTGTTTTCGCTCATCCGTATAGCCGCAAGAAAGTAAGCGTCAAACACAGCCAGCCCTCTTATTTAAATAATGTCAGGCTTCTTCCTGCCCAACCATTCATCAAAAGCGTTGGAGATTTCAATCCTAAACTCTTCATCTGACAGACCAAGATCAGTCCCGCGCTCATATGCCCGGTCAATGGTATAAGCAAACCTGTCCGCAAACTCATTGTTCTCAAACTCCATATGGGGGAAATGCTCTATCACATAGGCAGAGTAATCCAAAATGCCGTGTGCTTTTTGAAATTCATCCGTCTTCCTCCCATGCATATTTTTCAGGCTCTGTTCCTTTCGGTTTCGGTATAAACGCCTTCTGTGGTATTTTGGCGCTACCTGGCAGAAAATCTTCAATTGCGGATACATAGCCGGGTTTCCCCAGGTTAGGGGCATTGGCAAGAATCCATCTCAGATATTCAAACGGATTCAAACCGTTTTCCCTTGCGGTTACTCAGGCTCTCTGCGGACTCATCTGGGGGCCTGGTGAAAGCCTGTCCGTTCTATCGAAAGACATAAAACAAAGCCTTATGCTATTCGCATAAGGCTTTGATATAAATCTGGCAGCGACCTACTTTCCCGGGAGGTTTCCCT
>ENA-OFCE01000190-OFCE01000190.1-metagenomes-genome-assembly--contig:-NODE-190-length-43784-cov-7.115415_pt1 | contig 43784 bp, 47 predicted proteins | sample MGYA00153388_OFCE01 | MGnify analysis MGYA00153388 | reverse complement strand
GCTCCCTCAAAATTGGGGGGTGGGGGGCTGATCCGAACCGTATTGGGGGTACCCTGAGATCTACGCTAATCAGTAATACTTTCAGACTGGTGCAAGATGTGAGTATGCCCGCCCTTTAGAGGTTAAGCTCATTTAGAATCGCTATAAAACCTAAAACATAGAACCTAAAACCTAAAACCTAAAACCTAAAACCTAACTCGCATAAGTCATTTTCGCAGCAACTTCAGTCAACCAGTCATTTTGCCCGACGGCGAATGCAATTGCCATAGCAGCCGAAGCAGTGGCAGGAAAGCCTTTTTCGGTAAACTTGTAGTTAATATGGTTGGCGATCGACCACACAAACACCGAAATCCCAAACACCAGAAATAACGTAATTACAAATGTAAGTGCCAAAATCTGGCTATCTCCTTGACTGGCATCTGCAACCCAGATCTTTGTCCAATGCGATGCAATTGTCCAAATAAATACTCTACTCACACATGCAATATATCCCCCAATAAAATAAGCTATCATTCCAGGTATGTATTCCATGTGTCGGAGGTCGTTTGTGAATAGTAATCAGTTGCTTACTAGTTACTGTTCCCCATTTAAGAGCTACTATCTCCATCGATCTCGTTCTAGATCGTAGATTGCTTTCTCCCAATGCCAATCGGCAGATTTGTCTGGATATCTGCGGCGAGATTGTAGAATCAGGCGATTGGCTGTATTTCGATCGCCACCTAGTAGTTTTAATAATTTGCGCTCTAGCTGGGGATGTTGTGGTTTAATCTTGCGGTTGGCGTTAATTCGTTTAGCCTTGGGAAGTTGATGGCGTTGAAGCCATGCGAAAAACAATAGACAACACCCTAAAGAAATCGCGATCGCAGCACCAGTCATACAAATTTAAAGTTTAAAGCTAAAGATTAAATAACAATGCTTTTGACGATATAACTGAAGATTTAGTTCTTACTCCGTGAAACCACTGAAGTTTTTAGTCGCGATCGTTAGCCATTCGGGATATCCACTAGAAATTATCGGTGCAGATGTCCAGCATGGATAGCTGTAGACTAGCGATCTAACCAATGGCAAAAACTGTCGATCGATACTTATATTATCACCTAAATATTCACAGGCGATCGTCCACAAGGGTTGTCCTTGTAGTTGTAACTGAGCGACTTCAATAGTTATTAGCTTAATCGATAACTATTGGCTGTCAACACTTCGGCTTCGCATTGCCAAGGGCAAGGCTAACGCCAACAGTGCAAGCTGTCAACTGTCAACTATTCCACGATCTTGCGTAATGCCTTCATCTGCGATCGCCGTTTCTTTTCCTCCAATCGTCGCCGATTTTGTCCTTGGCTTGGCGTTCTCAGCTTCCGAGGTAATACGACTACTGTGACGCTCAAAATTAACGATCGCAACCTGTCAAAAGCTTCCGCCCGATTGCGTTCTTGGCTGCGATGTTCCTGAGATTTAATCACAATTACACCTTCAGTAGTAATCCGTCGATCTCGCAATTGGATCAGCCGCTCCTTATATCGATCGGGTAATGACGATGCGACGATATCAAATCGTAAGTGAATTGCAGTCGCTACTTTATTGACATTTTGACCACCAGCACCTTGCGATCGAATGGCACTAATATCAATTTCACTAAGTGGAATACTGAGGTTTTTAGAAATCTCAAACATGATTTAGTTTAAATTTGCCGCTCCGATTAGGCTCAAATGGATACCAACTAGATGGACATTTTCCTGCTCAAACAAAAACTCCTGCCATCTCTCGCATTCGATTTGCCCAAGTCTGAGACAAGAGCGAGATTTCGCGCCGACTAGAATCGTTTGCCCAAGTCTCCAGCCAGTGGAGATGCCATCGAGACAACTGGCGTTGGATTTGAGCCAGTTCAAACGCACTCTCCACATCCAAATCGATCGCAGTGAGTTCTATAAACACTTTACTTTCTCGCACGATCTCCAGCACAGCCACCGCATCGACTCCTTCCAAGCTCAGAGATCCCATTCGGAGAAAGTTCTGTGCCAATCGTTCCATTCGTAGGGACAATCGATCGCACCGAAAGGCAACTTCTTCTAAAGTCCAGTTATTCATATACCTCCTAATAATCTATCCACGATCTCCTTTACCAATTTGCGGATTTCTGGATCTAAAATTTCCATCGATCTGTTTTGACGTGGACGGAGATTGACCATTGATTCATAGAAAATCGATTGAGAAATCGGATTCCAACTTGCACCCCAAATATCTTGCTGTTGACTGCAATTGTCGAGCAATATAATTTCGCAATCAGAGTGCATTTCACCGCCACCTGCCAAAATTAGCTGGCGGATATCTATGACTGTTTTGATGTAGAAGCGATTAGCTTGAAGCATCTCATTAATTTGGTCGGGTGTTGCAGGTTGCTGCAAGATATGAATGAGCAAGTGTAAAATCTGAATTTAATAATGAGCATTGACCACAGTATCACCTTCACTTATTATCCTTAGTATTACCCATCAAGTAAAGTAATGCCATCCGAATCGCGACACCATTGTTTACCTGTTCGGAAATTAAGCTCAAATCTAGATCGTCCATCAGATCTGATGTGATTTCTACACCGCGATTTGTCGGCCCAGGATGAAGAATTTTGACATCTGGATGACACAGTTTCAAGCGTTCTCGCGTGATGCCATAATGTTGATGGTACTCGCGTAAACTGGGTAACAAATGGTCGGTCATCCGCTCTTGTTGCAGTCGTAATGTCATCACAAAATCAGCATCTTGGAGAGCAGGTTCGAGTTGCCAATGGATGAATAAATTGGATTGTTCGATACCCTGGCGCGGTTCTTGGCAATAGTCGGCAAATTCAGCAGGAAGTAGTGTTGGTGGGGCGCACAGATGGACTTGAGCACCGCTAGCGGTGAGACTCCAGATATTCGATCGAGCCACGCGGGAATGTAAAATATCCCCAACGATCGCGATTTTCTTGTCTTTAAGTAATGATAAACGCGGATCGACTGGATCGATCGTCGCACAAATTGTCAGTAAGTCTAATAATGCCTGAGAAGGATGTTCGTGTTGTCCGTCACCAGCATTCAAGATCCCGACTTTCATCCCCATTGTATCCAGTGCTGTAGCGATCGCGTGGGGAACTCCGGCTTGTTTGTGACGGATTACCATCAAATCGGCACCCATCGCCAGATAGGTTTTGGCGGTATCGAGAATAGTTTCGCCTTTGGTGAGGGAGGATGTCGCCGCTGCAAAATTGAGGGTATCAGCGGAGAGACGTTTGGCGGCTAATTCAAAACTGCTGCGGGTACGGGTGGAGGATTCAAAAAATAGATTGGCAACTACCCGCCCTTGGAGTGTGGGTACCTTCTTGACAGGGCGAGATAATACTTCTTTGAAGCTAGTCGCTGTCTGAAGGACGGTATCGTATTCCGCTGGGGTAAAGTCGGCTAGGGATAAAATATGTCGGCGCGTCCAAGTCATTATTAAATTAATTGATAATTGATAATTGATAATTGGGGTTTTCGGTATTATCCGCTCTAACCAAATCCGATTACCTCCGGTACGCTGTGCCTACGGCAGGCTTACGCCAACGCGAACGCCCCACCTCGATCTTTTACAGGTGCCAGACATTTACTGAGATCGTAATCAAAGACAGAAACAGAATAAATCCGATCGTATCTAATAATGTTGTCACTAATGGCCCACTGATTAGAGCCGGATCGACATTTATCCGTTTGAAACCCATCGGTAGTAATGTCCCCAATGTCACCGCAATGATTGAATTCGATGCCATCACACTCCCAGCCACTACTGCTACCCAGCGTTCGCTGGGCGGTGTCCAAATCAGTGCGAGGAGGATCATAGTCAAACCGAGTCCGATCGCAGTTCCTAGCCCTGCTAACACCTCTTTGCCGAGAATCTTGAGTGTATCGCTGGTAGTGACTTCCCCAACACCCAGAGAGCGAATGGTAACGGTTAAGGCTTGAGTACCGACTGCACCACCAGTATTGGAAAATAGGGGCATAATTACGGCTAGTACTGGTATTTTGGCGATCGTATCTTGGAAGGGGGCGATCGAACTAGATGCGCCGATATATAATGCCATAATTCCCAGCAACCACGGCAGCCGATTCTGTAATTTAGTCCAGGGGGGAGATAAGGAAGAATCTTCACCACTACCCACCCCAGCGAGTTTTTGGATGTCTTCGGTGGCTTCTTCTTCCAAGATATCGATGACATCATCGATCGTGATGATCCCAACCAATCGATCTTCACGATCGACTACAGGTACGGCGATTAAGTCATACCGCTGCATTTGCCTAGCGACATCTTCTTGGGGTGTTTCGGTATATGCTTTGATCACTCGATCGCTAGCAATATCCTTAATTAAGGCATCCGGCAATGTAAATACCAATTGCCGCAACGATACTACCTGCATCAGCTTGCGGCTATCGTCAGTGATATAAGCATAGTAGACTGTTTCCTTATCTCGATCGCTTTGTTTGATTTTTGTCAAAGCTTCGCCGACTGTCAAACCCTGGCGCAGTCGCACGTATTCAGTCGTCATTACCCGTCCGGCGGTACCTTCAGGATAGCCGATAATCGTCGCCGTCGCCGCACGTTCTTCGGGACTGAGTTGGGGTAATAATCTTTTGACTACCCCTGCTGGTAACTCGTCAAATAATGCCACGCGATCGTCGGGACGCATGGCTTCAATAATCTGCGAAACTTGAGTATTGTGGAGAGCCTCGATCAACTCTTCTTGAATCTCAGTGGGGAGATATTCAAATACATCGATCGCGCAACCCTTGGATAATAACCTAAAAGCGATCGCGCGTCGCTCTTGAGGCAACTCGCCAATATAATCACCAACATCCACCGCTGGTAAATCATTCAGTTCTAACTTGAGTTGATTCAAGTCAGTGATTTCAGACAATTCGATCGAACCTTCTCGATTTAGCATAAAACCTCCTAGCCTCCTCCTTCCTGGGAGACTAGCTCGTCAGATTCTAGAGAAGATGGTTACTTTAAAGCAGATGGACTATAGTCCACAATGTACATAGAAATTACTACCGATATTTTCGTAAAAATTTAAGGTCGGTATCCCTATCGTATCTCTGGATGTGTCAAAATCGCAACGTTCAATTTGTAGTAACACAAAATTAGCCAAAGGATCCAAAGCCAGGGATTACTGGCGAAGTAATGAATAAACAGTTTAAGATCGATAAATAATCTCCGATCGGATCGCGATTTTCTCCAGAATCGGCACATCATCATCATTCATGTCTCAACCGATCGAAGTCACCACTCATATTATCCTCCGCGATCTGTTGCGAAATCAACCAGCCATTGTTGATTGGAACCATCATTTGACGATGGCTCGATTAGTCGCCCGCGCCTTCCGCACATCCAAATCGTTACTGATTCAGACAGGGATCGCTACTCACCGATTGGAGGGCAAGTATCGGCTTAGTTATCTGATTCCCGCGCTGCTCTGGCATGAATCTGTCACTATCGCTATTCCTCAGGCTTTTCAAGCTCGATTAATTGAGACAGAATTACCTCAACTCCAGCAATGGTTGGGCACATCTAAGCCAGTTCATTGTGGGGACTCTCCACCGCCTGAATTTAACGGTTTGTGGATCACAGATCCTCAATCTTGGTTGAGTCTACAATTAGATCGTAACGTCTCAGTAGTAAGTAATCCGATCGCGATCGATGGTGCGGATGAATTGGACGATTGGGCACAAGAATTACTAACTGTCAGGCTGAATCCGCAAGATTGGGATAGTCTCCGGCTGAGTCAGCCAGCAAATATTTGGGATAAAATTATCGATATCAAAATTAGCTTGATGGCAGCGTTGTGGAAACGTCCGATCAATCCGTATAATTGCTATCTATTAGATGAGAGCGATCGATTAATTCTCGATTCATTGAGTAAACTACTTAGTTGCGAATTACCAGCTAACTGGCAACGTTTTTATTTAGACTTATCTAAAAAAGCTCGATTAGTCTCAGCCGAAATAGATCGAACTCGCGGTACATTTACGCTGGCGATCGCGCCGACAGATTTAGTTACCGAACTTACTCCCATTTGGGAGCGTCAGCCATCGATATTAATTACTAGTTCGGTAGATTTAAACACCAAAGCGATCGGTTATCGTCAAGAACTAGGGCTAGGTGAAATGACTTCAGTTAAATTTCCACTCGATCGACAAACCGATCTATTCAAACTATACATCCCGCGCTGGATGCCGATGCCCAATACTAGCAAATTTCAGCCAGTATTAGTTAGCGAAATCAAACATTTATTAAACCTGATTAACGATCGTCCCAAATTTGTCGTAATTTTAATCCAGGATACCCCGCTTAAAGCTCAACTAGCGGCGATTCTTGCCGCCGAATGGGGTACTAGAGTCCAAGTCGATCGAGCCGACCTTACCGAGGCAAATATCCTCGTCTGTGGGTGGGAATTTTGGCAACAACATCAAGACGATCTACCGACACCCGAATTGATGATTATTGCTACCTTGCCGATCCCTTCACTCGAAGATCCTTTAGTTGCGGCTAAAGTAAGTTTTTACAAACAACAAAAACAAGACTGGTTTCGGCTATATCTACTACCAACTGGCTTGAGAATTTTGCATCGCGCGATCGCTCCAATTCGATCGTCTCATGGTGTTGTCGCAATTTTTGATAACCGGATCGATCGCCGGATTTATGGAAAACAAGTATTAGCCGCACTCAATCCCAATGTTCGGATTAATTATCTAGATTTAAGTTGGCTTGATTCTGCATAGTAGATGCTCCGCTTGGCAAAACATCGAACCCAGTCGATGAGCTTTTCAACCACGCTCGCTTGTTGGTAATAATGGTAATCTCGTGCCATCCACATGCTTTAAACCCCAAGCCGCCATCACTTTTAATACCGGACGCAGACTTTTGCCCTCTTCAGTCAATTGATAATTCATCCGGCGAGAATGGTTGCTGTAGGGCTGTTTTTCCACTAAACCTGATTCCTCTAGCAACTTGAGCCGATTGGCGAGGATATTCGTTGAGATCCCCTCTGGCGAATCCAAAAACTCTTCAAATCGCTGCTTGTCAAAAAACATCATGTCGCGAATTATGAGTAGCGTCCAGCGATCGCCGATGAGGTCTAAAGTACAGGAAACAGGGCAGGGAGAACGTCTGGGTGGTGTCATTTTATCAAAATTGACTGGACTGGCGAGCGAAATTTAAGGTACTTAATTGCATTTTACAAGTTATTTCTGGTAAGGTTGATTTTAACTTGCAATCTAAAACTTACTTATGAGCCAAATCGAGCAGCTTAAACCATTAGAGGTAGAATTATACCTACCTGTGAGAACTTATGATATTGACTTTGCGGGGATTGTCAACAATATTGTGTATGTCCGCTGGCTCGAAGATCTGCGGCTAGAAATGCTGAGTCGGTTTTTGCCACTAGAAGAACTACTTCAAAATGGAATCGCACCGCTGATATTACAAACCAAAATTGATTATAAACAAGCACTTCAAATGACCGATCGCCCGATCGGCAAAATGTGGGTAGAATCGTTAGCATCATTGCGTTGGATTGTGAGTGCGGAAATTGCGATCGCAGGTAAAATATCTGCCATCGCCCAGCAAACGGGCATTTTCATCAATCTAGAAACCAAAAAGCCGATCCGCATTCCCGCACAGTTGCAGCAGCAGTATGATGAGTCAGTATCTCGATCTAGTTGAGCCAGAGCAAGAGATCCGATCTCAGATGTTTAGGCGGCTTTGATTTGAGTACGTTTTCCCAATACCACACAGACAATTACTGCTGCGGCAAAACCTACTGTTTCGATCGTTAAATGTTCGCCAAGCAACACCGCTGATGCCAAAATTGTTAAAAAAGGCTGAATGAGCTGAATTTGTCCGATCCGTGCAATTCCACCCAGAGCTAACCCGCGATACCAGGCGAAGAAACCCAAGAACATACTAAAAATGCTCACGTAAAGGAAAGCCAGCACCGCATTGACTGGAACCGCTGCAAAATTAGACGGTAAATGTTGCAAGACGATCGGCAACAGCACAGGCGTTGCTAAAATTAAAGACCAACAGATGACTTGCCACGAGCCAAACGTGCGGGATAAAACTGCTCCCTCGGCATAGCCTAACCCCGCAGCAGCAACCGCTCCAATCAACGCCAAATCCGCCATCCGCATCGAACCGCCACCCGTCAACAGCGCAAAGCCAATTACTAATGCACTCCCTAAGCCTGCAAAAACCCAAAAACCTAACGAGGGTCGTTCACCTGCCCTCCACACGCCACACAGAGCCGTTGAGAGCGGTAGTAGCCCCGTAATTACTGCTCCATGAGAAGCTGGAGCATCGCGCATCGCAATTGCCGACAGTAATGGAAATCCTATGATAACCCCAACAACAACGATCGCAAATTGGGGAAAAAACCTGGCAGCGGGAATAGTTTGACGAGTAATCACCAGTAAAATTAATGATAACCCTGCTGCCACAATCGCTCGACCCAAACCGACAAAAACCGGATCGAATCCTGAAAGTGCAATCCGCGTTGCTGGTAAAGTCAGACTAAAAATCAGTACACCTACAAATCCGTAGCCGAAACTCGTCAAATCTGGCTGAGACTGTGGAGCTGGATTCATCCTACCCTCTGCAAATATAAATTTACTAAAATAGACAATTGCGCTAAAATGTACAGATAAATAAAGTCCCTCATATGCACACCTACACTCTATCAGAGGCACGCAACCGCCACGGTGAAATCTTCGATCGAGCAGCCACAGAGCCAGTACTACTTACAAAACAATCTCGTCCTAGCCACGTGCTACTATCAGCCACAGCTTACACAAAATTGATTGATAAGCTGACTGAATTGGAAGATGCTGTTTGGGGTCAAAAAGCCACAGAAACTCTATCTAAAGCAGAGATGGTAGGAACCGAAGTATTTACCAATGCCCTAACGAAAATAGCTAATGGCGAAGCTTGATGGTTTGGGTACCGTGCTGGAATTTTTGCGCGGGTTGGCTCCAAAAATCTCTAACCAAATTGCCAAAAAGGTTCTGGCTCTAAATATCGACCCCCGTCCCGCTGACAGCGAACATCTCAAAGGGTATCCAGATTTTTACCGAGTAGACAGTGGCGAGTATCGGATTATCTACCGTTTTATTCCTGAAGAAGATCTAGTCGAAATCCTTCTCGTGGGTAAACGTAATGACGATGAGGTATACGAACAATTCAAAAGGTTGATGGGATAAATATTGATATTTCTCTCGATTTATTTGCAAAATCATGACATCATTCAGCTTAAATATAGAAGTCACATTCATTGATGATACTACTGATGAGTCGCTGGGTGTGACTCAAATTCCAGCCAACGATCTGCCAGATTCATTTGAACGAGATACAATCATCAACCTCAGCGGCGCAGACTGGAACGTGCTCAATGCTCGCCCAAAAACTCGCGCCCAATACACAAAATCCAAGCACCTGATCTTATGGATTAGTCGTGTCGATCGAGTCAATCCTGACGATATTCTCTACAGTCTGCCATCGATCTGCGCGGTAGTTCCAGAAGTAAATAACCGATCGCTTTCAGGTAGTGAATTAACGATCGCTGAAGATGATTGGCGGCAATTTGAATTAGTTTCTCATCAGCTAGCTGATAAAGTTGATAAAGAGATCGCCAAAATTCAACTAATTCATGAAACTGCCATTGCTGGCGGTGGCTGGCGATCGATTCATCTTCGGACAAAACCAGCAATCCCGATCGTCAGTAATATTGCCTTAACCCATCTGGCAAATATCCTGAAAGTGTCTGCAAAATCTACAGGCATCACTTATCATGGTTCACAGTCACAAATTGCCAATGGTTACTCACTTCAATTGAATGATGACTTTTCAATATACGGAGTGGCTCCAGATAGCAAAGTCCAGGTAATTGCGATCGGTCAAGATTCCAATATATCCGCCAATGACAAATCGATCGAACGGCTTCAGCAACTCGCTCGTGAATTAAACCTCGATTTGGTACACTGGTGTCGTTGTGTTAGGGTCAATCCAGACGATCCATTATTCGCATCCCTACTCGCCGATCTTGACTAACTTTATGCCTCCTCAACGTATTCCACCGCAACCAGGGCAAGAATCAGTCTGGGACTATCCACGCCCCCCACGCCTAGAAAAAGTCGATAAACGAATTCAGATTGTCTTCAATGGCGAAACTATCGCCGATACCACTGCGGGTTATCGCGTCCTCGAAACCAGCCACCCGCCCGTTTATTATTTGCCACCCGCAGATATTCAGATGCAGTACTTGCAAGCGACTACGCGCGGCTCTTTTTGTGAATGGAAAGGAAATGCTCTCTACTACCACGTCATCGTCAAGGATAAACGCCTCGAAAATGCCGCATGGGCTTATCCCACACCGACTGAGAACTTTCGATCGATCGCCAATTACTTAGCCTTCTACGCCCAATTCATGGACGCTTGCTATGTAGATGGCGAACTCGTGACACCGCAACCAGGTGAGTTCTACGGTGGTTGGGTGACTAAAAATATTGTCGGCCCATTTAAGGGTACCCCTGGTAGCTGGGGCTGGTAAGTCACCGCTAGACATGCTCGATCTAATTAGATATACTTCTAATTAGATGCGTATCTAATTAGATCGAAATTATGAGCGAACAGGACTTAACTACCCTCCTTCAGTTCTTTAAAGCCTTAGCAAATGAAAGTCGGTTGAAGCTAGTGGGTGCAATCGCCCAACAAGAGCGGAGTGTGGAAGAATTAGCATCGATCCTCGATTTGAAAGAGCCAACAGTTTCGCACCACTTGAGCAAGCTCAAACAATTGCAACTCGTCCACATGAGAGCAGAAGGGAATACTCATTACTATCGTCTGGATCTCGATGCGCTCCAAGCGATGCAAAAAGCCACACTGACGGCGACACAAGTAGCTCAACCCATTCAATCCGATCTCTGGGAAACTAAAGTCCTCAGTAGCTTTGTAGAGGGCGATCTCATCAAAGAAATCCCCGCCAGTCGCAAGAAACGCATAATTGTTTTGAAGTGGTTGGTGCAGAAATTTGAATTCGAGCGACTCTACCCAGAACAGGAACTCAATCAGATTATTAAACCCATTCACTCGGATACAGCCACCCTCCGACGGGAAATGGTGGGTTACAATATGATGAAAAGGGACAATAGCATTTATCGACGAATTCCAGAATCTGAGTGGCGTGTCGATGATTAAATTAATTGATAATTGATAATTGGGTTGTTAGAAAGATAGGGTGGGCAGTGCCCACGAGCAAACCTTTGCTGAACAATAACTTTGGCTTTTTTATCGATCGAATGTGCTGCTATGAGCGAGATCGCTATTATTTGGCTCAATTACAATTATCGATTGGCTTGACGTTAAGCTAGTAGAAGATCCCGAAGAAAGTAAAATCGATCTCCTTTCCAATCTTGACCTCGGTTTCTGCCTAAGTAGCCACTCAGGGGAGAAGATAGTTCGATGAGGATGTTATATAGTTCTTGTTCTGAATACTTCTGTTGCTGTGGAGATACGCTATACGCTCCGTGTAGTTTCTCAACGCCGATGTCTGGGATTTGCTGAGAATCTAAGTAGTTTTTGAGGATAGATACTAGGTGAGATCTAGTTTTAATTTCTTGTTCGAGTCGATCGATAAACTGATTAACTTTATTATTGGCATCTTGCCCGAATGATTCCTGTCTCAAGCAGTTTTCTAGTTCGTGTAGATTGACTGCACCAGGATATTGTGACTTCAAGGTAACTAGTCGTTGGAGCGTTGTCGGAGTCATGATATTAATCTGGTTTTGAATTGCTGCTTGTGCGGCATCTTTGGTCAATTTCCCCGCAGCAAAAATGATTTTTACCGATCGATCGAACAGATCTTTTCCTAAGTGGGTATTCCCCAGGTGAATCAGTTGAGCAGAGACACTATTGGGAACACTTTCATGTTTACTAGCCTTGCATTCACCCACTAGCGAAAACGGTGAATCACAATATATATCGATGCCACCAGCTCCACCAGTTGCATTTGGATCTAAACTAGCTTTGATATTATTGAGAGAGTTGCCAAAACCCAGATAGATAAAGCTCTGGCGTACTAGTTTCTCGAATTCGTTACCATCGCTAGAATTGCCAACAATATTTATTTGCCCGATCCAATCGCTATCTAATTGATTATTTAGGATCGGTTGTTGCCATTCTAAGAAAATTTGCAGGTCGCAGTTGAGCAGATTGGCAATAGGATTATTTATAGCTAGCTGGGCAATTTGACTTTGTAATAATTCGAGTGCAGGATATGCTGAGGGGGTAAATTTTTCTAGCTGCTGCTGACGGCGGCTGAAAGCTCGATCGGCTAAAATAGGAGTAGAATCTAGAGTCTCAACATCAGATCCCAGCGATACGAATTTCCCAATTTTTGCTTGATATTCAATTTCACCTGGCACTGTAAATGCAGATGTTAAATGATAAGTACGTAAAGTCGTCAAAAACATTTTACCATTAGTCCTGATTTTTTCAGATAACCAATCTTTGTTCCAGAGCGATAAAGATTCGATCGCTGTTACTTGCTCCAGGGAATCAACGATCGTACATTTTTCACAGCTTGCCCAATACTCTATTTCTGGCAAATCGTACTCTAATGTATCCAAGGCAATTTTTGCTTCTGACTGGAATCTGGATTGATAACAATGCTCTACATCATCGCCATCGCTTATTTCTGTTGGGCAGAGTAAGAACTTTTGACCGGAACGAATGAATAGTGATGAGATTGCCCAAATCGCTCTACCTGCGCCCAATGCTTTAACATCAGGGGCTGGTAAACAAAGTAGAGTGGATAATTTAATAGTGTTAAATGTGTTCATATACTAGCAATCAGATCTAATCCCTGACTATCTCGACTTGTGTCAACAATATCAGCTAATTCTGGACTAATATATTCCTCATCTTCCTTTACGAGATCGTCAGGAATTTGACCGGAAGGATCGCTCAAAATATCTAGTAATAATAAATTTTCACTAGCTAAACCTGTATCCTCGATGAATTTACGAATGTCGGATTCGGTTAGATCGTAATCTTCTTGAGATTCAAAGACCGAATGGATGGCAATTAGCGGCTTTAGGTCGGCGATTTTTAGTGGCGGCCATTCACCGCCTAACTCGTTCAATAATTTGCTAACTAGATCGTGTGCCTTTTTCGCGCTGGAAGAAATCTCTTTGGAGCGCAAGAGACAGCCTCTAGTTAAATCGAACTCCTGATATTTTACCAAGCGACTCAATCCAGCTTGAATCCCATTACCTGTCGGATATTGAACGATCGCAACACCTATTTTGACATCTTGACAGTTTTCCGTACAGAGGACGCGGAAATCAATATGATTCCGATTTGTTGCTTTTGGTGCAACATGGCGATCGATCGAATTGACAGTAACACCTGCTAATGTTTTCCCAACTAAGCTATCAAATCCAAAAGTTAATGCCTTAGATATTTTGTTTTTATCATCTATAAAATCTTCGGCATTGAGAATACTAAGTTCTTTCTCATAAGCAGTTTTAACCAAAGTTTCTGGATTTATTGTTGGTACACTATTCCAGTTTTTTTGACACCATTGCAAAACATCTCTCGCTGAGGCTTTTTCTTTCCCTTTTTCGCGTAAAGTCAATTCATCAAATGGATATAATTCAGTTGGTGGAGTTACTTGCCAATCCTGATAAAAATTTGCCAACCGCCGCTTGACAAGAGCCACAGCACCATCCGCATTCATAAACTGAAGATCGATGACTTGTTGACCGATTCGATCTACTACGGCTTCAGCAGAGGGTAATGCTTTAATTTGGTGTGTCCAAATCTCCCGATAGACTGCTGTCACTAACACTCCACGATGGATATTATTGTACAAATCCATGCCAAAATTTGCCACAACTTGTGCTTTGGTAAATCCAGCATCACTTATTTCAACTCCTTCGAGTTGATCGAAGCAAACGATCGTAGATTTATATTGACTAATCAGACTGAGAATCTCACGGGTATTATCGAATGATTCAATACTTCGGTCTTCTTGATTTGAGTTTGGCAAACCTAATTGCTCTGATTTAATTTGCGGTAGGTTATTACCCGCCAGCCAGTTAATCGCAAAACTAGCATGAACTGGTGATAAAGTCCATAAAATAGCTTGGATGATACTCGGATTATTAATATCAGGTTTAACAGTACAAATTTTATCCGTTAGTCCATTAATAAAATTGGGATTTTTAGGTATTTTTAAAGAGAATATATGAATAAAGTCTTGAGGGTGATGTTTTTTTTGATAGACATCATTTAAGAGATCGGCAGCCAATTCCTGCCATTGGCTAACGTTCTTGCTACCAGTCTGTTTTAAGCTAATCGCTAAATTTTTTAAAAACTCCGAACGAATATCATTGAGGTTGCCGTAGTTGCCCATGTATATAAACAGAGCATTACCACCTGCTTGGAGGCGATGCCTAATTCTGCTAATAATGTGACTTTTACCAACCCCTTTTTCTGCCCTCAACGTGATACCCATCACGTTAATTTGGCGATTTTCCAGTTGTTCGATGCAATTAAAAACCGCATCAGAAGCGTGAGAGTTTAACGATGGTTCATCTAGAAACTCTTTCCCCCAGATATCCTGTGTTCTGATCGTGTATTCGGCGAAAGGATTATTGTTTTGAATTAGTTCTTGTAGCGCATCGTTTGACATAAAAGTCGATCGGGGGTGTGAGTGGCGATTTTAAAGTAGTTAATTGCTCGAATTGCTTAGGTATTCAGAAGAGTTGCATAGCAACGTAAGCCACTCAATTCAGTTGTAATCGAATCTTCTATTTTCTGTGGATCTCCATCTGATACGCTGCCCCCTTGCAATTGGAATATATCGTCAGCTTGCATTTGGAGGAGCCAAAGATTGAAATCCTGACGCTTGATTCGATCGCCAATGTCTCGGCGAATTCGATAGATCGGCACCAAATCATCCAGATTGAAATCTCGATTCAATCGATGGTAAGTTTCCAAAGCTATCGATTTAAAAATTTCATAAGAATCGATAGCTTTACTAACCAATTCATCCTGTGACTGTTGTGGTGCCGAGCTATCCACTGACGGCTGATATTTTAACCACTTTAGCAATGTATTCGCCATCTTTGCACCGATTTGAGCTTCAAATTTAAAGTCATCTCCTGCTAGCGATCGGCTCAGTAACACCTTGCCAGAACTAGTCAACGTCAACAAGCGACCATTGTCTGAAGATTCAATTGCGCCAATTTTGAGTAGACTAGCATAAGCCGCATTCGCCTCAGCTCTTTTGCCGCTAAATCGACTATTCAATTCGCTTTTCCGTACAGAAGTACCATCTAGATCCCACAGCACCAGCAGCAAACGCACTTCAAAATTCGTAGCCATATATTCCGAGCGGATTAGTTAGTAGTTTTTTTGGAGTCGCTCGTCGTACGCATCCAAGCTTAAATCCAGTAAACATATTGTACCCAATCGCGCAATGGTTTAACTCACATCACATGTCTATTACTGCCAGCACCAGTAGTAACACACTAGGGTTGAGACTCTCAATATCTCTAGTAATCTCAAATTCAGTGATACCTTCTCTATAATTATCGTCAAACAAGCGAAGGATTATCAAATCGTAGCGATTAGGCTTTCCCTGTTTTTGTTTATGCATGTACTTCTTCCTGTAAACTTTCTTCCCTTACTGATATTTTGCGTGTTCTCTGTCCAATAGTATCTCGTGGTACTTTAAAATACGTCGAGGCATTACTCATATCCAAAGATAACAAACGATTTTCACCCAGATCGAGGGCTTTTTTAGGCTTTGAAGGTTTGATTTCTTGTGCTTTTATAATTTCACTAGCAACAGCCCTTGCCAATAGTGGCGGCACACTATTGCCAATTTGACGACATCCATGCCATTTGGTTGAATGAAGACGGAACCAGTCGGGATAAGAATGTAACCGAGCAGCTTCCCTGACTGTAATTACTCTGGCAAAAAAGGGATGAATTGGACGGGGTGATGTATGTGCGCCTCTAGCACTATCAGTACCAGCCCGTAATGTATTACAAATACCATCAGGTTCTAGCTTGCGAAATCGACTGATTGATTCGGTTTTACCTGGGAGCGTAGCTTCAAATCGAGTGCGAGAAGATTTAGTATGTTCGGTACGCGAACTACAGGTTAGGAGATCGATCGAAAACTTGCGCGGATAGCTATAATCATCAGGATCGGCATCGAAACCCCTTAATTTTCTGGCATAAAGGCTAGTTGTTTCCCATTTGAATGAGACACTATCTGTGTGGTTAAGTAGATCGAAACTGTCAGCATTTGGTAAATCGCCGATCGCATCCTGAACCGTGATTCTACTATGCTTTGGTTCTGGATAGTTGGGCGATTTCAAACCATGCCGTGTACCTACTAAAAATAACCGCCGCCGATCCTGGGGTACACCATAATCGGCGGCATTTAATACTCGATATGGTGTCAGAACATCATAACCAGCATCCCCTAACGCGGCAATTAACTCATCTAGAAACTGAGCGTGTTTACCAAGAGTTAAACCTTTAACATTTTCAAACACACAATATTTAGGGTTTAATTCTCGAACAATTCGCACGTAATGAAATACTAGCTGATTCCGTGGATCGTCAAAGACTCGTTTACCCATCAAGGAGAAACCCTGACAGGGCGCACCGCCAAAAACCACATCGATATCTCTATCCCCTAATTTGGCTATGCGGCGGATTTCATCACCAGAGAGATCGATTACACTAGCGCAAATAGTAGCAGCATCAGGAAAGTTATACTCATGCGTTGCACAATGAATCGGATCTATTTCTACTGCTGCCACAATATCAAAACCAGCCTGCTCAAAACCTAGAGACATCCCTCCAGCACCAGCAAAAAGGTCAATTCCTATAGGTCTGTTCATATGATTGAGGCTTTTAACGATGGGACTCGATTACTGTATCAGAACATCTTAACAGTAGTTAAGATGTTCTATTCCAACAATTTTTAGAGCTGTATCCCAAGTTGGATTTTGACTACACGTTCGTTGGCATAGACTCGATCGGCTGAGGGATTTGTCAAGCTCGAAGTAACACTTCATTTCCCTGGAATGAAAGGTTGTGTCTCAATACCGCCTAAAACGCTAAATCCAGACTATTTTAAGGGATAGTAAGTCAGCAGATTACAATAGCCTAATTCTAGTATGCTGATAGCTAGTACCTGCTTAACCGATGACTGATATGGACTGGCAAGAAATTTCTGGGGGAGTGACTGCACCGAGAGGCTTTAGAGCGGCGGGGATTACTGCGGGGTTGAAACCCTCAGGGTTGCCCGATTTGGCATTGATTTTGTCTGACGTAGATGCGATTGCGGCTGGAGTCTTTACCACTAGTCAGGTGCGAGCGGCTTGTGTCGAATATTGTCGCCAACAACTGGCTGTCAAACCTAGTGCCAGGGCGATCCTCTGCAATTCGGGACAAGCTAATGCAGCGACTGGCGAAGCTGGCACAGAAGATGCGATCGCCTGTGCCCATGCGCTGGCTAATACCCTGAAGATCGCCCCATCAGCGATCTTACTTGCCTCGACGGGGGTGATCGGTCAACGCATCAAAATGGATGCCTTGCTCGCCGCAATTCCGACTTTGGTGGCGGCGGCTAGTCATGAGGGGGGAGATACCGCCGCTAAGGCAATTATGACGACAGATTTGGTCAGTAAATCGATCGCCTTAGAGACGACAATCGGCGATCGATCCGTCAGAATTGGCGGGATGGCTAAGGGTTCGGGGATGATTCATCCCAATATGGCTACTTTACTAGCTTTTGTCACCTGTGATGCGGCGGTATCGACGACGCTATGGCAACAAATGCTCAGTCGGGCTGCCGATCGCAGTTTCAATCAGATCACTGTTGATGGCGATACCAGCACCAATGACACGCTGATTGCTTTGGCAAATGGGGAATCGCGCACGCCCGCGATCGTTCAACCTGGAGCTGAAGCTGATAAATTAGAAGCGATGCTGACTGCTGTGTGTCAATATCTGGCTAAATCGATCGCCCGCGATGGTGAAGGTGCTACTTGTCTGATTGAAGTGCGAGTTTCGGGGACTAGTAGCGATCGCGAGGCGCGAAAAATTGCCCGTGAAGTTGCCGGATCTTCACTACTCAAAGCGGCAATTTTTGGGCACGATCCCAACTGGGGGAGGATTGCGATGGCTGCTGGTAAAGCTGGCGTACCCTTCGATCAAAATAATTTGGCTGTGAGCTTGGGCGAGATCCGGCTGATGGCAAATGGGCAACCTTTGACATTCGATCGAGTTGCTGCTAGTAATTATCTCAAAGCTGCCAGTCAAGGGGAATACCTCAAAACAGATACGGTCTTAATCTCGCTCTCTGTTGGTAATGGTAGTGGTGCTGGAATTGCTTGGGGCTGCGATCTCAGTTATGACTATGTGAAAATTAATGCTGAATACACAACTTAGACAGTTGACAGTTGACAGTTGACAGTTGACAGTTGGTAGTGCTCACCAGCTAAGTTTCAGACATAATATAGCTTAGAGATAATTGGATATACTTATTTAGTCGAGTGTTAAATAAATAATTAATTATTGGATTGAATTACAATAAAATAATTAATTATAATTAACAAAAATTAGGGGTTAAAATCCCCATCCTAAAAACCTCGCTTTCAACTGTCAACTGTCAACTGTCAACTGTTCAACCTAAACTTTTATGTTCTATTCTCTTTCAGAGCGGCTCCGAAAACGCCTAAAATCTCTAGATAAGAAAACCATTATTATTGGTGCTGCCACGAGTACGGCAATTGCGGCGACTTTCGGTGGGGGAATATATTATGCACCTTATTTGACGATCGATAGTATGCAAAATGCAGCAACTAATCGTAATGCTGATGCTTTATCACAACAAATTGATTTTACAGCACTACGGATTAGTATTAAAGAAAATATCCAAGCTCAAGTCATCAAACAAATAGCTGGAGCTGGAACCCAAACACCGAAAATGACTCCAGATCTCATCGAAAAAATGGTCAGTCCGATGGTGGATAAAATAATTACCCCAGAAGGACTAGAACAATTGATGCTCGACAAAATACCTGAAGCTAAAATCGATTTGGGTAATCTCGATCGCGATATTGCCAAATCGGATATTAACATGGGCTATGAATCACTCGATCGCTTTGTCGTCCATATTACTGATAAAGTCGATCGATCTAAGGATGTCAGCTTGATCTTAAAACGTGATGGAATAGCTTGGAAATTAGCTGGGATAGATATTTCTAAATTAGCTGATATTTAATTGAGGATCGATCGAGATTGGGAGCATCCCTCAAACCTAATCCTCTAGCTTCAGCCGTAGATGAACGAGATCTTCAAGAACTTGGCGAATATGTAATTCTACATGTTGTTTTCGATCTGCTAAATCCTTTAACTGTTGATATCTAGCAATTGCCTGACTTACACTCAAAATCTCAGCCATCGAACAAGGGCGCGTCCACAGTTTGCCGTATTCATCCAATCCACATAGACGATAACTAGCACTCGGATTGACAGCAGCCAAACCGAGCGCATCGACGGTAATGTAAGGGGTAGGAATAGCTTCTCCAGTAGTACCAGGCTTGAAGGTGCGAGATTCTAACCAAGCGGCTAAAACTGTGCCACTAGCTGCGATATCGATATTTTGGCGTTCGATATCTTGCAATTCTTGCTGCCACTCAGTCACCATTTTATATATTTCTTGGAGCATATGTGCTGCCAAAATTGGATTAGCATCTTGGCGGAGATGACTAAATTTTGGGACTTGAGTGGTGAGTAATTGAGTATTCACTTCAAAATTGCGATTGGATATTGACATATTCGATCGGTAGACTCTTGACAGCGCAGTAGATCGGCTTAATCTAGATGTAATTAAGTCAGTACGATTTGAATGGATAACAGCATAACTCGATCGATCCCACATCCGCCAGCAGGGGTGCAACAGCTTATTTTAGTTACAGGTGCAGCCCGATGTGGGAAGAGTGAATGGGCGGAAACTCTGGCAATTAAAAGTAACAAAGCTGTCACATACATTGCTACGGCAACTATAGATCCCACCGATGCCGAATGGCAAGAGCGGATCGTGCGTCATCAGCAGCGTCGCCCAGTTACATGGGAGACTAAATCGGCGGTTGAAGATTTGGCGATGACGATCCATCAAGCCCAGGCTTCAGACTGCTTATTGGTTGATTCTCTGGGTACTTGGGTAGCAAATTTACTAGATCGATCGGCTGCCCAATGGGACAATTTGACTCAAGAGTTGCTAGGCGAGTTGCCAACTAGTTTAGCCACAATAATTTTGGTAGCCGAGGAAACTGGTTGGGGCGTGGTACCAGCTTATCCTAGTGGTCGATTGTTTCGCGACAGATTGGGAATGTTGACTCGTCAAATTGGCTCGATCTCCAGTACAGTTTATCTAGTTACTGGCGGTCACGTTTTAAATTTATCTCAATTAGGCACTAAACTCAGTTAAAATAAAGATCTAGGGTCAATCTCCAGACATCATCGCTAGCACCAACTCGTCCATGCCAACATCAATCCTCGTTGACAAGAAAAAATTAGCCAAACCGCCTTTAGATATTCACTATCTGGGCGATCGTGTCTTGCGCCAGCCAGCCAAAAGAATCACCAATGTGGATGAAGAGCTACGCAATACAATTGTGGCGATGCTTCAAACTATGTATAGTGCCGATGGTATCGGTTTAGCAGCACCTCAAGTAGGTATTCACAAGCAATTGATCGTCATCGACTGCGAGCTAGACAAACCAGAGGCTCCGCCACTAGTTTTAATCAACCCTGTTATCAAAAAATACGGGAAAGCCCTCTGTAAAGACCAAGAAGGGTGCTTGAGCATCCCTGGGATCTATTTGGATGTCGAACGTCCAGAAACGATCGAGGTGGCTTATAAGGATGAATTCGGTCGTCCTCGCAGTCTCAAAGCTGATGGATTATTGGCACGGGCAATTCAGCACGAAATGGATCACCTCAGTGGTGTATTATTCGTCGATCGAGTCGAGAATAAACTCGCTCTAACTGAGGAACTTCAGAAAAAAGGTTTCTCACTTCAGCATGTCCAACGTATCAATCCAGGAGCATAATTAACAGTTCATGTATACACCTCTAACTGGGATCTGCTTACTTGGTGCCTCAATTTCCGCAATTGCCGCAGTCGGCTCAGTGTTTGAACTCACTTCTGGTACCCCAGAATGGGGCACGGCAGTTACAGGTAGTATTTTAGCTGCAAGTATTCCGCTGACAGTTTTCCTTTTCCTCACTGCTGTCAAAAATTCTCGCTAGTTAAATTAATTGATAATTGATAGTTGATAGTTGATAGTTGATAGTTGATAGTTGATAGTTCGGGTAAGATCGGGCTTGAGTATTTGCGGTGGGGCGATCGATCCTACTAGAGCAATTCGTCCATCAACTGCATCACTTCCACGGCACCTGCTGATAATCGATCGAATGGTGAGAGGACGATTTGGGCTGCCAATATCCCTTTGAGCGCGATGAGTTTTAGGCTATTTTCAGCATGGGCGAGCGAGATCGGCACCGCTGCGGGAAGATAGCCAATTGCGCCTAAATCGGACAGGAGTGCTCTTCTAACTTGTAAATCGCTATGAGTTAAGGCTTGAACCAATCGATCGCCATAAACAGTATCTTGAGTCAATTGGTACATCGATCGTAACCCAGCATACTGAATCCGAGGAATGGGATGTTCGAGGAATGGTTGAATAAATGTTACGGCTGCGGTTGCACCCAGAGTACCTAATGCTTCGAGGATCGCATCATAAGGTTGAGAAAAATCTGCGCCATGTGGTAAGAGTTTGCCGGATTCAACAGATGCAGTTAAAAATTGAACTAAATGCGGAATACATGTAGGATCTCCCAACATTTCGAGAGATTGCGCCGCCGCCTCACGGACATAGAAATCAGTGCAATCCAGACACTCAATTAAAGCAGGAACAGCTTGAAGATCGTTTAATTTTCCTAATGCTCTAGCCGCACCTCGGCGCAGTGGATAGCCACCTTCAGGAGTGCGATCTGCTTCATCTTTCAAAGCTGCAATTAATCCAGTCACCGCCGCAGGATCGTTTACCCGAAATTTGCCCAACCACCAAGCTGCATATCCTCGCAATCCTAAATCTTCACCATCGAGATTGGCGATCGCTTGTACGATGGTTAGTGGCTCTCCAGCCTGAATCGGCGATTCATCACTCATGCTTGTTAGTTAAACAGTTGACAGTTGACAGTTGACAGCTTGCACTGTTGGCGTTAGCCTTGCCCTTGGCAATGCGTAGCCAAAGTGTTGACAGTTGCAAGCGTTATCGATCTACATTCTCAGTATAAATTGGTTTTTAAAAATCGATCGGCAAAAATCCTCGCCATTGCGTCACCACCACCAGCACCGCCAATCCGCTCCAATCCATTGATGCGACATTGTGCGAGATATTCTCGATCTTCTAGAGTGCGGTAGATAGCTTGTGCGGCTTGAGCAATCGTTGCAGCGGTAGCGGGTTTGGTACCGATGGTTTGAATCGACGAGCCTAATAGGCGCATTTGCGCTTCGGCGAAAGTATATGTAAACTGAGGGCCAGCACCAGGAATTTGAATTATCGGTTTGCCTAAACCTACTGCTTGCTCGATCGCCGTACCAGCCATACCCACAACTAGATCGCACTGATGTAAAATATCTGCAAAGGCATCATAAATGCAGCGTAGCGCGATCTGATGTTGAGGATGAGTCAAACAACCTGTGGAGTGATATTCCCATCCCTGCTGCTCGGCTACCTGTTGGAGCGGAATCATCCCAGTTGGATCGGGTAAGCATAAATTTGGGGTGACGGCGGCGCAAAACTGAATGCCATTGGGAAATAGTGGTGTTGTGGCAATTGCTAGATCTAAAAGTAACTGTAAATTAGTTCCGGCTTCGGGCAATCTACTTCCTGGTAATAGGGCGACTAGAGGTAAATTGGGCAATAATTGTAGATCTTTTCCGGTTATTTCTAGGGCATCCATCGCGGGAAATCCGACAAAGATTGCTTTATCGTAACCCTGCTGATTTAACATCTTGGCGGTATATCGATCGCGTGTGAATATCTGAAGACATCGATCGGATTTTAGCAGCCACTCCGTTAGTTTGGGAAACTGCATTCTATTTTCATAATATGCCGAACTCGATACCATAAATGAGATATAAGGTTTACCTGTAAAATAGGCACCCAACAATACGACTACATCCCCAATGGCAAAAATCGCCTCACAATCATTACCATATTTACGCACAGCTTGAATCTGTCGCCACAGCAGCGTAAATAAACCCGATCGAATATCATCTAGTAATTTAAATCGATCGTTATAGACAAAACCACCTGAAGGTAAAGACTCAGTTGGGCCGATAATATCTATGTTTAAATTACGATAAGCATTGCCTTGTCCGACGATGGGCATCGCGCCTATTTTTAACTGCGGCTGTTGTTGGCGTAAAGCTTTGACTATTTGAACGGCGTTGAGATCTTCGCCATGTCCATTACTAATAAATAAAACTTTTCGATGGATTGAATTTCCACTATTCATGAATGACTAAGTTAAAAGTTGAGCATATAAATTTTCGGTCTGAATTAGCATTCGCTCCACTGTAAAATATGCTTCATATCTTTTTCGACCATTGTGAGCAAACTCATCGACTAATTCTGGTCGATCGAGTAAATACTGTATTTTTTCAGTCAAAGTATCGACATCTTTAGGCGGAATTAGGAAACCAGTTTTACCATCGGCAATCTGCTCCACTATTCCGCCGATTGTCGTACCGATCGCTGCTTTTTGTTGAGCCATTGCTTCGGCACAGGCTAGACTACAAGCTTCCTGGAGCGAGGGCAACACAAAGAAGTCAAATAAGCTCATTAGTTCGGGTAGATCGTTTACATATCCCGCAAAAATTGTTTGAGTGGCAATACCTAAATCTTGAGACTGTTGTTTTAGTTGTTGTTCTAATTCTCCCGTACCTGCAATGACTAATCGTAAGTTATGTCGTATTGCTAATCGGGCAAATGCTTGTAATAAGTAAGTCAATCCCTTCGCTTCAGACAGTCTAGCCGCAGTACCGATAATAGTTTGAGTATCAGGATCTAAATTAAACTGGTGTGCTAGAGAATCTACTTTAGATCGATCGAGTGTTGGTGTCGGTACGCCGTTATAAATCATCTCAAGTTTGGCTGGATTCATCCCAAACTTGACTAAAAGATCGTATTCAGTTTGACAGACACAAATCACTCTCGTCGCCCACAGATTGGCAAATAAACAAGCTAAACGGTAGCTAATTTCACTACTGGCTCCATGATAACCATGTACGGTAAATACGATCGGCAAATTAGGAAATAATAGTCGAATCGGTATCATTAGTTCATGTGCGCCATGAACGTGAATTAGATCGATCGATTGACGTTTTTGAGCTGCTTTAATTCCAGCAATTAGTTCTCGTAATCCCTTAAAAAAGTTCCGCTCCCATGCTGTAAATTCGCAATAAGTAAGTTGTGCTTCTAAAAAAGGTGGTAAACCTTTTCCCGTCGGCGCAAGCAATGTCACCTGATAACGATCCTGAAACTCATGGATGAGACTCAATGCTTGTCGTTCGGTACCGCCTAGATTTAGATAAGGTAAAATATAAACTAAATGTTTCATACTCTCCATAGTAATTTAGGGTGGTGTGCCCACCCTACGTTCTGACAAGGAGTCTAACACCTTACCAAGAGTCAGGAATCGATCGCCGAACACTCTTAATTTGCTTGCAATACACCTAGACTAGTTTGAATCGGTACAATATTGAGCGTGTCAGGAGTCGCACAGAATTTGAGATCTGCAAAACATTCCAGTCGAACTAATCGTTGTCCGTGACTGGCAAGGTAAAATAAATCTAGGAGATTGTCTTTCCACTGTCGGTATAGTGCGATCGAGGCTACCAACTCATCATTACCCGCTACTTCTGCCAACGGTATACCTAATTTAGTAATGATACTATCGGCGATCGCTCCCGCACAAACGGTATCCTCTAGAGAGTAATCACCTTCCCAGCCCGATCCTACCATCCATACTGTCTCTGGCTGCTGGGAGAGCACATAATCGACGATCGCTTGACGATTGACTAAAGCCCCCGCCAGGACGATTTTGGCATGTTGTACGCGCTGCAAGGTGCGAGTACCGTTGGTGGTACTAATAAATAAGCGTTTACCACCAACCACCTCTGGAGTGCAGTCTAGAGGAGAATTCCCCAGATCGCAACCAGCTACTTTTGCCCCACCCCGCTCTCCACCGCGCAAACGTAATTCGGGTGCCCACTTGTCACTCACTTTCATCAGCGTATCCATGTCGCTAAAAGCTTGCACTGCTTCTGCTCCAGACTGAAGTGCTGCGGCGATTGTCGAGGTGGCACGTAGTACATCAATGGCGATCGCACAAACGGGGAGTTCGCCTGATGGTGTACGTTCGGGGGTATGGTAAGTAAATAGTTTCACAATTAATTAGGACAAAAATATTGCTGGTTCGTCAGGGCAGATATTACCCTACTTTATCTTAATCCCAGTCGCACCCGAAAATTCACGGACTTATCCATCAAGCTTTAAACAGTTGACAGTTGACAGTTGACAGCGAATTTGTTGTTGGAGAGATTTAAACTCTCTAATAACAACTATCACACATGCAGGCTGTCAGCTCTAAACCTCTACTGTTTGGTAGGGAGTAAATTAAACCGCTTTAACAATTGCGAGTTACACGATGATTTTTTATCTGCACCCCACAATCGCGTAGCCGCTGTTCCCATCCCTGTTGATTACCGATAGTTTTAGTTTCACTAAATAGCCCCGCTTTTTCTTCTGATTTAGTAAATTTGGCATACTTTGAGTAGAGAGGATGATTCTGACTGAGAAAGGTTTCTTTACGATGGAGTATGGGTGAATTTTCTTGGTGGGAATAGTCGCGAAATCGGAGACTTAAATTTCGTAAGTCAATCAACATCGCCCACTGTAATGGGGGATGAGCGATCGATTCAAAGTCAGGATAGTATAAATAAGAGATACAGGGCTTATCTTTATGGAATTTAATAATATTTGCATCTTCCGTACCGCCAATATTTCGACTCGCACAACCTTCATATAGTCGAAGTTTTGGATCGATTTCATTGAGCGCGGAAATATGAACGTAGAGCGCAGCAGGTAATAATTTACCAATCTTACTCTGATGACAAGCTTGTTTGATGACACCTGGTTCGCCAATCTTAAATAATAATCGATCGGCAACTTCACACGCTTCATCATAACTACCGAAAAAAGCTTTAATATCGGCACGAATTGTTAGGGATAGATTTTTTAAGCTTCGCCCTTTGCCAAAATGAGCTAGAGCTAAATATACTTGTAAATCTAGCGATCGCTGATAAGCAATGGCATCCCATTCTACTTCATCAGTAGCAGTTAAGACGATTTGAAATGCACGTTTAATACTACCAAATTCTTGAACTAATTCAGCTTCGGCAGCTAATTCTCCTTTAATTGGAATACGTCCGCGCTGACTGACAAATTCCATCAACGGTGCTAGTTGTACTTGATAGTCTTCAAATCGTTTGCTCTCAACCCGCACTCGCGGCGTTGTCATCCGTGTATATAGTCTCGCCGCTCGAAAACTCTCTGCTTGAGATTCATCTCTAAATACTAAAAAAATCCCTAAACCGATTGGGATAGCATCGACAGTGAGAACTCGATCGATATACTCTTTTAATTCTACCTGCTGATAATATTTTTGAAATGTATTTCGCTTGGTTAAAATCCCATCTCCATAAGCTAATACACCGCGAAGATCGTTGACTAATATCTGCGCTGCAATGATTAATACTTGCCCTGTCAACTCCCAGGCTTGGATTAATGCTCGATCTCGTTCTTCGGGATCTTCAATAACGTTAATTATATAGCTTAAATTAACTATATCCGCAGGTTGTCTCGCAACATCAGGAAAATAATATGGGTCCCACCCCTCACAGGTATATCCTGCCGATTTCAATCTTTTAACATCACCACCAATCCCACAACCATAGTCAAAGATAGTTGTGTCGATCGTCATAATACCCGACTCGATCGCCAATCTTACCGGACGAGATAATTCCACCCGCGTGATGGCTGCTCGATGCCGTTCGACTTCTACTCCAATCGGTATTTGGGACATGGGAAGTAGTTAAATTAATTGATAATTGATAATTGATAATTGATAATTGATAATTGATAGTTGATATAGCAATCCTAAATGAAAAGCTATGTTGATGTAGGGTGTGTTGGGCTGCTGCCGCATGAGCACCAGCATAAAAGTCCCAGGGATCTAATTTAGGATTGCTCTAGTTGATGGTTGATAGTTGGTACAATTACCATCAGGCTTGGCGGGAATTGTAATGTGCTAAATATTTGTGCGATCCTACTTGCCGATTTGAATTAATTCAACTTTGTAGCCAGTGGGATCTTCGACAAAGGCGATTACAGTTGTTCCGTGTTTCATCGCACCTGGAGCGCGAATAACTTTGCCGCCTTTAGCTGTAATTGCTTCACAGGTGGCATAAATATCATCCACCCCGATCGCGATGTGACCATAAGCATCGCCGATCGTATATGCTGAGGTATCCCAATTATGGGTCAGCTCGATCGCTGTCTGACTGGATTCATCGCCATAGCCGACAAAAGCTAGCGTAAACCGTCCATCTGGAAAATCATCTCGGCGGAGTAACTTCATCCCCAAAACTTCGCAATAGAAGCGGATGGATGCTTCTAAATCGCCGACTCGCAGCATGGTATGTAACAAACGCATAGCTCTAATAGCCTGATTTTCAAAAATTGGTAACTAAATTTGCTGTTTGAGGTGTCTTCAGGTCGTATGATAACGTGTTGGCACCGCTGATTACTGAGGAACGGATAATCGGGGTGTCAAGCTACAGTGTTTATGGAAAAATCGATCGCGATCGTCACGAAGAGGGAATAACTATGAATATGCCAGATATGGCGATTGCGGAAATTAGAGCCAGAGAGATTCTCGATTCCCGTGGTCGTCCGACAGTAGAAGCCGAAGTATACTTAGCCAATGGTGGATTTGGGCTAGCTCAAGTCCCCAGCGGCGCATCGACAGGCAGTTTTGAAGCCCATGAATTGCGGGATGACGATCCCAGTCGCTATGGGGGTAAAGGTGTCCTCAAAGCTGTTGCCAATATTGAAGACAAAATTGCGCCAGCTCTGGAAGGAATGGATGGTTTCGATCAAATGGCGATCGATCGCGCGATGATCGAGCTAGATGGTACCCCGACTAAATCTAAGTTAGGGGCTAATGCTATTTTAGCGGTATCTCTCGCCAATGCCAAAGCTGTTGCTAATGCGCTGGGAGTCCCACTCTATCGTTATCTGGGTGGCCCTTTAGCCAATCTGCTACCCGTACCATTGATGAATGTGATCAATGGTGGCTCTCATGCTGCAAATAACATCGATTTCCAAGAGTTTATGATCGTACCTGTGGGTGCGACTTCTTTCCGAGAAGCCCTCCGCTGGGGAGCCGAAATATTTGCCGCTCTGAGCAAAGTTTTGGACGAAAAGGGTCTTCTGACTGGAGTAGGTGATGAAGGCGGCTTCGCGCCTAATTTAGCGTCCAATCAAGCATCATTAGAACTGCTAATGGCAGCGATCGAATCGGCAGGTTACAAACCTGGCGAACAAGTCGCGCTGGCTCTCGATGTGGCAGCGAGTGAATTTTACAAAGATGGTAACTATATCTACGACGGTAGCAGTCATACACCTGGAGAATTCATCGACTATTTAGCCGATCTTACTACCAAGTATCCGATTATCTCGATCGAAGATGGTTTACACGAGGAGGATTGGGCAAACTGGCAACTACTCACCCAAAAGATTGGCTCGAAAGTCCAATTAGTCGGCGACGATCTATTTGTCACCAATTCCGTCCGTTTACGCCAAGGCATCCAGGAAAAATCAGCCAACGCCATCTTGATCAAACTCAATCAAATCGGCACCCTCACCGAAACCCTACAAACGATCGATCTTGGCACCCGCAACGGTTTTAAGTCGATTATCAGTCATCGTTCTGGTGAAACTGAAGATACTACGATTGCCGATCTTGCCGTTGCAACTCGTGCAGGACAAATCAAGACAGGTTCTCTATGTCGGAGCGAACGGGTGGCAAAATACAACCGTCTGCTCCGGATCGAGGATGAATTAGGCGATCTCGCTGTCTATGCTGGACTAGAATAATCAATTAACAATCGATTATTCACAAAAAATAGTAGGGGCAATTGATGAATTGCCCCTACTATTTTTTTGACGTTTTAACACTATGCCTACGGCAGCAGGCTCATGCCAACAGTACAAGCTGTCAACTATCAACTATCAACTATCAACTTCTGGCTCCGAACGATCGGACTTTTGAATGGCTTCCGTTCTGGTTTCGGCTCGAAGACGATCGGACAAGACCAATCGACATCCCACCATTTAGAGTGCTGCACAACATCGTTAGGATCGGGGATCAAGCCCAGCAAATCTTCGCGAACTGTATCTAGAAATGTACCAGTTCCGACATCCATAAAGACTGTATTTAACAGCTTGAAATGTTGCTTGATCTTAATTTTCTCACCAGTTGATGTTTGATATACCCTACTCTCAAAAAACTTGTTTACTCTACCACCCTCTCTAGACCAATGATTGGCACTGCCAGACTTTACCCATTGGACGGTACCATTAGCAAAATAAACTATCACTAATATAGGATCTTCTACTGTTTTTTTGTTCACGATCGTGTCCTGTAATGAGTAATTGGATTTGACGATCGCCGATCTAGCCTCGATCGTGAGGTCATAGCGATCGCTGATTCGAGCGATGGTCACAAACCTACAACACCACATTATATACTGTCGTCCCCAGTGCGAAAAGTTAATTCCGAGTCAATAGCAATCTCTATTGCCCAATCGGAGACAATTTAAAATAACTTATCTCTGACCCCAATCGGGAGCGACAATCGCGACTATCACGCGTCGGTGCCCTAAATGTATGCTAGTACTTGTTGATGTGTTGGGGCAACTGAGCTAGATCGTGAAGGCGCGATCGCCATAGCACTTTCCTTGTTCATGAAGTACAGTTAACCTTTGCTAAGTCAGTCTTCCAACAATGTTTGTGTACTCCATATAGCTGGAGAGTGCTGTATCGCCATTCTGCTAGCTTACCAGCACTGGATTTGCGATCGCAAAGTTTCCTATACTGGAGTATTCGGACAACTGTTGTAACTGGTGATTTTGTGCTAGCAGCCCTCCTCTACGGTCGAGAAGATCTCCGCCTCCAAACTATCGCTGTCCCCTCACCGAGCGCGGGTGAAGTCGTCATCGAGATTGCCGCCGCGACTACTTGCGGGACAGATCTCAAAGTCTGGCGGCGGGGTGGACACGCGAAAATGCTCAAGCCACCGACTAGATTTGGACATGAAGCGGCGGGCAAAATTGTTGCACTAGGCGAGGGTGTCACCGATTGGCAGATTGGCGATCGAGTCGTCGCGAATAATTCTGCACCGTGCATGAATTGCTTTTTTTGTCAATATCAAGAATATTCCCTCTGTCCCAATTTAACTTGGAATAACGGCACTTTCGCGCAGTATATCTGCATCCCAGCACCGATCGTCAAGCACAATTTGCTACCGATTCCAGCCGATCTCGCCGCCGAGCTAGCTTCAATGACCGAACCATTGGCTTGTGTTTTGCATGGGATAGCGCGGAGCAATTTTACCCCTGAGTCTAGAGTAGTCGTCATTGGTGACGGTGCGATCGGGTTGATGTTTGTTGCAGTAATGGCGAGTCAATGTCAATCTGTGTGGTTATTTGGCGGTAACGATCGCCGTTTAGCGGTAGGCGAAAAATTAGGAGCCGAGCGGACTTGGAATTACCATCAGTCAGATATCCCCAGCACTGTCAAAGATCTCACCCAAGGGTGGGGTGCAGATATCATCATCGAAGCGACAGGTGTACCGAGTGTCTGGGAAACAGCGATCGCCTGTGGTCGTCCAGGTGCGACAATTAATCTATTCGGTGGTTGTCCCAAGGATACGACGATTAGTGTCAATACCGACAGGCTTCACTACAGTGAACTCACCCTCAAAGGTGTCTTCCACAATACACCCCAGCACGTCCGAGCGGCTCTAGCATTGCTAGCAAGCAAGCAAATCCCCTTTGAATTATTAATTAGCGATCGTCGTCCCCTGACAGATTTAGCCCAGACTTTCGAGGATATGAAAAATCGCCAGGTCATCAAGGTGGCGATGATTCCAAATTAGGATTTGGCGATCGCTAGAACGAAGACAAATCTTCACAATCGCCACAATTACTATAGTTGAATTAATTTATTGAGGGGTGCGAGATCCTGATTTTTAATATTGTAAATTACTTGATGAATATGGGAATAATAAGACAAGAAAATAGGCTATCTATCCATGTTTAACAATCCAATATTTACAAATCTCGAAATAGACCGATCGCTCGTTCCTGGCAATTCAACTTATCCAGAATTTTCGACAACCCCAACCACTAAATATATTAGCGTCGAGATAGCGTCGATCGATCGCTATTCTTCAAAGTCCACGGGATCTCACATAGGGATTATGGATAAAAATTGGAAACTTATTTGTGGAGGTGTTGTAAATGACAATTAAGTTATCTGAACCACCAAAAGATCGATCGCCAGCACCTCTCGACTCGTCAAATCCGACCTTGCGGATTGTCTTGTTTATCAATTTTGTTAATGCCCTGAGCCTAATCGCACTGATTCTAAATATTTATAACTATGGCAAACATTTTGGCTTGAGTGACTTCCAAACCAGCTTTCTATTTGCTATTTATTCGCTCTCGCAGTTTATCGCCGCACCAACGATCGGTAAATTATCCGATCGATATGGTCGCAAACCATTATTAATAATCAGTTTGGCGGGTACAGTTGTCGCAAATTTGATTGTCGGTACTGCTAGCACCGCTCTAGTGTTATTTGTTGCTCGGTTCTTGGATGGGATTACTGGCGGAAATATCTCCGTGGCGCAAGCGATTATTACCGATATTAGCAAGCCGGAAGAACGCGCCCGCGCCTTTGGTTTGTTTGGGGCATCGTTGGGGATGGGTTTTGTAGTAGGCCCGTTAATTAGCTACTTTACCACTCGGATATCTTTGGGCGCACCTTTTTTAGCTTCCTCAATCTTAGCCACGATCGCTCTCATCCTCACTATTTGGCTGTTACCAGAAACACTTAAAGAAGCAGCTCCTAAAACTGATAAAATCTTCGACTTAGGACTGAAAAGAATTATTTCGGGGTTCGCGATTCCTGGTGTCGGTGCATTACTGATGGTAACTTTTTTGACTGGGACTACTTTTGGGATGTTCACATTTGGCTTTCAGGCTTATTACATCAAAGTCCTCGCCCAAGATCTGCCTTCTTTCGATTTGTTGTTTTTTAGCTTTGGGATCTTGGGTGCGCTGATGCAAACTCTAGGTAATAAGTTTCTGACCAAAAAACTTAGTGCTACTCGAATTATGTTAATCGGGCTATTTTTCCGTAGTGCTTGCTTTGCACTGATGCCGATCGTTCCCAATGTTGTTTACTTTGTAGTGGTAAGTTTGATTTTCTCTGTTTTCAATTCTCTGATCCAGCCGATGATTAGTAATCTGATTTCGCTCAATACTCAGCCATCAGAACAGGGGATGACTTCTGGGCTGAATGCTGCTTATTTAAGTATTTCTACCGGGATTGGGCCAGTCCTGTCAGCACTTTTGGTCGATAAGACGACGATCGAAGCTGCTGAAAAAGTAGCGAAAGAAACTGGGGTAGCAGTTAGTTTAGATAGTTACTATAGCTACTCTTATCCGCTATATGTTGCAGGTTTATGTGCTTTTGCCGTCCTAGTTTTCGCAGTGCGAACACAGCGTCAATACAGCCATGTGAGTACCTAATTGCACAATCCCCTCACTCTAAAACCCCTCTATTTAAGTCAAGACAAGATCGGGGGGTTGTACTCAGGTTTCGAGGTCACAAAATTGACGCATTCATTCATCCTCCCAGCAAGGGAAGCATGAAGATTATTTAAAAGAATTTGGAGGTGTATCAAAGCGGAGATAGAGCGAAAAAACATTTTCAGCAACTCCAGAGCGAGTATTGTCGGACTTGGTGCCTAGATCGATTTCATTCCGATTCCAGCCTAGTGAGAGAGTGGGACTATAAATATTTGAGCCTAAGCGGATACTGGCACTGACACCGAAAGGCGATCGAGCAACATTATTATTTACTGGTGTATAGTAGCCTGACAAGACGAGTCCGTCGCTAATTTTCCAACTGGCATTGGTTGAGACGAGATTGCCGATCGAATTGGGCATCCCAGTGGCGAGATAGTAAGTAGTCCCGACAGCGACATTGCCTAAATTAGCTCTAGCACCTACATTGACGTAACTATTAGCCGAGCGAAAACTCACGGCATCAAAGATTTTGGTACCATCGATCGCATAGTTAACGCCAGCAGAAAGATTCAGATTATTGGCTGGATTTCTGCCCAAACCTAGCTGTTTGGAGATAGTGCCTGTAAGTTTGCTGTAGTACTCGGTATCGGGGTTGAGATAGCCGATTGCTGCGAGGTTGTAGCTCAATCCGCCTTCGGCTTTGGTAAAATCTACACCCAAGTATCCTTTGTGACTGGCTCTACTGCTGAGATTGGGATTAAAAATTAGCCCAGTGTAGTAACGCAAGACCGAATCTTGAGTTGTAATATTACCAGTCGCACTCAGATGCGGATGATAATTGGTGCGTTCGCGGATCGTCGTACTAGAGAGCGTATTTACTTCGCGTTCGTATCTAGTGATGTACGCTTGAACGTAGCCATTGGTAATTGCAGATGAGTCAAAAGTATTTTGATTTAGTAAAGCTGTAACGTTAGTATTGCTATCGATCCCACCTTCACCCCCAGCAAACAGTGCGATCCGTTCGGGGCCAAGAATTTTGTAAATCGGCCCGATTAATGCGACTTGGCGATCGACTACTGGCGAAAAACCGATCCACAGCCCATGATAGTTGGCACTATTAATCCGCTCATCCTTGGGCGTGGTGCCTCTACCAACGCCGCTATAATAAGCGGTGAAGCTATTTTCAGGCGTACGGTTATTATTAGCAGCCAAGATCAAATTTCGATCTACCGTTGTCGAACCGCCTTTTTTGCCGTCGGGTAAGGATGGTTCGAGATCGGGCAATAACTCGGTAGCTGCTTGAATCACCGCAATCTGGCTCGTATTCACATCCCCTAAAATATAATTAAAACCGCGCACTGTTCGAGCGATGGCGGTTTCGGTACCATTAGCGAGAATTACTTGATGGATGCGACCGACAGCTACCATCGGTACGGTAGTATTTGATTCAAATCGATCGAAACTACTATCTTTCGCCTGAGAGTTGCCACTTTGAGCACCGATTCTCGGAAAATAGAGATCCAAGCCGATGAGTTGCCCATTCGCACCGCCTTGAAATCCGGTTGCTTGGATCGCCAGCAGAGATGCAGGACTAACCACATCCCCAAATAAAGATGTGCTGGGAATCTGAGTTGGAATCAGTTTTTGAGGGTCGATACTACTCTCATCGGTTTTTAGTCCTGGAAGGTAGGTACAAATTAGTTTTTCACCTGTGGGAGAGACCGAATTACCGTTATTCATCCCCGCTAGGCAATCTCCAGTAAAGGAGATTTGCTGGCGCATCCCAAATAGGGTTTCTGGGGTAGTTACTCTTGTAGTAATCTCCCGCTGCTGCCGCAGGGTGCGGATTTGACTATAGTTACTCCGATAGTCGAGCCGATAGACGCGCTTGTTGGAGACGCTCTCTTCTACTTGCGGACTAAATAACCCAGTTGCATTTAACCCGATATCTGTACTGCGACGATCTCCTGTTTCTACCCCACTAGTGACTTCAATTTGACTGCGATGAGTGAGGGCGACATCGTTAATCGCGAAGGTACTTTGAGTAATTGGTTTAGGCTGTTCGCTGGCTTGACTGATAATATCTGGATTAGCGGCTACCGATTGTTTGGTTACATCTAACAGAAAATAAGTAGTTAAAATAATTAGATAGACAATAAAAATTAAGCGCTTATCTTTGACAGCGGCTGCTGGTGCCGATTGAAATAAAAGTTTGCTAATGGAATGGTAAGATATTAAATTTGCCGAAGTCACCCAAAGTTTTAGCATATCAATCGCGCGTTGAAATTTTGAGCAAGTTACCCCAATTGATTCGATTGGTAATTAAATTAGGTAGATAAAGATGTTTACTTATAGATAATCTAGCAATCTCACAACCAATTGGATCGATCGATATTAACAGTCGATGCATCAAAGTTGCGAAGGTTGTTTGACGATCGCTAACTGATTAATTCAATTTTCTCAAGTTCTAATAAGTTAGGGAATCAGCACAGTAACAGATCTAGTCCCATCAGTATTGTCGAGCCTTATCTGTTGCGATCTCGGCGTAGCTGTTGGCGTAGTGCCAAGACTGACGGCTGATTCAGCATCGATCTCATAGGTAACACTAGTGCTATTGGGATTAGTTACTCTCAACACACCCGCTCCACCAATTGCCGAAGCAGCAGTTTCAGCACCATTAATACTGGCTGTTCCCGCCGCCGAAGTTTTGCCAACTGCGATCGCACTAGATAAACTAGTAATCGTCGTGCCACTATAATTAATCGCTACCACCCCAACCGCACGAGTTTGGTCGGCAGAGGCGATCGATCCCGATCCAGCTACAACAGCGACGAACATTAAACCAATTGCCAATTTAAGCGAAATTTTCATTGTTTTCCAATCTAGCTTAACTACGGTGGATCTGACTGGATATTTAGATCCTCGTCAGATCCAGCAGTGACGATCGATCTCCAAGATCGATCGTCTTCAACCATTCCTAAGGAAGGGTAACTCCGGTAGTAGGGCCAGGGATAATTTGGAGACTAGGTGCAGAAGCAAAACTGTTGCCTTGTCCGACTCCTAGCCCAGTAGCGGTTTCACCTGTTACTATATAATTGACAATTGCGTCGTTGATGCCATTTACTGTCAATGTACCACCAGTACCAACCGCAACAGCAGAAATATCAGTAGCAGTAGTACGAGCTGTAGTAAAAGCTGCTGCTTTACCAACAGCAACTGAACCAGCAGTAGCAGTCAGTCCGTTAGTAGCAGTCCCAGTGAACTGAGCGGAGATACTACCAGCAGCACCACCTTCACCAGCATGAGCAGTAGTGATGGAGCCAGCTACAGTAGCAGCAGCCAACATTAAACCAGTCGCAAAGACGATCGAAGCTTTCATGATTTTTTCCTTGATTAATACCGGATGTGGATGAAAGATCGGTGTCGATCTGTGTGGTTACTAGCCGCCATAGTTCTAAACAACTAGGCTGAAACTAGATCTGAGCCTGTGCAACTATTGGTAAGATCGGATCGGGTATCGATTTTCAAGTCCACAGTTGGCTCTAAATTATTAAGGAAGGATAACGCCAGTACCAGGACGCAGGCTAGCTGGTGTGCCACCACCGAAGCTATTTGCTTGAGCAGTAGCTGTAGTTGTTTCAGCAATAGCAGTGTAAGTAGCACCCACTTGGTTAGCATCAGTCAGTGCAAATCCACCACCACTACCAACTGCGGAAGTCGCAGTAGTTCCGCCAGCTCCAGTCCCTGTCAGAGCTGTAGCTGCTGCAAAACCTTTACCAACAGCGACGGAACTAGACAACCGATCGACTATCGCACCAGTATCTCCAGCGAAGCGAATACTGACGCTACCAGCCGCACCACCTTCACCAGCTTGAGCAGGATTGGTTCCTGCAACTAACACAGCCGCTAAAACTAAACCAGTTGCGAATTTGAACGAAACTTTCATAATTGTTTTTCCTGAATCTGGGTATTGTGTTTTAGCACCACACTTAGATATTACTGCCAAGATGTAATTTTTTATACATAGCTGTACGATTAGTTGACTCCGTACTAAGAATTTAGCCCAAAGCCACTGGATCGGTCATATTTTGGTTTAAACTACACTTAATAATTTGTGATGTTTCATATTCGGTACCGATCGACCCAAAATCTTGAAGTCTGAGAAATTAGGCGAACTTGGCGATCGATCGAACCCAGGCAAATAAATTTCACTACCCGATCGCATGGCACAATATAACAAATAATCAAAAACAGCCAACTGTGAAGATCGGGATCGTAGGGATAGGATTAATCGGCGCATCGTTAGGGTGGGATTTTCGCCAACTGGGACATCAGGTAATTGGTATCGCTCGTCAGCAAGCTACGTGCGATTTTGCCGAACGCGAGGGGATTTGCGATCGAGCCAGTGGCGATTTGGCTAGCCTCAAAGATACTGAAATCGTCTTTATCTGCACGCCAATCGCGGCAATTGTCCCGACAGTCGAGTTACTAGTTCCCCATCTCCAGCCAGAGACGATCGTTACCGATGCCGGATCTGTCAAAGGTGCGATCGTCGATCGAGCCACCGGATTATGGGCAAATTTTGTGGGTGGACACCCGATGGCTGGGAACTCCCAGAGTGGGATTTCTGCCTTTGAGAAGGGGCTATTTGCCGATCGACCTTATATTTTGACCCCCATTCCCGAAACTTCGCCTGTAGCTCTAGAAAGAGTGGCTCAGTTAGTGCGATCGCTCGATTGTATTATTCATTATGCTACCCCTGCTCAACACGATCTCGCGGTGGCTTGGATTTCGCATTTACCGATGATCGTGAGTGCTAGTTTGATTGGTGCTTGTCTGGATGAAGCCGATCCTCAAATTCTGGATTATGCCAAAAAGTTCGCCAGTACTGGATTTAGGGATACCAGTCGGGTGGGTGGCGGTAATCCTGAGATGGGGATGATGATGGCAGAATATAATCGGGATGCTTTATTGCGATCGTTGTATCAATATCGCGATCGATTGGACAGTATCATTGATTCGATCGAATCCAAAGAATGGACGAAAATTAAGGACTTATTATCGAATAATCAAGCTGTTCGTCCTGATTTTTTAAATATTGAAGATGATTAAATTAATTGATAGTTGATAGTTGATAGTTGATAGTTGATATATAGCAATCCTAAATGAAAAGCTAGGTTGATGTAGGGTGTGTTAGGCTCCAGCCGTAACGCACCAGTATTTGATAATAGGGAGCTGATTTAGGCTCGCTATTATCTAGAAGTAGGGGCAATTCATGAATTCCCCTACTTCTCGATTGAATCCAAAAAAAGACCGTTCGTTTAGAACGGTCTTTGCAAGCTGTCAACTGTCAACTGCTTGCACTGAGCGTAGCCGAAGTGTCAACTGTTTGAATGTTATTTGATAAACAACATTTCTTGATAAGTAGGCAATGGCCATAAATCGTCTGCGACTTCGCTTTCGAGTCCATCTGCATATTTGCGAACCTCATCCATCAACGGACGAACAGTTTTGACTAAATATTGCATATGTGCTTCAGTCGAATCAAAATCGTGATTGCTTAATGCCGAAGCTAACTTGCTTACTAAATCCATCATCGATTTAGTTAATTCAGCGACCTTCTGAACACTTTCAGCATCGAAATCAACCCCGATTTCTTTGAGTCCAGCAACAGTAGTTGCCAAGTCTGTCAGATAACGGGTTGCGGCTGGATAGATCATAGTTTTAGCCATACTGATTACCAGTTTAGCTTCAACTTCGATCGACAGAATATACTGTTCTGCGTAGGTTTCATACCGACTGGCTAATTCGACTGGAGACAGAATCCCCAGACTATCGAACAGATGTACGATCGCCTCTTCAGTCAGCACGGGTAGGGCATCTGCTGTCGTCCGCAGGTTGCGTAAACCGCGCTCTTCGACTGCCATTTTGTGCCATTCTTCTGAATACCCGTTGCCATTGAATACCACTGCACCATGAGTATCGATGACTTCTTTGAGCACTGTCTGAATCGCGGCATTTAGTTCGGTACCGTTGGCGATTTCACCTTCTAATTTATCAGCCATCCAGGTGAGCGAATCTGCCAGGATCGTATTCATTGCCACTAATGGCCCAGCTACCGACTGTCCCGAACCGACTGCCCGAAACTCAAAGCGATTGCCAGTAAAGGCAAAAGGTGAAGTCCGGTTGCGATCGCCAGCATCTTTCGGTAGTATTGGCAAGGTATCTACACCAATATTCATCATCCCCCGTGCTGTCGATCCTTTCAAATCTCCCTGTTTGATTTGCTCGAATACGTCTTCTAATTGCGAACCCAAGTAAACAGAGATGATTGCTGGAGGAGCTTCATTCGCACCCAAACGGTGGTCGTTACTCGCTGTGGCGACAACTGCCCGCAATAGTGGCCCATACTTGTGAACGCCGCGAATTACCGCACCACAGAAGACCAGGAACTGGGCATTGGAGTGAGGAGTATCGCCTGGATCTAATAAGTTGCCTTGGGTAGCATTCCCAACCGACCAGTTGACGTGTTTCCCAGAACCATTAATTCCGGCAAAAGGTTTTTCATGGAGCAGACACATGAAGCCATGTTTTTTGGCAGTAATTTTCAGAATCGTCATCAGCAGTTGTTGGTGGTCGGTTGCCACGTTTGCTGCTTCAAAGAAGGGAGCGATTTCAAATTGACCTGGAGCCACTTCATTGTGGCGGGTTTTGGCAGGGATGCCGAGTTTGTAGAGTCTTTCTTCTACATCCTGCATATAGACTTGAACCCGCTCTGGAATTGCGCCAAAGTAGTGGTCGTCAAATTGTTGACCCTTTGCAGGTGGTTTGCCAAACAGGGTGCGACCTGCCAGCAGCAAGTCGGGACGGCTATTAGCAAAGTTGGAATCTACTAGGAAGTATTCTTGCTCTGCACCACAACTAGAGTTGACAGGAGCGACGCTAGTGTTGCCCAAAATCTTGAGGACTCGAATAGCCGCCTTACTCATTGCCGCATTGGAACGCAGTAGGGGCGTTTTCTTGTCCAGTGCTTCTCCAGTCCAAGATACAAACGCTGTGGGAATGCACAGTGTGGCACCATTGTCAGTTTCCATGATGAAAGCTGGACTGGTAACATCCCATGCAGTGTAGCCCCGCGCTTCAAAGGTGGAGCGGATGCCACCATTGGGGAAAGAAGAACCGTCGGGTTCGCCTTGGACGAGCAGTTTACCTGCAAACTCAGAGATGACCGAGCCATCGCTTTGCACGGAGACAAAACCATCATGCTTTTCAGCAGTGGCATTGGTCAGCGGATAGAATACGTGGGCATAATAAAGTGCGCCTTTAGAAGTAGCCCAATCTTTCATCGCGACTGCTACAGAGTCAGCAACGGCGATATTCAATGGCTCACCAGTTTGAATTGTCTTCTTGACTGATTTAAATACATCCTTGGGCAGACTTTCCTGCATCTTGCTCAAGGTGAAGACATCACACGCCCACAGCTCTTCCAACCGCTTAGAAGCCTTAGGGGGCATTGGCTCTCTGTTGGTAATTTGATAAATTGCTTGACTCCGAGATTCGTTTCCACTCACAGCTTTTTTCCTCTTTAGGCTCTGACACCAGTAGATAATAATTCCGATCGACACTTACAATTGGGTAAGTACGATACCGATTTACAGTTATGAATGTGCGCTCAACAATATTTTTGCTGCTGATTGACAATTAAATATACGTAGCTAGCCATTATAACTTAGATGCCTTGAGCTGAAACTGTTTACCATCAATGTTTATAAAATCTTGCAATTACTCCCTTTCCAGGATCGAATTAGATCGCTAGGATAGTGGATGGTGGATGGCTTGCACTGAGCGTAGCCGAAGTGTGGATGGTGGATGGTGACTAGCAGACTAAACGATCGACAGGACACTTCTAGCCGTCAGAGTGTTGGCATCTTCTGTATACTAGACAACTGGACAGTCTTGAAAATTAAGTTATGATTAAGATTGTGACAAAAGCTGTACTAAAACTTCTTGCCACACCAAAATCATTCATTTCTTGGCATATTCCAATGAGTATCTCCTCACCTGCTCCCGCCAACGATACCTCGGTTTGGACTAGCCTCAAACAAGCGATCTCTGCTAGTTCGGGGTTTCAGCACTGGGCATCACAACTATCTGCTCCAGAACAAGCAGACCTCAATCTCGACGAGCGCGTGCAACGCTATCTTCGCGAAACGTTGGAAACTTTAGCATATTGAATTTAGCACGTTGCTGAATTGAGGTATGAAACGCAACAAGAATTTTTGTAGGGGTAATGCGTAGTGCTTACCCCGCATCGATGGAGGGTACCCATAAAGCGGCGTTTTTATGCGGGGGTTCCCCCCGCATAAAAAAACGACAAGACAGGGCACCCCTACAGGTTAATTGTGTAGGGGTGCCCTTCATGGGTACCCTAAGATCTCTGCTTTTACTAGTCTTTATATGTTGGTGCAAGATGTGAGTAGCTTCAAAAGGGGGATCTTCTGGCGGTACTCGGAAGAGGAAGGGATTAGAACCCTACCTAGTCGATGATGATTTAGACTCTATACAGGTATTAACTAAGGCAGGGATGATGATAAATGATGATAAGCTGCAAACACCTGCGACATTATCCGATCGAGAAGTAGAAATAATCGAACTGGTAACGGCGGGCTTGACTAATAAGGACATTGCCGATCGATTGGAAATCAGCAAACGCACTGTAGACAATCACATTAGCAATATTCTCGAAAAAGCTGATGTCGATAATCGCGTGGCGTTAGTTCGGTGGGCACTTCAGTGGGGTAAGGTTTGTCTGAATGATATTAATTGTTGTTCGTTGCCAAATCGGGAATAGGGATTGGGTGTTAGGTGCGAGGCATTAGGGTAAAATCGTTAAAGCACGCTGAATGGGTATTTAAAGGCGAATGACGGCGATCGGTTCTTAATAAAGTTAAATACTTATGGATTTTAATAATTTAGTTACCCAGCTAAATGCTGGGGCGATTCTACCAGAAGGAATCGTCATTGTTACGCTGCTGGGAGTTCTGGTGGGAGACTTGATTTTGGGGCGGACTGCTGCTCGGAGTCTATCTTACTTTGCTGTGGGCGGTTTGTTGACTTCGATCGCCGCTCTAGTATTACAGTGGGACAATCCCAATCCCGTCGCATTTATCGGGGCGTACAGTAGCGATCCGCTCAGTGTAGTGTTTCGTGGGATTATTGCGCTGTCTGCTGCGGTGACAATTCTGATGTCGATTCGCTATGTGGAGCAGACTGGTACTGCTTTAGCTGAGTTTGTCACCATTCTATTGACAGCTACTTTGGGCGGGATGTTACTCTCTGGAGCAACCGAACTAGTGACAATTTTTGTGTCATTGGAGACTCTGAGTATCTCATCGTATCTGATGACTGGGTACATGAAACGCGATCCGCGATCGAATGAAGCGGCGTTAAAATACCTTTTGATTGGTGCGTCGAGTTCGGCGGTATTTCTCTATGGTGTGTCCCTACTGTATGGACTATCTGGCGGCGAAACTACCCTACCAGAAATCGCGATCGGCATTGCTAATGCTAATGGTAGTCTATCATTGGGCTTGGTCGTATCTTTAGTATTTGTCATTGCCGGAATTGCCTTTAAAATTTCGGCTGTACCCTTTCACCAGTGGGCACCCGATGTGTATGAAGGTTCGCCAACTCCAGTAGTTGCGTTCCTCTCTGTCGGTTCCAAAGCTGCTGGATTTGCCTTGGCAATTCGACTATTAGTCACCGCTTTTCCGCAGGTAATCGAGCAGTGGCATTTTGTATTTACTGCGCTGGCGATTTTGAGCATGATATTGGGAAATGTCGTCGCGCTAGCTCAAACGAGCATGAAGCGGATGCTAGGATATTCCTCGATCGCTCAAGCTGGATTTATAATGATTGGGATGGTAATCGGTACTGAAACTGGTTATGCCAGTATGATATTTTACCTATTTGTCTATCTATTTATGAACTTGGGTGCATTTTCCTGTGTGATTTTATTCACACTGCGGACGGGTACCGATCGGATTAGCGATTATTCTGGTTTATATCAAAAAGATCCCTTCCTCACTCTCGCACTGAGTATCTGCTTACTGTCTCTAGGTGGAATTCCCCCCTTGGCTGGTTTCTTCGGGAAAATCTACATCTTTTGGGCAGGCTGGAAGGCTGGTGCTTATGGGTTAGTATTGCTAGCACTAGTAACTAGCGTCGTGTCGATCTACTACTATCTCCGCGTCGTCAAGATGATGGTAGTCAAAGAACCCAACGAAATGTCTGATGTCGTCAGAAACTACCCAGTTACAAATTGGAATCTCCCTGGAATGCGCCCGCTCCAAGTCGCTACCCTAGCTACATTGATCGCGACTTCGCTGGCGGGTATTCTCTCCAATCCACTATTTACGCTCGCTAATGACTCTGTAAGCCACACCCCGATGTTGCAAGCTAGTTTAGAGCGACGAGTGGCGGTTAAGTAGAGGGTAGAGGGTAGGGCAGTAGGTAAGAATATTGCTGAAGTGTCGTCCTACTCACATCTTGCACCAGCTTAAATATACTAGTGCTTAGTATAGATCTAGGGTACCCACAAGGGGCACCCCTACAGGTTGATTGTGTAGGGGTACCCTCAGATCTACGCTTTCCCTACCCTCTACCCTCTACCCTC
>ENA-OFCE01000189-OFCE01000189.1-metagenomes-genome-assembly--contig:-NODE-189-length-43789-cov-4.682512_pt1 | contig 43789 bp, 30 predicted proteins | sample MGYA00153388_OFCE01 | MGnify analysis MGYA00153388 | reverse complement strand
GGGCAGAACACGAAGGCGTACTCCAGGCCCTTGGACTTGTGCACGGTCACGATCTGCACCAGGTTGCGGTCAGACGCCAGGCGCAGCTGCGCGGCGTCGTCGCTGCGGCCCTGAGTTGCGTCTTGCGTGCGCTGGGCCTGCAGCCAGCGGCACAGCGCCTCGGGCGCGGGGTGGGTCTGGGCAGCGTCATGCAGCATGTCGGCCAGGTGCAGCAGGTTGGTCAGGCGCCGTTCGCCGTCGGGCCGCGCCAGCAGGCGTGAATGCACCTGCTCGGCCACCATCCACTGGCGCAGCATCACGCCCACGCCGCGCTGCTGCCACAGCTGGCGGTAGCTGCTGTAGCGCTGCACGGCGGCGGCCGTGGCTCCTTCGTCGATGGCCAGGCTTTGCAAGGCACTGGCCTCGCCGCCCAGCAACGCCGTGGCCAGGGCGGCGCGCAACACCGGTTCACGCGCGGGTTGCAGCACACCGCGCAGCACGGTTTCCAGCTCACGCGCGTCGCTGCTGTCGAACACACTGGCCTGGCTGTGTTCCACGCTGCCCACACCCAGGGCGGCCAGGGTCTGGCGCATCAGCGCACCCTGGGCATGGCTGCGCACCAGCACGGCCATGTCGCCGGCTTGCAGCGGCCGGCCGTCCAGGGTGATGTCGCCCCGTTGGCCACCGCACAGCAGGCGGGCGATTTCACCGGCGCTGGCCTGCGCGGCGGCCTGCATGGCGCCGGCTTTGGGCAGCGGTGCACCGCCTGCGCCTGCGGGCAGCGCCCACAGCTGCAAGGCCGCGCGGGGCAGGGTGCCGTCAACCAGCAGCGGCCGCGGTTTGCTGCCGCAGGCCACGGGTGTGTAGGCCAGCCCCGGCAGCACGAAGGCGCGCGGGTTGGCGCCGAACAGGCCGTTCAGCGCCGCCAGCAGCCCCGGCGTGGAACGCTGGTTGTGCGCCAGCGTGTACTCGGCCTGGGTTTGCTGGCGGGCGTGCAGGTAGGTGTGCAGGTCGGCGTTGCGAAAGCTGTAGATGGCCTGCTTGGGGTCGCCCACCAGAAACAGCGGCGCGCTGCCGCCGCCGTACAGCATGTTGAAGATGGCGAACTGCAGCGGGTCGGTGTCCTGGAATTCGTCGATCAGCGCGGCCGGAAAGCGTGTGCGCAACGCGCCCGCCAGGTCGGGCGATGCCACCAGTCGCTCGTACACGTTGTGCAGCATGTCGTCGAAGGCGATCACGCGGCGCTCGCGCTTGGCGCGGCGCAACGCCGGCGGCCCGTCGACCAGCAGTTGGCGAAGCAGCCTCCAGCGCGTCAGTGCCAATGCGACGAGCGCCGCCTGGCGCAGCGTCGACCACTGCTCGGCCAAGTCGAAGAACGGGTGCGCTGGCGTGGTCTGGTTCTTCCTGGTCCGCCGCACCAGCACGCTGCTGCGCAGCAGCTCGTGCTTGGCGGCTTTGGGGTCACCTGCCATCGGGTCGTCGGTGGACAGCAGGCTGTCCCACGCAGCGGCCGCCTCGCTGACCGAACCGGCTTTGTAGGAGGTCCCGTTCAGGCTGCCAAGTGCGGCCGTGAGCGTGTCGACGATGGCGCTGCGTTGCGCCGGCCAGCTGACGCGCGCCTGCGCGTGCACCGACATCAGGGCCGACAGGTCGGGCACGGTGGCTGTGTCGATGCCGGCCGGCCAGATCAGTTCCGACAGCGGTTTGGCCAACTGGCGCTGCAACAGCTGTGCATAACGCGGTGGGGAATCTCCCAGACGAAGCAGGTGCGCGGCCAGCGCCGGCGCCAACGTATCGCTGGCCACGTGGCGACGCCAAAAATCGTGCACCACCTGCATGCGCATCTCAGTATCGTCGGCCAACAGCTGCAACGAGGTGGGCAGCCCCGCGGCGAATGCGGTGTCGGCCAGGGCGCGCTGGCAAAAGCCGTGGATCGTGTGAATCGCGGCCTCGTCGAAGGTCTGCAGCGCCAATTCGAGGCGCAGCACCATGTCGGTGTCGGCCAGCGCGTGGTGCGTGCGCAGCGTCTCCAGCAGCCGGTCGACAAACGGATCGGCCGCCGCAGGCAAGGCGCCGCGCAACCGCGTCAGTGTCTCGACGATGCGGCTGCGGATGCGCTCGCGCAGTTCGGCAGTAGCGGCGTTGGTGAAGGTCACGACCAAAATCTGCTGCACCTGCAGGCCGCGTTCGAGCAGCAGCCGCAGGTACAGCCCGCACAGGTTCCAGGTCTTGCCGGTGCCGGCCGAGGCCTCGATCAGGCTGATGCCGCCGAGCGGGCAGCCGAAGACATCGAGCGGGGCCGGATTCACGCGTCCGCCTCGAGATCGGCTGGCCCGCCGGTGCCGGCCTCGAGGTGCTGCAGCAGTGGCCCGAACACGCCTTGCGCGAGGCGAAAGAAATCATCGTTCAGCGGCTCGCCATGGCCGCGCAGCGCCAACCGGTACGCCGGATCGGACGACTCTGCATGCGGGCGTTTGAGGGTGCTGCGCCAGGCCTCGGCGGCCTTCCTCGGGCCGCCGAGGCAAGCCGCCCAGGCCGATTTGGGAAAGAAGTGCAAGGGTTCGCGCAGGCCCTGACGGTAATGGCGCAGCAACTCCTCCAGCAGCGCTTGCGGCTGCTCCACCGGCTTGAGGCAAAGTGTGGTGTCCAGCGCCAGCCAGCGTGTGCGCAGCGCCACGCCGGCGGGCGGCTGCACGCACAGCGCGAGGTGATGCAGCCAGGCCTCGAGCGCGTCGTTCGCGCGCAGCTGGTCGCAGCGCCAGCGCACCAGACCGCCGGCACGCAGATCGGCCAGCGTGAAGTGCAGGCTCCAGGCCTCGCCATCGAGGTCGAAGCGCATGCTGGCCTGGTGCGGCCTCCGCATCGGCTCGGCCAGGCAGTCGCGCACGCGGTCGGCAAACGCGGTCAATGTCACCAGTTCGGTGTCGAGCTGGCGCGCCCCCCAGGCGCCGGCAGGCAGCTCGATGCCAGCCTGCGCGAGCCGCTGCACTCTGGAGGGATCGGCGCCCTGCAGCAGCTGCGGCAGCAGCCGCCGGGACAGCGCGCTGCGTGCCGGCAGGTCGGGCAGGAAAGGTTCGTCGTCCTGCAGTTCGTCGGTATCGCGCTGCAGCTCGAGGCCAAGCCGCCGGCGCAGCAGATAGCGGCACGGTTGACGATGGAATTCGATCAGCTGCGCCAGCGACACCTCGCGCCACGCCGGCTCGGGCGCGGGCAGCGGGCCCGTGAAGAAGGCCGGCTGCAGAGCGTCGTTCAGGCGCGCGTCGGGTTCGTCCTCATCGTCGTCGCCACTCGTGTTTGCGCTCAAGCCGATCGCCGGGCGCGTCGGCCGCGATGGCGCGGCGAAGGCAGCGACCGCCGCAAGCGCCGTCGCGCCGGCTTCCGCACGCCCCAAGCGGGCCGTCGTTCCAGCCTGCAACGCCGCAGCCAGCTCCTGGTTGAAGCTGCGCAGGCGCGGGTCGGCGGCGGCATCGAAGCCCTCGGCCGCGAACGCCTGCAGCGGGTGTTCGACCACCAGCCGGCTTCGCGCCCGGGCGCGGGCGGCCGCATCGGCGGGTTGCGGCGTGATCGCCGGCAGCACCGCTTCCAGCAACTCCGAAACCAGTACCGACGGCTGCAACGCGCTGTTGTCGCGCGCGCTGCGACCGGTGTAGCTGAGGTAGAAACACTGTCGCGCCGCCAGCAGCAGGTCGAGGAACTGGTTGCGTTCGTCGTCGCGGCGCTGCCGGTCGCCCCGTCGCAGGTCGCGCGACATCAGGTCGAACTCGAGCGGCCGCGCGGCGGTCGGGTAGGCACCGTCGTTCAGTCCGATGACGCAGATCACCGCGTACGGCAGGCTGCGCAGGCTGCTCATCGAGGCAAAGGTCACCTGCCCGGTCGGCACGCCGCCGCGGCCCGGATCGTCCAGCAGTTGCTGCAGCGCCGCGCGCACCACCGCCAGCGGCAGCGGCTGCGTGGCGTCACCACGCTGCATCGACTCGGCCAGCTCGCGCAGCGCGGCCTGCAGCTCACGCACGTCGTCAAGTTCGGGTGCGGCCGGCTGCAGGAAGGTGTCGATCAACGCGAGCAGCAGCGGCGGCCATTGCGGGCCGGACCAGGCCACGGCCAGCGTCTTGTGCGCCGCCTGCAGCGCGTCGATGCACTGCGCGAAGGCGCCGAGCGCCAGCGCCTCGCTGCCTTCGGCGTCTCCGCAGGCAAGCCAGCCGCCGAACGGCTCGTCGACGCGCGCCGGCAGCGCATAGCCGAGGAACAGGCGGTCGAGTCCGTCGGTGAGCGTGTGGCGCGCAACGGCCGGCAGGTCGAAACTTGCGCGGTGCGCGGCGTCCAGCGCCCAGCGCATGCCGGAGTCGGCGATCCAGCCGTGGACCCGCTCGAGGTCGTCGGTAGCCAGGCCGAATCGGCGTGCAATCAGCGGCTGCTGCAAGAGGCCGTGGACCGCGCTGGCGACGACACGCGAGCCGGCCAGGTCGAGCACCGCCAGCAGGGCGCGCGCCGCGACGTTGACACCGCTGCGCGGCCGGCCCGTGATGGCGTACGGGATGTGGCGGTCGGCCGGCGCCGAGCCGAACACGCCGTCGATCAGCGGCGCAGCCGCTTCGAGGTCGGGCGTCACGACGAGGATTTGGTTTGGCTGCAGCGGCGACTCGCCGACATCGCTGCCGGACGCTGCGAACAGGCCGAGCAGGTGATCCTGCAGCGCCTCCAGTTCGCGGGTCAGCGAGTGGCAAGAATGCAGCTCCAGGCTGCGGTCGTCGACGGCCAGCGTGAGCGAGCCGGCGACCAGCTCGGTCAGGTCGAGCACGGCGTTCTGCAGCGCCGCGAGCAGCGTGCCGCCAGGGTTCGGCTCGTAGCAACCGTCGTCTTCGGTGCCGTCGCCCGCGGTGTCGACGAGCATGCCGACGAGGGCCTGTGTCTGTCGGCCCCAGCCGGCCAGCAATCGGTTGCCTTCTTCGTGGCCGGCGGCTCGGCCCCGCGCCGCCAGGCGACTCAAGCGCCGCCGGTCGATCACTTCGAACCAGTGTTCACGGCACGGGTTGGGTGCGTAAACGTGCAGGTCCATCACGCGCCCGAGTTGCTGAAGCATGCCGAGGTAGAGCGGTGGAATCGACGGCAGCGCGTACAGGTGGGCACTGCCCGGCAGGCCGGTCGGTGCCGGTTGGTCCCGCAGACCGGGCCGCGCGGCCTGGCCCGGGACGACTGCTGCCGAGCGCAAGGCCTCGACGAATGCCTGCGCCGGATGCGCGCCGTGCACGCCGAGCTCAACCGTCAAGCGTCGCCACAGCGCCGACTGCCACGCTTCGTCGTCGGCGGGTGTGGCACCGAGACCGGCCGGGCGCTCGTCGGACCACGCCTGCAGCCAGTCGGCGCGGTAGGTGATGTATTGGTCGAACAGGCGCGCCAGCTGCCCCGCCAGTTCGAACTTCATCACCGGGTCGGCGGCGGTGAGAAAGTGACGCAGCCGAGGATGCGCGGAGACGTACGCGGCATCGCCGAGCGCGCGGTAGATGCGCCAGGTCAGTGACGACGGGGCGAACGGCGATTCATGCGCGATGCCCGGCACGAGTCGAGCGATCTGACGCCACAGCCAGCGTGCCAGGTAGTCGAATTCGACATGCGCACAGACGCCGTCGCGGTCCGCCATCGCCAGCGACAACGAGCGCTGCATCGCGGCGCTCGACACGATGATCTGGTCCGCGTCGAACACGCCGCCACGCGTGACACCGAGCCGGGCCAGCAGCAGTTCCGTCAGGGTCTCGTGGCGATTGGCGAAGTGGAGGTGCAGCATGCGATCGGGTCGGGCCCGCGCCGGATTTGGTTCCCGGTCGAACCCTCACACGAGACTACCATCGACTCCCGGAATCCCCCGACGAGGCCAGCCCATGACACAACCGAGCAAGATCGCGGTGATCCCCGGCGACGGCATCGGCAAGGAAGTCATGCCGCAGGCTCTGCGGGTGCTGCAGGCGGCGCAACAGCGCTTCGGCGTGGTGCTGGATCTGACGCCGATCGGCTGGGCCAGTTGCGACTACCACGCCCACACCGGCCAGATGATGCCGAACGACTGGAAAAGTCAGTTGCAAGGCATGGACGCGATTCTTTTCGGTGCGGTCGGCTGGCCTGCATGGGTGCCCGACCACGTGTCGCTGTGGGGCTCGCTGCTCAAGTTTCGGCGCGAGTTCGACCAGTACATCAACCTGCGCCCGGTGCGGCTGTTCGAAGGCGTGCCCTGCCCGCTGGTCGATCCGCAGGGGCGGCCGCGCCGGCCCGGCGAGATCGATTTCTTCGTCGTGCGCGAGAACACCGAGGGCGAATACACCAATCTGGGCGGCATCATGTACGCCGGCACCGATCGCGAGATCGTGATCCAGGAGTCGGTTTACTCGCGCTTCGGTGCCGACCGGGTGCTGAAGTACGCCTTCGAACTGGCCCGGCGCCGGGCGCGCCGGCACCTGACCGTGGCGACCAAGTCGAACGGCATCGCGATCAGCATGCCGTGGTGGGACGGCCGAGCCGACGCCATGGGTCAGGGCTACCCCGAGGTGACGGTCGACAAGCAGCACATCGACATCCTCAGCGCCCGCTTCGTGCTGCAACCGCAGCGCTTCGACGTGGTGGTGGCCAGCAACCTGTTCGGCGACATCCTGTCCGACCTGGGGCCGGCGTGCACCGGCACGATCGGCCTGGCGCCCTCGGCCAACCTGAACCCCGAGCGGCAGTTCCCGTCGCTGTTCGAGCCGGTGCACGGCTCGGCGCCGGACATTTACGGCTTGGGCATCGCCAACCCGGTGGCGATGATCTGGTCGGCCGCGCTGATGCTCGACTTCATCGCTGAGGGCGCCGGCGCTGGTCACGCGGCCCACGACGCGATCGTCGCGGCAATCGAATCGGTGTTGCGCGACGGCCCACGCACGCCCGACCTGGGAGGCAAGGCGTCAACCGCCGAAATGGGTGCGGCCATCGCCGTGCTGGTGGCGGCCGCGCCCGGCTGACGGCCGTCGACCGCAATGGCGCGAGGGGCCTGCCCGCGTCAATGGTGCCGCGGGTTTGCCAACCTTTGCAATGCAGGCGGGCGGGTGCAGGATCAATGTCAGTTCGCGCCGGTCGACTTAACGTTCGGTCACGGACGACAGCAAATCCCGATTTCAAGCCTGAAGGAGAGCAGCGATATGACTCAGCAAGCGGCAAAGCAACGCGTGGTGCTTGTCACCGGTGGCATGGGCGGTCTGGGCGAGACCATCTCGACCAAGATGGCGGACGCTGGTTACAAGGTGGTGGTGACTTACTCGCCGGGCAATACGAAGCACGGCGAGTGGGTCGCCGGCATGAAGACTCGCGGCTACGACATTTTGGCGGTGGCCTGCGACGTGGCCGATTTCGACTCGTGCTCGCGCGCCGTCGCCGAGGTGCAGTCCAAGCTCGGCGCAATCGAGGTGCTGGTCAACAACGCGGGCATCACGCGCGACATGACCTTCAAGAAGATGGACAAGGTCAACTGGGACGCCGTGATGCGAACCAACCTCGACAGCCTGTTCAACATGACCAAGCAGGTCGCCGACGCCATGGTCGAGCGCGGCTGGGGCCGCATCATCAACGTGTCATCGGTGAACGGTTCGAAGGGCGCGTTTGGCCAGACCAACTATTCGGCGGCCAAGGCGGGTGTGCACGGCTTCACCAAGGCGCTGGCGCTCGAAGTGGCCAAGAAAAACGTCACGGTCAATACGATCTCGCCGGGCTACATCGGCACGAAGATGGTGACCGCGATCCCCGAGGAAATCCTGAACACGAAAATCTTGCCGCAGATTCCGGTGGGCCGGCTCGGCAAGCCCGAAGAGGTCGCCGGCCTGATCATCTACCTGGCATCCGACGAGGCGGCCTTCGTGACCGGGGCCAACATCGCGATCAATGGCGGCCAGCACATGCAGTGAGCGGCCGCGAGGGCAGCACATGAGTCAGCCCGGGAGCCAGCCCGGCATGCAGTCCCGGCTGCCGGCCACTCACCGGCTCGAAGCGCCGGGCCCGGCCCACGAAGGGTGCCGGGCACCGGAAATCTTCAAACTTTGCGACCACGCCACGACGAGGGGCCCAACATGACGAAATCCGGTGTCGATCAGGACGCTCTGATCCAGATGTTTTCGCAAGCGAGTTCGAAGCAGGGTGAAACCTTGCGCAAGGCGGTCAGCGATGCCACGCTGAAAGCGATGCAGGGCCGCGAGTTGAGTTTGGCCAACATCCGCAAGGTGCTCAAGACAGTGACCGAGGCCACCACCGCCGGCGCGGCGCAAAGCGCGCTGCCCGCGGCCGACGTCGAAGTCATGTTGGGCAAGGCGGTCGAAGGCATGGACGCCGCGCTGATCCAGACGGTTGAGGCGAACCGGCGTGCGCTCGAGCAGTTCGTCGGACAGGGCGTCGGGCTGCAGGAAAAGCAAATGAAGTCGGCGCTGTCGGACCTCGAAAAACTGGAGGACACCTTTTTCAGTGCGGTGACCAAGGCCGCCACGGCCGCCGGCGGAACGATGGCAGGTCCTTGGCAGCAGGTGCTAGACGCCAGCCGCGCCAAAGGGTCGGATGCCGGCGCACAGGCGGCGTCGGCGGTCGAGCAAGTGGTGGCGCAGGCGCAGACCACGCTGCGCGAGGGTCGCGCCACCGGGCTGCGCGCCGCTCAAGCCATGATGGACAGCTACGCGGCGATGGTCAGCGGCGTGTTGCTCGGCATGTCGCAAGGATTCAAGCCCGCGGCCGCCGCGCACGAGCCGGCCGAGAAGGCTGCGCGCCGCCGTTAAGGAAGCGCTTTCGAACTAGCGGATCACCCCCCGCTCGCGCAGCGCCGCGATGACCGTCGGCGTACATCCCAGTTCGGTCAGCACGCTGTCGGTGTCGCCGCCGAGGCGCGGCGCGGCGGTGCGCAGGCTGCCCGGCGTGAGCGACAGCTTCGGTACGACGCCTGGCACCTCCAGCGTGTGGCCGTCGCGCGTCTGCTGCGTCAGGATCATGTCGCGTGCCCGGTAGTGCGGATCCTCCGAAATGTCCTTCGCGCTGTAGATCCGGCCGGCCGGTACGCGAGCGGCGTCGAGCGCGACCATCACCTCGATCACGCTGTGAGCTGAGGTCCACTCGGCGATCGCCGCATCGATTTCGGCAATGCGCGCGACGCGGCCGGCGTTGCTGGCCAGCTCGGGCGCAACCGCCAGGTCGTCGCGGCCGATCGCCGTCATCAGCCGCTTGAAGATGCTGTCACCGTTGCCGGCGACCAGCACGTGGCCGTCGCGGCACGGATAGGCATTCGACGGCGCGATGCCGGGCAGCGCGCTGCCGGCGGGTTGGCGCACTGCACCGAACGCGCTGTATTCGGGAATCAGGCTTTCCATCACGCTGAACACGGCCTCGTGCAACGCCACATCGATGACCTGTCCCGGCCCGCCGTGCACCTTGTGGTGGTACAGCGCCAGCAGCACGCCGATCGTGCCGTGCAGCGCGGCCAGCGTGTCGCCGATCGACACGCCAACCCGCACCGGCACCCGGCCCGGCTCGCCGGTCAGGTAACGCAGCCCGCCCATCGCTTCGCCGATCACGCCGAAGCCGGGGCGGTCGCGGTACGGTCCGGTCTGGCCGTAGCCCGAGATCCGCAGCATCACCAGGCGCGGGTTCAACGCGCTCAGCTCGTCCCAGCCCAGGCCCCAGCCTTCCAGCGTGCCGGGCTTGAAGTTCTCGACCAGCACGTCGGCTTCTTTGACCAGCCGGCGTGCAATGTCCTGGCCATCGGGCGAGCGCAGATCGAGCGCCAGCGAGCGCTTGTTGCGCGACTGCACCTGCCACCACACCGACGTGCCGTCCTGCAGCAGCCGCCAGTTGCGCAGCGGATCGCCGCCCGCGGGCGCCTCGATCTTGATGACGTCGGCGCCAAACTCGCCGAGCAGCTTGCCGCAGAACGGGCCCGCGATCAGCTGGCCCATCTCGATCACGCGCAGGCCGGACAGCGGACCGGCGGCCGTGGCAGCAGCAGAAATGGAGTCGTCCATGAAGGTTCGGGCTGTGGAGGCCTGGTGGATTGTGGCGTCGCCGGCTTGCGCTCTGTGCGCGCAGGCGGGCGCGTTCCTCCACCGTGATTGCGTCCGCAGACTGCACACCCCGCACTTCGACGGGCGCTGCCGGATGGCCGCGCGGATTTACCGTGATCGGTATTGCGCTGCACCGAACAGCGCGTCGCGTGCCTTGTCGTCGGTCAGCGGCTTGCGTTGGTCGGCCAGCACCTCGACACCGCGCTGCACCGCCGGACGGTCTGCGACTTCGTCGAACCAGCCCTTGAGGTGTGGGTAGTCGGTCCAGTCGATGCCCTGGTTCTTCCACGAACGCAGCCACGGGTACACGGCGATGTCGGCGATGGAATATTCAGCGCCACCGATGTAGCGGCTGCGTGCGATGCGCTTGTCGAGCACGCCGTAAAGACGACGCGCCTCGTTGGTGTAACGCTCGATCGCATAGTCGATCTTTTCAGGCGCATACAGGCGGAAGTGATGCGCCTGACCGAGCATCGGACCGAGGCCGCCCATCTGGAACATCAGCCACTGCAGCACCTCATATTTGGCGCGCGTGCCCTCCGGCAAAAATCGACCCGTCTTGCCAGCCAGATACAGCAAGATGGCGCCCGATTCGAACAGCGAGATGGCCTGCCCCTCGGGGCCTTGCGGGTCGGTGATCGCCGGAATCTTGTTGTTCGGGCTGATGGCGAGAAAGTCGGGATTGAACTGGTCGCCCGCACCGATGTCGATCGCATGCGCGCGGTAGGGCAGGCTGCACTCCTCGAGCATGATGTGCACCTTGTGCCCGTTCGGAGTGGCCCACGAATACACTTCAATCATGACGGTGACTCCCGGGTGGCGCCGCCGGCGCATCTCGGATTGACTCTAGTGGATTGGGCCCCTTCATGCTTGGATCACTCAAGCGATTCTTTTCAGGCCAAGGTTTCGGACCGGACCTGAACGCCGTGGCCGACTGGGCGCGACAGGCGGGTCACCGATACAAGCGAGCGCGCGACGATGAAGGCTTCATCGTCGACGGCTCGCTGGACGGCAAGCCGTGGCGCCTAGAGTGGGGCCCGTCGCAGCGCAGCTACATCACCGGACACGAGTTGCGCATGCGCATGGAGCTCGGACTGCCGTCCGACGCGCAGTGGATGCTGCTGTCGCGCCCGCTGATGGAAGTCCTGGAAAAACAGGCCTTCGAGCTTTACACCGAGGTGAACCAGACCCAGATCGACACGGCCTCGCCCGAGGAGGTGCGCTGGCTGGTGATTCATTCGAAGGTCAACATGAGCACGTTGAAAACGCTGCGAGCCGGCGTGGCGGCAGTGGCCAACGTGCCGTCGGCGGGACTGGCCTGGATCGAAGGCGCGCTGGCGCATCAATTCGAACGCGCGTTGGCCGGGCCGCTCGGCGCCGAGGCGCCGTTCGTCATGATGACGCTGCGCGGCCGGCTTTACCTGCGCCTGGCACTGGCGCAGCCCGAACTCGCCGCGATCACCGGCACAGTCAAATTGTTCGAGACCGCCGCCGTGCAGGCCGCCAGATTGACGAGCCTGTCGAACGGTGCAGCGAGCGATTGGCCCACCACCGGCTCGGCCCTCTGGCAGAGCCTGCAGCCGACCGATTCGACGCACGGCGGACGGAGTTGAACGGCAGCCGTCACGCGCTCAGGCGTGGCGGCTCAACTCGAGTTTGGCGATCGCGTTGCGGTGCACTTCGTCGGGGCCATCGGCAAAGCGCAAGGTTCGCGCCAGCGTGTAGGCGTAGGCGAGCGGAAAGTCGTCGCTCATGCCGGCGCCGCCGTGCAGTTGTATCGCCCAGTCGATCACCTTGCAGGCCATCTGCGGCGCCACCACCTTGATCATGGCGATCTCGGCCTGTGCGGCCTTGTTGCCGGCCTGATCCATCATCCAGGCGGCCTTCAACGTGAGCAGCCGGGCCTGATCAATCAGGCAGCGAGACTCGGCGATGCGCTCGCGCGTCACGCCCTGTTCGGCCAGGCTGCGCCCGAACGCGACCCGCGACGACGCGCGCCGGCACATCAGTTCCAGCGCGCGCTCAGACAGTCCGATCAATCGCATGCAATGGTGGATGCGGCCCGGTCCGAGTCGCCCCTGTGCGATCTCGAATCCGCGACCCTCGCCGAGCAGGATGTTCGAGGCCGGCACGCGAACGCGGTCGAACACGATCTCGCAGTGTCCGTGCGGCGCGTCGTCGTAGCCGAACACCGGCAGCGGCCGCAGCACCGTGATGCCCGGCGTGCCGGCCGGCACCAGCACCATCGACTGCTGCGCGTGGCGCGCTGCCTGGGGGTCGGTCTTGCCCATGTAAATGTAGAGCGCGCAGCGCGGATCGCCGGCGCCCGAAATCCACCACTTGCGGCCGGTGATCACGTACTCGTCGCCCTGGCGTTCGATTCGGCCTTCGATGTTGGTGGCGTCCGACGAAGCCACATCGGGCTCGGTCATCGCGAAGGCGCTGCGAATGGTGCCGTCGAGCAGCGGCTCGAGCCAACGCCGCTGATGCTCGGTGGTGCCGTAGCGAATCAGCGTTTCCATGTTGCCGGTGTCGGGCGCCGAGCAGTTGAACACTTCACTGGCCCAGGGCACGCGGCCCATGATTTCGGCCAGCGGACCGTACTCCTGGCCTTTGAGGCCCGGACCGTGTCCGCCGTGGCCTGCCGCGCCGTCCGCGCTCGGCGGCAGGAACAGATTCCACAACCCGACCGCACGCGCCTTCAGCTTGAGTTGCTCGATCAACTGCAGCGGTGTCCAGCGTTCGCCGGCCTGCGTGTGGGCGAGGATTTCTGCCGCGTACGCCGCTTCGTTCGGATAGATGTGCTCGTCCATGAAGCGCAGCAGGCGGGCGCGCAACGCTTGCGTGCGGGGTGAATAGCTGAAGTCCATCGGTGATGCTCCTGGGTGGGCGGGCTCCGGCTTCTGCCGGCTGATTGGGTGACGGCGGGGCGCCTTCAGGCGTGTTGCGCAAGGCGCCAGGCCATTTCGGCCAGCGGCCGCGCGCCGGCCGCCGCAGCTCGTGCCTGCGCACTCGAAGCCGTGCCATCGATGACGCGGCGCTGGATGCCCTGCAAGATCGCGGCGAGGCGAAACAGGTTGTAGGCGAGGTAGAAGTTCCAGTCGGCCATCACCGCCGCGGCGTCGTTGCCGGAATGCGTGCGTCCGGTGCGTTCGCAGTAGCGCTGCACATGGGCGCGCTCGGTCGGGATGCCCAGCGACGCGAGGTCGAGCCCGCCGATGCCGCGGAAGGCCCCCGGCGTGATGTGCCACGACATGCAGTGATAACTGAAATCGGCCAGCGGGTGGCCCAAGGTCGACAACTCCCAGTCGAGCACGGCGACGATGCGTGGCTCGTTCGGGTGAAACACCAGGTTGTCGAGTCTGAAGTCGCCGTGCACCACCGACACCTGCCGCTCGTCGCGCGCGCCGATCGGCACGTGCGCCGGCAGCCAGTCCATCAGCCGGTGCATCGCGTCGATCGGTTCCGTGGCGGAGGCGAGGTATTGCTTGCTCCAGCGGCCGATCTGGCGATCGAAGTAATTGCCCGGCCGGCCGAAGCCGGACAAGCCCGCGGCGTCGATGTCGACGGTGTGCAGCGCGGCGATGACGCGGTTCATCTCGCCGTAGACAGCAGCCCGGCCGGCAGGTTCGAAACCCGGCAGCGACTGCTCCCACAACACCCGGCCCTTGATGAACTCCATCACGTAAAAGGCGCGGCCGATGACGCCTTCGTCCTCGCACAGCAGCAGCGTGCGCGGCACCGGCACGGCGCTGCCTTGCAGCGCCTGCATCACCGCATATTCACGTTCCACCGCGTGCGCGGAAGCCAACAATCGCGCCGCCGGGCCCGGCTTGGAGCGCAGCACACAACAGCCGTCGGGCGTGATCAGCTTGTAGGTCGGATTTGATTGCCCACCCTTGAATTGCTCGATCGTCAGCGGGCCATCGAAGCCCGCCAGCCGCGGTCGCAAATAGTTCTGCAGCGCAACCGGGTCGAAGGCGTGCGATTCGGCGACCGCTCCGGTGTCCGGGTTCGGGTTCATGGCGGGGTCTGTGTGCGCATCCGGTCCCGGTCCATCCATCGTCCGCGAATGGGTCGCCGGCCCCGGGGCTGCCCGGCGGCGAACCACGGCGCGCGCATCGGCAGGTCTGCACGGAAAGCACGACGCGGGGGGGACCGTTCCATCCGGACCCAATGTGGCTTCATGCTAGAGTCAATTTTCCGCGTGTCACAGGCAGCTCATGGCCAGAGTCTCACCCACTTTACTCGTCGGCGCATCGCTGTGGCTGGCTGCAAATTCATCGGTGGCGATGGGGTTCGGGTCCGTGGTCCATTCGACCTTGTTGGGCCAGCCGCTGAACTTTTCGGCGACGGTCCGCATGGAGCCCGATGAGACGCTCGAGCCCGAGTGCGCATCGGCCGAAGTGCATTCGGGTGAGGTCCGCATCGCCCCGTCGAAGGTGCGCGTCAAGCTTGAACCGGGCACCGACCCGAGCCAGCGCATCCTGCGGGTGAGCACGACCACGCCGATCGACGAGCCGGTCGTGACGATTCTGGTGACGTTGGGCTGCGGCGCGGCCATCTCGCGCCAGTTCGTCAGCTTCGCCGACCCGCCGGTGATCGAGTTGGCTCGGGCGTCGGGTCCGACCGATTCCGCTTCGGCACCGATTCGAAACGGCGCGGCTGTCGCGGCATTGGCCGCTCCGGCCAGCAGTGGCAAATCATCCGCTGAAACGCCACCCGCGCCACCCACGCCTGCCGCACCCTCGGCGTCGGTCGATGCCAGATCGGCCGCTTCTCCGTCGGCGCGACGATCGGACGTGATCGTGCCTGCGGCGCGACGCACCGCTGCACCCGAGAAGCGCGTGGCGCGGATCGCGGCGCCCACGCGCAGCACCGTTGCCGGATCGCGGTTGCAACTCGAAGCTGCGCCGCCGGTTGCGGCCACCGTGGCCAGCTCGCCGGTGCTTGCCGAACCGAGCGCTGCCCTGGCGCAGACGTCTGCGCTCGCCGCCAACGTGGCAGCGTCGGCGGCTGTAGCGGCCGACGTCGAACGGGAGCGCATCAAGGCGCTCGAAGTCAGCGTGCAGCGGTTACGCGATGAAACCGAAGCGGCACGAAAGGCGATGCTGTCGATCCAATCCAGCCTGAAGGATGCACAGGATGCGAAGTACAACAATCCGCTGATTTACGTGCTGGGCCTGCTGTGCGCGCTGCTCGCCTCGTTGCTCGTGATGAGCGCACGCCGCCGCTCGCGGCCCGCCGAGCGGCCCGAATGGTGGAATGAATCGATGCCTCCCCGGCACGTGGTCGATCGTTCGACGCATTCGCAGGCCGTGACAGCCCACACGCTCGACGCGCCGGATTCAGTGCCGGTCGGGGTCGAGTTGGAGGGCAGCCCGTCGACCCGCGGCGCGCTCGAGCCGCACGGCTTCGCAGACACTTTCGCGGGCGAGCCGGAAGTGGCTGTGGTGCCAGCGCCGCCGAGCGCCGCACCGGCTCCCACGATGGGCTGGGCGGTGTCGCCACCCGACGTGATGGTCGAGCGGCTGATCGATGTGGCACAGCAGGCCGATTTCTTCGTCGCGCTGGGTCAGGAGGATTCCGCGATCGACCTGTGGGCCGGCCAACTGGGCGACGCTGCCGGTCAAATTCCGCTGCCTTATCTGGAGCTGCTGGAGATGCACCGGCGCCAGGGCAACCTCGGCGCCTTCGAAGCCGTCCGCGACGATTTCGGTCTGCGGTTCGGCCTGCTTGCTGCCAACCGGCTGACGACGAACCGGTCGGGGGAATTGCTCGAAGACCTGCCGGATACGCTGGGGCGAGTTCAGCAGGTTTGGTCGGACCCGCGGCTCGCGATGCAGGCGCTGGAAGTCCTGATGCTGCACCGCGACTCGGCGGTGGCGCCTTTCGACCTTCACGTCTATCGGGACATGCTGTTTCTCTACGCCGTGGCCCGTGATCTCGCCGAGCAGGGCGAGACGCCAGCCTCGGTCGACTTCCTGTTGCCGCTGGATTCGACCGACCTGCGGCTCACTCCCTCGGCGCCGTCGCCGCGAGAGAGTTCCCCGCTCGAGCCGTTCACGCTGGACCTCGACATGGATGCCCTGGCACCGGTGGCCACACCGGCGCACAAATCGGAGAGCAGCGGGCCCGGCGCGGCGTTCGAGTTGTCGCCTTCCGGCTTCATCGATCTGGAGGATCCCTCCGATCCAAAGGCAACGCCGCGACATTGATTTCGCCGGGCGCCCCGCAAAGTCGCCGCCCGACGCGTCAAAGCCGCGTCAATCGCGACAACGCGAGTTCCAGCGTTTCGTCCTTCTTGGCAAAGCAAAAGCGCGCCAGATGCTGCTCGCAACCGTCGCGGTAGAAGGCCGACAGCGGGATCGCCGCCACGCCGATCTCGGTCGTCAGCCACCGGCAAAAATCAAGCTCGCTGACCTCGCTGACGGCCGAATAGTCCACGCACTGGAAGTAGCTGCCCTGGCTGGGAAGAAGGCGCAAGCGCGTCTGCGCCAGTCCGGCCCGAAACAGGTCGCGCTTGCGCTGGTAGAACGCCGGCAGCTTCAGGTGATGCGCCGGTTCCGACAAGAACGCGGCCAGGCCGTGTTGCACCGGCGTGTTGACGGTGAACACGTTGAACTGGTGGACCTTGCGGAACTCCGCAGTCAGCGCCGCCGGGGCCGCCACGTAGCCGACTTTCCAGCCGGTCACGTGATAGGTCTTGCCGAAGCTCGAGACGATGAAGCTGCGCGCCGCAAGCTCCGGCCAGCGCGCGGCGCTCTGGTGCGGTTGCCCGTCGAACACCATGTGTTCGTAGACTTCGTCGGAGATCAGCACGATGTCGGTCGGCCGCAGCAGGTCGGCCAGCGCCTGCATCTGCACGGCGCTCCACACCGTGGCGCTGGGGTTGTGCGGTGTGTTGATCAACAGCGCGCGCGTGCGCGGCGTGATGGCGGCGGCGATGGCATCGAAGTCGGGCGCGAACGTGCCGGGCGCCAGCGGCACATGCACCGGCACGCCGCCGGCGAGCACGATGTTCGGGTCGTAGCTGTCGTAGCACGGATCGAGCACGATCACTTCGTCGCCGGGATGCGCCACCGCGAGGATCGCCGTCAGGATCGCCTGCGTGGCGCCAGCCGTGATCGTGATCTCGGTGCCAGGGTCGTAGGCATGACCGTACATCTCGCGCAGCTTCTCCGCGACCGCCTCGCGCAGCACCGGCACGCCGGCCATCGGCGGGTACTGGTTGAGGCCGCCGCGCATGGCGCGCTCGACCGCATCGATCAGCTGCGGATCGCATTCGAAATCCGGGAAGCCCTGGCCCAAGTTGACTGCGCCGTGCTGCTGGGCGAGCGCCGACATGACGGTGAAGATCGTGGTGCCCACATCCGGCAGGCGGCTTTTCAGAACCGGCGTGCGCGGCGGGGTGGTGATGGCGGCAGCAGACGGCGTGGGGGTCAAAGCTGGTACTCCTGGGGATCGCCGCTCATGGCCCGATTGATCAGCGCGCGACTGAGCCGGTCGGAAGTCATCTCGGCAAAAGCATAGACAAAATTGCGAAGGTAAGCGCCGCGCTTGAAGGCGATGCGAACCACGTTCTGGCCGAACAGGTGGCCGGCCGGGCGCGCCACCAGTTCACCGCCGGGCGGATCGTCGCGCAGCGCGATCGCCGCCACGATGCCCACGCCCATGCCCAGCTTCACATAGGTCTTGATGACGTCGGCGTCGATCGCCTCGAGCACCACATTGGGCTTCAGGCGTCGCGCGGCAAAAGCCTGGTCGACGCGCTTGCGGCCGGTGAATGCGGGGTGATACGAGATGAGTGGATAGATCGACAGGTCTTCGATCGAGATGCGCTCCAGCGCCGCCAGCGGGTGACCTGCCGGCAACACCACGACGTGTTGCCACTCGTAGCACGGCAGCGTGACGAGTTCGTCGAAGTCGTTCAGCGATTCGGTGGCGAAACCGACATCGGCGACCTCCTCGATGACCATGCGCGCCACCTGATCGGGTGTGCCTTGGTGCAGGCTGATGTTGACCTTGGGAAAGCGCCGGCGCAATTGCGCCACGGGCTCGGGCAGAAAGTAACGTGCCTGGCTGTGGGTGGTGGCGATCGACAGCGTGCCGGCATCCTGCATCGAATATTCCTCGCCGATGCGCTTGAGGTTGCCGACCTCGCGCATGATGATTTCGATGCTCTTGAGCACCTGCAGGCCCGGCTCGGTGACGCGCCGCAAACGCTTGCCGTGGCGCGCGAAGATGTCGATGCCCAGTTCGCCCTCCAGCTCCAGGATCGCCTTCGAGATGCCGGGCTGCGATGTGAACAGCGCCTTCGCGGTCTCGGTCAGGTTGAGATTTCGACGCACCGCTTCCTGGACGAAGCGGAACTGGTGCAGGTTCATGGTGCGTGGCGAAGGGCGAGGTGCGAGGTGCGAGGTGCGAGGTGCACCGGAACCGATTATTCCAGCCGCTCGGCGCCTCGGCCCGGGTCGGTCGGCAAGTGCGCCCAGCCCAGCGCGCCCTCGGCCATGGCTTGCACGACGCTGTCGAGTTCGCCGATGGCCGGCCGCAGCCGCCACTGCACGGCCGGGTGGGCCGCCTCCAGGGTTTGCATCAGCGCCGGCAAATCCTTGCGCACATGTCCGCCGGCGCCCAGGAACAGCGGCACCACGTCGACCCGTTCGCAGCCCGACTGGGCCAGTCGTTGTCCGGCCTCGATCAGCGTGGGTGGCATGAACTCCAGGAAACTCAGCTCGACGGCCAGCGTCGGTTCGCCCAGACGCACGCGTCGGGCAATGTCGTCGAAGGGCAGCGCCCAGCGCGGATCGCGCGCGCCGTGGGCGAACAGCAACAGTCCTTGCTTCATCGGAGTGCTCGCGGGTTGTTCAAAGGTGATGCTGGGATGGCTGACAGGCATTCACTGGTCACTCGTTGCGGTCACCGATATCGCACCAGCCAGCTGAAGGCCGCCAGCGACAGCAGCAGATAGAGCGCGCTCGGCGCGGCTGCCACGATCCAGGGCGTCCAGTTGCGCAACAGCCCGACGTGGCCGGCGACGTTGTTGAGCAACACGAAGCTGATGCCCAGCAGAATGCCGCCGAACACCTTCAGGCTGACGCCACCGGCGCGCGCATGCAGGTACGCAAACGGCAGCGCAAGCGCCACCATCACGAGGCATGCGAAGGGGTAGAACGCACGCTTCCAGAACTGGATCTGATAGCTTTGGGCGGCCTGTTCGTTCTCTGACAGGTGGCCGATGTACCGGAACAGCTCCACGGTCGACATGTTGCTGACCGGCAGCACCGCCGCGGCGACCACCTCGGCCGTCAATGTGCTGGCCCAGTCCAGCGTCGCGTGACGCTCGGTCGTAGCAGCCGGTGCGTGCGTGGCATCGCCCGCGCTCCAGCGCGTCAGCTGCGCGTCGCGCAGGTGCCAGACCGCGTCCTTGCCGACCTGCGCCGTGGCGGCCGAGGTGCGGCTGAGCAACTGCCCGTTGTCGTCGTGCTCGAAGATGCGCACGCTGGCGAGAGCGCCGTCTGGCCCGGCCGAGCCGATGCTGACCGAGTAGTTGTGTTCACCTTGCGGCGTCGTCTCGCGTGATTTCAGCCAGGCGCCGGAGCGACCGAAGCTGATGCCGCCGGCCTGCTGCGCACTGAGTTTGGTCGTTTCGCGTTCGCTGAAGGGAGCGACGAAATCGCCCACCAGGAAGGTCAGCACGCCGAACAGCAGGCCCAGGCCGGCCAGCAGCGACAGCGCCCGCGCCGGGCCGAGCCCGCCGGTGCGCAGGATCGTGAACTCGGACGACTGAGCCATGCGCGAGAGCGCAAAGATGCTGCCGATCAGCACGGCGATGGGCAACAGTTCGTACAGGTGGCCCGGCATCTGCAGCGCCACGTGCAGCATGGCATTGATCAGGCTGCGGCCCCGTTCGCCGACATCGGACAGTTCGTCGACGAAATCGATGAAGAAAAACAGCGACAGGAACGCGAGCGCGACGAAAGCGACCGACGACACGATGTCGACATAGAACAGGCGTCGCACGGTTCTCATAAGCTCCGCCTCATCCGGGCAAGCCCGGCAGCCCTGCCGCGCGGCGCCGCCGCAGCCCTTGACCGCGCTGGTTGCCACTGTCGCGCCACCACAGCAGCCAGATGGCCAATCCGAAGGCGCCGCCGTGCACCAGCAGCAAGGCCGTGCCCATGCCGAACTGGCCGCCCGCGACCCACGATTGCGACAGGTTGATCAGATTGAAATAGACCACGAACGCGAGCAGCGCGAACATCAGGTTCCAGTTGCCTGCCCGGCGTGGATTGGACGCTGACAGACCGATGCCGAGCAGCACCAAATTCGCGCCGCCGAACAACAAGCCGAGTCTCCAGACCAGTTCACCCTGATTGCGCGCGGTGGGCTGGCGCAGCAAGTCGATGCTGCGCCGCGCCCGGGCGGGCAGGTCACTGACTTGCGACACGGCGCGCTCGCTGGCGAGCACGCGATAGCTTTCGAAGCGGGACAGGGTCTTGTCGCCACGGCCGAGGTCTTGCTCGTTGCGTTGGCCGCGGTCCAGCAACAGGTACCGGTCATTGCCTTCAAGTTCGATGCGCCCGCTGCGGGCCGTGGTCACCGACTCGGTGTCGCCGGTGGTGGTCAGGATGAACACGTTGCGGCCGGTGCGCGCGTCCTCGGCGTCGCGCTCGATGAAGAAGACGCGCCGACCGTTGCTCGAACTCTGAAACTGGCCGGGCGCCACGCGCGACAGGTCGGAACGGCGCTCAAAACGCTCCGTCAGTTCGATGCTGCGCAGGTTCACCCACGGCCAGGCGAACAGCACCAGCAGGCCGATCACCAGCAGCACCGGCCAGCTGGACTGCAGCACGGGGCGAACGAAGCGGGTCAGGCTCACGCCGCTGGCGAACCAGACCGGCATTTCGTACTCGCGGTACATGCGCCCCAGCGTGGCCACCACCGTGATGAACAGCGACAGCGCGAGCATCGTGGGGAGGTGCGACAACGCGCTGTAGCCGAGCAGCAGCACCACGTCTTGTGGCGACACCCGGCCCAGCGCGGCGTGCCCGAGCGTTCGGATCAGCATCGCCGTGATGACGATGGTAAGGATGACGACCAGCGTCGCGCCGAAGCCGCGAGCGAGCTCTTTGCGCAAGGTGGAATCGAATAACATGAAGCGCCTGTTAAATAGATCGAGAATTATGGACTTCAGCCACAAGACTGCTTCCCCCAGCACCTACGCGGCGATCACCGCAGATGCCCTGCTGCTGATCGTCAGCGCAGAGGGGGCCGGTCCCGAACTGGACCCGCGTCTGTTGGCGATGTTCAACGACGCCGTGTCACAGGGCGACCTGCAACTCAAGGCCGGCAAGGTGTTGTACCTGCACCGTCCGGCGGGGCTGGCGGTGCCTCGGCTGGTGTATTCGGTCTGTGGGGCCAGCAATGCCAAGGCATTTCGCGCCGCGCTCGTTGCTGGTTTGGCGGCCCTGAAAGGCTGCGGTGCCCGCCACCTGGCGGTCGGCGTCGGCAATGGCGAGCTGACCGCGGCAATGGCCGAGGCGCTGGTCGGAGCTGTCGCCGATGCGACGTATCTCTATCGCCACACCAAACCCAGCGCGACCGACGTGAGTCCGCTGGCGATGGTCACGCTGCTGTGCGGCAAGGACGACGGCAAAGCCGTGCAGCTGGGCCTGCAGCGAGGCCGTGCCATCGCCTCCGGCGTGAAGCTGGCGCGTGAATGCGCGAACCGGCCGGGCAACCACTGCACCCCGACCTACCTCGCCGAACAGGCCCAAAAGATCGGCAAGGATCACGACCTGAAGGTTCAGGTGCTCGACCGCAAGGACGTCGAGAAACTCGGCATGGGCTCGTTCCTGGCGGTCGCACAGGGCTCGGACGAGCCGCTGCGCTTCATCGTCGCGCGCTACCAAGGCGCCGCAAAGACGCAGGCGCCGGTGGTGCTGGTGGGCAAGGGCATCACGTTCGATACCGGCGGCATTTCGATCAAGCCGTCCAGCGAGATGGACGAGATGAAGTTCGACATGGGCGGGGCTGCGAGCGTGTTGGGCACGCTGCTCGCCATCGCCGAACTCAAGCCGAAGCTGAACCTGGTGTGCATCATCCCGTCGTGCGAGAACATGCCCAGTGGTCGCGCCGTCAAGCCGGGAGACGTGGTGACCAGCATGTCGGGGCAGACCATCGAGGTGCTCAACACCGACGCCGAGGGTCGGCTCATCTTGTGCGACGCGCTGACTTACGCCGAGCGGTTCAAGCCCGCCGTCGTTGTCGACGTTGCGACTTTGACCGGTGCCTGCGTGGTCGCCCTCGGCCACCATTTTTCCGGCATGTTCACCACGGACGATGCGCTGGCCGCGCAGTTGCTGGCGGCCGGCACGGCAGCGCTCGACCCGTGCTGGCGCATGCCGCTCGACGAGGCCTACGACGAGGCCCTGAAGAGCAATTTTGCGGACGTGGGAAACATCGGCGGTCGCGCCGGTGGCGCCATCACCGCGGCGATGTTTTTGCGCCGCTTCACTTCGAAGTACCGTTGGGCGCACCTGGACATCGCTGGCACCGCCTGGAAGTCGGGTGTCGCCAAGGGCTCGACCGGGCGTCCGGTGCCGTTGCTGACGCACTTCGTGCTGGCGCAGGCCACCTGATCGGACCCTCGGCCGTTCCCGTCGTGACCGAGATCACTTTTCACTTCAATGTCGCCGACCCGCAGGACTACACCTGCCGCTTGTTGCGCAAGGCCTATCGCAACGGTGCGCGCGTGATGGTGACAGCCCCGGCGGCGATGCTGTCTGCACTCGACCGGGCACTGTGGGTTCAGGAGCCGCTCGAGTTCCTGCCTCACCTGCGGGTGGTGGCCGATGCGCCAGAGGCATCGACATCGCAAGACACGCCGGTGTGGCTCGGCGAAACGGTGCCCGATGCGGCGCCGCGCGAGGTCTTGATCAATTTCGGCATGCATTCGCCGGTTGGCTTCGAGAGCTTCGCACGCCTGATTGAAATAGTCGGCACCGACGAATCGGACCGCGCGGAGGCGCGCTTGCGCTGGAAGCACTACGCGAGCCGCGGCTATTCGATCCTGCGCCACGAGGCCGGTGCGTGAACGACGCGCGTGCACAACCGCCGGGCAGTGTCCCGACGCTGACGGAGATCGTCGAGGTCTCAGGCACGGCGCCGGCCGGACGGCTTGCGGCGGACGACTCGCCCCGCGTCGGTGCCGCGGTGCATGGGGTGCCCGCAACGGTTGCGGCCAGCGAGCCGGCGTTCGAGTTCACGCAAGAGCAAGTCGCTCAGCGTGTCATGGGCGATCTGCAACGACAGCTCGACCTGATGCTGGAATATCGGCTCCGCGAGGCGCTGGCACCGGCTTTGACGCGTGCCGCCGATGGATTGATCCGCGACGCCCGCAAGGAACTGGCATCGACTTTGCGTGAAGTCGTGGCCCAAGCCGTTGCGCAGGAATTCGCTCGTCATCGGGGCAGGTAGTTCGCGCGTTCAGCAGGAGCGGGCAGTTCATCTGCGGCACAAGCCGCACGAACTGGTCGATCCGGTTCGGGCAGCGGGCTTGGCCGGCAAACATGAGCGACACCCGGGGATGCGCGGGGCGAGTCCCGATGGAGCCGCTGATCGTTTTCGGTTATCGTGCGGCGCCCTGTGACACCAGACCCGAAGCTTTACTAATCTTAATTGGAGATATTGCATGCAACTCAGACTCAATGTGATCGTGGCCGCGGCTGCGGTGCTGTTCGCCGGCGTGGCGTCGGCCCAGGACATGGTGGTCAAGATCGGCCATGTCGCGCCGACCAGCGGCGGCATTGCGCACCTGGGCAAGGACAACGAGATGGGTGCGCGCATGGCCATCGATGAACTCAACGCCAAGGGCGTGATGATCGGCGGCAAGAAGGCGAAGTTCGAGCTGGTCGCTGAAGACGACGCCGGTGATCCGAAGCAGGGCACCGCGGTGGCCAACAAGCTGGTCGACGCGAAGGTCCAGGGGGTTATCGGCCACTTGAATTCGGGCACCTCGATCCCGGCCTCGAAGATCTACAGCGACGCCGGCATTCCGCAGATCTCGCCGTCGGCGACCAACCCGAAGTTCACGCGCCAAGGCTACAAGACGACATTCCGCGTCGTCGCTGACGACGTGCACCTCGGCGGCACGCTGGGCCGCTATGCCGTGAAGGAACTCAAGGGCAAGTCGATCGTCACGATTGACGACCGCACTGCCTACGGGCAAGGCGTGGCCGAAGAATTCGCCAAGGCCGTGAAGGCCTCGGGCGGCGCCATTGCCGACACGCAGTTCACCACCGACAAGGCGACCGACTTCACCGCCATCCTGACTGCCGTGAAGTCGAAGAAGCCCGACGTGGTGTTCTTCGGCGGCATGGACGCAGTGGCCGGTCCGATGATCCGGCAGATGAAGCAGCTCGGCATCAACGCCAAGTTCATGGGCGGCGACGGCATCTGCTCCGGCGAGTTGCCGAAGCTGGCGGCCGGCGCGATGGCCGATGGGCAGGTGGTGTGTGCCGAAGCCGGTGGGGTCGAAGGCGAACAGAAGGCCGGCATGGAAAAGTTCCGTTCCGACTTCAAGGCGAAGTTCAACACCGACGTGCAGATCTACGCACCGTACGTCTATGACGCGACGAACGTGTTGGTCGCCGCGATGGTCAAGGCCGGTTCGGCCGACCCCGCGAAGTATTTGCCGGTGCTGGCCAAGACCGACGGCTACAAAGGTGTGACCGGCAACATCTCGTTCGATGACAAGGGCGACGTCAAAAACGGTGCGCTGACCCTTTTCACCTACAAGGGCGAGAGCCGCCAACAGATCGCCGTGGTGCGCTGATAGATGGCGTGACAGTGATGACGGCCGGCCTTGGGGCTGGCCCGACGTCACCGCCGGTGCAGGCTCGTTTCGACGGTTCGATGCAATAAAGGGCACCTGGCAACAGGTGCCCTTGTTCGTTGAACGACTCGAATCAGCCGGACGACACGACACCGTTGCGCCGGTAAAGCCGGCACAGGTGCGCCAATCGCCGCGCATGATCGGGCTGCACCTGCGCCCAGCTGAAGCGCCACTCCCAGTATCCGGTGCCCTTGCCGGGAAAGTTCATGCGCTGCCCGCCGTCCAGGCCGAGCACGTCCTGCAGCGGATAGATCGCTGTGTCGGCCACGCTGGCACAGGCCGAGCGGATCAGATCCCAGTGGATGTCGTGCCCGCCGACGCCGAGGTAATCGCGCACGTGGCGCCGCTCGTCATCGCCCGCGGCAGCCCACCAGCCAAGCGTGGTGTCGTTGTCGTGTGTGCCGGTGTAGACCACCGTGTCGGCTTCGAAGTTGTGCGGCAGGTAAGCGTTCGTGCTGTCGCCACCGAACGCGAAATGCAGGATGCGCATGCCCGGAAAGTTGAAGGCCTTGCGCAGCGCCACGACGTCGGGCGTGATGACGCCCAGGTCTTCGGCAATGATCGGCAGCGGACCGAGCGCGCGGTCAATCGCTTCGAACAAGGCCGCCCCCGGGCCCTCCAGCCAACGGCCATTTACGGCGGTGGCCTCGTCGGCCGGAATTTCCCAGTAAGCGGCGAAGCCTCTGAAATGGTCGATGCGCACGATGTCGACCAACTCAAAAATGCGCCGCACCCGTTCGATCCACCAGGCATAGCCGTCCGCTGCATGCGCGCTCCAGCGGTACAGCGGGTTGCCCCATCGCTGCCCGGTGTCGCTGAACAGATCGGGTGGCACGCCCGCCACAGCGGTCGGCTTGCCGTGCGAGTCCAGTTCGAACAAGCGCGGGTTCGCCCACACCTCGGCGCTGTGGTGGGCGATGAAGATGGGCGCGTCGCCGACGATCCGGATGGCGCGCTCGTTGGCGTAGCGCTTGAGCGCATGCCATTGGCGGAAGAAACACCACTGGCAGAACGTCCAGAAGGCCACGCGTTCGGCGCCCAGCCGGGCGGCCTGTTGCATCGCCAGTGGGTCCCGCCGCGCCAACGGCTCGTCCCAGTCGGCCCAGTCCAGGCCGCCGAAGCGTTCGGTCAGGGTCATGAACAACGCGTAGTCGTCGAGCCAGCTTTTCTGCGCCTCGCAAAACAGCGCCAGGTCGGTGCGTTCCGCAGACGTGGCGCGTGCGGCAAAGCCGGCGGCCGCTCGGGCAAGGTTGCGCATGCGGTACGGCACCATGAGCTCGTAGGCGATCCGGTGGGCATCGAACGCCGGCGCCAGCCCCAGGTCATCGGCGTCGAGCCAGCCGCGCTGCTGCAATTCGTCCAGGTCGATCAGCAGCAGATTGCCGGCAAACGCGGACGAACTCATGTAAGGCGAGTTGCCGGGCCCGATGCCACCGAGCGGCAGGATCTGCCACAGCGTCTGACCCGCGCCAGCCAGCCAGTCGACGAAGTGGCGGGCCGACAGCCCCAGATCGCCGGAGCCGTGTGGGCCGGGCAGGGAGGTCGGGTGCAACAGCACGCCGCTGGCGCGTGGAAAGCGCATGGAGGGATCCTCGAAACTGCCGGCGGATTGGCTATAGCGTGAGGCCACTGCCGGCCGCGGCGAACACCACGATGCTGCGTGCCGGCAGCGCATACGCGCTACCGCCCTGACCGTGCCAGCGCGAGCGGCCCTGCGGGTGCGAGGTGTCCAGCACGCCGCGCCAAACGCCGCCCGGCAACATGAAGCCCTGGTCGCGCGCTTCGGCGTTGATCAGCATCAGCACTGGGGCGCGTGCCTTGGCGGGCTTGCCGATCAGGCAGCCCAGCACCTTGGCGCCCACCAGCCCCCAGTCGTCGCCATTGATCGGTTCGGCATCCGGACGCAGCCAGCACAAGTCGTGCAGGCCGTGCCGATCGGTCAGGCCGTCGTACCAGCGGTTGTTCAACGGCAGCGCTTCGCGCCGCAGCGCGATCAGCCGGGCGGTGAATTCGATCAGGTCTTCATCGGCGTGCTGCCAGTCGATCCAGGTCATCGCGTTGTCCTGGCAATACGGGTTGTTGTTGCCGTGCTGCGTGTGGCCGAGTTCGTCGCCGGCGGCGAGCATCGGCGTGCCCTGCGACAGCAGCGTGGTGGCCAGCAACGCGCGTTTGAGCCGCTGGCGCAGGGCGTTCACTGCGACATCGTCGGTCGGGCCTTCCACGCCGCAGTTCCAGCTGCGGTTGTCGCCGTGCCCGTCGCGGTTCGCTTCGCCGTTGGCCTCGTTGCGTCGCTTGTCGAAGCTGAGCAGGTCGTGCAGCGTGAAACCATCGTGCGACACCACGTAGTTGACCGACTCGGCCGGCGCGCGGGCGCGCGGCCGAAAGATGTCGGACGAGGCGCACAGCCGCTGCGCGAAGTCGCCGCGCGTGCCGGTGCCTTCAATCCAGAAGCTGCGCATCGTGTCGCGAAACTGATCATTCCATTCCAGCCAGCCGGCCGGAAAGCCGCCGACCTGGTAGCCGCCCGGACCGACGTCCCACGGTTCGGCGATCAGTTTCACGGTCGACAGCAACGGGTCTTGCGCCACGGCGGTGAAGAAGGCCGCGTGGCGGTCGAAGCCGGTGTCGGTGCGGCCTAGCACGGGTGCGAGGTCGAAGCGGAATCCGTCGACATGCATCTCGCCGACCCAATAGCGCAGGCTGTCCATCACCAGTTGCAGCACGCGCGGGTGGCTCACGTTGAGCGTGTTGCCGCAGCCGGTGTGGTTCTCGTAGTGCGACCGGTTGGCCTGCACCAACCGGTAGTAGCTGGCGTTGTCGAGGCCGCGAAAGCTCAGCGTCGGGCCGAGCTCGTTGCCCTCGGCGGTGTGGTTGTAGACGACGTCGAGAATCACCTCGATGCCGACCGCATGCAGCCGCTTGACCATGGCGCGGAACTCGTCGCGCGCACCCCGCCCCGATGCGCCCGAACCATAGCGCGGGTCGGTGCAGAAAAAGCCCAGCGTGTTGTAGCCCCAGTAATTGCTCAGCGACATCTGCGCAAGACGCTCTTCGTCCAGGCGCAGCTGCACCGGCAGCAGGCTGACCGCGGTGATGCCCAGGCGCTTGAGGTGCTCCACGCTGGCGTCGCTGGCCATGCCGGCATACGTGCCGCGCAGTGCTGCCGGAACCTCGGGATGCAGACGCGTGAAGCCCTTGACGTGCAGTTCGTACAGCACCGTGTCGCGCAGCGGCGTGTGTGGCGGTCGGTCATCACCCCAGTCGAAATCGTCGCGCACGACCCGCGACTTCAGCGCATGCGCAGCGTTGTCGCGCATGTCCATCTGGTCTGGGTGCTGCCGGTCGGCGCCGAAGTGCAGGTCCATCCACTCGAACTCGCCGACCACCTCGCGCGCATAGGGGTCGAGCAGCAGCTTGTAGGGATTGAAGCGGTGGCCGCGGTCGGGACGCCACGGACCGTGCGCGCGCAGCCCGTAGACGAGACCCGGCGCGGCGCCGGGCAGCAGGCCGTGCCAGATGTCTTGGGTGCGCGTCGGCAGCGGCGTGCGCGAGAGTTCGGTGCGCCCGTGCGCGTCGAACAGGCACAGGTCGATGGCTTGCGCGTGGCCGGAGTACACGGCGAAGTTGATGCCTTGTTCGGTGCAGGTCGCGCCCAGGGGCCAGGGTCGGCCGGGCTGCAGGGTCAGGCCGTCCATTCGAGAAACACGGTGGCCAGCGGCGGCAGCGCCAGTTCGATCGAATGCGGCTTGCCGTGCCACGGCACCGGCTGCGCGGCGATCTCGCCGAACGGCGCGCCCACGTTGCTGCCGCCGTAATGCCACGAGTCGGTGTTGATGCGCTCGAAATAGATGCCCGGCAGCGGCACCCCGATCCGGTAGCCGTTTTGCACGGTGGGCGTGAAATTGCAGATCACCACCACCATCGAGCGCGGCGTGTCCTCGTCGCGGGCGCGGCCGTGGCGTATGAAACTGAGCACCGAGTGCTGCGCGTCTTGGTGATCGATCCACTCGAAGCCGGCGCCCTCGAAATCGACCTGGTGCAGCGCCGGTGTGGCGCGGTACAAGTGATTCAGGTCACGCACCAGCCGCTGCACGCCGGCGTGGTCGCCTTGTTCGAGCAGATGCCAGTCGAGGCTGTGGTCGTGGTTCCACTCGCGTTCCTGCGCGAATTCGCAACCCATGAACAGCAGCTTCTTGCCCGGATGGCCGAACATGAAGCCGTAGTACGCGCGCAGGTTGGCAAACTTCTGCCAGCGGTCGCCCGGCATCTTGCCCAGCAGCGAGCCCTTGCCGTGCACCACCTCGTCGTGCGAAAGCGGCAGCACGAAGTTCTCGTTGAAGGCGTAGACCAGCCCGAACGTCATCTCGCCATGATGGTGCTGGCGGTGAACCGGATCGCGCGCCATGTATTGCAGCGTGTCGTGCATCCAGCCCATGTTCCACTTGTAATGAAAGCCGAGCCCGCCGGCATACACGGGGCGCGACACGGCCGGAAATGCGGTCGATTCCTCGGCCAGCGTGACCGCCTGCGGGCGCTGCACGCCGACCACCTCGTTCATGTTGCGCACGAACGAGATCGCCTCGAGGTTTTCGCGTCCGCCGTGCACGTTGGGTATCCACTCGCCGGGCTTGCGGCTGTAGTCGCGGTAAAGCATCGATGCCACGGCGTCGACGCGCAGGCCGTCGACGCCGTAACGCTCGAGCCAGAACAGCGCGTTCGCAACCAGGAAGTTGCGCACCTCGGTGCGGCCGAAGTTGTAGATCAGCGTGTTCCAGTCCTGGTGAAAACCTTCGCGCGGATCGGCGTATTCATAAAGCTGCGTGCCGTCGAAATGCACCAGCCCGTGGGCGTCATTGGGAAAGTGCGCGGGCACCCAGTCGAGCAGCAGTCCGAGCCCTGCCGCGTGGCAGCGCTCGACGAAGCGCCGAAAGCCCGGCGCGTCGCCGAAGCGCGAGGTCGGCGCATACAGCCCCACCGGCTGGTAACCCCACGAGCCGTCGAAAGGATGTTCGCTGATCGGCAGAAGCTCGAGATGCGTGAAGCCCATGTCGCACGCATAGGGCACCAGCGAGTCGCCCAGTTCGTCCCAGTTCAGGAAGCGGTTGCCTTCCTCCGGCTTGCGCTTCCACGAGCCCAGGTGAACTTCGTAGATGCTCATCGGCGCGTCGAGCGCATTGGCGGCGCGACGCGCTTCCGACGGTGGCGCCACGTCGGGCATGCGCGTCACCACGCTGGCCGTGGCCGGACGCATCTCGCATTGCAGCGCGTACGGGTCGGCCTTGAGCGGCAGCACCTGCCCGTCGCCGGCGCAGACTTCGTATTTGTAGCGCGTGCCTGCACCGAGCCCCGGCATGAAGATTTCCCAGACACCGCATTCGCGGATGAGCCGCATCGGGTGGCGGCGGCCGTCCCAGGCATTGAAGTCGCCGACCACGCTGACCCGGCTGGCGTTGGGTGCCCAGACCGCGAAGCTGGTGCCGTGCACACCGAGCATCTCGCGCTGCGTGGCGCCCAGCACTTCATAAGGCCGCAGGTGCGTGCCTTCGCCCATCAGCCAGACGTCCATCTGGCCGAGCACCGGCGGAAAACGGTACGGGTCGTCGAGCAGCGAGACGCTGCCGTCGCGCCAGCCCACCTTCAGCCGGTAGCCGACGCTCGCCGCGGCGGCTACAGCGCCTTCGAACACGCCGTCGGCGTGTCGTTGCGGCAACGCGGCCGACAACACCTGCCCCTGCAACCCCAGCACGGTCACGCGCACCGCATCGGGCAGGAAAACGCACAACCAAGGCGCGCCCGCCGCACCCGGTTCGACATGCAGACCCAGCACCGAGAACGGATCGGGGTGACAGCCCGCGCGGATCTGGTCGACGTGCAATTCCTGCAGCATACAAATGGCCTGTTGAACACCGTCTGTGATCGTATCCGCTGGCCTCAGCGCGTCTCGGGTTCGATGTGCCAGATCTGCCGGGCGTATTCCCGGATGGTCCGGTCGGACGAAAAGCTGCCCATGCCGGCCACGTTGGCGATCGAGCGGGCCGCCCAGGCCGCCGGCTGGCGGTACAGCGCGTCGACGCGCAATTGCGCTTCGACATAGGCCTCGTAGTCGGCCAGCAGCAGGTAATGGTCGCCGCCCCACAGCAGCGAGTCGACCAGCCCGCGGTGGCGGGTGGGCTCGTCCTTCGAGAAGCCGCCGCTGGCGATCGCATCGAGCACCGCCTTCAGGCGCGGGTTGCTTTCGTACAAGCGCATCGGCTGGTAGCCGCCTTGCTTGATCGCCACCACCTCGGGCGTCTTCAGGCCGAAGATGAAGATGTTGTCGTCACCGACGTTCTGGCGGATCTCGATGTTGGCACCGTCGTCGGTGCCGATCGTCAGCGCGCCGTTCAACGCCAGCTTCATGTTGCCGGTGCCCGAGGCCTCGGTGCCGGCCGTCGAGATCTGCTCCGACAGATCGGCGCCCGGCATGATCACCTCGGCCACCGAGACGCCGTAGTTGGGAATGAAAGCGACCTTCAATCGGCCAGCCACGCGCGGGTCGTTGTTGACGACGGCGGCGACATCGTGAATCAGCCGGATGATGTTTTTCGCCATCGCGTAAGACGACGCCGCCTTGCCGGCGAAGATCACGCTGCGCGGCACCCAGTCGGCCTCGGGCTGCGCCACGATGGCCTGATAGCGCGTCACCACGTGCAGCACGTTGAGCAGTTGCCGCTTGTATTCATGGATGCGCTTGACCTGCACGTCGAACAGGCTGGCCGGGTCGAGCTTCACGCCGGTGACGCGCTCGATGTGGTCCGCCAGCCGCACCTTGTTGGCGCGTTTGATCGCCATGAACTCGGCCTGGAATGCCGGCTGGTGCTTGAGGGCCGCCAGCCCTTGCAACTGGTCGAGGTCGAGCCGCCAGGCGCGGCCGAGCGTGCGGTCGAGCAATGCCGCCAGCGCCGGGTTGGCCTGCGCCAGCCAGCGGCGCGGCGTCACGCCGTTGGTCATGTTGGTGAAACGTTCCGGCCAGATGCTGGCGAAGTCTTTGAAGATCGTCTGTACCAGCAGCTCCGAGTGCAGCGCCGACACGCCGTTGACCTTGTGGCTGCCGACGATCGACAGGTGCGCCATGCGCACACGGCGCTCGCCGCGCTCGTCGATCAGCGACAGGCGACTCAGGAAATCGAAGTCGCCCGGCCGGTGCTTGCTGGCCATGTCCAGGAATTCCTGATTGATGCGGAAGATGATCTCCAGATGGCGCGGCAGCACGTGCTGCATCAGCGCCACCGGCCAGGTCTCGAGCGCTTCCGGCATCAGCGTGTGGTTGGTGTAGCTGAAGATTCGCTGGCAACTTTCCCAAGCGGTCGCCCAAGGCAGTTCATGGTCGTCGCACAGCAGCCGCATCAGTTCGGCCACGCCGATGGCCGGGTGCGTGTCGTTCAGATGGATCGCCACCTGTTCGGCCAGGTTGGCCAGCGACGGGTGTTCCTCAAGATGGCGCTTGACGATGTCCTGCATCGACGCGGCCACGAAAAAATACTCCTGGCGCAGGCGCAGCTCGCGACCGGCCGGCGTGCTGTCGTTGGGATAAAGCACCCACGAGATGTTCTCGTACTCGTTTTTCACACCGGCCGCGCGTGCGTAGTCGCCGGTGTTGAAGGCGTGCAGGTCGATGTGCGCCGGCGCCGAGGCCTTCCACAACCGCAAGGTGCTGACCTTTTGCGTGCCGTGCCCCGGCACCACCATGTCGTAGGCGCGCGCGGCCACTTCAGCGGCAGGGCGCCAGACCGACTTGTCACCGTGGTGCTCGACCCAGCCGCCGAAACGCACCGGGTAGCTCAGGCCGAAGCGCGGGAATTCCCAGGCGGTGCCGTTCTCGAGCCACGGATCGGGATACTCGACCTGGCAGCCGTCCTGGATCTCCTGCGCGAACATGCCGTACTCGTAGCGGATGCCGTAGCCGAACGACGGCAGGCCGAGTGTCGCCATCGAATCGAGGAAGCAGGCCGCCAGCCGGCCCAGGCCGCCGTTGCCGAGCGCCGCATCGGGCTCGCGGTCGGCGACGTCTTCCATGCGCGCGGCGTGGGCACCGACCGCAGCCGTCGCTGCATCTCCGAGTTCGAGCGAGGCGAGCGCATTCGACAGCGTGCGCCCGATCAGGAATTCCATCGACAGGTAGTAAATCCGGCGCACCTTGTCGCGCCGTTCCTGCGACTGGGTTTGCACCCAGCGACGCGAAAGCTGCTCGCGTGCGATCTGGGATGTGCCTTGCATCAGGTCGTACTCGCTTGCCGAGTCGGGCGCGACGCCGATGTTCTGCAGCAAGTGCAGGTCGAGCATCGAAGCGAGGTCGGCGTGCGGTGTTTCGGGTCGTGTGGTCACGGGCGTTTCCTTTGGACGGCTGGTGGCGGCGCTCGCTTCGGCTTGGGTGCAGCGAAGCGATGTGCGGGCAGGGGTGGGGGTTTTCGGGGCAGTTTGTAGCACGGACCCCGCAGCGTCAGTCGCAGGCCGTCGCGCGGGTCTGCCGAGCGGAAATCACCGCAGTGGGTTCTACCGATACCCATTCGGCAGGTGGCAACGCAGAATCGGCTGTACAGCGAGGTTCGGCCGCGTGCCGAGCCTGTGGCAGAACGCCGTTTGCGCCCGTAGCAACTGGAGACACCATGGAATCCAAGGACCTTGCCCTCAATCTCGACCTGCCAAAACGCACGGTGGCGCTGGTGCTCGCCGGCGGTCGCGGCAGCCGGCTGCGCAACCTGACGGATCGTCGCGCCAAGCCGGCGGTCTATTTCGGTGGCAAGTTCCGGATCGTCGATTTCGCCTTGTCGAACTGCATGAATTCGGGCATCCGCCGCATCGGTGTGATCACGCAATACAAGTCGCACAGCCTGCTGCGACACCTGCAGCGCGGTTGGGCGTTCTTGAAGAGCGAGATGAACGAATTCGTCGATTTGCTGCCGGCCCAGCAGCGCATGGACGAAGAAAGCTGGTATCGCGGCACCGCCGACGCGGTCTACCAAAACGAGGACATCCTGGAAGGCTACGAGGCCGACTACGTGCTCGTGCTGGCCGGTGACCACATCTACAAGATGAACTACGCGCTGATGCTGGCCGACCACGTTGCCAAAGGTCGCCCCTGCACGGTCGGCTGCATCGAGGTGCCACGCGCCGAGGCGAGCGCCTTCGGCGTGATGGCGGTCGACGAGAGCGGCCTGATCACCGAGTTCGTCGAGAAGCCTGCCGACCCGCCGCCGATGGTGGGCAAACCCGACCGGTCGCTCGCCAGCATGGGCATCTACATCTTCGATGCCAAGTATCTGCACGACGAGTTGGCGCGCGACATGGCCGACCCGGACTCGAGCCACGATTTCGGCAAGGACATCATCCCGCGCGCGGTGCGCAACGGTTGTGCCGTGGCGCACCCGTTCGGGATGAGCTGCGTGTCGGGCAAGCCGGGCGAAGAGCCTTATTGGCGCGATGTGGGCACGATCGACGCGTACTGGGACGCCAACATCGACCTGACCGCGACCGACCCGTTGCTCAATCTGTACGACCAGCGTTGGCCGATCTGGACCTATCAGCCGCAGCTGCCGCCGGCCAAGTTCGTGCACAACCAGGACGACCGGCGCGGCATGGCGATCGAATCGATGGTGTCCGGCGGCAGCATCATTTCCGGGCACGTGTTCCGCTCGGTGCTGTTCTCCAGTGTGCGGGTGCATTCGTTCTCGACGGTGAACTGGTCGGTGCTGCTGCCCGAAGTGCGGGTCGGGCGTCACGTGCGCCTGACCCGCACCGTGATCGACCGTGGCTGCGTCCTCCCGCCGGGCATGGTGATCGGCGAGGACCCGGTGGCCGACGCGGCCCGGTTCTACCGCACCGAAAGCGGCATCACGCTCGTCACCCCCGCGATGCTGGCGCAGTTGACCAGCTGATGCGGCCGATCAAGGTGCTGCAGGTTGCAGCCGAGATCTTTCCGCTGGTCAAGACCGGCGGTCTGGCCGATGTGATGGGCGCGCTGCCGCAAGCGCTGAACAGCGCGGGCGCCGAGGTTCGCCTGGTGCTGCCGGGACTGCCGGCGATCGCCGATGCCGTGCTGCACCAAAAGCATGTGTGCGACCTCGGGCCGCAGTTCGGCGCCGCCCGCATCACGCTGCGTCTGGGCCAGATGCCCTACAGCCGAGTGCCCGCCTACGTGATCGACGCGCCTTACCTGTATCGCCGCGCCGGCAGCCCGTACCAGGCCAGCGACGGCACCGAGTGGAGCGACAACCTGAACCGCTTCGCATTGCTCGGCTGGGTCGGCGCTCACCTGGCCGCGGGCGAGCTCGACCCGGAATGGATGCCCGACATCCTGCATGCGCACGACTGGCATGCCGCCATGGCCTGCGCCTACGCAGCGTCGCACCCGGCCACCGCGGCCGGCACGGTTTTCACCGTGCACAACCTGGCGTTCCAGGGCCTGTTTCCCTCGGGCGACTTCCGCATGCTCGGGCTGCCGTCGCAGTTCATGCAGTCGCACGGCGTCGAGTTCCATTCGCAGGTCTCGTTCATGAAGGCCGGATTGAAGTACGCGCGGCGCGTCACCACGGTCAGCCCGACCTATGCGTCGGAGATCGGCACGCATGAGTTCGGCTGCGGTCTGGACGGTGTGATCCGCGGCCGTGGTCGAGACGTGTCGGGCATTCTCAACGGCGTCGATCCCAAGGTCTGGAATCCGCAGACCGACACCGGTCTGGTGGCCCGTTACAGCGAGACCGAACTGGCCGGCAAGGCCCGCTGCAAATCGGCCCTGCAAACCGAGCTTGGCCTGGACACGCGGGCCGATGCGCCGCTGTTCGGCGTCGTCAGTCGGCTGACGGCCCAAAAGGGGCTCGATCTGGTGCTCGCCGCGCTGCCCGGGCTGCTGCGCCGCGGTGGTCAGCTGGCACTGCAGGGCACGGGCGATCCGGCGCTGGAGTCCGCCTTCATCGCAGCGGCTCAGGCGCAATCCGGGCGGGTGGCGGTGCGCATCGGTTACGACGAGGCGTTCGCGCATCGTCTGATGGGCGGCGCCGACGCGATCCTGGTGCCTTCGCGCTTCGAGCCTTGCGGCCTGACCCAGCTCTACGGTTTGCGCTACGGCACCTTGCCGGTGGTGCGGCGCGTCGGCGGTCTGGCCGACACCGTGGTCGATGCCAGTGACGATGCCTTGCGCGACGGCAGCGCCACCGGCTTCAGCTTCGATGCGGCCACGCCCAGCGCGCTGGAGGCCGCGCTTGCGCGCGCGATGGCGGCCTATGCCCAACCCGAACGCTGGCGGCGGCTGATGTTGCGCGCGATGGCGCAGGATTTTTCATGGGTCGGTGCAGCGCGTCGGTACATGGCGCTGTACGACAGCTTGCTGCCCGAAGGCGCAACGCGCTGAACCGACCGCGGCGTGGTCGGTCGCCGACGCGCTGCGCTGTCGGTTGTCCCGGCTCAAATTTCTCATCATGAAGCCGGTCCAGGTGTTGCGCCGTGCAGGTGAATCGCCGTCCGGAGTTCAGGGCGCAGAAGCCGCCTGCGCCGGGGGTGATGTCTGGACCATCACGCCAGGCGACAACGAGATGTCGTTGGCAGCCGTCACGCTGGTGACGAAATAACGGGTGTCTCCGAAGCACGTCGTCGGCAGCCCGACCTTTTCCTCGTAATGCAAAGTCACGCGCTTGCCCATCACCTTGCGGATCTCGTTGGCGACGGCATCTTCTCGCACCGTGAACACGAACTTCTCGACCGTCGCGGTGCCGGGCAGCGACACCAGCGCCAGTTCACCTTCCCAGGTCTTGCAGATCCAGCCCTTGTCGGACAGCTTCTGGATCCAGCCGGCGCGCTCGCCCGAGGAGTAACTCCAGCGCAGCGCCACCGCGAAATAGGCCGCCACCAACGCGGCAATGGCAAGCAACGCAACGAAAAGTCGGGTCAGCGTCATGGGTCGGCAGTGCAATGAAGGAGCATCAGAGTGTCCCTGATCGCCGCGACGCCGGTCAATCTCGACCGCCCGGCGCGGCTGCCAGGGCCGGTTGGGGGTTGCTGCCGTTCTGGCTCGGCGCGGTGCCGGCACCGGCAACAGGCAGTTCGGGCGGCGCGCAGCTTGAACCGATAATCGCGCTGCTCAATGGAGTTCAGTTTCATGCCCGAAAGACAAACCGACCTCGCCCGCAACACGCTGGGCGTGTTGTTCATCGGAGGCCTGTTGGTCGCGGCGTTCTGGGTCTTGCGGCCGTTCATCGGCCCCGCCATCTGGGCCACCACGATCGTGGTCGCCACCTGGCCGATGATGCGTCGGCTGCAGGCGCGAATGGGTCAGCGGCGGCTGCCGGCGGTGCTGCTCATGACGCTGGCCCTGCTGTTGCTGTTCGTCATTCCGGTGATCCTGGCGATTGCCACGCTGGTCCAGAACGCCGACGAGATCACGACGCTGGCCAAGCGGTTTTCAGAATTGCGCATGCCGTCGCCTCCCGAATGGATTTCTGCCCTGCCGTTCGTCGGCGCCAAGATCCGCTTGTATTGGGAAGAGGCTTCTGCCGCCGGCGCCGCGGGCGTGTGGAGCAAGCTTCAGCCCTATGCCGGGGATCTGACGCGCTGGTTGCTGGGCGAGGTCGGCAACGTCGGTTACCTGGTCGTGCAATGCCTGCTGATCGTCGTGCTGGCCGCGCTGATGTATGCACAGGGCGAGAAGGCTGCCGCGACACTGGTGTTGGCAGGCCGGCGGCTGGGCGGTCAACACGGCGAAGCCACGGTGATCCTGGCTGGTCAGGCGATCCGCGGTGTCGCGCTCGGTGTCGGCGTGACCGCCGTGGTGCAGTCGTTTCTGGGCGGGATCGGGTTGGCGTTGGCGGGCGTGCCGTACGCCGGGCTCCTGACCGTGCTGATGTTCATGTTGTGTCTGGCGCAGCTGGGGCCGATCCTGGTGCTGGTACCGGCGGTGGTCTGGCTTTACTGGAGTGGCGACACGGGCTGGGGCACGTTCATGCTGGTGGTGACCGTCGTGGTCGGCACGCTCGACAACTTTCTGCGTCCGATATTGATCCGCATGGGCGCAGACCTTCCGTTGCTGTTGATTTTCGCCGGGGTGATCGGCGGACTGCTCGCATTCGGACTGGTCGGCATCTTTGTCGGCCCGGTGGTGCTGGCGGTGGCGTACACGCTGCTGCTGGCCTGGGTCGGCGACACGGTGTCGGTGTGATGGCGGCCCGAAACGGCGTGTCCGACTTCGCCTTCAGGCCCGCCAGGGCGACACCGCCTCGACGCTGATGCCGTAGCGGGAGATCGCCTGCGCGCACTGCTGCGCCGTGACGCGGCCTTGCTCGCGCAGGGCCGACAGCGCCGCCAGCACCACATGGTGCCGGTCCACCTCGAAGAAGCTGCGCAGCGCCGCGCGGGTGTCGCTGCGGCCGAAGCCGTCGGTGCCGAGCACCGTCAGCGGCGCCTGCACGTAGGATGCCACCAGCTGCGGCCAGGCTCGCACGTAGTCCGTCGCGGCGATCACCGGCTGCGTGCCGTTCAGGCAGCGCTGGACATGGCTCAGCGCGGGCGCATCGAGCGGATGCAGCCGGCTGGCGCGTTCCACCTCGCGGGCCTCGCGGGCCAGTTCGCTGAAGCTGGTGGCGCTCCAGACTTCGGCCTGCAGGCCCCAGTCGTCTTCCAGCAAGGCGGCAGCGGCGATGACCTCGCGCAGGATCGCACCCGAGCCGACCAATCGCACATCGCACCGCACATCGCACCGCCCATCGCCGCGGTCAGGCTGCGAGTACCGGTACAACCCCCGCAACACATGCTCGTCGATCCCGGATGGCAGCGTCGGCTGAGCGTAGTTCTCATTCATCAGCGTGACGTAGTAGAAAACGTCCTGCTGCTGCTCCAGCATCTGCCGCATGCCGTGGTCGATGACGATCGCGAGCTCGCCAGCAAAGCACGGGTCGTAAGCCCGGCAGTTGGGCACTGTCGATGCCTGCAGCAGGCTCGAACCGTCCTGATGCTGGAGTCCCTCGCCACCCAGCGTCGTGCGCCCGGCCGTCGCGCCCAGCAGGAAGCCGCGCGCCCGCTGGTCGGCCGCAGCCCAGATCAGGTCGCCGATGCGCTGGAAGCCAAACATCGAGTAGTAGATGTAGAACGGCATCATGGCCTGCCCGTGCACCGAATAGGCGGTTGCCGCGGCCGTCCAGCTGCTGATGGCGCCGGCTTCGCTGATGCCTTCTTCCAGGATCTGACCGTCGGTCGCTTCGCGGTAGCTCAACACCGAGCCGATGTCCTCGGGTTCGTAATGCTGCCCGTTGAAGGAATAAATGCCGACCTGCTTGAACAGGTTGGCCATGCCGAAGGTGCGTGCCTCGTCGGCCACGATGGGCACCACGCGCGGCCCGAGCGCCGGGTCTTTCAGCAACCCCGTCAGCATGCGCACGAATGCCATCGTCGTGCTCATCTCCTTGCCCTCGGCCCGTACCGCGAAGGCGCCATAGGCCGTCAGCGGCGGCACCGGCACGATCGCCGCATCGTGCCGTCGCACCGGCATCGGCCCGCCCAGTGCCTCGCGCCGCGACAGCAGGTAGCGCATCTCGGGGCTGTCGGCGTCGGGCTTGTAGAAGCTCAGTGCCGCAGTTTGTTCATCGCTGAGCGGCAGGTCGAAACGGTTGCGAAAAGCGATCAGGTCCTCGCGCTCGAGCTTCTTTTGCTGGTGCGTGGTCATGCGCCCCTGGCCGGCCTGGCCCATGCCGAAGCCTTTCTTGGTCTGCGCCAGGATGACCGTGGGGCGACCGGACGAATGCACGGCCGCGTGGTAGGCCGCGTGAATTTTCACCAGGTCGTGGCCGCCGCGTTTCAACGCGTCGATCTGCTCGTCGCTGAGTCCTTGGGCCAGCGCTGCCAGCGCGGGATGCTGGCCGAAGAAGTGTTCGCGGTTGTAGCGGCCATCCTTGGCGGCAAAGGTCTGTAGCTGTCCGTCCACCGTGTTGGCCAGCGCGCGTGCGAGCACCCCGTCGGTGTCGCGCGCGAACAGGCCGTCCCAGTCGGAGCCCCAGACCAGCTTGATGACCTGCCAGCCGGCGCCGGCGAACAGCGCTTCCAGCTCGTCGATGATTCGGCCGTTGCCGCGCACCGGGCCGTCCAGGCGCTGCAGGTTGCAGTTGACCACCCAGGTCAGGTTGTCCAGCCGTTCTCGCGCGGCCAGCGTCAGTGCGCACATGCTCTCGGGCTCGTCCATTTCGCCGTCGCCGAAGATGCCCCAAACGCGCCGCTCGTCGGCGCGTTCGCCTGCCGCTCGCCGCTCGTCGGCGCGTTCGCCTGCCGCCTGCCGCTCGTTGGCGCGTTCGCCTGCCGCGAGGCTCACCGAGTTGTCCGTCAGGCCGCGGTGCTGCAGGTAGCGCATGAAGCGCGCCTGGTAGATCGAGCTGATCGGGCCGAGCCCCATCGAGCCGGTGGGGAACTGCCAGAAGTCCGGCATCAGCCAGGGGTGCGGGTAGCTCGACAAGCCGCGCGCTCCGGCGCTCTTGGCGCCGAGCTCTTGCCGGTAATGCGCCAGGTCGTTCTCCGACAGGCGGCCCTCCAGAAATGCGCGCGCATAGACGCCCGGCGCCGAATGGGGCTGGAAGAACACCAGGTCGCCCTGCGGACCGCCCCGGAAGAAGTGATTGAAGCCGACCTCGAACAGGTCGGCGGCACTGGCATAACTGGCGATGTGCCCGCCCAGTTCGCCGTAAGCCTGGTTGGCGCGCACCACCATCGCCAGCGCGTTCCAGCGCATCAGCGATGCCAGGCGCTGTTCGATGGCGAGGTCGCCCTGGAACAGCGGCTGACGGTCGGCGGCGATGGTGTTGACGTAGGGCGTCTGGCGCGCGGGCTGCCACGCCACCTGGGGCTGACGCGCCAGCCCGGCCAGCATGTCCATCAGCGCGCGCACACGTTGCGGGCCGTTGCTCGCCAGCACGGCTTGCAGCGCGTCGCGCCACTCGGCGCTTTCGATGGGATCCGCATCGATCGACAACGGGTCCTGAAGCGATTTCGACGAGGTCAAGGGGGCGTTCATGGCGGTGTCTCCTGATTCGGACTGTAGGCGTGCCGACTCAGCAGTTGCCACGGAATCGGCCTGTTGGAAGCTCAAGAATCAGCATAAGCTGCTGCACGAGGAGAGTTTCAAGACATGAACAACCTGGATCTGGTGGACTTGAAGATCCTGCGCGAATTGCAGGTCGACGGCAACCTGTCCAATGTCGAACTGGCACGGCGGGTCCATCTGTCGGCGTCGCCGTGCCTGGCGCGCGTCAAGGCGCTGCAGACGCGCGGCCTGATCCGCCAGTACGTCGCCCTGCTCGACCCGGAACAGCTCGGGCTGCACCTGAACGTGTTCATTTCGATCAGCCTGAAGCAGCAGACGCGCGGCGCGCTGGACGCCTTCGAGGCCGCCATCGGCACGCGCGACGAAGTGATGGAGTGCTACCTCATGTCGGGCGACGCCGATTACCTGCTGCGGGTGGTCGTGCCCGACATCGCCTCGCTCGAGCGTTTCATCATCGAGCAGCTGTCGCCGATGAAAGAGGTGGAGAAGATCCGCTCCAGTTTCGCGCTCAAGCAGGTGCGCTACAAGACAGCGCTGCCGCTCGGCGTCTGACATCCGGGGGCTGCCGTGGCGGACGTCCAGGCCCCGTGCTGGACGCCGGAAACACCCGCTCGAAACGCTGGCGTCAAACCATTGCTCCGCCTCGCTCGACAGCCTGCCAGCCCGCTCGACAGTCGGGCTGACCGGCGTGCCGAGCGGCACCTTGCGGCAATGGCGATGACGAGCCTGCCGACGCCGGCAGGCCCCGTGCAGCCGGTGGCGGCAGCGTTGCCGTCGCACCGCGAAGGGCGCCCGCAGGGCGGCGAAGGCAGGCCAAAGCCATGCCGAGTGCAGCGCGCGGGCAGGCTGCGAGCGAGTGGTGGCGGTGGGTGCGGGGTGGGGTGGAATAAGCGCCGGTCAAATGCCGCCTGCACCCGAACCGGTCGATTTGCTCGGCCAGGGTCGGCAGCGGCAGCACCGCGGCGCAGTGCTGCCGCTCGGCAACGCGCTGCGATGCTTCGTTTCAGTCATTTCAGTCGTTTCAGGTCGGTCTACACCGTGATCGCCATACCCCTGTAGATGCGCGAGCGGTAGCGCGAGTCCTCGGCATCGGGCAGCGGCGCGCCAGCCAGCAGCACGGCGCGGCCGAAGCGCCGCACTTCTTCCGAATGCTCGCCCTCGTTGCGCGGCTCTTCGCTGCGCGCTCGCCGGGTCAGGTTGATCTGGTTGACCGGCACGTCGTGCACCAGGCGTTCGTTTTCCACTGCCAGCGTGGCGGTGAAGGCGTGCAGCGTGGTCTTCACGAAGTTGGCCATCGCGAAGCCCGCGCCCGTCGGGTCGGCGCCGGCGGGCACGTCGGGCGACACCAGCACGAGCTGAGTGCCGTCGATCAGGCTGGCCTTGCGCGCCACGCGGAAGTGATGTGTCAGCTGGTCCTGCACCATTTGCCTGAACTCGCCAGCGTCCAGCGCGCTGCCGGCATCGCCGCCCAGCAACTTGGACGGCAGCGGCTCGAACGGCGTGCTGACGATGGTGGCCGGGTAGCCATGCTGACGCAGCGCGTCGTCGATGCCGGCTTCCATGTCCTGACCGACGGCAGCGGCCCGCACCAGGTCGGACGGCACGTCGCGCAGGGCAGCGCGCAAAGCAGCGACGCCGGCTTCGGTCCGGGTCAGCAGCACGACCCGGCCGACATGGCATTCGGACACCAGTTGGCGGGCCGCTTCGGCCAGATACTCGACCAGGTGCTCGCCGATCAGCCAGACGGTGCGGCCGCGCATCATCTCCAGCCGCTCGCGCTTGGCGCTGCCGAACAGTTCGCGCTCGGTGATCGAGCGCTCCAGGCTCAGGCCGCCGGACGGCATGAAGGTTTCGCCGCTGACGGCGCGGTCGGCCAGGAAATACACGGTGGCCAGCGCGACCTCGGTCTCGGTGGGCATCTTGCCCAGATGCAGCAACGACAGTACGCCGTTGCGCACCTTGGCCGCTTCGTCCTGGATGTTCTTGGGCGGCAGGTAGGGCTTGTCGTCGGGCGGCAGACGCTTGAGCCAGCTCGCGTCGATCTGGTTCTGCCATTCGGGCGCGTCCAGCAGGAAGCCACCCAGGCGCAGCCTCGCCAACAGCCGTCGCGCAATCGGTTCGTTGAGCAAGTAGCTGCCCCAGGTGCACGCGTCGCTGCGTTCCTTGTGGCAGGCCGTGGCCAGCACGCGCAGTTCTTGCGGCGCATCGGAATCCATGGCCAGCGCGGCGACGTCGTTGGTGGCCAGCCGTTCCAGCAGCGCGTCCAGCCGCTGACCGCGACGTTGCGCCTTGATGACGGCGCTGTGTACCGAGTTCAAGCGCTTGTTTTCCAGAATCAACCGGCCGCGACGCTCGAACAGGCCCGGCCGTGCGCCCAGGCCCTTCAGCCGCTCGCCATCCACCGGTCCTGGTGCGATGGCGTTGATCTGAACCTCGGGCCCGAGAAAGCGCGCCAGGCTTTCCACCAGCGCTCGCTGCCCGGCCTTGCTGACCGCGTAGTCGCTGCGGTTGGGATAGGCGACGGCCAGGTACTTCTCACCGCCGAAAAAGCTCGACACGTTCAGGATGTAGCCGCTGCCCTGCGCCTTCATCAGCGGCAGCACCTCGTGCATCAGTGCGTAGTTGGAGACCAGGTTGGCGTCGAGCGTGGCGGTCCAGGCCTGCAGGCTCATGTCCACCGCCATTTCCTCGGCCCCCGAAACGCCGGCGTTGTTGATCAGGTAGTCGATGCGGCCGTAGGCGGCCAGCGTCGCCTTCACGGCCGGCGCCAGCGTCTCCAGTTGGCCGACGTCGACACCGGGCAGG
>ENA-OFCE01000188-OFCE01000188.1-metagenomes-genome-assembly--contig:-NODE-188-length-43985-cov-3.825586_pt1 | contig 43985 bp, 44 predicted proteins | sample MGYA00153388_OFCE01 | MGnify analysis MGYA00153388 | reverse complement strand
CATCTTCACCGCTGACAGCGACTGAGCGCGTTCCAGCAACGCAAAAAGTCGTGGGTGCGACGCTCGATGTTCGTCGTCTAAAACCCGGCGCGCACCGCTACCAGTCAAGTGTCTGCCCGATTTGCTCGGCCGCTTCTTTCAACGTTGGCAAAAATTCGATCGCTTGGGACACAGTCATGCGCGACACGGGCCCGTGGACGGCGACCGCCGCCACGACGCGCTCCTGATCATTCAACACCGGTACCGCTAAACAACAGATACCCGCCAAGTACTCTTCATTGTCCACAGCAAATCCAGCCCGGCGCACCTTGGTGAATTCCAGTTCCAGTTGGCGCAGTGTGGTGAGCGTGTTTTTGGTGTGGGCGATCAGCGGCGCATTGGTTAACAAGCGATCGCGCATGCGTTTGGCCGAATGGGCTAGGAACAACTTGCCGCTGGCGCTGGCATACAACGGCACTTTGGAGCCCGCATGCAGATTAATGCGCAGCGGCCATGACGATTCGACGCGGTCGAGATACATCACGTGATGACCGTTCGGGATGGTGAGATTGCAAGTCTCGCCGACCTTTTCCACCAACTCTTCGAGAATAGCGCGACGCGCCGAACGATGCGGCGAATGCAGCAGCACATTAGCCGCCAGATTAGTCAGACGCTCGCCGGGAACATAGCGCTTGGCGTCGGGCTCGCGCAACAATATGCCTGCCTCCTCCAGTGTGGTCAGGATGCGAAACACAGTGGGCTTTGGCAGCCCCACGGCCTGCATGATCTCGGTTAAGCTAACTGAGCGCTCGCTGTTAGCCACAAACTCCATGACAGTCAACGAGCGCAGCGCAGCTGATCCGGCCTCGCGGCCCTCCTTGTGTTCGTCTTCATGAACGGCCAACATCTTACGTTCCTAAGTTAATCGCAGCACTATTATCCACAATTCGCCACAACTTGTAAAAAATGAAACTTGCGGATTCGTTTTTTTGAATTTGCGAGCGGCCCCGATGAGCCCTCCCAGCACACTTGGGATCAGTTTCAATAGTTAGGAGGTTTCCATGGTTACTAAGCCGTCAAAAAAGTCAACTGAGATCGCAAAAATCGCGAAGACCGCCGCTAAACAAAGCGTCAAGGTTGATCGCCGCGTCACTAAAGGTAAAGTCAAGATGACGCCGTCGGAGGCGTTCGTCGAAACACTCGTCTCGCAGGGCGTGACCGACATCTTCGGCATCGTCGGCTCCGCCTACATGGACGCGCTGGACCTGTTCGACACCGCGGGCATTCGCTTTATTTCCGTCGCGCACGAGCAAGGTGCGGGGCACATGGCCGATGGCTTCTCACGCGTGTCCGGTCGCCACGGCGTGTGCATCGGGCAAAACGGCCCCGGCATCACCAATTTTGTGACGCCAACCGCTGCGGCGTACTGGGCGCATTCACCGGTCGTGGTGATCACACCAGAGACCGGCTCTATGACCTTGGGTCTGGGCGGTTTTCAGGAGACGGATCAGCTGCCGATCTTCTCCAAGATCACCAAATTTCAGGCGCATGTGAACAACAAAGCACGCATGGCCGAAATGACGGCACGCGCCTTTGACCGTGCCCACATCGAGCTGGGACCAACGCAGCTCAACATTCCGCGCGACTTTTTCTACGGCGAAGGCGAATACGAAATCCCGGCACCGATCACGATTGAGCGTGGTGCGGGCGGCGAAGGCGCATTGGATGCAGCCGCCGACCTGCTGTCAAAAGCAAAATTCCCGGTCATTTTGTCGGGTGGCGGCGTGATCATGGGCAACGGCATCGACGCAGCGATCAAGCTTGCCGAACTGCTTGATGCGCCGGTGTGTAACAGCTATCTGCACAACGATAGCTTCCCGGCCAATCATCGCCTGTGGTGCGGTCCGCTCGGCTATCAGGGCTCCAAAGCGGCGATGAAACTGATCGCCAAAGCCGACGTCGTGGTGGCACTCGGCACGCGTCTGGGCCCATTCGGCACGCTGCCGCAGCACGGCATTGATTACTGGCCGAAAAACGCGAAGATCATTCAGATTGATGCCGATGCGAAGATGCTCGGGCTAGTCAAGAAAATCTCCGTGGGCATTTGCGGCGATGCTCGCGCCGCAGCACTGGCGCTGGTTGCGCGCCTCAAAGGCAAATCGCTGGCTTGCCACGCTAATCGCGACGCGCGTCTCGCAACTGTCACCAAGGAATGCAAAGCGTGGGAAAAAGAACTCGACGGCTGGACGCACGAGACCGACGCGTATTCCATTGAAGTCGCCAAGGCGTCCAAATACATGCACCCGCGACAAGTGCTGCGCGAGCTAGAAAAGGCGTTACCCGCCCGCGCAATGGTGTCGACTGACATTGGCAATATCTGCTCGGTGTCGAACAGCTATCTGCGTTTTAACGAACCGCGCTCAATGTTCGCCGCGATGAGTTTTGGTAACTGCGGCTATGCATTCCCGACCATCATCGGGGCGAAACTCGCCGCGCCTGATCGACCCGCGATTGCCTACGTCGGCGACGGCGCGTGGGGCATCAGTTTCAACGAAGTGCAAACCTGCGTTCGCGAAAATATTCCGGTCACGGCCATCGTGTTCAACAACGGCCAATGGGGTGCCGAGAAAAAGAACCACGTAGATTTCTACAACCGTCGCTATCTCGGCGTCGCGCTTGACAACCAGCCGCATTGGGCAAACGTTGCAATCGCGATGGGCGCCGAAGGATTGCGCATTGATCAATTGGCAGACGTTGGCCCGGCATTGGCTGAGGCCTGCGAAGCACAAAGACGCGGCCGAACCACCATCCTCGAAATCATGGTGACCAAAGAACTGGGCGACCCGTTCCGTCGTGATGCGTTGGCGCTGCCAACGCGGTTCCTGAATAAGTACAAACATACAGAAATCAAGCGCTAGATTTTTCGCTACTATCCGGCGCTGCGCGGGACGGGGTTCAACCGGCGGGTCAAGGACATGATGCTGCGGCGCGCGTTCGAGTGCGCGCCAACGCAACCATGTGTGCTCAAAACTATGCATAAGGAGGTATTTATGCAATCGGTATTTCGTTTACTGAAAACAGGAATCGCGATCACCATCGCGAGCTTAATGATGGTCTCTGCCAGTTACGGGCAGACGTGGCCAGCAAAGCCCGTGCGTCTGATCAATCCGTTTCCGGCGGGTGGCGGCACAGACACTTTCGCCCGTCCGCTCTCGGCGCAACTGACGAAGCAAACAGGCCACCAATTCATCATCGAGAATATCGGCGGTGCAGGCGGCACAGTGGGCGCGGCGGTAGCGGCTCGTGCTGCTCCCGATGGTTATACCTTCCTGATCGGCGCGGTGCATCACACCATCGCGCCGTCCATTTATCCGAAGCTTTCTTACGACATCGAGAAGGACTTTGTGCCGGTAACCCTGCTTGCGATCATGCCGTTTGTAATCGCGGTGCAACCCACCAAATTGCCGCAGGTTAAAACGGTTAAGGATCTGGTTGACTACGCCAAAGCCAATCCCGGTAAGCTGAATTTCGGTTCGCCCGGATCGGGCACGTCGCAGCACTTGACCGGTGAACTGTTCAAGCTCGGGCAGGGCATCAACATGCAGCACATACCCTACAAGGGCATGGGTCCGGCGATGCAGGATTTTCTCGGCGGCTCACTAGACGTACTGATCGACGGAATGAGCGCCACCGCCGCGCAGATTCGCGCCGGCAAGGCTCGCCCGCTGGGGTTGATGGCTGCGCAGCGCTCGCCGCAGTACCCGGACATTCCGACCCTCACTGAGCTGGGTTATCCGAACAACGAGGTATCGCAGTGGTATGCCGTCTGGGCGATCAAGGGTACCCCGCCAGAGATCGTTGACCGTATGTACAAGGAAGTTGCCAAGGCGCTGGAAGACCCGGCGATCAAGGCGAATTGGGCCGCAGCGGCGGCGGACGCGGGCGGCATGCCACCCGCCGAATTCAGCAAGTTCGTACGCGTCGAAATGGATCGCTGGGCCAAGGTCGCAAAAGCGTCAGGCGCGAAGGTCGACAACTGAGAACGACCGTGGGCAACGTTACGCACGTCATCGCGCAACAGGTTGCGCGGGCACGCGCCGCACAAGCGATTGCAGATCGTTACGATCAAGCGCATACGGATCGTGTGTGTGCCGCAGCCGCTTGGGCCATCATGGAGCCGTCGCGCAATCGCGCGTTGGCGCAACTCGCTGTGCGTGAAACGGGCCTTGGTAACGTCGCCGACAAGATGCAAAAGAATCATCGCAAAACGCTGGGCTTGATGCGCGATTTGCATGGCGCGAAATCAGTTGGAGTGATCGCTGAAAACCAAGCGACTGGCATTACCGAAATTGCGCGCGCGGCCGGAGTGGTCGGCGCGATCACACCGTCGACCAACCCCGGCGCAACGCCCGCGAATATGATCATCAATGCGATGAAGGGCCGCAACGCCATCATCCTGGCACCCTCGCCGAAAGGCGCGTCTACGGCTGAATTGCTGCTGCAATATGTGTATTCAGAATTTGATCGCATCGGCGCGCCGCATGATCTGGTGCAGGTATTGCCCTCGCCGGTCAGCAAAGCGCTGACGTACGAATTGTTGCAACAGGTTGATCTGATCATCGCCACTGGTTCGCAGGCCAATATTCGCGCGGCCTACTCAAGTGGAAAACCTGCCTTTGGGGTGGGCGCGGGCAATGTTGCAGTGATCGTTGACGCGAGTGCGGATTTAGCGGCGGCAGCCGAGCGCATTGTTCGCTCGAAAATGTTCGATAACGCCACCAGTTGCTCAAGTGAAAACAGCGTGGTTATTGTTGATGCGGTGTTCGACGCGATGATCGCCGCGCTTGAAGCGCAAGGCTGCATGTTGCTTAGCGCTGACGAAAAAGCGCAACTACAGATCGTCATGTTTCCTTCGGGCAAATTGTCATCCTCGGTGACAGCGAAAACTGCTCCAGAAATAGCCGCGATTGCAAGACTGAACCGAGTCGCTGCGGCGCGCGTTTTGATGGTGACTGAAACGGGCGTCGGCACAGACTATCCGTTCTCGGGCGAGAAATTGTCCCCCGTGATGACGATCTACCGCGCGACAGATTTCAACGCAGCGGCACATGTTGTCAACGACATTTACACATACCAAGGCGCAGGCCATTCCGTCGGCATTCACGCGTCGCCTGAACGCGCGGATGAACTCGCATTGCAACTCGGATTGACACTTCCCGTCGCGCGCGTGATCGTGAATCAGGCGCACTGCATTGCAACAGGCGGCAGCTTTGACAACGGTTTGCCGTTCTCGCTGTCGATGGGTTGCGGCACGTGGGGCGGCAATAGTTTCAGCGACAATTTGACGTATCGAAACTTCTTGAACATCACCCGCATCGCCAGGCCAATTCCGCAAAATATGCCTGAAGAATCCGTGTTGTTTGCTGATTATTTTTCTCACGTCAATCGATGACGGTCGCAGCCACGTTACGTGACGTTCTGCTTGCGCACGAGCAAACGCAGGCTGACGCGCCGCTGCTGATTTCGCCGGAAACTGGCGAAATTCTGACCTACGCGAAGTTCGCCAGAGAAGCGCGCCAGCTTGCTGCGCGCTACGCAGCGCTCGGCCTCGTACCCGGCGATCACGTCGGATTTTTGCTGCACAACGGCTATCAGACCACCACGATTTTTCTCGGCACGATGGCTGCGGGATTTGTTGTCACGCCGCTGAATTTGCTCGCGCACGGCGCGCAACTTGCGTACGTGCTCGAACACAGCGATGTGAAACTGGTGTTCACGTCAACGCATTACGAAGCGCAGTTGTGCACCGCGCTAGCAATGATGGCGAGCGAACAGGCAGCCAAAATTCGCGTAGAAGTGATCGATTCAGACGCGCCAGATGCGCACGCCAGCTACGGCGACATCGAACTCGATCAATCGTCGCACCGCCAGTCGCCTGCGCTATTGATGTACACCTCGGGCACGACAGGACAGCCTAAAGGGGCGCTATTGACGCACGCCAATTTGTTGCATGCAGGACGCGCCGTTTGTGATTGGCACGGCCTGACGAACGTGGATCGCGTGTTGTCGTCGTTGCCGCTGTATCACATCAACGGCCAATGCATCGCGACGATCGCGCCGTTTGTGAGCGGTGGCAGTATCGTCGCCCCACACAAATTTTCGGCGAGCGCGTGGTGGGGCTGGGTTGCGCGCTATGAGCCCACCTGGCTCAATCTAGTGCCGACCATCATCGCGTATCTGTTGAATGCGTCCGACAGCAACACCAAACTTTGGCCCGCGATTCGATTCGCGCGTTCGGCATCCGCGCCGCTGCCTCCAGATCAACATCGCGCGTTCGAGACGACGTTCGGTGTTGGCGTGATCGAGGCGATGGGCATGACCGAATGCGCATCGGTCGTGTTCTGCAATCCGCAACAAACAAATCTGCGCAAATATGGCACGCCGGGATTGCCCTGTGGTGTCGAGACGCGCGTAGTGTCGACTGAGACGAGCGCGATACTGGCCGACGGCGTGACTGGCGAGCTGCAACTGCGCGGTGACAATGTGATGCTCGGCTATTACAACGCGCCTGAAAAGACTGCCGACGCGATGACGCCGGACGGCTGGCTCCGCACCGGTGATCTTGGGCATCGCGACGCGGATGGTTTCTACTTCGTGACGGGGCGCATCAAGGAGTTAATCATCAAGGGCGGCGAGAACATCGCACCACGTGAGATTGACGAGGCGCTACTTGCTCATCCGGCGGTGCTGGAGGCCGCAGCGGTTGGCATTCCCGATACAAACTATGGGCAGGAAATTCTCGTTGCCGTCGTGCTCAAAACAGGTGTGCAATGTGACGAAGTGGCGCTGCGCGAGCACTGCGTGCGTGTACTCGGGCGCTACAAAACACCGAAGGTTTTTCGCTTTGTTGATGAGCTTCCAAAAGGGCCTTCCGGCAAGGTGCAACGACTGAAGTTGCTTGACTGATGTGCATCGCTGCGTTTGCGTGGAGTTCCGATAGCGAAACGCCGTTAATCCTCGCCGCCAATCGCGATGAGTTCTTCGCGCGTCCGACCGAGGCGATGCATTGGTGGGCGGATTCGCCTGTACTCGGGGGGCGCGATCTCAAAGCGCACGGCGCGTGGCTGGGCATCACACGGCATGGACGATTTGCGATGCTGACCAACATTCGCAATCCTGATTTGCGACGCGAAGCTGCGCCGTCGCGCGGTGACATTGTGAAGAACTTTCTCGAATCGTCGGTTCCGACGGCCTCCTTTGTCGCCGCGTTGGCGTCCATTGCGCAGCGCTACGAAGGCTTCAGTGTTCTGTGCGGTAAGGTTAACGCCAGTGCGCGCGAGTTGTGGTTTCTCAATTCTGCAGAACGTGTCGCCAAACAATTGCATCAAGGTCAGTACGGGCTCTCAAACGCATCGCTCGACACCGATTGGCCCAAGCTCGCGCGCATGAAGCAGGGGCTGCGTCATGCGCTGGCTGAACGCGATGTGGCGGCGCAGGACGCGCGGCTGATTCGACTACTGCGCAACACCACTCCGACGCCCGAACAGAATTTACCGCAGACTGGCGTACCGCTGGAATGGGAGCGCGCGCTAGGCTCAATCTTCATCAATCGAGATGGTTACGGCACGCGGTCTTCCACCATTTTACGCGTCAGTGGTGAAACTGCAAACGTTTCCGAAATCAACTACGCACCGGATGCAAACATCAGTCAGCGCAATGATTTTTCGTTCGAAATTTTGCCTGTTTCGCAGTAAACGTTCCTTTCAGCTTTTAGCTGAAAGCCTTATTTATCTTGGGCTTAGCCGTCTATTACATCAAAAGTCGATAAACAGCGCAATAACTCCCTGAGCTCGCAGAGAACGGGGCTGTACACAAAAAGCCGTTGACCGAAATGGCTAAAAGACCAACGCCGCAGCATTCAACATCCCAACCGAGATCGACACCGCCGCGAGGAACGTCGCCTTGGCGATATTGCCGCCTTCGATGGACGCCGTGAGTCCCGGCATTAACATTCGCGCAAACACGAATACGATCAGCTGAACGACCGTTGCAAGCACCGCGAACAGCAGCAGATCGAGTAGATTGACGGCGTTGGCCACCGTGCTTGCCAGCGGCAAGGCAAAGCCCAGCAACGCGCCCGACAGCGAGATCGCAGCGGCCGTGTTGCCCTCGCGAATCAGTGAAATTTCGTTGTACGGCGTCACCTTGGTGTAGATCAGCGTGAACGACACCAGCAGCAGCAGTGCAACCGAAAAGTAGATAAGAAAATCGTCGAAGTAACGAATCGATTCGTTGAGCGTGTAGGTCATATTTTTTCCTTTTTGCCTATCCGTAAATTAGCTGCAATTAGTCAAAGTAGTGCGGCACGAACCGCGACGTATTCATGGTAATTTCGGTCGCATCTTCACGCAGGCTGATGCCCGCTGGCGCGTCGCCGACGATCCAGCTCCCGATGGTGACGAAGTTGCCTTCAAAGCTCGGGATCGGCGTGTATTGCTGATACACAAAACCTTCTTCGCCGTACGTTCCGTCGGCGCGAATCACCTCGCCACCTTTGTAGATTTCGACGTTCTCGCCTTCGCGCGACAACAGTGGTTTTTTCACGTAATCGCCGAGCACTTTGTGCCGTTGAAATGAAGCGTTCAGCAGCAGCGGATGATCAGGATACAGTTCCCACAAAATCGGCAGCAAGCCCTTGTTCGCGAGCACCATCTTCCATGCCGGTTCGATGATGCGCATCTTGGTTTTGCGGATGTTGTTGCCGAATTCGTCAGCCAGCAGCCACTCCCACGGATAGAGTTTGAACAGCGTTTCGATGCGCTGATTGTCGGTGTCGACAAACGCAAGATCACCCTCACTCCAGCCAATCTCTTCCACCGCAATCCACGGCGCTTGCAGCCCCGCCTGAATGGCCGTGTCGCGCAGGTAATCGAGGTTACCGCCGTCTTCTTCGTGGTCGCCCACGCAGGTGAAATGAACATGGCTGTAACCGTGCTCGGCCTTGAGCCATTTCCACTGCTCGATCAGCGCTTCGTGCAGGCTGTTGAACTGATCCGCCTTCGGTTTCACGTCCTCCAGCCAGTGCCACTGCGCGACGCTCGCTTCGATCAGTGAGGTCGGCGTGTCGGCGTTGAATTCAAGCAGTTTCGGAGAACCGGTCCCGTCCCACGCCAGATCAAACCGACCGAACAGCGAAGGATGATCGTCGTCCCAACTTTCGCGAATCAGCGCCCAAGCGGATTCAGGGATCGCCAACTCTTTGAATCGCTCTTTCTCGATGATGTGTTCGGCAGCGGCCATACACATGGTGTAGAGCTCCGTCGTCGCTTTTTCCAGCGTCTGGATTTGTGCGGGCGTGAAGTGATAGCAAATGCCTTCGTCCCAGTACAAACCGTCTAGGGAGTGGAACGAAAAACCTGCGTCTTCGCAGCGCTTTTGCCAGTTCTCGCGCTTCGGTACGTGCTCTCTGCGCATGCCGCTCAGCCGCCCGACGATGAAGACGCGCTGGAGCCGCTGCTGTGCCGCGAGGCCGACGCACCGAAGCCGCCACGCGAGGCGCTTGATGCCACGCTGCCCACCGAGCGCGAGCCCGGTCGCGGAGTGGAGTTAAACCCGTAGGCACCGGAACGGGAAGAATATCTCGGGCCGTAAAAGCCAGTGGTTCCGGTGGCGGAGCGTTTGGAGTCCACCTCCTCGCAATCACCCGGCGTGCCCCAATCGGCCTTGCAGGCCTCCATATTGGCGTACACGTCACGGCTGTTGCTCGCGCCGCTTTCAAGATTACCGCAACCAGCAACGCCGCCGAGTGCGGTGACGCTGATGAGCACGAGGGAGAGGTTGAGGCTGCGCATGCGCCGCAGTTTGAAAGGTAGCGCGTCGCGCGTCGCCAGATTCATCGTCGCGTCTATCGACTCAAGACCGTCATCCACCGGATCCCCTTTTCAAACGAATTCAAACGACCTGAGTTTTACGTGCGCGGCAACAATGTGTCAACGCCTGCAGCAGGCGTGCGTGCTTTCGCGACGCCGTTTGGCGCATCGTGCGGGTGTTTAGCAGTTACTTCTCGTTCGCCTTTGCAAAAGTCAGAATCACTTCTCTCAGTAGTTTTCGCTGCGGTGCCGGTAACGCCAAAAAAGCATCAAATGTTTCCCGCTCCAAGTATCCCAATCCCTCGTCCCACCTTTTCTGTTGCACTTGAATCTTTTTCGAAACTGCCTCGCCGTAGCGAAGCACATGCGGCTCAACCTTCAACCATTCGGCTAGCACCTGCATCTTGTCTTGCGCGGGCATCGCCTCGCCGCGTAGCCAGCGAGACACCGCCTGAAACGTCACCGACCTGCCCCAATAGCGTGTGTTGAACTGCTTTTCGAGCACCGCAGGGCGTGCTTCGTAGCCAGCAAACTGCATGGCCGCACGCAAGCGTTGTGCGAATTCAGCTTTTTCATCCATGGCGGAAAGTTAAATTTCGTTGCCATCTAAATGAAACTTGCTGTTGTATTATGAATTCACTTATCAGTTGAATTCACGCCAACGCATTTGCTTGGCTACCCAGCGCCCATGCCCAAGTCCCTGCTCGAACAACTCCCGGAAATCGTGGCCGAAGGTCGCAAAGAAGCGTCGAGAATTCTGGAGGGACTGGAGAACCGTCACCGCGTCACGCTGCAAACCCGCGAATGGGTGCTTCCGGCGAAAGACAGCGCCGCGCAGGACTGGATCACGCGGGATGCGCAGGCAGCCCAGCGCGACGCCATTTTCAATCCGGGTCAGGGCGAGCTGCTGCCATCGGCGCAGCCGTTGCCCGGCGACGCCGCCTCCGTTCGCGCTGAAGCAGTCGAAGGGTGGCGTAATCGTCTGATCTATGGCGACAACCTGCTCGCGATGGCCGCGCTGCTGGCGGGCGACGAAACCACGCCGTCGCTGCGCGGCAAGGTTGACCTGATCTACATCGATCCTCCCTTCGACAGCAAAGCCGACTACCGCACCAAGGTCACGCTGCCCGGCGTTGAGTTGGAGCAAAAGCCCACGATCATCGAACAGTTTGCCTACTCCGACACCTGGAGCGACGGCACTGCATCCTACCTCGCCATGATCACGCCACGCCTGATCCTGATGCGCGAGCTACTCGCCGACACCGGATCAATCTACGTGCATCTGGATTGGCATGTGGGGCATTACGTGAAGATGGTTCTGGACGATGTTTTTGGAAAGGACAACTTACGAAACCAGATAGCTTGGAAGCGATCAGCAATTGCGACCAGTGTGAAGACCCAGTTCCGAAATAGTCACGACACGATCTTCTTCTACGCGAAGTCCACAAAATTTGAACTTCAAGAGATTCAATACACATCGTATTCGGAATCATCAGAGAAGCACTACAACAAGTCCGACGCAAGAGGCATATTCAGAACAGTACCGCTAATGGCGTCAGGCAAAACTAATGGCCTATCTGGTCAACCGTGGCGCGGCGTCGATGTTGCTGTTCGTGGAAAGTACGGGATGCACTGGCTGAAGAATCCCGACGAGCTAGAGCGTCTTGATCGTGACAATCTGGTCTACTGGAATTCAAACGGGGTTCCGGAACTTAAGTACTACACCGATGAGGCAAAAGGTGTTTACTTATCTGATTTTTGGGACGACATTGCTGTCATAAACTCGATGGGCAAGGAGTCCGTCGAATATCAAACGCAAAAGCCAGAAAAACTACTAGAGAGGATCATTCGAGCCTCATGTCCCGCAGGTGGGCTCTTGGCAGATTTCAACGGTGGCTCTGTAACTACCGCAGCAGTGGCAGAGAAACTGGGCTACCGCTGGATTACTACCGATCTCGGTAAGCCTTCCTGCATGATTACGCGCAAGCGCTTGATCGACCAAAACTCAAAGCCATTCCTATATCAAGCTATCGGTGACTATCAGGTCGAAGCCGCCAAAGCGACTCTTGGTCGGGATTTCCGAATAGGCGATCTATCTCAGATCGTACTTTCGCTTTACGGTGCGCTGCCTTTGTCGCCCGACGTCAATCCGCAACGCAACCTCGGCCAAATCAACAGTCCCGATTGGGGCGGCAAGAAGGGCAGCAAGACGCTGGTGCTCGCCGATTCGCCGAACAAACTCACAGGTGCGGCCACGCTCAAGAAGGCGATTGCGCAGCGCGATAATCTGCTCGGCGGCTGGGATCGCGTGGTGGTGCTGGGTTGGAACTTCGAGCCCTCGATTGGCTAGACGATCACCGCGCTCAACGATCAGCGGCTTGAGGTGCTGGTGATTCCGCCCGACCTCATGGATCGGCTCAAGAAAAAGGGCGGGCTCGACAAGCTGCGCGGGCAGGTGCGGTTTTCGTCGTTGCAGTATTTGACGATTCATCCGGTCACGCGGACAAACTCTTCCGTTCGGGCTGAGCCTGTCGAAGCCTCTAATGGCGCAAGAGACCCAACGACCGTCTCAGGGCGAACGGGGGAGCAAGAAACGCTCAGCGTTCGCCTGAGGAACTACGTGCTGCTCTCGCCCGAGGCGATCAACCTTGATGAGGCGAACCGCGTGAAGTTGCAGGCCGTGATCCAGCAGGAGCCGCTGGCGTTGATCGAATACTGGGCGGTCGACCCGGACTATGACGGCAAGGTGTTCCGCTCAATCTGGCAGGACTATCGCGGCAACACCGCGAACGATGGCGACCCATTGCGCGTGACCACGCAGGCGGAAGTGATCGTGCCTGCGAAGGCGGGCCCGCGCAAGGTGTGCGTGCGGGTGGTGGATGTGTTCGGCTTTGAGGCGGAAGTGGTCAGCACCGTGGCCGCTGCGAAGTGAATCGCGTGATGGATGGGCCGTGTTGTGGAAGGTTTGCGTCAGGCAGCGGCCAAACGTTGCACCGCCCGCAGGTTGCTTTTCATTTCCTGCTGTGCAATTTTCAGGTCATACGCTGTTTGCAGATTCAGCCAGTACTGTGGCGTTTGTCCCAATGCCTTGCCCAGACGCAATGCGAGTTCAGCGGTCACCGGGCGCTCGCCGCGCAACAGATGCGACACGCGCATCGGCGACACACCGATGGCGTCGGCGAACGCCACCTGCGTGAGAGCAAGCTCATCGAGCGTTTCGCGCAGGAATTCGCCAGGATGAATGGCTGGCAAACCGTTGGCGGTGCGGGGAATGGTGAGCGCAAGCATGGTGTTTTTTCCTCAGTGAACTCAGTGATAGTCGACGATTTCAACGTCCTGCGCATTGCTGCGCGCAAACCGGAAACACAGCCGCCATTGATCGTTGATGCGCAGGCTCCACTGCCCGGCGCGCTAGCCGGACAACGCTTCCAGCCGGTTCGACGGCTGGCAGGCGCAAGTCCTCAATGTCGGTGGCTGCGTCCAGTTGCATCAAGCGCATCGCGGCGCGGCGAAGAATGTCCGGCGGCAATCGCCGCGACTTGCCAGTAGCGAACAGGCGCTCCATTTCCGCGTTGACGAAACTTTCATTCATCGTCCCATTGTAAACAATTTGTTTATTTTCTTGGGAAGAATCAAGTATGGCTGAAGTTGATAACCAACTCGCTCTGGCTAGCGCACTGACGGCGAAAACACAGCAGCTGTGCCTGGGCCTCGAATCCGGCGTCGCCGAAATTCTCGATCTCGTCACACCAACCACCTCTGAACTCCTCAAGTGGTGGTTCAGTGACGACATGATCGCAGCGCGCGGCATGCTCAATTTTCACGCGGGGCAGAAGCAGGCGATCCTGAACGCCATCGTCGCGCATGAGGTGCTGGCGACGACCCATCTGCTGGAGCTTTACCAGCAGGTCGCGCCGGATGCGTTGCTCGCAGGCAGTCGCATGAACGAGCTGGCGCAGGCCAAGCATGCGCATCCGAAATACTGCTTCAAGATGGCGACCGGCACCGGCAAAACCTGGGTGCTGCAAGCGCTGCTGATCTGGCAATTGCTCAACAAGACGACGGCGCTCGCCGAAGGCATTGACGACGCGCGATTCACGCGGCAATTCCTGATCGTCGCGCCGGGTTTGATTGTGTACGACCGTCTGCTCGATGCGTTCTGCGGCAAGCTGGTGCGCAGCGCGGATGGTGGCGTATCGGGTAGCCGCGATTTTGATACCTCGGACGTCGCGCAGTTTGCCGAATTGTTCATTCCCGACGCGTATCGCGAACAGGTGTTCGGCTTTGTGCGCGGCAATGTCTGCGACAAGAACAACATCGGTCTCAAGGCGACAGGCAACGGCATGATCGCGATCGCCAACTGGCACTTGCTTGCCGAAGTAGACGAAGCAGTAGACGAGGAAGCGTTCGCAGCGCCCGGCGCAACATTGCCACCGGAGCGCGTGGTCGGCGCGGTGCTGCCGCTCACGCCCGGTCGTGCTACAGGCAACAGTCTGGACGTGCTTGACCGCCGTTATGCGCGAGGCAACGTGCTGGAATTCCTCGCAGCGCTGCCAGAACTGATGGTGTTCAACGATGAGGCACACCACATTCACGAAGTGAAGAAAGAGGGCGAGAGCACCGAAGTCGAATGGCAAAGAAGCCTGAGTCGCATCGCCGAGAGCAAAGGCGCGCGCTTTGTTCAGGTAGATTTTTCCGCCACGCCATACAACGATGTGGGTAGTGGCAAGAACAAACGGAAGCTTTACTTTCCGCACATCATCGTCGACTTTGACCTGAAGGCCGCGATGCGAGCCGGGCTGGTGAAAGCGCTGGCGCTGGACGTGCGCAAGGAGGTGGGCGCATTGCCGCTTGAGTTCAAGGCGGAGCGCGATGCCGATGGCAACCCGACGCTGAGCAATGGTCAGCGCGTAATGTTGCGCGCGGGCCTGACCAAGCTGCGCAAACTCGAAGCGGACTTCGCGAAGATCGATACGGGTCGGCATCCGAAGATGCTGGTCGTGTGTGAGGACACGACGGTGTCGCCATGCGTTGTGGACTTCCTGCGCGAAGAAGGCATGGGCGTAGATGACGTCATGCAGATTGATTCGGGCAAGAAAGCCGAGCTTTCTGACAAGGACTGGGCGCCCGTACGCGAACGCCTGTTCAGCGTGGACAGGCACGCGACGCCGCGCGTGATCGTGAGCGTGCTTATGCTGCGTGAAGGCTTTGACGTGAACAACATCTGCGTGATCGTGCCGCTACGCTCATCGCAAGCGCAGATTCTGCTGGAACAGACCATCGGTCGTGGCCTGCGACTGATGTGGCGTGATGCGGAATACGCCGAACTGAAAATCGAGAATCGCGAGCGCATCAATCGCGGTCAGGAGCCGAACAGCTTCATCGACATCCTGTCTATCGTCGAGCATCCGGCGTTCAAGGATTTCTACAACGACTTGATGAAGGAAGGCCTGGTCACCACGACCACGGAGGAGAGCGACGAAACGTCGAGCATTGGCGACATCGTGAAAGCGGAGCTACGGGACGGATACGAGGCGTTTGATTTTGCGATTCCGTTCATCCTGCGTGAGGCAGAGGAATACAACGAGCACCGTGCTTTTGACCTCGAAGCGCTGGCCACATTTAAGGTCATGACACCGGAGCAGCTTCGTGGTTTGCTCGGCAAGGGCGATGTGTTCATTTCGCAGGATTTGCAAAGCGCAACGCTGTTTGGTGACTATCGCGTTGATGGCGCGGTGATGTCGGTTGGTGGCTACAACGACTACCTTGCGCGAATGACGCGACGCATCAGTCAGGCGCTGAGCAGTCCGCTACCAAAAAGCAACAAGATTGCTACGCATCTGGCGAACCCCTATTTGCAGGTGAATACGGCCGAGCTGACAGGATGGCTGGATGACTACATCTGGCTGCATTTGTTCGGTTCTGATTTCAACCCTATGGACGGCGAAAACTGGCGCATTCTGCTGCTGCAATCGGTCGTCGAGCACATCACGCAAGTGTTCGCCGTGGCGCTCATTGAATCCGAGCAGCAAACTCAGGTGGGCCAGACTGAGATTCACTACCGGCAGTTGTCCGAAGTGTCGCACTTGATGGTACGCGAGAGTGCATCGCTGCCAGTCGGCAAGTGCATCTACGAGCGCTTGCCGTATCCCACACGCAGCGGCGGACTGGAGAAAGCCTTCATCGAGTGGGCGCAGGCCGATAGCAGCATTGAAGCATTCTGCAAGATCAGCGAGAACCGGCATACGTTTGCGCGGCTTCGCTATGTAAAAGAAGACGGCCTGCCTGCGTTCTATTCACCAGACTTTCTGGTGCGTGCGAAGGGCTGCGTGTATCTGACTGAAACCAAAGCGCAGCAACAGACGACGCATCCGAATGTGCGGCGCAAACTCAAGGCCGCGAGCGCATGGTGTGAGCGCATTAACTCGACAACCGCAGGTATGGATGGCGCAAAGACCTGGCGCTATGTGTTGTTGGGCGAAGACGCGTTCCACGACTGGCGCAAGAAGGGTGCGCGCCTATCGGAGTTGCTCGACTATGCGCGGGTGCGCCCTCTGGTGGCGCCGGAAGCGCAGGCCAGCCTATTGTCACGCGCCAAAGGTGCGCCGCCGTGCATTAGCATGCTCGTAGGCGAGGACTAAGACGAATGAGGAAAAAAAACGATCTTCTTCGGTAAATACTTCGGGATCAATGAACGGCAGCAGGTCGCAAAAAGCGAATCAAGGTGCCATCGCGCAGGCAAATTTCACCATCGCCGGTGAGCTTTGAGCCTTCAAAATCGCGTTGGGTTAAGAGCAATTCCTGATCTTCACGGGTGCCTTCAACCAGCACGTCGTCGGGACGGGTGAATTCGTCGGGCGCATGCAGATAGTCAGCCGTGAACACGGTGTCGCCCACCTGCACAAACGCGGCTTCGCTCATCGCCACCGTCAGAGTGTCGAACATCGGGGACAAGACTGGGACAGTCGAAGTTTGCATCATAGTTTCCAAGGTGGGGCGGGACGCAGGCTTTTCAAGCAAATAACGCGCCCGTGCCGGTTTTGGCCTACACCGATGGTGAGTGATTACTAATTGTTTGTTTGAGCGCCTACTTAAGGGCGACGGGCCCCGCCTCGTCTTCAGCCGTTTTCGTACCGAACTTGTCCGACAAAAATCGGGAATGATCTAGAAACGCCTGGGCGTCATGTGCGGCCAGCGCATCGTTGAGCTGACGCACTTTCTGCCCCAATTCGTCCACTGTCTTGCCCAATGTGGCATCTGCCGTGAGGCCGTTTTCCAACTGCCGCGTGGTCGCAAACTGCGCCGGGATCGACCAAAAACTTTTCAACGCATCCGGCAAATAGCGCAGCGCAATGTAGCGTGCATGAAACGAATCCTCGACCGAGAGCTGTCCTCTGGAGCGCTCCCACTGCGCAAGCATCGCCTCGATATCGTCACATAACTTGTGCAATTTGGCACCGGTCATCGCGGACAGGCGACGCCCGGGATTACCGGTGACCAATCGACGGATGCCAGCCAACGCCCGCGCTGGCGCATCCCGCGCGGTATCGTTCTCGGCAAACGTCAACTCGTCCCACGCCGGACCTGAGAGCTGCGGCCATCCGAACCACAGACCACCTGTAATGAATCCGACGCCATAAGCTAGCGCTGCAATGCCCAGCCATCGAGCACTCACAAACCCGATCAGAATCAGCGCAACTGCGCCCAAACTGAACGCCAATCCAATCCAGTTGGCAGGCGAAAAAAGAAATCGCGTCAGCGTTTCAACGATCCCGGTCAACCTCATTGATAGGCCCGGATTTCCTTAAATACGGCACTAAGTGGCATTTTTCGGGCATCGAAATTCTTGCCACTGGAAAGCTTTGAAATCTCTCCGAGAGCCGCTGCATTGGCCTCGCCAAAGGCTACCGTAAACACCGGAATCGCTCGGGCGTCTTCCGGCAACGCAGCGTATGCCTCTTTGAACTGCATCAACGTGCGGCCCTGATTACTCTCGCCATCGGTGAAGGCAATCACCGAGTACTGATACTGGCGATTCTTCGCCTGCTCGCGGCTCATCAGCACCACAGCGTCGTAGATAGCGTCGTACAGCGCCGTGCCACCCTTCATTTCAAGCCCGGTCGCGTAGTCACGTACAGCACTAAGCGTATCCGCCTTTTTCTGGGTGTCAGCCGCAGTCGCTACGGGAATATCGAAGTACATCGGCGCACCCACTTTGTCTGAAAACGGCAGCATCCAGATGCGCTCGCGGCTCGACAAGCGCGCCAGCCGCCCGGTGAGCGAGCCGTCCGCGCCAGCCACACTGTGCAACGCGTTGATCAGATCAGTACGGCGCGATCCGCCGTTCATGCTGCCGCTCACATCGAGCACAAACGTTGACGCGATGGGTTTCCTGAATTCGTTGAGATACGCATCGATCAGGCCATCGGCCAGACCACGATCAGGCGAGAACGGCAACTCCACAAGTGTCGCAGTCGGGAAGGTCGCAGCACCCGCCGCGGCTGGATTGACGGGACGACGCAATGTCGTGCGCGCGAGCCAAGTTTGCGCCTCCGCACCTTTCAGATAATCGACGACTTTCTGGTATTCGCCGCGCTTGGCATCGTTCAATAACATGAACGGATAGTCGGCCGTCGCGATGCCTTCTCGCGGATAAAAAAGCCGCAGCGGCTCTCGAAGCTTGCCAGACTGGTTCATCGAAAGCAACCAGCTTTCGTAGTTGATGAACGAATTCACGTAAATGCCCTGCTGCTCGAAGAACTTTTCGCTGAGATAGGTCGAGTTGTCGCCGACCAGTTTGTAGCCTTTAAGAAAATCCGCCACCGCTTTGCGATCAATGTCTGCGGCAGTCAACGCCTCCGCCTTCTGCGACACCGCAGCAACGACACCCACCAGCGCCATGTAGCCCTGATTCGATGTTGCCGGGTTCGACAACGCGTATTTGAGCTTGCCCGAGCGAGCGCCTTCCATCACGGTCTTCCACGTCACTTTGCTCGCATCCGTCCAACCGAGACGCGCCACTTCGGACTCGCTCACGCCGACCACAATCGGCGATAGCATAATTTTTTCTTGCAACTTAACCTTGGCTTGACCTTGCGGGTCAGACAGCAAATATTTGGCATTGGCAAACCACGCAACATCCGCCTTTGTTTTGCCGGTCAACACCTGCTCTGTGCTCTCCATCGTGCCGCCGAACGTGAACTTCAACGTCACGCCCGTAGCTTTGAGCACCATCGCCTCCAACGGCGACACATCGCGCAGGTCGCTGGTGGCGAGGATGGAAAGCGCGGCGTCAGTGGTGGCCTTTTCAGCGACCGCGACTTTGGGCGTGGGGATCGGCATTGGGTCAGGGGATTTGCCGCAGGCGGTGAGGAGTGCGGCACACGCAATGACCACCGCCATCAAGTTCCAAGCACCTTCCCTTCTGCCCGCTCTCGTAGGAGCGCCTCTGTGCGCGAAAGAGGGTTGCTCAAGTGGAGTGATGATCACGGCCGGGGCCGCTCCTACAGTTGCGTTCATTGCGACATCTCCCTTCGAAGCATTTATTGCGACATTTCTCTGCTGACAACATCAATCATCAGCGACATAGTTTCAAACGACGGCGGATCAATCAGGTTGTTCAACTTCTCATCTACACCCAATTTGGCCGCCTGCACCTTTTGCAAAAATGCGGCGGTGTCGCTGGTGCGGAATCCGTATTCCAAGCCAATAGTCAACAACTCCGCGTTGGTGGTCAACAATTCGCCGAGTCGTTTCGAGCGCTCGGTCATCGCTACAAAAACAACCTTGTTCACGATGGTGGGGTTCGGATAGAGCAGCGTCATATCGGCCGCAACCGGCTTTGCCAATGCGTACGCAATCATCTGGTTTTCGTAGATGAAGGCCATCGGTGTTTTGCCGATTCCGATGGCGACGTAATCATCAAAATTGCCGTTAACGTAGTTCTCCTGATAGCCCTGTCGCTTGAACAAATCAGCCGCTTTCTTTGCAACGAGTTCAGCGGTGGCGCGGTCGCCGGGCAGCTCGTTGTTGTTCAGCGCATAGGCTGCGAGTGCCAAATACATCGCGCCAGAGTTGCTTTTGCGCACATCCGTCGTCGACACCAGCACCGACTTGTTTACCTCAAACGCAGTGCTCGCCTTCATGTCCTTCCAGCGTGTTTTCGCTTGCATAAGGGCAACCAGTTTGGCGAGATCAACGCTGTACGCACCTCCTGTGAGCGGCGTCGCTAGCCCGTTCGCTTGCAATATTCCCGCGATGGGCTTCCACGAGGCGATCACCATCGGTGTGTAGAACGGCGTGTATTGAGTGCCTGAAAGGTTGACGCGTTTTGCGGCGTCAAGAATCTGATTGGCCGCCACGATCCCCGACGGAAACATGAAATCCGGGCCGCCTGATTGAACCACCCGCTGCGCCATATCACGAGAGCCAATGCGCGTGACGTTGAGCTTGAAACCGTTATCAGCCAGCGCTTTGATCACGCGCGTATCTTTGAAATACGGCTCAACATCGAGCGCAATCACACCGGTCAATTCGACCGTCTGCATGCCGCGCAAACCGGGCAGGCTCAATGTTGGATTTTGGCCGCTCGCGAGCTGCTCCTGCTGCGTTCCGCGCAGCGCAAAAAACACCGCGCCGCCCAGCGTGGCCAGCAGAACAACAGTGACAATGGTTTTCGCGGTGCGGTTCATGACGGAAACGGCGTCTCAGAATGGGTTCGGCGCATTATGTATCGGATTGGCTGGGTGATTTCATATCGGCTGTAGGAGCAGCGCAAGCCGCGATCTGTCAGGGGTGACATGGGTGACAAAAAGTGGCGCAAGTGACGACCCATGTGTCACCTATGTCATCTTCGCCAGGTACATCACCTTTCGCGCGGTCGCGGCAGAGCCGCGCCTACAAATACACTGTGCGCTTTGTCGTGCAATTTAACTCGGGAGACTTTCCATGTCTGATGCCCCCTTCGTACCCTCTGCTGTCGCTTCCGGTTTTCAACTAACACCGCCCGAGGTGATTACGCCGGTCGTGCCGGCGGCGTCAAGGAGCGCGGTGCCCTTACCCGATGCGACCAAAGCGGCGGTCGACGAACAGGTCAGCCGTTTCGTCACGGCGTTACTGGCTGAGGACGTGGAGAGCGCGGCCTTCAAGGGCAAGCTCGACAGCGCCTTTGCGCTGGGTCGCGAGGAAATCTCGATTGCGTCGTCGATGATGCAGGGCCGCTTTATGGCGCAGAATTTTGTCGGCGTCGAGAGCAGCCCCGCGTACAAGGCGATCTCGGAAATTCGCGGGCAACTCGATGAGTTGAATCCGGGCAACGAGGGCGATTTGTTGCAGCCAAACAAGCTGCTCGGCATCATCCCCTACGGCAACAAATTGCAGGCGTATTTCCGCAAGTATCAGAGCGCTGGGAGCCAACTGCAAACCAGCATGCAGCAGCTGTACGCGGCGCGCGACGACATGCAAAAAGACGTGATCGAAATTGAGTCGGTACGCGGCAAATTGTGGGAAGCGATGCAGAAGCTCGCTGCGGCAATTCACTTCTCCGAAAAGCTCGACAGTGCGCTCGCTGAGCGCGTGACGACGTTGCAGGCGACTGATCCTCGTCGCGCCCATGCGTTGCAGCAGGAAGTGTTGTTCTACGCGCGCCAGAATTTGCAGGACATGCTGACGCAGCAGGCGGTGTGTATCAACGGTTATCTCGCGCTCGATGTGCTCAAGAAAACGGGCCGCGAAATGATCAACGGCTGTTCGCGCGTGGCAACGACCGGCATGAGCGCGCTCGCGGTGGCGCAAACGGTGGCGCGGGCAACGGGCAATCAGTTGCAGGTGATGGACATGTTGAAAGGCGTGAACACCACCATTGAAGGCCTGATCGCTGAGACCGGCAAGCAGCTCAACACCCACGTCGATAAGACCACCGAATTCGCGCAAAACCCGGGTATCGGCATCGATAAATTGAAGGAAATGTTCGATCAGACTTTCAAGGCGATGGACGCGATGGACAGCTTCCGCACCAAAGCCATCGACGTGATGGGCAAGAACAACGCGATGCTGCACGACCAGATCGCGCGCGCCGAGCAGTACGTGGATCGCGTGCGGCAGCAACAGGCACGCGAGGCTACGGCGGTTGTTGATTCGTCGGGACCGGTGAAACTCTGATTCTCCGGCTACGAACACCCTCACCCCCAACCCTCTCCCGCGCTCAGGAGAGGAAGCTGAATTCACAAAGAGTACCCATGATCGATCTCTACTACTGGACCACACCCAACGGCCACAAGATCACGATGTTTCTGGAAGAAGCGAAGCTGAAGTATCGCGTGATTCCGGTGAACATTGGCAAGGGCGAGCAGTTCGATCCAGCGTTCCTCAAAGTCGCGCCGAACAATCGCATCCCGGCAATGGTCGATCACAAGCCGATGCAGCTAACACCGGATGGTGAACCGCTTGCCATTTTCGAGAGCGGGGCGATGCTGCTCTACCTCGCCGACAAGTCTAAAAAATTCCTCAATCGTAAGTCGCTGTACTGGCGCAAAGAGGGCATTCAATGGTTGTTCTGGCAGATGGGCGGGCTCGGGCCGATGGCGGGGCAGAACCATCACTTCGGCACCTTCGCGCCGGAGAAATTGCCTTACGCCATCAATCGTTACGTGAATGAAACCGCGCGGCTTTACGGCGTGATGGACAAGCGGTTGGCGGATCGCGAATTTTTGGCGGGTGACTATTCCATTGCCGATATGGCCTGTTATCCGTGGGTGGTGCCACACGAACGGCAGCAGATGAATCTTGACGATTTTCCAAATTTGCTGCGCTGGTTTCACGCGATCAAAGCGCGGCCCGCGACGATGCGCGCTTATCAAATCGCTAAGGACATGAACACGACGCCGACCGCGCAGGCCGGTGATGAGGCGAAGCGAATTTTGTTTGGCGCGTCTGCTGCTGGCGAGAAATAGCCGACCGAACACTTCGACAAATCGCAATTTGTCTAGGGCTATTTTGTCCACCAGTTACACGCCTAAACTCACAGCATGAAACTCATTCGACTTATCTACGCCAGCCGCCTCGTCGAGCCCATGTCCAAGGCCGATATCCAGCAGATTCTCGCGGCCAGCCAGCGGCGCAACAGCGAGCTTGGCATCACCGGTTATCTCTGCGTGTCGCCGACGCACGCGCTGCAATGTCTCGAAGGTGATCGCGATTCAGTGAACGGGCTGTACAACCTCATCGTGGCCGATCCGCGCCACGCCAACGTCACGCTGCTGCGCTACGTCGAGCCGTGGCGGCGATTGTTCCCGATATGGGACATGGGCTTTACGCCCGATTTATCGACCGCCGCGCCGGATTCAGCGCGTTGGCACGACGCAAGCGGGTTCAATCCGTATCTGGTTGAAAGTGATTTGGTCGAGAACGTCATCGAGGCGCTGTGCGAGCAGGCCGAGCGCGTTGAACTGCGGGCATAGCGCTTGTGTGTCGTAAGCGCACGAGTTCGAACTGTCCGTTTCTACTCACAGCTTTTCGATACAAAGCCTATTTAATATGGGCTTGACCTAGTTTTATTGAATAGTCGATATTGTGGTTTTCCACGCTGTAGCCCATATTCGCATTGGGCTCAAGCTAAAAGTTGAAATCGATCTATATCGATCTTAGAGCGGCGTCACGGTCAAAAAATGGCGCTAGCCACCGAGCTTGCGATAGAAGAATCTAGTCTCACAAAAGCCGCCTTGCGGCAGCAGCGCAAAACCGGGCACCACGCCGCATGCCTGCCATCCCATCCGCGCGTAAAGTCGTGCCGCGTCGTCGCTTGCCGTATCAAGCACCAACAGTGTTTTGCCGCTCTCACGTGCCACGAGTTCCGCCGCGTGCATCAGTGCAGCGCCCAGCCCATGTCGCCGCGCGCGGCGATGCACGAGCATCTTTGACAGATCAGCGCGATGCGGCTGATTCTCCGGCTGATCGAGCACCAATTGCACCGTGCCGACAACACCTTCGTCGTCCTCCGCCACCATCAGCGCGCGCTCGCCAGCAGCCACACCGGCAGCCACATCACGCCAGAAAGCCTGCGCTTTCTCGTCGGACAACGGATGCATGAAACTCACCGACGCGCCACTCTCAACGCAGTCGATCAACACATCGGCGAGCGCCCGCACCTGCGCATCGGTCACGGTATGCAAGCGACGCACTTTCGGAGCTGGGCGATTAGTGAGGGTGGTCATCGGTGTCCCCTTGCGCTGTGGGTGTTGTGGGTGTTGTGGGTGTTTTGAACAGTTCAAGGTGCGTCAAGTACAAACGCAGATCAAACTCAAGCTGCGCGTAGTCCGGGGCCATGTGGTGGCACAGTTGATAGAACGCCTTGTCATGTTCGCGCTGCTTCAAATGCGCCAGTTCATGCACAACGATCATCTTCAAAAACGCAGCAGGCGCGTCAATAAACACGCTGGCAATACGAATCTCCCGCTTAGCCACCAGCTTGCCACCATGCACCCGCGACACCTGTGTGTGCGTCCCCAGCGCATGCTTCACCACCTGCAAATGATTGTCAAAAATCACCTTGGCAGGCGTCACCGCACTCTTCATATGCTGCGCCTTGAGCGAAAGCACATACTCCTGCAACGCCCTGTCAGTACGCACCGTGTTCGGCTCGGGATAGCGCTTTTGCAGCACCTCACCGAGACGGTTTTCCGCGATCAGCGCGCGCACTTGCGCTTGCAGCGGCTCGGGGTAGTGGGTTAGGTATTTGAGGGAGGACACGGGCGACTATTGATAAAACGCGAATCAGCTAGAACCGATTCGCTCGGTTCGTAGGCATGAAGCCGTCATGGCCCGTCAGAGATCAAATTGAGGCTTGGGCGCGCATTGCGACTGTGGCTAGATCATCGAGTTTCTTGGTTACCTCGTTGCTTAGCTCGTTCAGCGGGATCGCGTCGGCCAGGCCATGATAGTCGCGCTTAAAAGTTTGCTGCGGAGTTCCCAAGCGATCGTAGAAAAGCTTGAAGAGCGGGTCGAGGAAATCGTCGGTTACTTTTATGTCCCCTCCCCAAGGATCAGGCTTGCCGGTGAGTCCCAAGGCACTGACCAATTCCAACACACAACCTTTCAAAATAGCCAGCCGGTGCGCTCGTTCTGCTTGCTCGATCAAGTCATCATCCCTTAGCCCCCGAACAACGAAGGCCTTCAAGCTTTCGGGCGTAACCAAATAATTTTCAATCTCACGTTGTTCCCAAGCTCTTTCCGTCAACTGCGACGTTTGGTGTAAGTCGCGATCTAATCTATCGAACAATGCGTAACCGACCAGGTCGGATTTTGCCTCCCGAAGACCCTGAAAATGATCTCTAGCCTCCTGTGGTTTATTACTTCCGAGATAAATTACAGGGACAGAATCCGTTAAGTATTTCTTCGCGGGATGATCTAGCCGTTCGGCGATCCTGCGGAGTATCGCCAAGTCCGTGGAGCCCTCCAAGTAGAGCATCCAGCCTTTCTGCTCAGCCAAAAAGTAGTCCGCCATGCGGATTGATTCCAGCGCCTTCTTGACTTGGCTCCGCGCGCGGGTGTCTATTCGATGTGGTTTTCCAACGAAGGCCACGACAACGTCGCGCTCAGCGGCCTCCTGCAGAACGACTTCGGAATGACTGGCCGCAACGATCTGTGACCCGTTCTCTTCTGCAACTTCCGTCAATAAGTTGTAAACGTCGCGTTGCCTGAGAATCTCAAGATGCGCATCCGGTTCGTCAAGCAACAATACCGATCCGGGATTAGCGAGCAGGAAACTCATAAGCAGCAGCACCTGCTGGCAGCCGCGTCCCGAGGAGGACAAGTCCAACTCAACGCCAGATGCCTCCTTGTAAGTTAACGAAAGCTCGCTGCGCTCCTTGATGTAGGTTGGGCTCTGAAGCTCAATGCGAAAAAGGTCTCGCACACATTCGACAAGCTTTGTCCAATCTCGCTTGTCTTGGCGTTGATATAGTTGCCAGCACAAATTCCGCAACACCTGTGCGGTCTGGCCCTCGCCAATCAGGACACTGATTTCTCCAGGTTCTTTTCTGTGTTCTCTCTCGGCAAGGCCCGACATAGGTGGCAAATAAACGACCGAATGCTTGCGCGCGCCTTCCGGAACTATGCCATCAATACTGTCCTTAAGTCGGCAGTAAAACGACTCTTCGTTCGCGTAGTAAAACTCAAGTGAGCATGCCCAAGCTTTGTCGTCATGAACGCCTTCGGCTTTGAGTGTTATGTACACCTTACCGGTTTTCGACTTTTCTTCAACCACGGTGGCGTCGTGCGTGTGCAGGTCGTTCCATAGAAGTCGCGCACTGGGAACCGGAATCGAATAGAGGTCGCGGCGGTTGATGGTGACGCCCGGCCGCTTTCCGGGTGCCGTTTTACCGCGTTTTTCGCTCCACCTCCTCCAGCCAATATCCCACAAAGCAAGCGCTTGTAACGCTGTGGTTTTGCCAGAATTGTTTGGCCCGATGAAAACGGACGCACTTCCCAACTCCAACTCTGCAAATGTGAGTCTCTTGAAGTTCTGAACGGTGAACTTGGTAATCATGTTGAAGTGTAGTTGTTGATTTGATGTCGGCGTCAAAAGGGGGCGGAGGCGGAACGTTTGATAACGGGCCGGTCACTCAGCTAAGTTAACGCCGATTCAGAAAACACCAAACGCTTAATGCGCGGCGCTTTAATTTGCTTGGCAACCCACAAGTCACGCTGCTTCTGCAAATCAAGCCACAACCCTTCACGCGTGCCAAGCGCCTGATGTAGGCGCAATTCCATTTCTGCGGTGACGCCCGCATGGCCGTTGATGATGCGCGATAGCGTGGCGCGAGTCACGCCGATGTGGTCGGCGAGTTGCGTCACGGTCAGATTTGCGCCTTCGATCCAGGTACGCAAGAGTTCGCCTGGATGGCTGGGGTTATGCATCGACATTGCGTGCCTCCGTCAAATTTAGTGGTAATCCAGATAGTCGACGAGTTCCATGTCGTCGCCGTTTTGCTTAAAGATGAGTCGCCAGTTGCCGCTCACCTTGACCGAGAAATAGCCGTTCATATCGCCCTTGAGTGGGTGCAAACCGAAGCCGGGAACATTCATGTCGTCAGCTGATTTCGCCACGTCAAGCAAGGAAAGTATCAGCGTCAGGCGAGCAGCGTGAACTGATTGAATGCCTGACTTACTGCCTGTGCGGAAGTAACGCTCCAAGCCTTTATGCGCAAACGAGACCATCATTTCGTCCGTATGGTATCACTATACGGACGCGTGCAATTATGAACTGACTCACTGTTGCGACCATCACTTGCCGTACACCGTTCGATGATCGCCCACATCAATGGGAGTAATTGCTTTGTCTTGAATCACCAGCACCAGTGTGATGCGGTAAGACAAATTGATAGACACAGAATGCATGCCTTCGAACCTTCCCGCAAGTGCGTGCAATCGCAGGCTGGGGTGTTGCGGATTGAGTTCTAGCAACTGCAGCGTTTTTACGTATTGCTTTTCGACGTCGGGGAAAAGCTTTAAGAACCGCTTGGCGCGTTTGTCGTATTGCTCCGTAAATTCGATGTGATAGGTCACGCCGCGCGCTTGACCTTCTTGCTGGGAGGCGCCGAAACATTCGATTTGGTTCGTCCCATGATGCGATCAACGTGAGCCTGCGGCGACTCAATCACAAAGCGACCTGCCGCAATATCGGCGCGGCTTTGTGCGAGCGCGGCTTCGAGTTCGCATTCGCGCAGGTAGTTGTAGTGCTCAACGTCCATCACGACGAATCGATCCTTGCCTCGCACCGAAATCATGGCTTCGGTTTGCTCGGCGAGCGTGGACTCAATGGCGGTGATGCCTTTAGTTTTGAGGTCGTTGGCGGTGATGGGATGCATAGCAATTTTCGGAAAACTCGTTTTAACGCACCATTTTCCGCCTTGTTAATCGCGCTGTCAATCGCACTTATTCAAGCGCGCTTCGGCGGGTTGCCTTTTCAGTCGACGCAATTCCACGCGAAGCAATAGATCGTCGCGTACGTCCGGCATCCAAACAATGTGCGTCGACTCTAGGTTGGCCAGAAGCTGGCTTTCTAGCAACCACTGCTGCGCGATCTTCGTTTCCGTCACAACGCCCGCCCCAACCGCCCAATCCCCTCTTCAATCTTCGCCACATCCGCCGTAGCAAACGACAACCGCAACGTCGACAAATCCGCATCACGCGCGAAGAACGGTGCGCCGGGAACAAACGCTACAAGCTTTTCTATCGCGCGTTTCGCGAAGTCGTTTGCGTTGCGGCCTTCGGTGAGTTTTGCCCAGAAGAACATGCCGCCGTGCGGCTGGTTGAATTCGATTGCGTTGCCCAATTCTTTGCGCAGACATTCGGCCATCACGCGGGCGCGTTCGGCGTAGGTGGTGCGCACGTTATTCAGCGCACCTTCCATGCGGTTCAACGTGAGGTAATGCGCGGCTGTGGCTTGCGTGAGATTGCTGGTGTGAGCATCTGAAAATTGCTTGCACATGGTGGCGTTGCCGAGAAGCATCGGCGGCGCGATCATCCAGCCTATGCGCAGGCCTGGGCTCAGCACTTTGCTCAAGCTGCCGCAGTGCGCCAGCCAGTCGCGGCTGCCCGGAATATCGTCGCTTAGCGCGAGCATCGAGGGCGGTGGCGGCGTGCCGAAAAACAGTTCGCCGTACGGGTCGTCTTCGATCACCAGCGTTTGCGTACGCGCGGCAATTTCGAGGATGCGTTTGCGTCGTTCGAGCGAGAGCGTTGCGCCGCTGGGGTTGCCGAAGGTGGGGATCAGGTAGACGAGCTTCGGCTTGAGTTCCTCGATCATTTTTTCGAGCACGTCAACCCGCACGCCGTCGGCGTCAATCGGCGCGCCGTAAATGTCCGCGCCGTACAGGCGAAAGCACTGGATGGTGGCCAGAAAGGTGGGCGCTTCGACGATGACTTTGTCACCGGGCGAGATCATGGTTTTGCCGATGAGATCGAGCGCCTGCTGGCTGCCGGTGGTGACGATGAGGCCGTCCGGCGCGACCATTGCGCCCTTGTTTTTCATGAACGCCGCGAGCTGTTCACGTAGCGGCTGCCAGCCCTCCGTTGCGCCGTATTGCAGCACGGCACCGGGGTTGCTTGAGAGCACCGCGTCAGCGGCAATGCGGATGCCTTCGGCGTCAAACAACGCCGGGTCAGGAAATCCGCCCGCAAAGCTGATGATGCCGGGTTTGCCAAGCAACTTGAACAGCTCGCGAATGGCGGAGGTTTCTACGTTTTTAAGGCGGTCGGCGAATTGCATGGCTAGTATCGAGTTTTAAGAATCTCTCGATGCTAGCCAATGCGAATACAGGACGTCGATTCGTAGGAGCTGCAAGAGCCGCGCTAGCCAGCCAACCTTGATCGCGGCTTTCGCCGCTCCTACGAAACCGGGTTGATTGAACAGTGAGAAATGGAAACAGCTTTGTGCTTAAACGCTTTGTTTCATAAGGGCGCAACCACCTATTTACACTAGTGTCCGGTTAAAACAGCAGGTATCAAGCTGTAAGCAGCTATTGATGAGCCTTGCCACGCAATGGGGGGTGTCTCCGATTTGAACGGCGAAAGCGCTTTCATGCACGCTTCACGCTTTACTCTCGGAGTAGCGCGTGAACCTTGGCAAGACCCTCTTCTCGCAGATCATGGACTTCCTGCCGTGGAAGCGATTTCACAGAATCGTTGCTAGGCGCAACGGCGACCACTACGCAAAGCACTTCTCCTGTGCCGAGCAGTTTCGCGTCATGGCCTTCGCGCAGCTCTCCTACCGGGAGAGCCTTCGGGATATCGAGCTGTGCCTGGGCGCGCAGGCGGCCAAGCTCTTCCACATGGGTTTGTCTCAACCCGTCAAACGCACGACCCTTGCTGAGGCCAATGAGTGCTGCGATTGGCGCATCTTTGCCGAGTTCGCGCAGTGTTTGATCGATGAGGCGCGCACGCTCTACGCGGGTGAGTCCTTGGGTCTCGATGGCATCGATTTGGCGGGCAGCGTCTATGCGTTCGATGCCAGCACTATCGATCTGTGTCTGTCGCTGTTTCCTTGGGCGCACTTTGGTCGCGCGAAGTCGTCAAAGGCATCACTCAAGCTGCACACGCTTCTTGATCTGCGCGGCAACATCCCAAGCTTCATCCATCTTTCTACAGGCAGGATGGCCGACGTGCGTGGGCTCGACAAGTTGTCCCTAGAGCCCGGTGCGATCTATGTGATGGATCGGGGCTATCTGGATTTCACGCGCCTCTATCGCTTGCATCAGGCGGGGGGCTTCTTTGTGACCCGACCTAGACACAATACCCAACTCGTGCGGAGCTCCTCGATGCCCTCAAGCCCCGCCACGCGGGCGGCCAATACCACTGCCGGTATCCGCTCCGATCAACGCATCCGCCTGACCGGTAAACACACGCGTGGCTACTACCCCGAAACACTGCGCCGCGTCCATCTCATCGTGCCCGAGACGGGCAAAGCGCTTATGTTGTTGACCAGTAATTTCTTGCTACCTGCGGCGACGATTGCCGCGCTCTACAAGGCGCGCTGGCAGGTGGAATTATTCTTTAAATGGATCAAGCAGCATTTGCGCATCAAGAAGTTCTACGGCACCACCGAGAACGCGGTGAAGACGCAAATCTGGATGGCGATCTCAGTCTACGTTCTCATCGCGATCATCAAGAAACGCTTGAAGCTCGCCCCGTCACTGTACGGCTTGCTACAGGTGCTTTCGCTCACGTTGTTCGAGAAAACGACGTTGCAAGAGGTGCTGCAAGGGGCTACGCCCCCTGAAAATGGTCGACCCTCCGCTAACCAATTGAATTTGTTCGAGTTTTAACCGGACACTAGTGGAATTTATGCATAAAGTCGACTATAAACATAAACAAGCGCTGACCCTTTAAGGGTAACGCTTGTAGCGAAAAGCTGTTTCTTAAAAAAGCAATGCTTGCGAAAAAAGGCCACCACCAGTGCGGGCCTCCAATCCTCTCCTAGCGGCGCTTCTACGCAACGGTTGTCCCATCCGGCACCGTTGCCGTGCTGTCTTCCTCTTCGCCAAACTCGGTCGCCAATCCATCCGCGCTCAAACCGATGTCTCGCAAGTAGTGAACCAGTTCATCCACGTAGCCGTGTGTGACCAACACGCGCTCTGCACCGCTCGCCCTGATTGCGGTCAATAGCTCCGACCAATCGGCATGGTCAGACAGCACGAAGCCGGTGTCGCAGCCGCGCCGTCGGCGCATGCCGCGCACCGCCATCCAGCCTGACGCGAACGCATCCGCGTAGGGCTCGAATCGCTTCAACCAAGTGCTGCCTGCCGCGCCCGGCGGAGCCAGCACCAGTGCGCGTCGAAGGCTTGCTTTGTCGGGCGTGTCGGACACCATCTGCGTCGCCGGTAGCTTGATGCCTACTTCGGCGTAAGCAACGTTTAACTTCGCCACCGCGCCGTGCGTAATGATGGGGCCGATGTCAGTGCTTGTTACGAGGCCCGCAAGCACGCGCTGCGCCTTGCCGAGCGAGTAGCAATACAACACACTGGCGCGACCGGCGTCAGCATTGGTCTGCCACCAACGTATGATTTCTGCCCAAATTTCGGTGGTGTTTTGCCAACGAAAAATGGGCAGACCGAATGTGGATTCAGTGATGAACGTGTCGCACTTGACGGGCTCAAACGGCGCGCAAGTGGGATCGAATCCGAGCTTGTAATCTCCACTGGCCACCCACACGCCGTCGCTGGTTTCTACACGCACTTGTGCCGAGCCGAGCACGTGGCCCGCTGGATGCAGCGACACTTTTGCGCTGCCGAGCGTGATCGATTTACCATACTCAACGCCCTGCAAAGACGCATCAGCGCCGAGCCGTGCGCGGTACAGCGGCATGCCAGCATTGCTGACTAAATAGTGCTGCATACCCGGCCGCCCGTGGTCGGCGTGGGCATGGGTGATGACCGCACGGTTCACCGGTCGCCACGGGTCAATGTAGAAGTCACCGGCAGCGCAATAAAGCCCTTCGGGTTTGAGTTCGAGGACGGGGGCTTGGTGAGCGGCGGTTTTACTCATCACGCAGCCTCTTTGCGGGAGCGGTTCCACCGCGATGGTTGCGCACTAGCACCGCCAATCGGGGCGGAACCGTTCCCACAGGCGGAGGCTTTACACATGCCAGTGACGATCCAGCCGCGACCAGTCGAAGGTGGGGCCGGGATCGATCTTCCGGCCGGGGGCGATCTCGCTGTGCGTGGACACTGCTTGAATCGCGTGTTCGTTTTCGATTGAGGCGAGCAGGGCGTTGAGCGCTGAATACTGCGCCTCGGTGAACGGCGATTTGTGGTCGCCTTCGATCTCAATGCCAATCGAGAAATCATTGCACACGCCGCGTCCGCGCCACATCGACACGCCTGCGTGCCACGCCCGAACATCGCAACTCACAAACTGCAAAACTGCTCCACTGCGCCGCACAAAAAAATGCGCTGATACTTTGATGTCGGAAAGCTCGGTAAGCTGAGGGAAGCGCGCCGTATCGAGCCGATTTTCAAAGAAATCAACGACCGCGTCGCCGTCGAATTGTCCAGCGGGCAAACTGATGTGATGCAGCACTACCAACTCGGCTGAAATGCCCTCGGGGCGCGGATCAAAGTTTGGACTGGCGCGCCGCTCAGCGTGCAACCACCAGCCGTCCGTCCAATCCTTCCGGTCCTTCCAATCAGTTCGTTTAGAGGTCATCAGGTTCCAAGCCCAGTCGCTCCAACCGATAGCGCATTGAACGGAAGGTGATACCGAGCAGCTTGGCCGCTTGGGTGCGGTTGCCGCGCGTTTGCGCCAGGGCAAGTTCTAGCGTTTCACGCTCGCTGCGATCCAGAAAGTCCTGTAGCGGCGTGCGGCCCGACAACGTGCCGGCCCCAGCGGGCGTTCCGTTGGCCGCCGCCTGAGTCACTGGATTGTCGTCCACCGTCAGGCGCAAATCCGACGCTTCGATTTTTGCCGGATTTTCGGCCAGCGCGACTGCGCGTTCAAGCACGTTTTCAAGCTCGCGCACATTGCCGGGAAACGGATACTGGGCGAGCGCGATGAGCGCGCCTGAGCTCAACGTCGTTGGCGTGCCACCGGTAATTCGGGTGAGCGTGCGTGCGGCAATGACCGCAATGTCAGTTGGGATTTCACGCAGCGCAGGCATCGCTACTTGCAACACGTTCAGCCGATAAAAAAGGTCTTGCCGAAAGTGGCCGGATTGCACGAGGCCGCCCAAGTTTTTGTGGGTGGCGCTGACGATGCGCACGTCGATGGCGTCCTCCGTCGTGTGCCCCACTTTGCGTACTTTTTTCTCCTGAATCGCGCGCAGCAATTTCACCTGCAGGGCGAGGGGCAGGTCGGCGACTTCGTCGAGAAACAAGGTGCCGTTGGACGCCGCCTGAAAAAATCCATTGCGATCACTTTCTGCGCCCGTGAACGCACCCTTGCGATAGCCAAAAAATTCGCTCTCCATCAGGTTCTCAGGAATCGCGCCGCAATTGACCGCCACGAAGGGGCCGGCAGCACGTGGCCCAGACGCATGAAGAATGCGGGCGGCCAGCTCTTTGCCTGTGCCCGACTCGCCGCAAATGTGTACGGCCGTGTGGGTATTGGCAAGCTTGTTCAACAGCAAGCGAAGTGATTCGATGGTGGCCGAATCACCCACCAACAACGGTGCCGACGACGGCGCGGCTGCGAGCGATGCTGCGCCGCCTGTGGCGTTTGCGCTGCGCTTTTCGGGCAACTTGATGGCAGACTTCACCAGCGTTCGCAACTGGTCGAGCGAAACCGGTTTGGCGAGATAGTCGAACGCGCCGGCTTTAAGTGCTGCCACTGCGTTGTCGGCGTTACCGAAGGCAGTGATCACGGCGCAGGGGAGATCGAGCCCACGTTCGGCAATTGCTGCCAGCACGTCAAGCCCGGTGCCGTCGCCCAGCTTCATGTCGGTCAGGCACAGCGCGTACGACTGTTCATCGAGCGCTAGCAGCGCCGATTGCCGCGAGTCGGCGGTGACCACTTCGAGCCCCAATTTGGTGAGTGTGAGCTGCATGAGCGTGAGCAAGTCCGGCTCATCATCAACGACGAGTACGCGGAAGGTAGCTTCAAGTTTTTTGGCCATGATGATTCTTTGCTTCGCGACACGCTGTGGCGTGTTTCACGTTAACCCGAGATTATTCATTAGTCACTGACCGATGCAATGATGACATTTTGCGCTCAGAAAATGCACGGCTCGGCGCAAAGTGACTTACGTGATGAAGGTGACAATGTGATGTTTTGTTCGTCACTTCAATCACCCTCTCGTCGTTCCTTCGAAGGCAGGAACCCAGCGACTTTGCGACTTGGGCTCTGCGCTTCGAGTGCCCGAAAGTCACTGGGCTCCTGCCTGCGCAGGGGCGACGATTGGAAATCGCGCTGATGAATACTCTCGGTTAAAGGTCATGCCTTTTGCGCCGTCTTTTCTTGTTTCGGCAACAGCGGCAATTCGAGCACAAATCGTGCGCCGTGTTGCGATGAGCCGAGACGCACGCTGCCCCCGTTAGCCAGCGCGAGTTCACGCACCAAATACAAACCCAAACCGGTGCTACCGCTGCCGCTGAAAAACGGCTCAAAAATGCGATCTGCGATGTCCTTCTTGACGCCTGGCCCGTCGTCGATCACGGTGATGATCGCGCGCTGCATTTCGTCGTTGATGTTTACCGTGACGCTCACGCAGTCGTTGCCTTTTGACGAGTGTCGCCACGCGTTGGCCATAAGGTTCACCATCATCTCGTCGAAGTGGCTGCGATCAACGTAAATCATGGCGGCTCCCGACAGCGCCAGTCTAAATGCGCTTCGCGGCGCGCCTAGCGTCGTGCACAGCTCGTCGGTCAATTCGGTCACGGCGTGTTCAATTTCAAGCGCGGACGGTGTGCCGCGATCCCGTCGCCCGAGCATCGACACGTCGCGCACGATGCGGTCAATTCGATCTACGTTTTTGTCGATCATCCGGGTTAACGCACGCGCCTCGGCGCTGTGGTTAACTTCTTCGCCAATCAATTGCGCGGCCTGCTTGATGGCCGATAGTGGATTCCTGATTTCGTGCGCGATACTGGCAGAGAGCCGCCCGAGTGCGGCGAGCTTGATCTGCTGCGCCTGCGCCTCGGCCTGTTCAATATCTTCAAGAAAAATCAGCGTGCCAGCCCGCTCCTCAAGGTCCACAGGCATCATGCGTGGCGACAACAACCGCGCCCCATCACGGGTGCGAATCGGTGAGCCGTCGAGCGTTGCATTGCTCATAAAAAACGCTTGCCAGCGGGTGTGCAGTTCAGCGGACAGTTCGCTCAGTTGGATGTCCGGACGCATCAGCGCTTCGTCGCCGCCCAGCCAGCGCGTGGCCTGTGGGTTGGCCATCACAATCTGGCCCATCGCCCCGATCACCAGCACGCCGTCGTCGAGCTCGCTGATGACCACCTGATTAATGTGCGCCAGCCGCCGCACGTCCGCCGTGCGCGACACCACTTTAAGCTCCGACTCTTCAGCGCTGCGCCCGAGCACGATACCAATCGCCGTAAGCAAAAAATAGCCTGTGCCGACCAGCGCCGACTGGGTGATCGCTTGCACGCTGCCAGTGCGCATCAGCAATTCCGCTAGCAACAGGACGATGGTCGCCAGCGCGGCATGCGCGAAGGCCATGCGATCACGCATGAACCAGCCGTGTGCCGCGAGAATGGGGTAGAGATAGGTCGCATAGTTGGTCGCCGAATTCTGCGAATCGACAAAGATCGCGACGATGAACACGAGGTCCGTGGCCAGTTGCGCCAGCAGCAAGCCTGGCATGCCGCCCTTGAACTTGCCCAGAGTAAATACGCTGACCAACGCCCACACCGAATACGCGAAAGCTGCGGCGTAAGTCACCGAGCTGAACTGCGCACTGCCGCTGGCCACTGCAAGCGCAATGGCTGCCACACAACGATAAAAGGCCAACAGCCGCAGCAGGCGGAGTACTGTGCCGGAGATGCCCGCAGCGCCCTCTGATACGCCTCCAGCTGTGCCTAACGCGCGCATCGTACGTCGGGCGCGCTGGGTGAGCTCCGCGTCGTTAGTGTCGATGGCCACAGGCCTTGTCGCTGCAGACCAAGCCGGTGCTCGCCATAACGGTGCTCCCCTTGGGCACAAACACCCCGCAGCGCGTGCATTTGATCATCGAGTCCTGCGCGGGTGTGTCGTCGCGCTTGGCCGTGGCCGCTTTGCGCTTGGCGTCTTCTTCGTCGCGGCGATCTTTGGCGTCGGCACGGGTTTTGTGAACCGACACCAGACGCAGCGCGAGCAGCACCAAAAAGAAAACAACGATCCAAAAAATGATCTTTCCCACGTTCGGGCGCGCTTCACGAGTAGACTTGATTTGATGCTAGCAGGTGTGCCAATTTACAAATCCAGAGGAGAACCGCATGAGCAATGCCACTAATGAGCCGTGGGCCGCTTGGGCCGAATCTATGCAAAAAATGATGAGCAGTCCCGCCGCGATGAACCCGTTTGCGGGCATGATGGCCGCGGTGCCCGGCATGCCCGGAATGTCGGGTGCCGCAGGCGGCGGTTTCGATCCAAAGCAGTTCATGAAAGCGCTCGATCCGGCGGAGATTGATCGCCGCATTCAGGATTTGCGTGCCGTGGAAACGTGGATGAAGCTCTCACTTTCGGGTTTGGAGATGTCGATCAAAACCATGGAGATGCAGCGCGATGCGTACGCCTCGTTCAACAAAATGAGCGAAGCGGCGGGCAAGACGGTCACCGAGAGCGCGCAGGCGGAAACGGCATCGGTCAAACGGGCGGCACGCAGCAATGCCCGGCGGCGTTGAGTTCAGTGTCAGCTTTTTGGTGTAACGCTTGCAATGCTTGGGCCAGCGCCGTAAATAGACCATTACCGACTTTTTGCTAAAAATCCGGTAAAACGCCGCTAGCCCATGTGCGATGGGGTGTCGCGTTTTGAAATGGAAGAAGGTGTTGATTCGTAGGATGGGTGGTGCGTAGCGAAACCCATCATCATGGGCCACGCGTGAGGTGGGTATCGCTGAGCGCCACCCATCCTACGGTGTTCAATGCAACACCACCGTCCCCGCGCCCGGTGCGAGCCCCATTTGCAATGGCGAGGCGTGATGGACCAGCATTCGCCAACCCTGCGGAGCCCGCAAAAACACGTTGGTCACAAACACCGGGCCGCGAGGCTGTGCTTCTTCGCCGACGTAAATCCACTGTATCGCGTGGTGGGTGACCATGCCTATCGTGTTGTGCCAGATGTCGTCACGCATCTCGATGCGCATCTTGGCGGAGTTGCGAAAGATTGCCTCCCACGCCGAGCGCACCGCCGCGTAGCCATAAAGCGGCGCCGCAGCCGGGTGAATGCAGCACATCTCTTCGTCCTCCGCCCAAACCGCCATCAGCGCATCGATGTCGGCCTGCGCAAATGCCTCGTAAAACGCCCTTGAACAGTCCTCGGGAGTGGGGAAGAAAGCCTGTGATTTCATGCGGTTATTGTAGTTAACGCGCTGGCGAGCGTTTCGCGCCACCGGACGCTCTCTACAATCACTGTTGTGAGTATCTTGACGCAGACCCACCACGAACGACGCAACCTATGACGGTGGTTACCGTGCTGCGGCGCGACTTTCTTGATCGCGCTGATCCGACGCTTGCGCGTTACTGCGGCTGGCTCATCGTCGCTGTGGCGGCCTCCATCCCGTTGGGCACCGCGTTGACCAACGTGCTTGGCTCGCTGCTGTTAATCGTGCTGCTCGTTGCCGGCGGCTACAAGGCGCACTGGCAACGCTTGCGTGTGCATCCGTTCGCCATAGCTACACTCGTGCTGTGCGCCGTGATTTTTATTGGGATTAGCTACAGCAACGCGCCGACTGACGAAATCGTCCGGGCGCTAAAAAAGTATGCCCGGCTGCTCTATGCGCCGATTGCCATTGTGGTGCTGATGGATGAGCGGTGGCGGCGACGCGCGCTCTTGGCGTGGATGGCAGCGATGTTGCTGACGCTCGTGCTGTCTTACTTGCACGCGCTGTGGACGTTTCCGCTGGCCCGCGCGACACGTGAACTTGAGTTCGACGATCACTACATTTTCAAGCACCACATCACGCAGAACGTGATGATGTCGGTGTTCGCCATCGCAGCATTTTCCGAAGCGTGGCGTCTGCGCGCCGGTGCTGACCGGCGCTGGCGCATCTACGCGTGGATGTTCATCGCCGGTGCCGCTGTGGTCAATATCCTGTTCTTCGTGTGGGGGCGGGCGGGCTATCTCACGCTCTTTGTCAATCTGTTGGTGTTAGTGGCGGTGGCGTTTGCGGCGGCGCGCGACACCCGACTGACGTGGGTGGCCAGCGGCCTTATCGCGGCTGTGATTGCCGTGGCTGCCACCAGCGACATGGTTCACCAGCGCTTTCAGGCAGCGGTGAGCGAAGTCGAATCGTCGCAAGAGCGCGGCATCAGCACCTCGATTGGTCAGCGCATGGAATACGCCAGCAAATCAGTGGAATTGATCGAGGCGCGACCGATTTTGGGCTGGGGCACCGGCAGCTACGCCATGGAATATTGCCGCATCGCAAAGACCCCCGAATGGTGCAAGCTCGGTGCGTACAACCCGCACAATCAGTTCTTGTTTTTTGCGGTGCAGTTTGGCTTGCTCGGCGTGTTCGCGTTAGTTGGCTGGTTAACTGCGGCGGGCTTATCGCTACGAAAGTTGCCGGTGTGCGAGCAGTTGGTGGGCTATTCGGTGCTGGCCACACTGGTGGTGCATTCGCTGCTCGATTCACCGCTGTACATCGTAACCGAGGGCGCGTGGTATCCGCTGATGCTGGGCATATTTGCAGCGGGAGCTTACCCCGCTAAAAGCGACACAGCGCGCTCAGAAACCATGGCCACCGACGGCCATTCGGGATAGCGCTGCACGAACGTCACACGGGGCCCCCGCGGCCCCCACTGTTCGACTTTGGTCGGGCCGAGCACGCTCAATAAATTGCCGCCGCTAGAGGCTGCCATATGACCCGGCCCAGTGTCGTTGCTGATGGTCAGCGCCGCGTCGCGCATTACGGCGGCGTACGGGCCGAGTTCTAATTTCGGGAGGAGCTTGGCGGTGGGGCAAACGGCACGCGCGGCATCGATTTCGTCCGGGCCGGGAGCCATTACGATGTCGCGCCCAGAGGACGCCAACGCGGTGGCGAGCGCCGCGAAATGAGGCCACTTCTTGTCAAGCTTTTCGAATGTGCCACCCGCAAACGGCACCAGCACGATGTAGCCCGGTTTCACGCCTGCGGCATTCAGCGCAGCTTTTGCTGCTAAATCGGCGGCAGTGCTGATTCGCAATGTCACAGCGTTCGGCGGCGGCGTTGGGTCGTTCAAAAAATGGCTGGTCAAGCGCCAGTAAGATTCCAGTGCGTGTTCGCCATAAACAATCGGCGCAGATCGTGTCAACAAAATGCTGCGGCCCTCTACGGCATAGCCAAACGGCTTGAGTCCCGCTGCGCGCATATCCAGCGCGCTGGAAAACGACGTGGCAAACGTGATCGAATTCATCCTCGACGCGAAGCCAGCATCAAGCGCACGCAACGGCTCGACCACGCCATTGAGCGTCGCCCGTCGCGCCGAATAGCCTTTCGGATAAGGGGTTACGGGCCAGCCGTACGCTTCCAGCAACGAGCTTGCCCAGGGCTTGCCAACGAGGTGCAAGTCATAGCCCGCATGCTGCAATCGCTCCAGCGCCGGAATCAACAACACCACGTCGCCGATGAAGTTGCGGATGCGTGCGATGAGCGGACGTGAGGGTGTGGGCATGCGGTGTTGGCCGATAATTACACCAACGATGCTAGCAACATAAAAGCCTGCCCCATGAGTCAACCTCCACAGTTCGCCCGCCAACCTGTCGCTAGCGGCGAGGTCAAAGCGTTTCACGACACCTGCTTGGGCCTCGCCACGTGGCCGCGTACCCTGATCGAATTTTCCGATGACGATGTGTGGCGCTGGATTGCCACCAATCATCGCAACAACTCCTTGCTTTGGGACGAGGAAGACCTTGCCCGACGAACCCGCGCCAGCGACGCCGAGATCACTGCCAACAAACGCTCCATTGATGGCTACAACCAAGCGCGCAACGATGCGACGGAGCGCGTCGACGAATTTTTGCTGTTGTCGCTCGGCCTGATTAACCCGGCAACGATTGGTACCGATCAGCCCGAGTCGATGGTGAACGCCACCGCGCGTCTGAGCAGCGAAACAGCGGGCAGCATGATGGATCGCATGTCGATCATGGCGCTGAAAGTCAAAGCTATGACTGCGCAAACGGTGCGCACCGATGTGGATGAAGCGCATCGCGCAACGACCAAGCTTAAGCTGCAGCGTCTGCACGATCAAAGGAACGATCTCGGCGCATGTCTTGACGAGCTGCTCGCCGACAGCCGCGCCGGTCGTGCGTATTTCAAGGTGTACCGCCAGTTCAAGATGTACAACGACCCGCGATTTAACCCGGTGTTGGTGGCTGAGGCGAAGGCAGCTACTCAATCGGCGCAGCAGTAGCGCTGCCCCGTGATCTGTAGAAACCGTTTTTCAGTCGTCGCCCCTGAGAAGGCAGGGGCTCAGCGTCTTTCACGCCGTCGAACGCGTAAGCCTCAACTGCTGAGTCGCCGCGTTCCTGCCTTCGCAGCAACGACGAGCCATGCAATGGACCCGCTCCGGTGAAGATCCTCATCGTAAAAACATCTTCGATGGGCGACGTCGTACACACTATGCCCGCCATTTCCGACATCGCGGCCAACGTGCCCAACGCGCAAATTGACTGGTTGTTGGAGGCCCCGTTCGCCGCGCTGCCCGCGATGCATCCCGCGATACGCACGGTCATTCCGATTGCGTGGCGCAAGTGGCGCAAACGCTTGTTTGCAGCCAATACGCGAGCCGCGCTGGCAGCGGCTCGGGCGCAGTTGAAAGCGGAGCAGTACGACGTTGTGATTGACTTTCAGGGCCTGCTTAAAAGCGCGCTGTGGGCGGCGCAGGCACGCGGCCCGCGAGCGGGCTACGACTGGGCGAGCGCGCGCGAACCCTTGGCATCGTTGTTCTACGCAAAACGCGCCGACGTGTCGGTTGAGCAACACGCCGTCGCGCGCTCGCGCCAACTCGCTGCTGCTCATTTGAATTACGCGGTAGCAGGCCCGCAACGCTTCGGTTTGCACGCTCCCGATGCGGGATGGCAGGCGCAATCAAAACGGTACGCCGTGCTCATCACCGGGGCCAGTCGCGCAGAAAAACTGTGGCCAGAAACGTCTTGGCAAGCCATCGCCGCAACGCTCATCGCCCAGGGCTTCGCGCTGGTGTGGCTGTGGGGCAGCGCGGAAGAGGGCGAACGTGCGAAGCGATTAGCCGCTGCGGCAGGCGGAGAAGTGCCGCCGTTCTTGACCGTGAAAGACGCCAGCGCCGTGCTCGCCGGAGCGGCGCTCTGCGTAGGTCTAGATACGGGATTCACCCACATCGCAGCGGCCTTCGGTGTGGCCACCGTAGGCATCTACTGCGACCATGAACCGGGCTTGGTGGGTATCACCGGCGAGGGCTATGTGGCGAGTGTCGGCGGGCGAGCAGTGGTGCCGAGCGTGGCGGCGGTGTTGGCGCTCTTGCCGAAGCGTGAATCGGCGAACCCAATTGAAGAAACGCTATGAACCGAGACGGTTCATCCGGCCGCATTACCTTCCCTTCGCAGGGGCGACGATCAGACATAGCGCACATGAACAATTTCGTATGAACGCACTGCGCGGCCTAGCGCTGTTGCTGCTGTTGCAAATAGCTGGCGAGGGTTTGACCCGTGCGTTGAACCTGCCTTTTCCGGGCCCGGTGGTGGGTCTTGTTCTGCTGCTGGTCGCCCTGCGTTGGGCGTGCATTCGCGAACCGGTGGCAGCCATTGCCGAGGTGCTGTTGGCGCACCTGTCATTGTTATTCATCCCGGTCGGTGTCGGCGTTATCACTCACTTGGCACTGGTGTCGCAATTCGGCTGGCAGTTGCTGTTGGTCATCGTGATGTCGACGTGGATTGGCCTGGCGGTAACCGCAGTAGTGTTGCGACGATTGATGCCCGTCACTCTCCCCGACGCCGCAAACCGAGCCGGTGCGCGCGATGAATGATTTCGTTCAACTGTGGGTCTACCTGTCGACCACACCGTTGTTTGGGCTTGCCGCGACGCTCACGACCTATCTCGTCGCCGCAGCGCTTTATGACCGGCTTGATCGCGCGCCTTGGGCCAACCCGGTGCTGTGGTCGGTGCTCTGCATTGGCGGCGTACTGCTCGCGACGAACACGCCCTATCCAACTTATTTTGCAGGCGCTCAGTTTGTGCACGTTTTGCTCGGGCCCGCAGTGGTCGCGTTGGGATGGCCGTTGTGGCAGCGCAGAGCCGAGGTCAAAAAGCGCTGGCTGGCGATCACTTTGGCTGCGTTGATCGGGGGCATCGCTGCGGGCGGCAGTGCGGTGGCGTTGGCGTGGGCACTTGACATGCCGACCGAAGTGGTGCGTTCCCTCGCGGCAAAGTCAGTCACAGCGCCAGTGGCGATGGGCATTGCTGAGCGCGTGGGCGGTGTGCCAGCGCTGGCCGCTGTATTCGCGGTGATCACCGGGCTGGTCGGCGCGATGTCCGGCAAGTATCTGTTTGACGCGCTGGGCATCACGTCGTGGGCGATTCGCGGCTTTGCGCTGGGCACTGCGGCGCACGGCATCGGGGCAGCTCGAGCGTTGCAAGTTCACTCCGACGCGGGTGCCTACGCCGGCATTGCGCTCGGGTTGCAGGTGGTGTTGTCGTCGATCCTGATCCCGCTGCTGTTTCGCTGGTTCGCGTGACGGGCAAGACATCATGCGGGTTGTTCTATGTGCTAGCGCACAGGCCCCTGCTGTTTCATGGTCGAATAGCGGCAATGTGATTCTGATGCGTCGACCATGACCCTCCCGTACAACTTTTCCCCCGGCCCCGCGATGCTCCCGCCCGAAGTCATCACGCAAATTCGTGCTGATTTGCCGGAGTGGCATTGGCATCGCGTGGGACAAGGCGCGAGCGTGATGGAGGTGTCGCATCGGGGCCGCGCGTTTGAGCAATTGATGGGTGAGGCGGAGGCTGATCTGCGGGAATTGCTGGCGATTCCGGCGAATTACCAAGTGATTTTTATGCAGGGCGGCGCGTGGGGGCAGTTTGCGGCGGTGCCTATGAATTTATTGCGCGCTGACGAAACTGCGCACTATGTGGTGTCGGGCGGCTGGTCGAAGAGCGCGGCAATTGAGGCGGCGAAGTTTGGCAGCGTCGAGGTATTGGCTTCTAGCGAAAAAGACGGCTATACGAGGGTTCCGCGTTCAAATGAGTGGAAGTCGAGTTACTCGAAAAATATGGGTTCAGCCCAAGCAAGTAATGACGTTGAGCTATCAAGCTATACCTACGTGTGCTCGAACGAAACGGTGTATGGCAACGAAGTTCACACGTTGCCCACCGGGCTCTCGTCGCCGCTGGTTGTGGATGCGTCGTCGCACTTTTTGTCGCGCCCGATGGATGTGGCCGCGTGCGGTTTGATTTACGCTGGCGCGCAAAAAAACGTGGGTCCCGCGGGTGTGACCATCGTCATCGTTCGCGACGATTTGCTGGATTGCGCGCCAACGAATATTCCGTCGGTGTTTCACTACAAGCACATGGCTGCGAACAAGTCGTTGTTCAACACGCCGCCGGTGTTTTCGATTTACGCTACCGCGCTGACGCTCAAGTGGATCAGGGCGCAAGGCGGTTTGATTGAGATGGAGCGGCGCGCCATTGCGCGCTCGTCGCTGCTCTATGACGCGATTGATTCGAGCCAATTATTCACGGCTCCTGTAGCCCTAGAAGATCGTTCGCGCATGAACGTTGTGTTCGACACAGGCAACGCTGAAAACGATGCCGCGTTCGTCAAATTTTGCGATGCGCGTGGGCTGATGTCGCTCAAAGGGCATCGCGTGCGTGGCGGTATGCGCGCATCGATTTACAACGCTATGCCGATAGCGGGTGTCGAGGCCCTAGTAGCGGCCATGCGAGAATTTGAAGCGATGTCATCCTGAGCAATGCGAAGCATCAGGTGGCACACACGACTTAGGACTCGTCAGTAAATAACTTTGACATCTGCCCGGCTGGG
>ENA-OFCE01000187-OFCE01000187.1-metagenomes-genome-assembly--contig:-NODE-187-length-44058-cov-5.758153_pt1 | contig 44058 bp, 44 predicted proteins | sample MGYA00153388_OFCE01 | MGnify analysis MGYA00153388 | reverse complement strand
CTTACAGCTACAACAAAGCCGACACCAAAATCACCACCAACTTTGCGCTGGATGCAGCCACCGGCACGCTGGTCACGCAGGGCTCGCGCGAAGGCGTTATGCCAGCGGTGTCGCCGAATACTGGGCAGTTTTTTACCATCGGCAGTTTGGGCATGGCGTTCAACAATGCATCGTTTGACATTCAAGCCCTGAGCGACGTAGCTTTTGCGGCTTTGAACAGCGATGGCAGCATGGCCAGCCGCTGGGTGACGATTGATTTAAAAACGGGTGCGGCCAAATCACTGGGCACCATCGGTGGTGGCGAGCGCGTGGTGGGTATTGCGCTGGAGCCTTGATACAACTCGGCTTGGGCGCCTGAAATGCTATTATAATAATAGCTGCTCGCGCCCGTATTTATTGGCTAAAACGCTTAATTTATCTGAATCAAGCGGCATTCTTCTGCCCGCTGTGCAGCTCCTTCATGCGCTCTTCAAAATAGCTCCCCACGGTGTAGCGTTCAGACAGCACCACCTCGCGGCGCGGGTGCAAAAACAGCGGCAATGACAGGCGAGATTTGGTACGTGCAACGCCGACTGGGTTCAGCACGCGATGCACCGTCGATGGATAGAACCCGCCGGATGCTTCTTGCAGCATGTCGCCGATGTTCACTATTAACAGGCCGAAGTCACACGGCACGTCGTGCCACTGCTGGTTGTTGCCGAGTACTTGCAGGCCGGGCTCGCTGGCGGCGGGCAAGATGGTGAGCAAATTGATGTCGCCGTGTGCTGCGGCGCGCACTGCACCAATTTCTTCCGCGCCAACCAGCGGCGGGTAGTGCAGAACACGCAGCAAGGTTTGGTCGCAGCCGTCAATCATGTCGGGCAGCGGCATGGAATAACCCGCTTTAACGTCTGGTGGTGAGTATTCCTCTACCCACGTCAGCAATTGGGCAGCCAGCGCGCTGCCAGCGGCGTAATAGCGCCGCGCCGCATCGCTCACTTCAGCCGGGTAACGGCCCCACGGGAAGATGTGAAAAAACTCTTTCAAGTCACGCTGGGTGTTGTTTTTGGCGGTTTCTGAAATGGCGGGTGAAAAGTAGCCGTCAAGTTTTACCGGGTCTTGCGCGTAGCCGTGTTTGGCATCGCCTTTAAAAAACGCCAACCATTCGTCGTAGATGCTTTGCACCAACACTTGGTCTAGCGGGTGCATGGCCAGCACGCCAAAGCCCGTGTTGTGCAGGCTGCTGCAAAAATCTTGCGCCGCTGTGGGGCTGCGGTAGTCAATCACGGGAAGCTGCATGGGGCGTCTCCTTAGCTTTAAGAATTTACCTGTCTAACCAATTACCCGCCAAGGTTCGCTCAAACACTGCCAGGCAGGCTGGTGCATCGACCGCCATGCAGACCTCAGTTTGGGGTATGCCTGGCCCCCAGCCGGCCTGCGGGTAGTCAATAAACTGCTTGCGGTTCATCATGGTTTGGCCTTGCGCAATGCCACCAAGTGCCACGCGCACACGGCCTGATTCAATGGTGAACAGCTCGCGGTTGGTCAGGCAAATAAAGGCCATCACGTCATGGCCGAAGCAGCCATGAATTTTGGCTACATGCGGGTACAGGCCGCTGTAAAAGTTAGCGTAAAAACCAACCGCATGGGCCAGCACATCAGTGGCGATGTGGCGCTGCTTGTCGGCAATCGCCTTCATCAATGCCACCGGCACAATGACTTGGTGTGTGACGTCCAGGCCCACCATGGTGAGCTTGAATCCAGCAATAAAAACTTTATCCGCCGCGTGAGGGTCGTTCCACACGTTGGCTTCTGCCACGGGTGAGACGTTGCCAGGCTCTAAAACCGTGCCGCCCATGGTGATGACTTCTCGCAGCAACTTTGGCAGCTCGGGTTCGAGCTGCAAAGCAAGTGCCACATTACCCAATGGGCCAACCGCTACCAGCGTGATTTGACCAGGCTGGGCGCGCGCCATGTCGACGATAAATTGCGCTGCAGAGCGCTTCTCAAGCAGGTTGGTAGTACGTACCCGCTCGGCCAAATTGCCCAGGCCGTCAGCGCCGTGAATAAAGTCAAACTTGGCTTCGCTTTGCCTGACCATTGGCGTGGCCACGCCGAGCGCGACTGGAATATTGGGGTAACCAGCAATCGCGCACAGGTACAACGCATTGGCCGCGGCCTGCGCCACAGACACGTTGCCAAACGTGGTGGTGATGCCCACCACGTCAATGCCAGGGTGGGCCAGCGCGTAGTACAACGCCATGGCGTCGTCAACGCCAGGGTCGGTGTCGAAAATAACTTTGACAGGTGTTTTTGAGGTCATGCTTCAGGGTTTAAAAATCAGACATTGAATCCGGCAAATTTTGCCAAAGTGGCTTTGGCAGAGGCTGCGTTTGACGAGTCCCCCGCACGTGCGAACAAAAACTCGTCAACCTCACGGCGGGTGGGAATACTGTCTTGCGCACCGGCCCGCATGCAGGCCAATGCAGCAGCTGCGCTCGCGCGCTCAAGCGCTACCGGTAGCAGTTGCCGCTGCGCAAGGCTTGCCACCAGCACGCCGCAGAACGTGTCTCCCGCGGCAGTGGTGTCCACCGGCTTGATGGCAAATGCGCTTTGCAAAATGGTTTCGCCGTGTGCCCCACCGTTCAGCCGAGCGCAGCAGCCTTGCCCTCCGAGGGTTACCACGATGCATGGCACCTCAGGCAGCTGATTGAGGCAATCCGCAACACTGCCTGCGCAACTGCTGACGGTAGCCAATTCGCCTTCATTGACGACCAGCACATCAAGCATGGCCAGCAACGCACGCGGCAATGGTTGTGCGGGTGCAGCATTGAGCACCACCGACACCCCGGCTCTGCGCGCAGCCTGCGCGTAGGCGGCAACGGTTTCCAGCGGGGTCTCCAGCTGCAGCAACAAGTGCGAAATACCGCGAAGGTCGGGGAGGTGCTCGGCGCGCAAAGCGCTGTTGGCACCCGGCGCCACGGTAATGGCGTTTTCAGCCTCGTCAGACACGCAAATAAACGCGGTGCCAGTGGGCACATTTTCAGGCCGGAAAATGTGGAGCTTTACGCCAGCGGCATGAAGCGATGCCTCAATTGGCTGGGCAAAACTGTCGGCACCCAGGCCCACGAGCATGCTGGTGGCAACCCCGCCCGCCCGCGCGCAGGCTACTGCCTGGTTGGCACCCTTGCCTCCGGCAAAAGTACGAAAACCGCCGCCCAGAACAGTTTCGCCCGGTGCCGGGATGTGCGGCGCGCGCACCACAAAATCTAAATTGGCTGAACCAGCAACGAGAATCATGGTTTCATTGTAGAAAGGTCTTTACGCCAAACATGACACAAAGCTTTACACCCGATGGCGTGCCTGGCAGCGCACGGAACGTCGCTGTTATTGGTGGGATAAATCTGGATATTTCTGCGGGATCGCATCGGGCATTTGTGCCGGGCGATTCAACGCCGGGGCGGATCAGCACCACCGCTGGCGGTGTGGCGCGAAACATCGCGGAAAACCTGGCGCGCCTGGGGGAAGCTGCGCATTTGATCGGCGCAGTCGGTGATGATTTGCAGGGCCAGTTCTTGCTGAACCGTACCCGCAGCGCTGGGGTGGACGTATCCAAGTGCCGCATTTTTCCCGGATTGGCAAGCGGCTCGTATTTGTCGCTGCACCAGCAAGACGGCGCACTGCTCGGCGCGGTGAACGACATGGCGGTGCTCGACTTGCTTGACGCCATCGAGCTTGCGCGCCATGCTGGTTTTCTGGCCACCGCGAGCGCTTGGGTGCTGGACTGCAATTTGAGCGAAGCGGCGATTGGCTGGCTGATGCAGTGCGCGGGGCCGGCCAAAAGCGCCCTGCCGGTATTTGTTGATGGGGTTTCAGGCCTTAAATGCAAGAAAATTTTGCCTTGGCTCCAGGCGGTTCACACACTAAAAATCAATCGGCTTGAGGCGCAAACACTCACTGGCTTGCAGGTCAGCGATGCAGGCCAGGCGCAAACAGCGGCACAAAACCTGTGCGCCCGTGGGGTGGAGAACGCAGTGGTGAGCCTGGGCAGCCGCGGCGTGAGCTGGCACCAACGCAGCAGCGATGCAAGTGGCCATGTTGCCGCGCTGGCGGTTACCCCAGTCAACTCTAACGGCGCGGGTGATGCACTCACAGCCGGGCTGGTGCACGGGGCGCTTGCAGGCTGGCAATTGGAGCAGTCGGTACGCTTCGCCAACGCTTGCGCAGCATTGACCATGACAAGCAGCGCCGCCAATCACCCGGATTTGAGCGTGGCCCACTTATCGCGGTTGATGGTAAAGACTTGAGCAGGTTTAATACTTCCATGACGATCAACCAATACTTGGACATTCACCCCAACGTGGCCCACGCGATTGAAGTGGGCGGGCCGGTGGTGGCGCTGGAATCCACCATCATCTCGCACGGCATGCCGTACCCGCAAAACGTGCAAACAGCATTGCGGGTAGAGGCAGAAGTGCGCGCACATGGCGCCGTACCCGCGACCATCGCGATTATGAGCGGGCGGCTAAAAGTGGGACTGGATACGGCGGAGATTGAAATGCTCGGCAAGCTTGGCCACCAGGCCATCAAGGTCAGCCGCCGTGATGTGCCGTTTGTAGTGGCCGCGAAACAGTCAGGCGCAACCACTGTGGCGGCCACCATGATGCTGGCCGACATGGCGGGCATCGCGGTGTTTGCCACAGGCGGCATTGGCGGCGTACACCGGGGTGCGCAACACAGCTTCGATGTGTCGGCCGATTTACAGGAGTTGGCGCGCACCCCGGTAGCGGTGGTGTGTGCGGGTGCGAAGTCTATTCTTGACCTCGGCCTGACGCTCGAGTACCTTGAAACGCACGGCGTCCCGGTGATTGGTTTTCAAACCAACAGCTTACCCGCCTTTTTTACGCGCAAAAGCGCGTTTGGGGTGGACTATCGGCTCGACACTGCCCAGGCGATTGCAAATGTCATGCACGCCAAATGGGGCATGGCATTGGCGGGCGGTTTGGTGGTTGCCAACCCGATTCCCGACGCTTTTGCCATGCCGCTTGACACCATCGACGCCGCAATTGCGCAGGCGTTGAAAGAAGCGGACGACCAGCACATCACCGGCAAAGCGGCCACGCCATTTTTACTGGCGCGCGTCAATGACCTCACGGGCGGCAACAGCCTGGCAGCAAACATTGAACTGGTGCTGAACAACGCCAGACTGGCCGCCGCCATAGCGTGCGCCTACGCAAAAGGCGCTGCGTGATTACGCGCTGCCAGTGGAACGCGGAAATGGGCTTGCCCCAGACTGCGCTGAACGCTTTTGCCCAAGACGGCGCGCTGGTGGTTGAAAACTTCGTATCGCCAGACAAATGCGCTGCACTGCGCGAACGCGCCCAGGCGCTGGTTCAGCAGCACGCACCTGCTACGGGCCACACCGTGTTTTCAACGCAAGACCAAAGCCATGCGCGCAGCGCGTACTTTGAAGAGTCTGCGAACGGCATCGGCGTGTTTTTTGAAGACGGTGCGCATGATGCGCGAGGCAAATTGAACTTGCCGCTGGCAAAAGCCGTCAACAAGCTTGGCCACGCCATGCACGACCTGGACCCAGTATTTGACGCGTTCTCTCGCACCGCTGATTTGCAGAGTGTTGCCGACAGCATTGGCCTGAAAAATCCGCTGCTGGTGCAGTCGATGTACATCTTCAAGCAGCCGGGCATTGGCGGTGAGGTCAACTGCCACCAGGACAGCACCTACCTGTACACCGAACCAAGCTCAGTGGTTGGTTTCTGGTTTGCCATTGAAGACGCGCATCAGGGCAACGGGTGCCTGGGCGGTATTGCAGGCTCGCACAAGAACGGCCTGCGCGAGGTATTTCGCCGTCAAAAAAATGGCCACGAAGCAGGTCAACTGGCCCTGGAGGTGCTGCAGCCGGATGTGCATTGGGACACGTCAAGCGCCCAGTGGCTTGAAGCCGGGCAAGGCACGCTGATCGTATTTAACGGCCTGTTTGCGCACCTCTCCAGCGCCAACCGATCCGCGCAATCACGCCATGCGTACACGCTACATGCTGTAAGCAGCCAGGCGCACTATCCGGCCAGCAACTGGATTCAAAGGCCGAAGAACAGCAGCTTTGCATTGCGCGGCTTCACTCCGGCGCAGTAGCTTGAATTTATAACAATAATGTCTTTTAGCCATTAAATACGGGCGTAAGCAGCTACTGTATTAATAGCGTATATTAAATTTCATGACTACTCCGCCCCATCCAGCACCACGCAATATCATCATCGACACCGATCCCGGTCAAGACGATGCGGTCGCTATTTTGCTGGCGCTGGCCTCGCCTGAGCTGAGGGTGTTGGGCATCACCGCAGTAGCTGGCAATGTGCCGCTTGCGCTCACCACGCGCAACATTTGCAAGGTGCTGGAACTGGCTGGGCGCACTCATGTGCCGGTGCACGCAGGCGCGGCGCAGCCATTAAAGCGCAAGTTAGTAACCGCCGAGCACGTACATGGCAGCACGGGACTAGATGGTCCCATCTTGAGCGAGCCCACAATGCGGCTGCAAAGCGGTACTGCGGCTGATTTCATTGTGCGCAGCGTGCAAGAGCAGCCTTCGGGCAGCATTACGCTGTGCGCGCTTGGCCCACTGACCAACGTCGCGCTTGCATTGCAGCAAGCCCCAAGCATCGCCCCTCGCCTGCGAGAAATCGTGCTGATGGGTGGCGGCTGTTTTGAAGGTGGCAACATTACACCAGCAGCCGAATTCAATATTTACGTTGACCCACACGCCGCGCAGGTGGTTTTGGCCAGCAGCGTGCCGATTGTGATGCTGCCGCTCGACGTAACCCACCAGGTGTTGACCACAGATGCCCGCATCGCCGCGCTGCGGGCTGTTGGCACACGCTGCGCCATAGCAGTGGCTGACATGCTGGCTTTTTCTGAGCGATTTGATGTGGAAAAATACGGCACCGACGGCGGGCCGCTGCACGACCCGTGCGTGGTGGCATACCTTTTGCAACCCACACTTTTCAGTGGCCGCCTCATCAATGTTGAAGTGGAAACCACGAGCGAGCTCACTATGGGTATGACGGTGGCCGACTGGTGGCGTGTCAGCGGGCGGGCGGCCAATGCGTTGTTCATGAGAAGTGTGAACGCAGAGGCTCTTTATTTGTTACTGAATGAGCGCATGGCGCGTTTGCCCTGATGCTTGTTAGAAAAAATTAAGTAAAACTGCTAGCTGTTTAGACTTAATATCGCCTTTTCGGTTTTTTGTTTTTTTGTTTTTTTGTTTTTTCGTTTTTTTACTTTGATTTCTATTTCAACGCAAAGGATTCACCATGAAGTTTGCTTCAAAAACGCTGACCCGTTTCTCCGCCATCGCAGCCGTCGCCACTGTCGCCTTGCTCGGCAGCGCTGCCGCACTGGCCCAGCCCGCCATTATTTATGACATGGGCGGCAAGTTTGACAAGTCGTTCAACGAAGCAGGCTACAACGGCATTGAGCGCTGGAAGAAAGAGTCTGGCAAACCGTACCTTGAGTTTGAAATCACTAACGAATCCCAACGCGAGCAAGCGATTCGCCGCATGGCTGAGCGCAATGCCAGCCCGATTATTGCAATGGGTTTTGGCCAGGCCTCCGCGCTCGAAAAAGTCGCCAAAGATTTCCCTAAACTCCAATTTGCCATTGTTGACATGGTCGTCAACCTGCCCAACGTGCAGTCCACCGTGTTTAAAGAGCAGGAAGGCAGCTTTTTGGTCGGCACCATGGCCGCGCTGGCCAGCAAAACGGGCAAAGTCGGATTTGTGGGCGGAATGGACATTCCGTTGATTCGCCGCTTTCAGTGCGGTTACGAGCAAGGCGTGAAATTTGCCAACCCAAAAGCAGAAGTGTTTGCCAACATGACCGGCACCACAGGCGCTGCCTGGAACGACCCTGCGCGCGGTGGTGAGCTTGCCAAGGCGCAGTTCTCAAAGGGCGCTGACGTGGTGTTTGCAGCGGCTGGCGGCACGGGCATGGGCGTGTACCAGGCGGCGAAAGACGGCGGCAAATTGGCCATCGGTGTTGACAGCAACCAAAACCACCTCCAGCCCGGCACCATGCTGACGTCGATGCTCAAACGCGTTGACGTGGCGGTGTTTAACGCCGCTAAAAACTTCAAGCCCGGTACGTCGGTTCTGGGTCTGAAAGAAAGCGGCGTTGGCTTTGCGATGGATGCAAACAACGAAAAACTTGTGACTGCTGACATGAAGAAAAAAGTGGAGGCCGCACAAGCCGACATCATCAGCGGCAAGATTAAAGTCGCTGACTACATGGCTGACAACGCCTGCAAATTCTGATTTCGTCTCAGTTTCAATGCAATATGTCGTTGCGTCGCCTTGCCTTGCGAAAGCACTGTCTGCGGACTCGCGCCTAATCTCGCATTGAAACTGAAAAGAAATCTCCAATTTATAAACCACAGTCGCGCCGCCCATGCTGACCACCCCAGCCGCGTCAGCATCGGCCCCTTCACAAACAACGCCAACAGCGCCAGAAGCGCAGCTTGCGGTGCAGATGACCGGCATCTGCAAGCGCTTTGGTGCAGTGCTGGCCAACAGCGACGTGGATCTCAGTGTGCGACGCGCCACGGTGCACGGCATTGTTGGTGAAAACGGCGCGGGCAAAAGCACGTTGATGTCGGTGCTGTACGGTTTTTACACAGCGGACAGCGGGCAAATTGCTATCAATGGCCAGCCAGCCGCCATCGCCAACGCGCACGACGCGATTGCAAACGGCATTGGCATGGTGCACCAGCACTTCATGCTGGTAGACACACTGACAGCTATTGAAAACGTCATGCTGGGCGCAGAACCGCATGTGCTCTTGGGGCGCGCAAGCGGCGAAGTGCGGGTGCGCATGCTTGCGCTGATGGAATCGACTGGCCTGAAGGTTGCATTGGACGTGCCGGTGGGCGAGCTGCCAGTGGGCGACCAGCAAAGGCTGGAGATACTCAAAGCGCTCTATCGGGGCGCGCGTATTTTGATTCTGGATGAGCCAACCGCTGTGCTCACGCCGCAAGAAACCGAGCAGTTGTTTGGGGTTTTGATGTTGCTGCGCAGCCAGGGCACCACCATTGTTTTGATTACCCACAAGCTCAAGGAAGTCATGCGCCTGTGCGACGACGTGACCGTGATGCGCGGCGGGCGTGTGGTGGCACGCGTGGCGATTGCAGACACATCAGCCGACCAACTGGCTGAGGCGATGGTGGGCCGAAAAGTTGCTATCGGCCGCGCTGTCGGGGCAGCGCAGGTGCCAGGCGACGTCAAGTTACAAGCCAGCAACATCAGCTTGAAAGACGCACAGGGCGTGCTGCGGTTGAGCGGTATCGATCTGCAGTTGCGCGCCGGCGAAATTGTGGGCATTGCAGGCGTGTCTGGCAACGGGCAAAGCGAACTGCTGGAAGTGTTGTCGGGCCTGCGCCGGCCGACATCGGGGCAGCTTTCGGTGGCAACCCGCACCTTTGGCCCAGACACATGGCTGCACCCGACCCTGGCGCGTGAACTGAAAATTGCCCACGTCCCGGAAGACCGCCACGCCCGGGCGATGGTGATGGATTTTGACGCTTGGGAGTCTGCCGTGCTGGGCTACGAGGCCTTGCCGTGCTATAGCCGCTGGGGCTGGATGCTAGGCGGGCGCATGCGTGCAGCAACCCGCAAGATGATGGAGCAGTTTGATGTCCGCCCGCGAAACGCGCAGTTGCAGAGCAGCAAATTTTCAGGCGGTAACCAGCAAAAACTGGTGCTGGCCCGTGAGCTGGGGCAAGCGCCGCACGTGCTGCTGGTAGGCCAGCCAACGCGCGGTGTAGACATTGGCGCAATTGAATTTATCTACAGCCAACTCCGCGCGCTGCGTGCACAAGGCTGCGCGGTGCTGGTGCTGTCCAGCGAGCTGGATGAAATACTGGCCCTTAGTGACCGCGTGGTGGTGATGTGCCAGGGCCGCATCACGGGTGAGCTGCCGATTGATGCGTGTTCAGAAAACCGGCTGGGTGTGCTAATGACGGGTGGAGCATAAAAATGGCCTGTAGCGCAATAAATTCGGGCGTAAGAAGCTATATAGTTGATAGCGTATTGACCACCAAAAAAGCTACACCACGATGACCCCCGCAACGCCCCTGCCCCGCTGGGCCGACGTTTTTTTGCTGCCCGTCGTGTGCCTTGCGGTTGCATTGCTGGCCGCTGGCGTCGTGGTTGCAGCGGTCGGGCAAAACCCGATCAAGGTGCTGTCGGTGCTGGTCAACGGTGCCTTCGGCACGCCGCGGGGCATCAGCTACACGCTGTACTACGCCACCACTTTTATTTTTACAGGGCTGGCGGTGGCGGTAGCGTTTCATGGCGGCCTGTTCAACATTGGCGCGGAAGGCCAGGCACTCATCGGTGGGTTGGGCACGGGGCTGATGGCGCTGTGGCTCGGGCCCGTATTGCCGGGCTGGTTGCTGCTGCCGTTGATGCTAATGGCAGGCGCGCTGTTTGGACTGGCGTGGGCCGCAGTGCCGGCGGTGCTACAAGCGTATCGTGGCAGCCACGTGGTCATTACCACCATCATGTTTAACTTTATTGCCAGCAGCCTGATGGTGTATGTGCTGGTCAACTTCATTCGGCCAGCGGGAACGATGTCGGTGGAAAGTGCGCCGTTTGCGCGTTCTGCCAAGCTCGCGTCCATGACGGATTTTTTAGCAGGCGTGGGCGTTGACTGGCCCAGCTCGCCGCTCAACATCAGCCTGTTCTTGGCGCTGCTGGCCGCAGTGGGCGTGTACTTTTATTTGTGGCGTACGCGTGCTGGCTACCGCTTGCGTGCAGTGGGTTCCAGCGCGGGTGCCGCCACATTTGCGGGCATCAATGCCAAGCACCAGGTGGTCATTGCCATGGCGCTGTCTGGTGCGTTGGCTGGGCTGGTGGGCATGAATGAAATTGCGGGTGTCAGCGGCAAGTTGCTGCTCGAATTTGTGGCAGGCGCAGGCTTTACCGGCATTGCTGTGGCGCTGATGGGGCGCAACCACCCGATGGGAATTGTGCTGGCCAGTGTGCTGTTTGGCGCGCTGTTTCAAGGTGGTGCTGAAGTGGCTTTTGAGGTGCAAGGCTTTAGCCGCGACATGGTGGTGATGGTGCAGGGCTTCATCGTGCTGTTTTCGGGCGCGATGGTGTATGTGATAGCGCCTTGGCTGGCGCGCGTCGTAGGCGGCGTTAGCCAGCTGTTTCGGCCAAAGGCGACCACTTTGGAGCAAGCCGGCAATGGATGAAAGTTTGGTTGCCGGTATGTTGGCATCAACGCTGCGGGTTTCAACGCCGCTGATTTTTTGCGCTCTGGCGGGCCTGCTGGCAGAGCGGTCAGGCGTAGTGGACATCGGGCTGGAGGGGAAAATGCTGTTCGCCGCATTTGCGTCGGGTGCCGTCGGTGCGTTGTCGGGATCGATGTCTTTGGCATTGCTCACTGCTATGGGTGTTGCGGTGCTGCTGTCTTGGATGCATGGCCTGGCCTGCGTAAGCCACCGCGGCGACCAGGTTGTGTCCGGCGTAGCCATCAACATCATTGCGGCCGGTATGACGGTGGTTATTGGTATTGCGCTGTTTGCGCAGGGCGGGCAAACGCCGCAGTTACCAAATTCCGTTCGTTTTGGGCCGCTGTTGCCGGGTGCTGCAGAGGCGCTGCGCAGCGTACCGCTGGTGGGCGTGGTGCTGGGTGATGGTTTGGTCAACCACAACGCGATGGTGTACCTGGCGCTTGGCCTGGTTCCGGCGGTGTGGTGGCTGCTCTTCCAGACCCGCTTTGGTTTGCGGCTGCGTGCAGTCGGAGAGAACCCGCAAATGGTGGATGCGGCTGGCGTTTCAGTGCAGCGCCTGCGTTACGCGGCGCTGACGCTCAACGGGGTGCTGTGCGGGCTGGCCGGGGCTTATCTGGTGCTGGGGCAAAGCGCCATGTTCTCAAGCAACATGACGGCGGGGCGCGGCTTCATGGCGCTGGCCGCGCTTATTTTTGGACGCTGGCATCCGGTAAAAGCATTTCTAGCCTGCCTGCTGTTTGGCTTTTTGGATGCGTTTGCCATTCGCCTGCAGGGCGTTAAATTACCTGCCGCACTGGGAAGTGGCGAGGTGCCAGTGCAGCTGATTCAGGCGCTGCCGTACATCATGACTGTGCTGCTGCTGGCAGGTTTTGTAGGCCGGGCGGTGGCACCGAAAGCGCTGGGCCGGCCCTACATTAAGGAACGGTAGCAGTCAGAGCGCTAAAACGCTTCGCCTGTCGGCTCGCGGCCCATCAGGGTGGCAACTGCCTCGATTGCGGTGAGTTTGCCGTCGAGCAGCGCGACCACCGCCAGAGAAATCGGCATGTCCACGCCCAAGCTGTTCGCGCGCTGCACCACCGTGCGGGCGGAATACACGCCCTCGGCCACATGACCCAAGCTGGCGATGGCCTGGCTGAGCGTTTTTCCCTGCGCCAATGCCAAACCAACGCTGCGGTTGCGGCTCAAGTCACCAGTGGCCGTCAGCACCAGATCGCCCAGGCCCGACAAGCCAGTGAAGGTTTCCGGTTTAGCGCCGAGTGCCACACCCAGGCGCGTCATTTCAGCCAAACCTCGGGTGATCAACGCGGCCCGGGCATTGAGCCCCAGTGCCAGCCCATCGCACAGCCCGGTGGCAATCGCCAACACGTTCTTCACTGCACCGCCGACTTCAACGCCCACGATGTCGCTTGATGCATACACGCGCAACCGCGGGCTATGAAAGGCAGCTACCAGCGCGTCGCGCACCGCGGCATGTTCGCTTGCAGCGACCAGCGCAGTGGGCTGGTGCATGGCCACTTCTTGTGCAAAGCTGGGCCCGCTCAGTACTCCTGCTATTAAATCAGGAGCTGCTTGCGCCCGTATTTCATGCGCCAGAAGGCCAAATGACTCACTATTTGAGGGTTGTAGAGGTGCTTCAAAGCCCTTGCACAGCCAGGCCACGGGCACGCGCTGCTCCGCCAGAACACCAAGCATGCCGCGCAGCGCCGCCATCGGCGTGGCCACAACAATCACATCCTGCCCAATCAGCGCGTCACCAAGTAGCGCTGCGCCACCGAGCAAATGCAAACGCTCAGGCAGCTTCACATCAGGAAGGTAGCGGACATTGCAACGTTCTGCTGATGCAGCGGTGGCCAGTTCGGCATCGCGCGCCCACAGCGTCACATGGTGGTCAAAATTACCAGCCGCGCTAACTGCCAGGGCAGTGCCCCATGCGCCAGCGCCCAGCACCACAATGTTCATGCTGCGCTGGGCATTGTTGGCTGCGTTTGGCCGGGGTTTTAAACGATGATTTGCGGCGCTGGCGCAAGGCCAGCTGCGGCTGGAGCTTGCTGCTGCTCGTACATCGCCTGGAAGTTGATTTCAGCCAAATGCACTGGCGGAAACCCGGCGCGCTGAATTAAATCGGCCACGTTACCGCGCAAGTACGGGTAAACAATTTGTGGGCAGGCGATGCCCAAAATGGGGGAGAGTTGTTCCTGCGGCATGTTGCGCAGCTCAAAAATACCGGCCTGCTTGGCCTCCACCATGAAGACGGTTTTCTCTGCAATCTTGGCGTGCACAGTGGCTGTGACGGTGATTTCAAACAAGCCTTCTGCGACAGGCGTGGCGTCGATGCCCAGCTGAATATCAACGGCGGGTTGCTCCTGGTTCAACAAAATTTCCGGGGAATTGGGTTGCTCCAGTGACATGTCTTTGAGGTAGATACGCTGGATTTGAAAAATAGGATCAAGATTGGCTTCGGCCATGAATTGCTTTCGGATTGCTGTTTGAAAAAGGGAAATTGTATTGGCCGGAACCAGGCAGCTTCAGGGTGCTTCAGTTGCAGGGCGCATCAGTTTGCATTGAGCAACTGAAGCAAACCGCCTTTTGCATCCAGCGCGACCAAATCGTCGCAGCCGCCCACATGCGTGCTGCCAATAAAAATTTGAGGCACAGTGCGCCTGCCAGTGATGTCCATCATTTTTCGACGCTCGTCCGGGGCCAGGTCAACGCGGATTTCATTGAGCGCGGTAACGCCCCGGTCAGCAAGCAATTGCTTGGCTGAAATGCAATAGGGGCAGGTGCCGGTGGTGTAGATTTTTACGGTTTGCATAGGGTGTAAGAGGCTCTCAGGTGTTGGGGGTCTCAGGCTTTTTCAAGGGGAAGGTTGGCGTCTTTCCAGGCCTTTAGCCCACCGCCGAGCGCTTGGGCTTGCTCGTAACCCAGTTTTTTGGCTACAGCCACTGCGCGGTTGGCCCTGGCACCAGTTGCGCACACTAAGATCAACGGTAGAGTCTTATTCTTGACCGTCATGGCCAGCTTGTCCTCCAGTTGGCTGAACGGCACATTTTTAGCGCCACCAACATGGCCCGAGGCATACTCATCTACTTCGCCTACATCGACCACTACCGCTTTTTCGCGATTAATCAGTTGCACCGCGGCGCTGGCGCTCAAGGCACCTGCGTTCATGCCGCCGGCCACCATTGGCCACACCAGCATGCCGCCAGAGGCCAAAGCGATGGATATCAGCATCCAGTTGTCTATCAAAAATTTCACTTTTTTCCTTTTACTCAGAATTGCACAACCGCTGATTTTAGAATGCGGGGACGATTATGGCGAATGCGCCGTGTTCTACACCCCTTCCCAAACGCTTTCCCGACCCGCTTCGAGACTATTCCATGCATAAACTTGTATTGATTCGCCATGGTGAATCCACCTGGAACCTTGAAAACCGCTTTACTGGCTGGGCCGATGTGCCCCTTACCGATACCGGTGTAGCCCAGGCCAAAACCGCAGGCAAACTGCTGGCAGACGCTGGTTTTGACTTTGATGTGGCTTACACCAGCATGCTCAAGCGCGCCACGCACACGTTATGGCACACGCTCGACATCATGGACCGCACCTGGCTTCCAGTCGTCAACAGTTGGCGGTTAAATGAGCGCCATTATGGCAATTTGCAAGGGCTCAACAAGGCAGAGACGGCTGCCAAGTACGGCGACGCGCAAGTGCTGCTGTGGCGCCGCAGTTATGACGTGCCGCCACCGGCCATGGCAGCGGGCGACGAACGCAGTGAAAGGGGTGACCGCCGATATGCCAAGCTGCACCCCGAGCAAATCCCTTTTACGGAATGCCTCAAGGACACGGTAGAGCGCGTGCTGCCTTTTTGGAACGAATCAATGGCGACAGCTATCCAGGCAGGCAAACGCGTAGTCGTTGCGGCCCACGGCAACTCCATACGGGCTTTGGTGAAGTACCTGGACGATGTTTCGGACCAGGACATCGTGGGCCTGAACATCCCCAATGGCACACCACTGGTTTACGAGCTGGATACAAATTTGAAACCGCTTCGGCACTACTATCTGGGCGAATGAGTAAAGTGCTGCTTGAAGCCAAAACCGGAAGTTTTACCGAAAAACTGCGGAACTGTAACGCCAGGTCTTTCTCATAGGTGTATATTACTTTTCCAATGTGCTTTTCAGGCGTTTTTCTGCGCCGAACTTTCAAGGTATTTGTATGGGTCAAAAGCTCAAAATTGCAGGATGGGTTTCGATCGGTGTGGTGGCCGGTGCGCTGACGACCGTGCAGCTTCAGGCTGTGGCGCGCGGCGGTTTGGCACCGCTGCCACTTGAAGAGTTACAGCAACTTGCCAACGTGTTTGGCATGGTCAAGTCTGACTACGTTGAGCCGGTAGACGAGAAAAAACTCATTTCAGACGCAATAACCGGTATGGTCGCCAGCCTGGACCCGCACTCTGCATACTTTGATAAAAAATCGTTCAAAGAATTTAGGGAAGGCACGAGCGGGCGTTTTGTCGGCGTTGGCATCGAAATCAGCCAGGAAGACGGGCTTATCAAAGTGGTTTCGCCAATTGAAGGCTCACCAGCCGACCGCGCGGGCCTCAAGCCCAACGACCTGATCACCCGAATTGACGACACGGCAGTTAAAGGCTTGTCCATCAATGAAGCCGTGAAAAAAATGCGCGGCGAGCCAAAAAGCAAAGTCGTCTTGACTATTTTCCGCAAAGACGAAAGCCGCACCTTTCCGGTCACCATCACGCGTGAAGAAATTCGTACGCAGTCGGTGCGCGGCAAGGTTATTGAACCGGGCTACGCCTGGGTTCGTTTGAGCCAGTTCCAAGACCGAACAGTCGATGACTTTGCCACCCGAATCGAGGCAATTTACAAGCAAGAACCCAACCTCAAAGGGCTGGTACTTGACCTGCGCAACGACCCCGGCGGCTTGTTGGACGCTGCAGTCGCTATCTCAGCCGCCTTCCTGCCTGAAAACGTCGTGGTGGTTTCCACCAACGGCCAATTGGCCGAAAGCAAATTTGTGTACAAGGCTGCGCCTGAGTTTTACCTGCGCCGTGCCGGAAATGACCCACTCAAACGCTTGCCCGCCGCCCTGAAAACTGTGCCGCTGGTAGTACTGGTCAACGAAGGTTCGGCATCTGCCAGTGAAATCGTTGCTGGTGCACTCCAGGACCACAAACGCGCCACCATCATGGGCAACCAGACCTTCGGTAAAGGCTCGGTGCAAACGGTTCGTCCGCTGGGGCCAGACACTGGCATCAAACTCACTACCGCGCGTTATTACACCCCTAGCGGCAAGTCAATTCAGGCCAAGGGCATCATTCCTGATGTGATGATCGACGAAACTCTGGAGGGTAGCCCGTTCGCCGCGCTGCGCACCCGTGAGGCTGACCTTGAAAAACACCTGGGAAGCGGTCAAGGCACTGAAGCCAAAGATGCAAGCCGCGAAAAAGCGCGGGAACTGGCGTTGAAAAAACTGGAAGAAGAATCAAAGAAAACCCCAGAGCAGCGTCGTCCTCCCGAGCTTGGCAGTGACAAAGATTTCCCGCTGCTGCAAGCCGTCAACCAGTTAAAAGGTCGCCCGGTGATTGTGAGTAAAACCGCGATCGTTGAGAACAAAAACGAGAAAAAAGAGAATTGATATCTCTTGAATGACCAGCAGCTGCTGCGCTACTCGCGCCACATTTTCTTAGACGAGATCGGCATAGAGGGCCAGCAAAAGCTCTTGGCAGCGCAGGTGCTGATCATCGGTGCAGGCGGTTTGGGTTCGCCTGCTGCGCTGTATGTGGGCTGCGCTGGCGCAGGACAGATTACGGTGGTGGACCACGACTCCGTTGATGCCACCAATTTACAGCGTCAAATTGCGCATGGCCTTTCTTCGGTTGGGCAGCCCAAGGCGGAGTCCATTCAACGAGCGATTGCAGCTATCAACCCGGATGTTGCTGTCACGCCCATTATTGAGAAAGTCAGTGACGCCGCGCTTGACATGCTGGTCGTGCAGGCCGACGTGGTGCTCGACTGCACTGACAACTTTGCCGCCCGTCATTCGATTAATCGAGCCTGCGTCAAGCATCGCAAACCATTGGTGTCGGGCGCTGCGGTTGGCTTCAACGGGCAAGTGGCGGTGTTCGACCCCCGCAGCGCGGTCTCTCCATGCTATGCGTGCCTGTTTCCCGAATCGGCCCAACCGGTAGAGGCGCAATGCGCCACGATGGGTGTATTCGCACCGGTGGTGGGCATCATCGGGAGTGTACAGGCCGCTGAAGCATTGAAGCTTTTGCTGGGTGTAGGCCAAAGCCTTGCCGCCCGCTTGCTGATGCTGGACGGGCGCCAGATGCAGTGGACAGAAATCGGCGTACCGCGTGATCCGAAATGCACTGTCTGCGGCAATCACTGAGCTGGTGTCGCCGCAACTTTGGCCTTCGCTTTGCTTGCCGAGGCAGCGGAAGCCGGTGCGGTGCTTTTTGAATTTGAAGCAATCGCCAATGAACCGGTGCAATCTGCATCCGCTCCGGGGCCCGTTTCAACCGTAGCCAAGAGCGCTAAAAATGGGTTGAGCACCCCTAATGCGATTCCCAACCCCACCCTGCCGGCCAGCGCCAGGTTGTCAGGCCCAGCGGTGGGGGAGGCGAAAGTTCCATTGATTTTTAAAGGTGAGCGAAAGCTGAGAATACTTTTGTCTTTGGGCTGCGGGCTGAGCGTCAAATCAAGTGTTTCGTTGTTCAAGCTGATTTGCCCCGTGCCGTTGATGACAGTATCACTCGTGTCCAGAACGATGACTTTGCTGCGCATCAGGCCCTGCCTGACGTCAAAAGCAGCTGCCGCACATCTGATTCGCACATTACGGTCGCCGCGCAGAAAAAATTTGATCACCTCACCGCCATCCAGTCCCACGTACTCCATCAGAAGATTGCTGATTTCGCCTTTTTCCATCAGCAACGCCACGTCACCGTTAGAAGAGCCCAGCATTTGCGCCATCGAGTTGCCACGCCCCTTCAGGTTGGCCTGACCACTGAATTTTCCAAAACTACTTTTGGTGGTTTCCACCGTTGGAAACAGCTGATTCAGCGCAAGTCCGCTGGCCGTCAGGCGGGCGTCAAACGCAGCGGGTTGGGTGTTGACATCTACAACCAGACGCCCCGCAAGTTTGCCTCCTGCCACGCCCAAAACCAATGGATCAAGCTGCAGTACACCGTCTGTCAGCAACACCCGAACACTGCCTTTGTCCAGCGGCAATTGCTCGACATGGCGAACGTCCAGCGCGGTGTACGTCACATCAGCGTTCATCGCATTCAGCTTTCTCAGATCAAGCACGGCAGTAGGCAAAACTTTGCGGCCAACAGTCAACTTCTGACTGGCTGCAGGCGCTGCTGCAGCGGACGGTTTTGCAGCGGATCGAGCAGCAGGAGGCACGCCTGATGTTGTTGAGCGTGCACGGGTGGCAGCCGCAGCGGCACCCGACGCCGGTGGCAAACCAATCACCGGAAGCAAGTCTTCAAAATCCAGAGTCTTTGACTGCACCTTGCCCGTTAAAAATGGCTTGGCGCCAGAGTTGTCAAATGTCAATGCGCCGCCAAGGTCTGAGCTCCCTAACACGCCGCGAATTTTTGTGGCCGCCCACACATCACCGCTTTTGTCGAGCTGGCCACTGATTTTGTACGGTGGTGTAGCCGGCAAAACCACCCCGAGCAATCCGTACAGCTCTTCGAGATTTTTACCCTGCAAATCAAAGCTGGCATTCAAAGCAGCGAGCTGAGAAAGGTTTTCAACTGTCCCCCTCGCTTTTAGCGAAGTGCGCCCCGCCATTGCATTGACTTCGATTGGAAACGCTTGGGCTGTGTCCTTGCTCAGCTGCAGCACGCCACCTGTTCGCCCCGTGGCAGTAAAGGGTTGGTTCTTCCATTTACCTGCAGCCTTGAATGTCAGCGGCAGTTGCTGAGAGCCTTCGGGCGCTACTGAAAAGTTGACCGCCATGTCAGCGCCTTGCTGTTGAGCGCGGTACTTTAGCAAGCCTTTGTCCACGACGAATGACCCTATCAAGGGCGCTGCACCATCATCCGAAGTGTTACGAGACAATGCCCAGGTTTTTCTGCCATCCGGTTCAACCTGCAAACCAAGTTCCGGCTCGCTCAGCTTGACCATGGGCAGCTCTACCTTGCCCAAGAGCAGTGGCCACAGCTTAATTTGAAATTCGGCAGCTTTAGCCTTTACCAAATACGGATCAGCTGCCCATCCGGGGTTCGCGAGCTCAAGGCCGTCGGCCCGCACGATGGTTGCCCCCCAAGGCCAAGGCTGGAAGTCAACCTCCAGGCGGCGGGTGATTTCGAATTTTCGTCCCAGGTCGTCAGACACGAAACGGTTTATTGGCCCACGCAAAACATCCCAAGGGAAAAATAACAACAGCGCCAGAACTGCCAGCATCACAGACGCAACACCAGCGAGACACAAAATGCTCGTGCGCACGAACCCGGCGCGTCGCGGTAACTTGATCATTGATTTGTATACCTTTGATTTTCCATCCGAAGATAATTCTGCGCTGCCTCGGTAGTAGCGCAAGTCGTCAACTGGTGCACAAATATGTGGGCTGATACCGACAACTCTAAGACAGTAGGAAACTTCCTACGTGTGGGCACCAATAACAAAGGCAAAATCAAATATGTGGCGATAAAAAAATATCAGACCAATCAGGCTTGCAAATTTATTAGTTTCGGAATCGATTGAAGAGTCAGTCCTTCACAACTAACAAACGCCAAAAAATTTCAAACAACTCAACGCCCCGCCTGGATCCACCCCGTGAGACTGAGAACGTTCATTGTTGAAGACAACGCGACTATCCGCGACAACCTGATTGCCACGCTCGTTGAGCTAACCCATGTTGAAGTGCTGGGTACGAGCGAAAGTGAAGACGAAAGTACGGCTTGGCTCCAAAAAAACGCTGGCGATTGGGATCTCGCAATTCTTGACCTGTTTTTAAAGCAGGGTAGCGGCTTGGGTGTGTTGATTGGCTGCAAAGGCCGTACACCTCAGCAAAAGGTGGTGGTTCTCAGCAATTATGCGACGCCAGATATTCGCAGACGTTGCATGCAACTCGGGGCAGACGCAGTTTTTGACAAATCAAATGAAATTGAGGATTTAGTGGAGTTTTGCGTCCGACAGAGCGGCACTGAAGCGGCACCCTCTTGATTGCTGCATGTTAGTAAACGCAGGCCCAGTGGAATTCACGCAACTATTTGGTTTACTTGAGTTGTCCGCACGCCACAGAAATGTGAACCGCAAAAACTGGCGCTGTAAGTCAATCGATCAATTTACTCTTCAACGCGTAGTAAGTCAGATCGCTGTTAGACGACAAGCTCATTTTTTCCATCACACGGGTGCGATAGGTGCTGACGGTTTTTACGCTGAGCGACAACGCTTTGGCAATGTCCCCCGCAGTTTCGCCTTTTGCCAACTTCAGGAAAACCTGGAATTCGCGCTCCGACAGTTGCTCGTGCGAAGCCATGTCTTGGGGCCGGTTCAATTGTTGGGCCAACAACTCGGCAACGCTCGGCGTGATGTACCGCTTGCCCAAAGATATAACGCGAATAGCGTCAACAATTTCCTGCGGTTCGCACTCCTTGTTCAGGTAACCACTGGCGCCTTGGCGAATGAGGCTTACTGCGTAGTGCTCCTCGGGATAACCACTCAAAATCAAAATTCCTACATCAGGGGCTTTCGCGCGAATCATCGCCAGCGCATCAATTCCGCTTTGCCCTGGCATCGACAAATCCATCACCAAAATGTCCAGCTCAACATTTCGGACGAGGTCAATAGCTTCGCGTCCACTACCGGCTTCTCCCACGACCCGCAGATCAACGTGTTCAGAGAAAAATTGTTTGAGCCCCGAGCGCACGATCGCGTGGTCATCCACAATTCCGATTTTTATCATGATGCTGTATTTCCCTTGAGTACGTTTGAAAGGCAATAAAGCGCAAAACTGCCACCAGATACCAAATAAAAATTGGATTATGGATTAAATCGCGCCTAAAGAGCGTAGGAGAATTTCCCGTGAATTTACTAAAATTCCCCAAAATCGTGATCAGCATGATGCTTGCGGTGCTGGCCGTCGCAGGCCTGATACTGATCAACGAAGCGAGCTTTCGCAGTTCCACCGATGCGGTAAAGGACATGCAAGAGGCGCAGTTCACCCGCGGCGCCCTGAACGATTTGATTCAAACCATCCTCGACGCTGAAACCGGCCAGCGCGGATATTTGCTGACTGGCGACGTGCGTTACCTTGAGCCCTACGACAAAGCCATGGGGCAAGTAAATCAACAGCTGGATATTTTGCGGCAGATTTTTACTCCCTACAAAGGCCAGCTGGCTGAATTCGGCATCATGTCAAGGCAGATATCGCGCAAGCTTGCCGAGCTCGACTTATCGGTACGCATGCGCCGTGAAAATAAAGAAGAAGCGTGGCGGTTTGTGCTGAGCACGGACGTTGGGAAGGAGCTGATGCAGTCGATACGTGAGCAAACGGCAAAGCTGGCCAGCGCAAGCATTCGCAATATGGAGCAGGGTCAAGTGCAGATCAAGCGTACCTTGCTGCTTTCTCGCATTGGCGTCGCGACCCTCGCGGTGATGGGCCTGCTGGCTTTTTATATGTATTTAATGCAAACCCGAGCGCTGCTGAATTCCGGTATCCGTGAAAAGGAATCGCTCAAACGTGAGCGTGACCAGCTCGATTTGCAAGTGCGCGAGCGCACGGCAAACCTGGCGGAACTGGCCACCCACCTGCAAAACGTTCGGGAGGACGAGCGGGGTCACCTTGCGCGCGAATTGCATGACGAACTGGGCGCATTGCTTACTGCTGCCAAGCTTGATGTTGCCCGATTGAAGTCGCGCCTGGGGACCACGCTACCTGAAGCGAACGAGCGTTTGACACACCTCACCACCACGTTGAACAGTGGAATCGCGCTTAAACGTCGAATTGTCGAGGACTTGCGTCCGTCCTCGTTGTCACACCTCGGGTTGGTGGCGTCGCTTGAAATACTGGCCCGTGAGTTTGAAGAGCGCTCGGAAATTGCAATCACCACAGACCTCGAAACGGTCGACATGGCTGGCTCGGTCCAATTAACCGTCTACCGCCTGGTGCAAGAATCGCTTACCAACATGGGCAAGTACGCCGAAGCGACTGAAGCGGTGGTCAGTCTTCAAAACATGGACGGCTATATTTCTGTGGAAGTAAAAGACAACGGCAAAGGTTTCGACATCGACAAGATTGGCTCGCTAAGCCACGGCATCAGCGGCATGCGGCACCGGGTGGAGGCAGCCGGCGGGCGCTTGACGGTAAGCAGTGGCTCCAGTAGCGGAACCCGAATATCTGCTGTTCTGCCAAAAACCCATTGACCCACCGCACTGGAGGCGCGCAGGTTCAATAAGCTGTAAGCGCCTGCCTACAGCACCTGCTACTGCCCACCGACGCGACGGCAAGCTTATTGCCGAATTCTTATTCAACCCAGCACTACTACGCTTAAAGCTTGCGGTTTAACAAACTTTCCAAACTTCAGGGGTTCCCAGCGGATCTCAGGGCTTGCAAGGGCATCCGGCAAAAAAAGGAAATTTAGATGCTGCATTATTCGGTTGTTTTTTTGGTCATCGCGTTGATTGCTGCAGTCTTTGGCTTCGGCGGGATTGCTGCGGGAGCAGTTGAAATTGCTAAAATTTTGTTCTTCATTTTTGCTGTCATGGCAATTGTCAGCTTCGTCGTGAGTTTGATTAAAAAGAATTGAGTGGTCCACCACGCATCTTTAAACCCCGATGTCACTTAACTGTTTTAGATTGGGTCCAGACACAATTGTCTTTTTTTGACTTGCCCAGTCACTTACCCAGTCTTTGCGCTCACCCGTCACCTTTAATATTCCCTTTAACAATTACTTTACCCAGGACACCACCATGATTACTCCAGCGACCAACACCTCACAAAATTCACGCCAAACTGCTGATGGCATGCTGCAAAGTACCGACCGAGCAATTGATGCTACACGTCAATACGCACACAACGCGATTGAAGCGGCAGACTCGAAAATTCAATCGCTGCGCAGCAGCGTCGAGCCAACTGTGGACATGCTGGCCAGCAAAGCGCAAAATTTGGCGCACCAAGGCATGGACGCAGCAGTACATGCCAAAGACCGCGTGCAGGAGTCTCTGGTTCACTACGGCGATGCGACGACACGCTATGTGTCGCGTCAGCCCGTTCGCTCGGTACTGATGGCTGCCGCTTTGGGTGCAGTCGTAGCGCTTTTGCTGAGCCCATCACGCTCACGCAATCAGTAAGACAATGCGGCAAACAGATTTCGCCTGTGCACACTACAGATACAGTTTGCCTTAACCATCCATTGCCGAAGCAGCGTAGTGCCGCAGTTTCGTCAGTTTTCTTGAACTCTGCACTATCTTGAAATCGCTTCGAATATATCAACTAAAGAGGAATCCTTATGAAAATCGCTCGTTCAACCGCTGTAATCTGTGCTTTCGCTGCTCTCGCCAGCGTGACGGTTTTGACAACGGGCTGCGCAGTTGTGCGTGGCCAGGAAACCGCAGGCGCCTACGTGGACGACGCGGCTATCACCACCTCGGTTAAAGCCCGCATGGTTGAGGATAAAACCGTGTCTGCTGGCGCCATCAACGTTGAAACACTCAATGGCACCGTTCAGATTTCTGGATTTGCAAAATCATCTGCCGAAAAAGCGCAGGCTGAGGTTATTGCGCGTGGCGTCAAAAATGTACGAGCCGTGCGCAACGACATCGTTGTACGTCCTTAAACTATCTCCGTGCCCGCATGTGCGGGTAGCCAGATAAAAAACCTCCTGACGGAGGTTTTTTACTTGCGCTCCAAACGAAGCTGAACACCATGCGAAGCTAAGGTGTAACTAGCCAGCCTTCACTACCAGTTTGTTATTAACCGATATCACGCCTTTAATTTGCTTGGCTATAGTGGTAGCCTTGTCGCGAGCAGCTTCGGTGGGTGCGGGGCCGTTCAAAGTCACCACTCCAGCTTTGGTGTCCACGTCAATTTTTATTGCGCTCAATTCAGCGTCTCTAGCCAGTTCTGACGACACTGACGTGGTGATTGCCAGGTCGTCAACGACGCCGGCCACTTTGCCTGTAGCACTGTTTCCGGCAGCTTCAGCTTTTTGCGTTGCATCTTTCATCGCATTGCCAGCTTTGGCCATAGAAGATTCTGCTTTGGCCTTAGCCTCGGCTGCTGCTTGTGCAGTCCCGGCCACAGCAGCATCCAGTTTTTGACCCGCTGTCTTGCCGTCGTCAGTTTTGCTGCACGCGCTCAATACTGAAGCAAGTACGAGGCAGCCGCCGATTGCAGCGAGATTAATGCGGTTTGTATTTGAATTGGATGTGCTGATCGACATACTTGTAGCTCCGATAAAAAAGCAGCAGCACCGGGTGCACACCGCTGGTTGCTAAGCGCCGAGTGAAAACCCGCGTCAAGACGGGGCTCTTAAATTTTGTCAACTACCTTTTGCGCTTTGTTTTTAACGTTTTGCTTGGCATCGCCATAGCCAGCCTGTACCTTGCCTTTGGCTTGCTCGGCCACTCCTTCGGTCTTCAGTCGCTCGTTGCCAACAACTTTGCCAGCAGCTTCCTTGACTTTTCCGCTAACTTGTTCAACTCTGCCTTTAACCTGATCTTTATTCATGATGCGTCCTTTGTAGGGTTGGATATGCGCTGTCAGTGCAAAAAATGCACAAGCGCCAACAAGCAACAGCGCCTGTCAATTTAATGTACCGAACCACCGTTTTTTCAGAAGTAGGGCTCTGCTGCTTTTCTTGTAGGACGATGCTTTCTATTGCCTGGAAAAGCAGCTGCCATGGCGTTTTCTAAACTCTTTTGGGTGCTCGGGCGTACCGCCGCTGAATATGCCCCGGCGCACAATTTGCGCCCGCAATTGCTCTGACGCATACGGCCCGGCTGATTGGAAATGTCCCAACGACCACGCGTGCCCGCCGCCCACCAGCCAGCTGCCCACATCCTCGCCTTGCACATCAACGCGCGCCACGGTGCGGTTGTAGTTGTCTCTGGCGCTGGTGAACAGCAAAACGCCTTTACCGAGTACCCGGGACTTGAGCGCGTCGCGTGCCGCAACCCCTCCGGCCTGGCAAATTTCGGGCGCTTCAATTGCCTGAATACGCACCTTCAGCGCTTTGCTACGGGTAGATGTTTGAACCCACAGAGTGTCGCCGTCGATCACGCGTGTGACCGTGCCTGGTACGGGTGTCTGCGCGGCTGCCCACGCCGTTTGCGCCGTGAGCAGCAGTGCAGCAGACACGACATGACATACTATTATTTTAATAGCTGATTGCGCCCGTATTGAATGGGCAAACGCCTTAAAACGCTTGACATATCCACCTTCTTTGACTTGCATGCCTACTTTTTATGTCGGGACCGTTTTTTCTGCCGGTCTGCAGGCGCTGCGCTTTCAAGCCCAGAAATGATGCGATCAAGCCGAGCTGACAGTTGCTCGGTACTGAGCTTTTCGCGCAAGCGCTCCACCATCAGCGGCACGCACAGCGGGCTGGGCTGGCTGAGCTGATGGAACGTCAAGCTGCCCGCACTGATTTTTTCAAGCGTTGTTGAAAGTCGTGAAATTTCCAGCTCCTGCGAAAGCACTTCAGCGCTTGCCTGGCCGAGCAGCAAATTGGCGCTATCGTATTTTTGAAACACATCAAAAAACAAACTGCTGGAGGCTTGCAGGCTTTTCAGACTTTGCGGAGCGCCGGGGTACCCGGTAAAAATGAGTCCGGCAATGCGCGCAATTTCCCTAAAGCGCCTGCGCGCGAGCTCTGACGAATTAAGCGATGCCAGTACATCGGCCAGGAGCTGCTCACCAGCAAACACCGATTTGTCCAGCACACTGGAACTGTCAAACTCCTGCGAGCAGAGCAGCTCGAAACCGTAATCGTTGACGGCAATACTGAAAGTGGCGGGTGTCGTTTTTGCCAGCCGCCACGCCAGCAAACTGGCCAAACCCAAATTAACGTGCCGCCCTGCAAATGGGTAGATATACAGATGGTGGCCTTCACGTGAGGCGTAGCTTTCTACCAAGAGCGTGCCAGGCACAGGCAGACTGGACAACTGCATTTGCGTTTGCAGCATCGGCTGCGCAGCCAGCATTTCAGGAGCAGAAAAATCGCCCTGCGCAGCTTGCTGCATCAGGGCCAGCACGGCATCGGCCAGCATCGAGGAAAGCGGCATTTTCCCACCCTGCCAACTGGTAACCACCCCTTTGCTTTTGGTGGCCTTCTTTACGTAAGCCGTCATATCGTGCACGCGCACAAACTCGAGCAGCCGCCCGGCGAACACAAAGCAGTCGCCTTTGTTCAGTCGGGCAATAAAGCTCTCTTCTACACTGCCGATTTTTGCGCCGCGCTGAAACTTGACCTGCAGTGCGCCGTCAGAAACGATGGTACCTATACCCATGCGGTGGCGCCGCGCAATCGCTGCGCTGGGTACGCGGTACGTGCCTTGCGCGTCTGGCGCCACGCGGTGGTAATCCGGATAGGCTGTCAGGCTTGTCCCGCCACGTTCGCAAAATGCGAGCGCCCAGTCGAATTCAGCCTGGCTCAAATCGCGGTAGCTTGACGCAGTTTTTACTTCAGCGAACAAGGCGGCCGCCGTGAAGCCGCCACCCAATGCCAACGTCACCATGTGCTGCACCAGCACGTCGTGCGGCTTGTGGGGCACTTCGCGTTTTTCGATGTTGCCGGCAAGGGCCGCGTTGCGCGCACCTGCGGCTTCCAGCAGCTCCAGTGTATTGGTCGGCACCAGCGTGATGCGGCTGGCGCGGCCCGGCGCGTGGCCGCTGCGGCCTGCGCGCTGCAGCAAGCGGGCAACGCCTTTTGCAGAACCGATTTGCAGCACGCGTTCAACCGGTAAAAAGTCCACACCCAAATCAAGCGACGAAGTTGCAACCACTGCCCGCAGCCGCCCTTCTTTGAGCCCCAACTCCACCCACGCGCGCACATCTTTGTCGAGACTTCCGTGGTGCAGCGCAATATTGCCCGCCCACTCGGGCTTGGCCGCCAGCAGCAACTGGTACCAGATTTCAGCTTGCGAGCGGGTGTTGGTGAACACCAGCGTTGGGCCCGAGGTTTCGATTTCACGCACCACCGAACCGACCATGCGCGCACCGAGGTGCCCAGCCCAGGAATACCTGCCGGGGTTGTCAGGAATCAGCGTGTCAATGACCAATTTCTTGGTGGTGCTGCCTTGAACGATAACGCGCTGGTTACCTGTTGCTGCCGCGTTTTCTACACCCAGGAGCGCCTGCTGCGCGCGCTCCAGGTTGCCCAATGTCGCGCTCATTCCCCACACAATGATGTGTGGATTGATCCGCTTTAAGCGGGCAAGCGCCAGTTGCAATTGCACGCCGCGTTTGTTGCCCATCAGCTCGTGCCATTCGTCAACCACCACGGCAGCAAGGTTTGCGAGCTCGCCGGTCGCGTCTGCCCTGGCCAGCATCAAGCTCAACGACTCTGGCGTGGTCAGCAGCGCGGTTGGCCAGCGCGCGTTTTGGCGCGCACGCTCTGCAGTAGGCGTGTCGCCCGTGCGCATGCCCAGCGTCCAGTGCGGCAGCAAGTCGTCCAGCGGGGCTTTTAGCGCCCGCTGGGTATCTGCAGCGAGCGCGCGCATGGGCGTAATCCACAACACCGACAGCGGCGGCGCAGCGCTGCGGCGTTTGGCGGGCGTGCTGGCCAAAGGCGGGGCAACGGCTGGAGCGCTACTTTGCCTGGTCAAAAAATACTGCAGGATGCCCAGCCAGACAGCGTAGGTTTTACCCGACCCGGTAGTGGCGTGCAGCAGTCCGCTTTGGCCGCTGGCAATTGCGCGCCAGACATCCAGCTGAAACGCAAAAGGCTTTTGACCGCGCGCGCCAAGCCAGGCGAGTACCTGCTGGGCTTTTTTCACTGCGGTCACGCAGTAATGATCCAGCCTTCCAGCGGATCGGTGTTTGCAGGCAGGCCGTAGTTGGCTGCTCCTGCGGCGTGCTGGGTTTGTGCCCATGCGGCCTGCATCAGGCACAGCGTAGCGTCCAGACTGTCGCCCTTGGCGTCACCCACCAGCACATCGCGTTGCGCATGCGTCAGCTTGAGCCGAAGCTTCAGGCGAGTTTGGCCCAGCTCCAGTGCAGTGATGAGGTCTTTGCGGGCAATCAGGCGCTCAGCGGTTTGCTTGGCCTTGTCGTCGCTTTTGTAACTGCGCTTTCCGAGCACTTCGCGGGCCAGCAGGCCGGGGTAGCCCTCAAGCGCGGTGCGGGTCATGTCCCCTTGGCACAACGCCGGAAAATGCACGCCTGCGGCCAGCAAACGGGGAACACCCGCGTGCAACATGTACGCAACAGGCGGGTTGACCCACTTCATCGATGGGCTGGAGCCAGCGGGCACATCGCATGCGCGGTGCGCGAATTTTCCACCCACAGGCCGCGCATTGCAAAACGCTGCAAAGGTGCTGCGAATCTCTTCGCGGCTCAAGCTGGCGTAGTGCGCCATGGCCTCGGGCCAGGTCAGCGGCCACTTCAAATGGGCGATGAGTTCGCGCGGCAAACCAAATGGCAAATCAAAAACACCCAGCCATTCTTGGGGCTGAACCAGCCAGGCCTGAAATGCATCAAGTGAAGGGAGTTGCTCTATTTTTGATAGCTGCACGCGCCCATTTATGTTGCGCCCAAGGGCTAAAACAATCGGTTTATGGCGGGTGGGGCTGCTGGAAAAGTCGCAGCCCAAAAGCAAAGTCAACTGAACAGGCCCACGCTACGACCGGCCGATGATCGACGCGGTTGCCATCAGCTCTTCCAGCAAAGCCAAAGACATATGGCCGGACACCGCATACGGGTCAAGCTCGGGTTTTTCAGAGTACTTGAGCAAGATCGAATTGTTGAGTTTGGCCACGTTGACTTGGCCCATGGTCCAGCCGCCAAAGCGCCGCTCGGAAATTTCTTCGTAACTCAGCAGTACGACGTCTTTGTGGCGCGTGTCTCTCTGGATGTGGCCATACAACTCGCTGACCGCCATGCGCCCCCCTTCAAGCGCCTGCAAAAAAATACCGCCGCCGTAACAAAGGATGCCAGTGATGCCGCTGGCCGGGTTGTGGGTGCGCGACTGGGCCAGGATGGATTCAGTGGCAGAAGAGGCCGGCTCAACAATCCGGCTTGCGTATAAAAGACGTACCAACATGACTTCATTTCCTCAATAATAAAGGCGCGAATCTGGTCCGCGCGTAATTCGGGCTGGATCTAGTTGGATGAGGCTTTGGGAAGCAAGGCCAAGAATTCGCGGCGCAGGTTGGGGTCTTTTAAAAACCGGCCACGCATCACCGAGTTGATCATCTTGCTGTCAAGGTCTTTCACACCGCGCCAGCCCATACAAAAGTGGCTCGCCTCCATGACGATGGCCAGACCGTCGGGCGAGGTTTTTTCCTGAATCAAATCGGCCAGCTGCACCACGGCCTCTTCCTGAATTTGTGGGCGGCCCATAATCCATTCAGCCAAGCGCGCGTACTTTGACAAGCCAATCACATTGGTGTGCTCGTTAGGCAGCACGCCAATCCAGACTTGACCAATCACGGGGCACAGGTGGTGCGAGCACGCGCTGCGCACGGTAATCGGGCCAACAATCATCAGCTCATTCAAATGCTCAGCATTGGGAAACTCGGTGATCGGCGGCTGCGGCACATACCGGCCCTTGAACACTTCATTCAAATACATCTTGGCAACACGCCGCGCGGTGTTGTTGGTGTTGTGGTCACCAGCAGTGTCGATGACCATGCTCTCTAGAACGCCCTGCATTTTGAGTTCAACCTCATCCAGCAGTTTGTCCAGGTCGCCCGGTTCAATAAACTCCGCAATATTGTCATTCGCGTTGTAGCGCTTGTGCGCCGCCGCAATGCGCTCGCGGATTTTGACCGACATCGGTGTGCCGATATCCGCGTCTTGGGAAGGTGAGGTAGTTTTCATAAGCATCGAACGAATGGTATCAGCCAGTGGCGAAAATTACACATTTTGGCGTATTGGCTTAAATTAAGTATGTTTTAGACCTGTAGCGCAATAAATATCGGCGCAAGCAGCTATGTTTTTAATAGCAATTTTAAATCCGGCAGTGTATTGGCTTCATGCAGCGGTTTGTCAGGGCGAATGCGCAGCATACGCGGGAAGCGCACCGCGATGCCGCTTTTGTGGCGCGGGCTCGCGTTGATGCCTTCAAACCCCAGCTCAAAAACCAGTGTCGGTTTTACACTGCGCACGGGGCCGAATTTCTCCAGCGTGGTTTTGCGAATCACGCTGTCGATGTGCTTGAACTCGGCATCCGTCAGACCTGAATAGGCTTTGGCAAACGCCACCAGTTGAAGCGGTATCGCCCCCACACTCCGCACAACGCGCGCTTCGCTGCCCCCCGAAGGGGCCGTCGCTGGCTCGGGGCGGCCCGTCGCGGCGCGGTCTTTGGCAGGCTCGCGTTTTTCAATGGCTTGCACCACCGCTTGCGCTTCAGCAGCGTCTATTGGCGCGCGGTTCCATACCGCAAAGGTGTAGTCGGTGTAAAGCGATGCCCTCCTGCCATGACCCGCCTGCGCGTAGATCAGCACGCAATCAATCGTCATGGGCTCAATCTTCCATTTCCACCACAGACCATCCGCTTTGGTCCGGCCCGTTCCGTAAGCTGCGTCAACCCGTTTGAGCATGAAACCTTCCACCCCACGTGTACGCGACTGCTTGCGCAGCAAGGCAAATTCAGCCCAGGATGAAAGCTGCTCAATCGGCGACAGCTTGAAGTGTGTTGCGCCTAGCTGCTGTTCTAGCTGCGCACGGCGCTGACTTTGGGGTTGCATGCGGATGTCTTGGCCACCCACCTCAAGCAGGTCGTAAGCCATGAACGTCACCGGTGCATCTTGCAGTATTTTTTTACCCAGTGTTTTGCGGCCTATGCGCTGCTGGAGCAACGCAAATGCAGCCGGCGCCGTGCCGCTCCACACCATGATTTCACCGTCTAGTACCGTCCCGTCAGCCAGGGCCTGCGCCAGCGCCACGATTTCGGGAAAACGCTCGGTCACCAGTTCTTCGCCGCGTGACCACACCCACACCTGCCCGGCCCGCTTGACGATTTGTCCGCGAATACCGTCGTATTTCCATTCCACTTGCCAGTCGGCAACCGCACCTAACTTGCTGTCCAAGTCTTCTAGACTCGCATCGAGCTGGTGCGCAAGAAAAAACGGATACGGCTGCCCAGCGTCCATCACATCCAGCACCCCTTCGGCGGACTGGACAATCAGCGCTTCAAATTTTTGAATGGTCGGTAATACTTTGGCGTCCGCGTAGCCCATCATGCGCTGCGCAATGCGCTTGGCATCTACCCCTGAATGCGCCGCCAGCGCGCGCTGCACCAGCAGCTTGCTGACCCCCACACGAAAGCCGCCACCAACGAGTTTGATAAGTAAAAAGCGGCCGCGCGAATCAAGCTCCCGCCAGTACGCCAAAACCCGCAGCGCGACTTCCTCGTCGGCCAATCCACGCAGTGGTAGCAAGCGGTTTTCTATCCATTCGGCCAAGCCCACATCGGTTGGTTCAAAGTCAAGCGGCAGCACATAGGCAATGGTTTCAGCCAAGTCGCCCACCGCTTGGTAGCACTCGTCAAACAGCCAGTCGTCAATGCCCGCCATCTCACACGCCAATGCGCGCAGCTTGGCAGTTTTAACCACCTGCCGCGGCTTGCCGCCCGACAAAAAATACACGGCCCAAGCCGCGTCGCGAGCTGGCGCTTGTGCAAAGTAGCGCTGTAGCGCCTGCACTTTGGCGTTGGTGGAGGTGGTGCTGTCAAGCTCTGTGAACAGCGCTGCAAAATGCTTCATGGAGCTGCTTTTGGTTCAGCGCCTGGTTCGGCTTTTAAATCAGCTTTTTCATCCGCTGCATCGTCGCCGTACTCGGTATGAAACGATTCAGCTTGCAGGCCTTGGTCTGACAAGTACCGCACCATGACAGGAATGCTGCCGTGCGTGACGATGACGCGATTCGCGCCGGTTGCACCAATAGCGCCCATCAAGCCCGGCCAGTCGGCGTGGTCGCTGAGCACAAAGCCCTGGTCATAAGCGCCCCGCCGCCGCGCACCGCGAAGTTGCATCCAGCCGCTTGCAAAAGCGTCGCTAAAGTCACCAAACCTTTTGGCCCATGGCCCCGCTGCCGCGCTTGGCGGGCACAGCACCAGCGCGCGCTTGAAGTCATTAGCGTCAGTCACTTCGCTGACCAGCTTTGTTTCCGGCAACTGGACACCCGCTTCGCGGTAGGCGGCGTTAAGGGTTTGGATTGCGCTGTGCACAACTATGGGGGCGATGGATGCGTCAACCCCGCTCAAAATACGCTGCGCCTTGCCAAAGCTGTAGCACATCAAAACGCTGGCTCTACCGACTGCGGCGTTGGCGGCCCACCAGGCATTGATGTCGGCAAAAACCTGCGCGTCGTCTCTCCAGCGATAAATCGGCAAGCCGAACGTCGATTCGGTGATGAATACATCGCACCGTACCGGCTCAAACGGGGCGCAGGTCTTGTCCGGCGCAACTTTGTAGTCGCCGCTGGCTACCCAAGTCTGACCTGCGTGCTCGAGCTTTACTTGAGCTGACCCAAGTACGTGTCCTGCCGGGTGCAGCGATACGGTCACGCCGTTGTGCAAGACCTGCTCGCCGTACGCAACGCTTTGCAGTGCGATGTTGGCCCCCAAACGCGAGCGCAGCACCCCTTCTGCTGGTGCAGCGGCCAGATAATTGCCATGTCCAGTACGGGCGTGGTCAGCGTGCGCATGGGTAATAACGGCGCGCGCCACGGGCCGCCACGGGTCAATATAAAAATCGCCGGGGGGGCAATACAACCCTTCGGGGCGTTGAACAATTAAATCCTGCATTTGGCGATCAACGTGGCCGTCAGTAGCGTTTGCCAGTGACCCAGAGCAACGAGCGCATGACGCCATAGGCAAACCAGTCCAGCATGCGCTGGGTGCGCGGCCTGGCGATGTGCGCAGCATGCTCGATGCGGCCGCCCTGCAGCGCCACAGCGCTGTGCAGGCACTCGCGCAGCTCGCGCGCAAATGTTACGCCCTCGATTATTACGTTGGCTTCGCGGGCCAGCAGCAAACTCAAGGGGTCAAGATTGGAAGATCCAACAGTAGCCCAGTGGCCGTCGATCACCGCAACTTTGGCATGTAAAAAACTCTTTGCATAGGCGTGGATTTCGATCCCCTCTTTGAGCAGGGCGTCGTAGACCGGCCGCGACGCGTGGTACTGCATAAAGTATTCGTACTTGCCCTGTAAAAGCACGGTCACTTTGACCCCGCGGCGCGCTGCGCTTATCAAAGCCCGGCGCAGCTTGCCGCCCGGCAAAAAGTAAGCGTTCGCAATCAATATTTCCTGCCTGGCATGCCCAATGGCCTTGAGGTAGCTTTTTTCAATGCTGCTGCGGTTACGAAGGTTGTCGCGCAGGACAAGCGCAGCGTGAACCACGGGTTGCCCTGCGCCAGCAGCGCTTGGCTTGGCAGGCTCCAGCGTGCTTGCGGTACGGCCACCGTAGCCCGCCGCCTTGAACTCGTCCCACGCAGTGCCAAAATTGCGCTGACGCGCGCTGTAACCGGCTTGCACGCGCCACCACAGCAAGGTTACGGCCTCAGCAGCATCAACTGCGAGTGCACCGGTGGCCGAAACGGCGAAATCAAAGCGCGGCTCTTCCAGCGGGCCATGGTTGGGGTCATAAAAGTCATCTAATATGTTGATACCGCCACAAAAAACGGTGCGCTGATCAATGACACACAGCTTGCGGTGCAACCTGCGCCACGCCAGTGGCTGCAAAATGGCCCAGCTGGACGCCAGCGGAGAATACACACACCAGTCGACACCAGCGGCGCGCATTTTTTCCTGCCATTCAGGAGGCAATGGATGCGAACCAATGCCGTCCACCAGCACCTGCACCGTTACGCCGCGCTGGGCCGCACGTATGAGCGCATTGGCAACGTCGGCACCGGCGCCAAACACGTCGAACAGATAGGTTTCCATTTGTACCCACCCTGCCGCGGCGTCGATCGCCTCAATCAATGCCGGAAACAATGCACGCCCACCTTGCAGCAACCGCAAGTTTTCCGCGATGTGTGTGGATTTTTTATCGCTCTGGCCGCTTGGTCTCATGGCCTAGATTACGGTAAAAATCGCGGCAACATCAAAATTGCTTCGGCATTTGAAGGAGAAAAGCAGGCATCTGCTGCTGCGCGCAAGGGCAACCACTGAAACGCAGTGTGCTCAGCCGGGCTGACTACAATGTCGGTTTTCGTTGCGACACACAGACTGAAAACATGCTCGGTATTGCGGTTGATTCCTGGCGCATAGCGGTGCTTCCACTCCGGATAAATTTCGTAAATGTTTGATACGGACCAGTCGAGAAACTGAGCTGGATCCGCCTGAACGCCGGTTTCTTCCATCACTTCGCGCGCGGCGGTGCTCCGGAGCGACTCGTTTAGAAAGTCTTTTGATCCGGTGACGCTCTGCCAAAAGCCTGGATGGTCGGCGCGCTCAATGAGCAGTACATCCGCACGCGGCGTGTGCACTATGACAAGAACGGACTCAGGTATTTTGAATCGCACGCAAAAACGCCTTCCAACCCAAAAGATACGGCCAGTCTTGTCGACGGCTGCGGTCAAGGTGTTTGCATCGTCACCCACCTAGGCAACTGCCGGGGCACGCAACCTTATGTGCAGCTCTTTGAGTTGCTTTTCATCTACCGGGCTCGGCGCGTGCGTCAGCAGGCACTGGGCGCGCTGCGTTTTAGGGAAAGCGATCACGTCGCGTATGGATTCTGCGCCGGTCATCATCGTCACAATGCGGTCCAGCCCGAAGGCCAAGCCGCCATGGGGCGGCGCACCGTACTGCAATGCATCCAGCAAAAAGCCGAACTTTTCTTGCGCTTCTTCCGGGCCGATTTTCAAGGCATTGAACACCTTGCTCTGCACATCCGCCTGGTGGATACGCACCGAGCCACCGCCCAGCTCCCAGCCGTTCAGAACCATGTCGTACGCCTTGGCAATGCACCTGGCCGGGTCAGTGTCCATCCAGTCCTCATGCCCGTCTTTGGGTGCGGTAAACGGGTGGTGAACGGCACTCCAGCGGTTGTTGGCTTCGTCGTGTTCAAACATCGGAAAATCTACCACCCACAATGGCTTCCAGCCAGCTGTAAATAGCCCGAGTTTTTTACCCAGTGGGCTCAGGCCGACTTTGAGGCGCAGCGCGCCAATACTGTCGTTGACAATCTTGGAGGTGTCAGCACCAAAGAAGAGCAAGTCGCCGTTAGCCGCCTGAGTCCGCTTCAAAATCTCAGCAATTGCGGCGTCGTGAATGTTCTTCACGATCGGGCTTTGCAGCCCCTCGCGGCCCTTGGCAGCGTCGTTGACCTTGATCCACGCCAAACCTTTGGCACCGTAGATTTTCACGAACTCGGTGTAGCCGTCGATTTCACCCCGGCTCATTTCAGAGCCGCCTGGAATACGCAGTGCCACCACGCGGCCACCCGATGTTGTCGCAGGCGCACTAAAAACTTTAAAGTCAACGTCGGCCATGACGTCGGTCAGTTCCGTAAATTCAAGGCCAACGCGCAAGTCGGGCTTGTCCGAGCCGAAGCGATGCATGGCGTCTGCGTACGCCATTACCGGGAATTCGCCCAGGTCGGTGTTCAACACTGTCTTGAAAATATTGGTAATCATGCCCTGGAACATGTCGCGAATATCTTGCTCGCCCATGAAGGATGTCTCAATATCAATCTGCGTAAATTCAGGCTGGCGGTCCGCACGCAAATCTTCGTCGCGAAAGCATTTCGTGATTTGGTAATAGCGGTCGTAGCCGGCCACCATCAGCAGCTGTTTGAACAGTTGCGGACTTTGTGGCAACGCGAAAAAGTGCCCTTCGTTCACCCGGCTAGGCACCAAATAGTCGCGCGCGCCCTCCGGTGTGCTTTTGGTCAGCATCGGGGTTTCAATATCGATAAAACCATTGGCATCCAAAAACTTGCGCGTCTCCATCGCCACGCGGTAACGCAGCATCAAGTTGTTTTGCATGTACGGGCGGCGCAAATCCAACACCCGATGCGTCAGGCGCGTGGTCTCGGAGAGGTTGTCATCGTCAAGCTGAAAAGGCGGTGTCACGCTGGGGTTCAGCACCGTCATTTCCTGGCAAAGCACTTCAATCTTGCCGCTTTTCAAGCCGTCATTTACAGTGCCTTCCGGACGCGCGCGCACGAGTCCTTTGACCTGAATACAAAACTCATTGCGCACGCCTTCTGCGGTAGTGAACATGTCGGCGCGGTCGGGGTCGCAAACGACTTGTACATAACCCTCGCGGTCGCGCAGGTCGACGAAAATCACGCCGCCATGGTCACGCCTGCGGTTGACCCATCCGCACAGAGAAACGGTTTGCCCCATCAGAGCCTCGGTAACGAGCCCGCAGTAGTTTGAACGCATTTGAGAAGTCATAAATTTGGTTTGGGGTTACGTGGGCTTGTCACCTGGGTTTATAGGTAGCGGCGCTGCCTGGAACGACAACGCCCATTGAAATTACATAAGTCAGCGCTTCGTCCACGCTCATTTTTAGCTCGATGCAGTCCTGGCGCTTGAGCATGACGAAGTAACCGCCAGTTGGGTTTGGTGTAGTAGGGACGTACACGCTTACATAGTCTCCAGACAAGTGGTTGATTACGTCTCCGCCGGGTGTACCGGTTTGAAAGCCAATGGTCCAGACGCCTTCCCGGGGCCACTGCACCAGCAACGCTTTGCGAAATGCATTGCCGTTTTCTGAAAAGAGTGTGTCAGAAACTTGCTTGACGCTAGAGTAGATGGAGCGAACAATGGGGATGCGATTGAGCAACTGGTCCCACCAGCTGACCACTTTCCTGCCGAAAAAATTGCTTGTAACCGCGCCAATAATCAAAACGATGGCCAGCGCAAGCAGCACGCCGAAGCCAGGGATGTGAAAGCCAATAAGTTTGTCGGGGTGCCAGCTGCCTGGCAATATATCCAGAGTCTGGTCGAGCGTAGCTATAAACCAGTTCAACAGCCAAACAGTGATGCCCAAAGGCACCAAAACCAGCAGCCCGGCAAGTAGCCATTTGCGGAAGGCCGCCACTATGCACCGCCTTTTGATGCCGTGGGGGTTGGCGCACTTACCGGGGCCGGTGCAGAAGCAGCTGTTGCCGCTGCAGGCGCTGTGCTGGCGTTAGCGGCAGGAGTGGGGGTGCCGGCAGCTGCAACCGCGTCAGCAGGTTTGGCTGATTTGTCAGCGCCGCCATCCTTGGCCGGCTCGCCTGTTGGGGCACCACCACGAAAATCAGTCACGTACCAGCCCGAACCCTTGAGCTGAAAGCCCGCCGCCGTAAGCTGCTTTTTAAATGCCGGCGCACCGCAAGCCGGGCAATCCACCAGCGGTGCGTCTGACATTTTTTGCAAGACATCTTTGGCATGCCCGCAGGAGTCGCATTTATAAGCGTAAATTGGCATGTTTTGAAGCACTTCTGGAAGTAAACGCGTCTAGGCAAGAGCAGACACGCAAAGCCTTCAATTATAGGGGTTGGCCTAGAACAGTCTGACTCTCATGACCACCTGCATCACTACCAGCCCAAGCAGGAAACCAACGCCGCCATAAATAATTCCCTGCAGCAGTTTATTCGTACGTTTTTGCTCGGCAAGCAGCTCGATGAGTTCGCGGCGGTTGGAGTCGGGTCGCTCTTTGAGGTACTGCGACAACAAGCGTGGCAAACCGGGCAGCAGCTTTGCATAAGACGGCGCTTCAGCCTTGAGCTGTGCCAAAAGCTTTTCGGGCCCGATCTGCTCAATCATCCATTTTTCCAGAAACGGTTTAGCGGTACTCCATAAATCCAGATCAGGATCAAGCTCGCGCCCCAGCCCTTCGATGTTCAGCAACGTTTTTTGCAGCAAAACCAGTTGCGGTTGAATTTCTACGTGAAAACGCCGCGAAGTTTGAAAAAGGCGCATCAGCACCAGGCCAAGCGAAATTTCTTTAAGTGGGCGGTCAAAGTAAGGTTCACAACAGGCGCGGATAGCAGATTCAAGTTCATCGACCCGGGTGGTGCTGGGGACCCAGCCAGATTCAATGTGCAGCTCGGCCACACGCTTGTAATCTCGCTGAAAAAACGAAGAGAAATTCTGTGCGAGATATTCTTTATCCACCTCAGTCAGCGTGCCAACGATACCAAAATCAAGGGAGATGTACCGCCCAAACGTGGCGGGCTCCAGGCTGACCTGAATGTTGCCGGGATGCATGTCCCCGTGAAAATACCCATCACGAAACACCTGCGTGAAAAAGATCGTGACGCCATCGCGGGCGAGTTTTTGCATGTCCACCCCAGCGTCTCGCAGTCGCTGCGTTTGGCCAATCGGCACGCCCTTCATACGCTCCATGACCATCACGTCTGGCATGCAGTAGTCCCAGATCATCTCGGGAATCATGACCAGATCGAGGCCTTTCATGTTGCGGCGCAGCTGCGCTCCGCTAGCGGCCTCGCGCAGCAAATCCAGCTCATCGTGCAGATACTTGTCGAACTCGCCAATGACTTCACGCGGCTTCAAACGCTTGCCGTCAGCGGACGAGCGCTCTACCCATCCAGCCATCATGTGCATAAGTGCCAGATCTTTTTCAATCGCCGGCTTCATGTTGGGGCGCAGCACTTTTACCGCCACCTCGCGTCCGCTGGGAAGCACTGCAAAGTGCACCTGAGCAATCGACGCACTGGCAATCGGGGTCAGATCAAAGCTGGCGAAAATCTTGTCCAGCGGCCTGCCAAATGATTTTTCAATAATGGCTACGGCGAGAGATGACTCAAACGGCGGCACACGGTCTTGCAGGCGAGCCAGCTCGTCAGCGATATCTGGCGCAAGCAAGTCTCTGCGCGTCGACAGGACTTGACCAAACTTCACAAAAATGGGCCCCAGGCTTTCCAGTGCTTCGCGCAAACGCTCGCCTCGCGGCGCTTTAAGGTTGCGGCCTATGGAGACGATGCGGCGCAATACGCCAATCCAGGGCTTTCGAAAACCCGACAGCACCAGCTCGTCCAAACCAAACCGCAAAACTGTCCAAACGATAAAAACGCCCCTGAAAATACGGTTCATGGAGCGGCCTTTGCAACACTCGCTTCTTGGCCAGAAGCAAAAGGGCTGCCAGGCACTGAATTCAGGAATTGCTTCAAACCCGAAGCCATACGCCGCGCCGCATCTGCCAGGGCATGTGCCGGAACATCGCCCAAAATCCGCGAAAGATCTTCTTCAAAATCCCATCGCAAATTCTCGGCCAGCCAGCCGAGCTCGGCGGCGAGCTGAACATCACCCTCAATTTTTACTGGTGGGGTCTTGCCGGCCAACACCGTTTGCAGCATGTTTACGGGTGAATCGGCGGTCACTGCCACCAGCAAATCTGGCTTGGTCGCTGGCGGAGCACAGTCCAACAATCCAGCCGCAGTGACCAGCAAATTCAATTCAAACAGACCCCACCGGATGTGCAGTACGCTGCCTTTTTTTCGCGCCAAGCGGTCTTGCGCCTCTTTTTCCTGCATCAAGACGTGGTTTAAAAAAAGCACCAAGCGCTTCTGTGTTTCGTCAACCACCCAAACGGGCGGTTTGAAACGATCGGCCATGGACTGCACAAAAGAAAAAGGGAACGTGTTATTCATACGTTCCCGATTTTCCCTTATAAAACGCCTCTCAAGGGCGAAGCGCTCTAGTTAAAGTGCGCCGTGCAGGGTTGATGCCATCCAGCACCTCCCGTGCGTGCTATTGCAGAGCTTGAACACCAGCGACCAGCCAGCCGCCCGCGCCAGATTTAGGCTTGGTCATGTTCCACACCTCGCGGAAAGGGCTGGCACCTGCCGACTCATCTTCGCGAATCATTCCAGAAAACTCGACGCTCGCCATGTACGTGTCCGCCAATTCTTCAATGCCTAACAGTTTGGCATCCAGCATTTGGACGTCGGTCTTGTTCACACCAGGGCCGGTATGGGATTCGCGCTCGGCCAATTGGGTCTTGATCTCACCCAGCATTTCATCCGTCATCATGCTGCGCAAGTTGTTGATGTCTGAACGATCCCACGCATCTTGCAACGTCAGGAAATTGGACTTGCAGGCTTTCAGGAAGCCGTCAGCATCAAATCCGTCTGGCACACCCCAAGCTTGCGATCCTGTCAGGCCGGAACCTATCATTGATCCTGAGCCAAGCGGTTGCTTGCCGGCGTCGAAAGCCATGCTGTTGCGCTCCCATGGGCGGGCTGACGAGTCGTTGCCTACGTTTTCAGGGCTGTAGTTTTTTGGCGTATTTGCGTTGCCTGCTCCCTGGAAAGCAAACGGTGACTTCGCGACGGTCGAATTGCCTGAATTGCCACCGCTCTTAAACTTGCGGTACAGGAATCCACCGACCACCATGATGACCATGGCCAGCAGGGCAAACATGATGATCTGGCCAAAAGCTGCGCCCAAACCTAAAGACGATGCCAGCCAGGCTAAACCAAGGCCAGCAGCCAAACCACCCAACATTGCGCCCCAAGGTTTTTTCGGCGCGGCAGCAGCGGCGGCACCTGCAGCAGCGGGCGCTGCCGGGGTAGCGGGTGCAGCTTCGCGTTTCGTCACGTTGGACGATTGCTGTCCCATTGATTTGCCGCCGCCCATACGTTTGGCAGCCTCGGCAGAAGTGCCAGCGAGCGTCATGGTGACGGCCAGCGCACAAGAAACAATAACAGACCATATTTTCATGACAACTCCTTGAATTAAATTTTAGTGACTGGTAAAACCAAACCTTTAACAACCTTCAGCATTTCAAATTACTCAACACTTGATTGCAACATGCAACGCCACTACTCCGCCGGACATGTTGTGATAGTCCACATGACCAAAGCCGCCTTTGAGCATCATGGCTTTTAGCGCGTCCTGATCTGGATGCATGCGGATCGATTCAGCAAGATACTGGTAGCTTGCATCGTCGTTGGCAACCAGCTTGCCCAACCTGGGTAAAACCTTGAACGAATACCAATCGTAAATCTTCTCGAGCGGCTTGGCCACCTTGGAAAACTCCAACACCAGCAACTTGCCGCCCGGCTTGAGAACGCGTTGCATCTCCTGCAGGGCGACGTCTTTGTGTGTCATGTTGCGCAACCCGAAAGCGGCTGTCACCACATCAAAGTAAGCGTCGGCAAATGGCAAATGCTCTGCATCGCACGCCACCGTTGGCAGGCTGACTCCAGCGTCGAGCAGCCGGTTGCGGCCTTCGCCCAACATGGCTTCATTGATATCGGTGTGCACCACCTGCCCGGTGGGTCCAACCTTCGGCGCAAAAGCCAGCGCCAAATCTCCAGTGCCGCCAGCAATGTCAAGAACTCGCTGGCCGCTTTTGACATTGGCCACCAGCACGGTATACGCCTTCCAGGCCCGATGCATACCAACCGACATCAGGTCATTCATGACGTCGTATTTGGACGCAACCGAGTCAAACACGCCGCGCACGCGGGATGCCTTGTCTTGCTCGTCAACTGACTGAAAACCAAAATGGGTCGTGCTCATTGCCAAATCGTAAAGGGCATTTCGCCCGCCTGCTGTTACAACCTTGCTGCGCCTCAGGGTATTAAATGACTAGCTTGGGCTTTATGGGGAAAAAACAACAGGCCGAACGCAGCGAGCTCAGTGACCGGTGCAACTTTGCCCGCCAGCTGGCGCCATCGCCGCGCTGCGTGACATGCCCGCTGCTCCCAGCCTCCCCAGGTAGTCGCTCCACAGCTGTGTTTGCTGCTCGCCCAGCTGGTACAGATACTCCCAAGTGAACAAGCCGGTGTCGTGGCCGTCGCTGAAGACGGGTTTGACGGCGTAATTTCCAACTGGCGAGAGTTCAAGCACCGTGACATCTTGCTTGCCTGTTTGCAGCACTTCCTGGCCTGGCCCGTGCCCCTTGACCTCAGCAGATGGTGAATACACGCGCATCAATTCGAACGGGATTTTGAAAGCTGCGCCGTCTGAAAAGCACACTTCCAGCACGCGGGACTGGCGGTGCACGGTGAAAGCGGTGGGGGTTGGAGCCTGTGAAGATGGAGTACGCATTGGCGCTATTTTTTATTTAAGCTGTGAATCGCTGAATCAGGGGGAGTGCGATTGGGATTGCACGATGAGGCGGTGAACGAGGTCACATTTCTCGAGAGTGTGCGCCAATTTTTCACTGTTTTCAGCGCGCAGCGCGGGTGACCATACTGACGCCGGGAAATGCGTGTCCCAAGCAAACCGTGCTATTACATGCCAGTGCAGGTGCGGCACCATGTTGCCCAACGCTGCCAGATTGATTTTGATGGGCTGCAATTGCTCACGCAAGACTTGCTCAACGGCCAACACGGCGTTCATGCAGACGTTGCGCTCAACAAGCGACAAGTCTGAAAACTCCGCGACATGCGCATTCCACACCACGCGGTAAAAAGCCGGAAACCCCGCCTCAATCGCCTGGACGATGCGGAACTGTTCATTTTTAAACACCAGCAGCCCGCCCTCGGTCTCGCACAGCGGGCAGCCCTTAACCTTCACACCAGTACGCGCTCAATGCCGCCGTGATTGGCCGAATCGACATAGGTCTGCAACCAGTCTTTCCCCAATATCTGGTTCGCCATTTCGACGACGATGTAATCAGCCTCCAGCAGGCCGTTTTTCATGTCGTCCTTATAACGGGAAAGACCTTGCAGGCAGCTTGGGCAACTGGTCAAAATTTTGATATTCTGGTTTGTTGGTACCGATCCAGATGCACGAAGTAGAGCTTCACCTTTTTGCAGTTCTTCTTCTTTTCTGAAGCGCACCTGGGTTGCAATGTCAGGCCGCGTCACGCCCAGCGTGCCGGACTCGCCGCAGCAGCGCTCGTTTTTTAGCACGTTGTCACCTAGCAGTGCCTTGACGGTCTTCATCGGCTCTTGCAGCTTCATCGGACTGTGGCAAGGGTCGTGAAATAAATACCCATTACCTTGACCGTTTTCAGGTCTCAGGGTGATGCCTTTTTCAAGCAAATACTCATGGATATCAATGATGCGGCTGCCGGGAAATATCTTGTCAAATTCATAGCCCTGCAATTGGTCGTAACACGTGCCGCAACTCACCACCACGGTCTTAATGTCGAGGTAATTCAGCGTGTTGGCCACGCGATGAAACAGCACCCGGTTATCAGTAATTATTTTGTCGGCCTTGTCAAACTGGCCGCTCCCCTTTTGCGGGTAGCCGCAGCACAGGTAGCCGGGTGGCAACACGGTTTGCACACCCGCATGCCAAAGCATCGCCTGCGTGGCCAACCCCACCTGGCTGAACAAGCGCTCGGACCCACAGCCCGGAAAGTAAAACACCGCCTCTGTCTCAGCCGTGGTGGCTTTCGGGTTGCGAATGATGGGCACGTAGTCTTTGTCTTCAATGTCGAGCAGCGCACGAGCGGATTTCTTCGGCAAACCACCGGGCATTTTTTTATTGATGAAGTGAATCACTTGGCTCTTGATGGGCGCTTTGCCCGTCGTGGCAGGCGGCGCAGATGTCTGCTTGCGCGCCAGGCGCTTAAACAGATTGTTGGCCAGGCGCTGCGCTTTGAACCCGACATCGACCATCGCGCTGCGCATGAACTTGATGGTTTGCGGGTTGGTCGCATTTAAAAACAGCATCGCTGCTGCGTTGCCAGGGCGGAAGGTTTTTTGACCCATCT
>ENA-OFCE01000186-OFCE01000186.1-metagenomes-genome-assembly--contig:-NODE-186-length-44317-cov-7.181126_pt1 | contig 44317 bp, 44 predicted proteins | sample MGYA00153388_OFCE01 | MGnify analysis MGYA00153388 | reverse complement strand
TATTAACGAGTTATTTCTTAACTTTTACACTGTTTACTTTTCAAAGTCCATTTGCACTCTTGCGAGCGACTTTTACATGTTATCATACCGCCTTGCCTTTGTCAACACTTTTTTATAATTTCTTTCATCAAGTGTTTTTCATCGGCGACAGCTTTAATACTATACCATTTACAGAGAGCACTTTTCAACCTTAACTTACCATTATTATGCCGGAATATCCAAATTTATTCCTTTATATCTAAGTAATTCACCGGAATATTCCGCATTGCTTGCAATTCCTATTGTGTGACGAGTTTTTTAAGAACTACAACCTTATTTCCATTCTTATTAAATCGTACACTTTCACAAAGGTTCTTTACAATCATAATTCCTCTGCCTGTTTCCTTCAAATCAAACAGACAGGCAAATGGGTCGGCGCATTCATTGTTGTTTACCATAATTTTATTATAATCGTAGCCTTCACCTTGATCTTCTACAATTACGTATACATACTTTCCAGGACACATACCTGCTATTATATCAACATATTTGTCAGGGGAACATTGATTTCCATGCTTAACTGCATTTATTATCAATTCATTCAAGATAACTTTCAACTCAAACACACAGCATTCTGCTATTGCGCCTTCGCTATTTTGAAGGTAGTCGATAATTTCCTGCACTGTACTGCATATAATGTTGATATCGCTGGGTATTCTGTTTTTATATGATTTTAAGGTTTTCAATGCCTTCCATCTCCATAACAATTTAACTTGTAATAAGTATTACCCCACATTATTACTGCATAAACAAAATCCTTACATAATAAATATACTATGTAAGGCATTTATGGTGATCATCCTCATAGTTGTGCTGCATATGCAACCTTTTAGTCAAGCACATCTATGGCTTCGGCAGATTATTTGGATAGTATGGTTTTAAACCTTTCGATTACTTTTCTCTCCATTCGTGACACATACATCTGCGATACTCCCAGTTTGTCTGCAATTTCCTTCTGGGTTTTATTGTTTAGATAACGCATCACAATAAAACGTTTTTCTACTTCGTTGAATTTATTAAGACTCTTCTCCAGAAAATCTCTGTTTTCGATTCTTTCGAAAGTCGCATCCTCCGCCCCGATGGTTTCGTGCAACTCCAGGTCATCGTCTGCAAATGCATTTTGATCGAAGGACTGCATGTTATAAGCATTCCAGGATTCAATGATTTCCAGTACCGTTTCCTCGCTTATATCAAGGTATACAGCGATTTCATCCACTCTGGGAGCCCGTTGCAGCGTCTGCGAAAGGTGATCTCTGGCATGATTGACCTTCTGGTAAACTTCGTAAATTCTTCGGGGTATGCGTATAGTAGCGGCTTTATCACGGAAAAACCTCTTTATTTCTCCAATGATGGTAGGTGTAGCAAAACTCACAAATTTAACACCTTTGTCCATGCTAAACCGTTCTACCGCTTTTATCAAAGCCAGACATGCTACCTGGTATATATCCTCATAATCCATGCCTCTGTTTAAGAACTTTTTGGATATGATTTCAGCAAGATACAGATATTTTTTTACAATATCATTCCGATTTTCTACGCCAGGCGCTGCCTTATACTTAGAAAATAACGCTTCATCCTCATCAATAACACTGTTTATTATAATCGTATCCTTGTTATCTTCCATCAAAAATTCCCCTCAATTGCTTTAAACATGGATAATATATACTCATTTTCGGAACAGAATTCCACCTCATCCATTAAAGCATTTATTATTGCAGCACCCAGTCCATCTTCATCATTTTCGAAAATACAATGCAAGTTCTTATCTTCGCAATAAAATACTATATTCAGCCCTTTATCCGAAACCTCGAAAACCACCTCGTAGTTCTCAACACTTTGACTCCCGATTTTCACAAACTTATTGCACACCTCAGCTACTGCTACCTTAATATCTTCTATGATGTCGATATCAAAGCCCACTCTATTTGCCATTCCGGAAGACAGCAATCTCGCCATGCTAACATATTCCGCTTTGAAAGGCAGTGTAAGTTTAACCTTATCTAAATCAGTACTCATCCCGTCACTCCTATATCAATAATTTACTCCAGGACAAAGACTTTGTCCAACCCTGTGATAAGAAACAGCTTTTTTATGTTGTCCTTTAAACCTAAAATAAAAATCCTTTTTTCATATTGTTTTGCCTTTTTTAAAGCTCCTACGAATATTCCCAAGCCGGTACTGTCTATATAATTCAGTCCACTGCAGTCGATTTTCAGATCACATTGATTTGTATCAATAATATTGTATAGGGTATCTTTTAAATTCTGGGATGTATATATGTCTACCTCACCTGATACTGAAACCAGTATATAATTTTCATGTCTCTCTTCATGTAGCCTCAATTCACCGGACATTTATATTTCCCCCGCTCTCTCTTCGCTTTTTTATAAAATCCCATATCTTTACGTCATTAGGACAACCTTTTTTATATTATATTATACATTGTAAATAAAATAAAGTAAAAAAGGAGCAATATATTGCTCCTTTTTTACTTCTTTATCAATAGCTTTAGCGCTTCGACAGCTTTGTCATGGTTCTTGGCATTAATTCTGATAGAAGCTATCAGTTCCTTTCCTTTTATATTCTGCTCTTTTACCCAGGCACTGTCACTTATATTTATGCCATACAGCCCTTCCTTTGTTTTCCCCTCAAGAGTCATGATATACTCCTTGTTTTTTTCCTTGTCGACACCAAGCTCTTTCGCCAGATCCGTAAGATCGATGAAAGCTTCCTGTTTTGCATATCTTTCAAAGTTTATCTTATCCGTGATGATCAGATCCATGTCTCCTGCTGCCATCATAGCCATGGCTTTCATCTGCATTGCATAGGCCTGTTCACCGTTGTCTTTCTCTGAAAGAGCTATAAGGTCAACTTGCGGTGCCTTTATGTCCGGAAGGTTGGATTTGATATTGCCTGCCACCTGTTCCGTATCCGTCACATACATATCACCGATGAAAGTCAGGTAAAAATCGGGATCTACCCGGGTTACACAACCACGGATGGTGGTTCCCAGAACAATCACCGCTATAATTCCTACTATTATATGGATCTTATAATAATGAAAGAAATTGGATAATTTCTTTTCATCCAGCTTAAATTGCCGGCTAATGAACCCAATTACAGGATTGGGCTTTGTCGGTTCCACCGGTACATTACTCTGATAGCCCATCAGCAGATTATAGGCATTGTTTACTTCTTCCAGACTGAATTCTTCCGGTTCTCCTGTTTGACTGCTCGTTCTATGTTTCTTAAGCAGAATGTCATACCTTTTTAACATTTCGTCCTTGCTGGCCCCCTCCGGGAGACCCAGCACTTCATAAGCCTCTTTTTTATCCTGCATGATTTACCCCCCTCAAACTAAGCTGCTATCTATAAACTCCTTACATATTCAATCATCTGCTTGCCCGCCAGAGCTCCCTGCCCAACTGCAACCGATATCTGCTTGAACCCGCCGGTACAGTCTCCCGCTGCAAACAACCCATCCAGATTTGTTTGTTGGTGTTTATCTACAATTACATTGCTGCCTTCTGTCAATATCCCCATCTTTCTGGCAAAATCAGTACTGGAAGCACTTTCAAAAGCTACGAACATTCCCTCCAGATCTTCACTGGTTCCATCCTCAAAGTGTACCCTCTGCAAGAAGTCAGAGCCCTCCAGCTTTGCTATGGGTCTTGTATTTAATTTAAATCTTTTTGCATCTTCTATGAATTTTTCCGTTAGTTCCAGTTCCTTGCCATTGGTATATATAGTAATATCTTTTGTATATGCTTCAAGTTCTATCGCTTCATGTACCGCATAATCTTTAAACCCTAGTACGCCAACCTTTAAGTTATTATAAAAAAAGCCGTCACAGGTGGAACAATAGCTCACTCCTTTTCCTTCAAAGCTTTCAAGGTTCTGAATTCTGACTTTCTTCTGGGGTTGTCCGGTGGCTAGAAGTACTGCCTTGCTCTCATATTTCGTGTTTGAAGTCGTTACTTCAAAAAAATCATTTTTTTCAATAGCTATAACTTCATCCTCAAGCATTTCGGCTCCGAGTTTCAGTGCCTGGTTCTCCCCCTCATTCAGCAGGTATTCCCCACTGATTACTTCGGAAAATCCGTAATAATTCTGGATCTTTTCCGCCTTTCGCAGTGCACTGTCACGTTTTCCGATAATCAGTGTTTTCATGTTCGCTCTTACTGTGTATAGTGCCGCAGATATCCCCGCTGGCCCTTTTCCTATGATGATTACATCGTACATGGTGCTGTTCCTTTCAATTTGTGTCCAACATACAGGAAAAACTTCTCTTCCCGGCCTCATCTTCCGTTAAACACATTTTATTTGTTTGTCTTACTTTACTTATAGTTTAATGGCGTGAAAACGCAACTTCATCTACAATTTTGCTTCCCCTTGCATGGATGCTCTGAAGGGTTTACAAAAAAGAGGAAATACTATTTTCACTCTTCTTTAATTATATAACTCGTAGGGGTAATAATTCAACTGCCCATGGCTGCTAAAAATGTAACATTTTTGTGACCATTGTCAAAAATGGGGAAATTCCTTAGTGGTTTTTCCCATTTATATACTTTTCAGCCATGATTCCGGCAACCACGCCATCGGCTGCAGCCGTGGCAATCTGCCTTACCTTCTTCTCTCTTACATCACCGGCCACATAGATTCCTGAGATATTTGTTTTCATGTCTTCATCTGCCTGAATATACCCCCACTGATTGGTATTGACCTTCCCCTTAAACAGGTCGGTTTTAGGTTCCATGCCGATATATACAAACAGTCCGTCGGTTTCGATTTCCCTCAGTTCCTTGGTTTTTATGTTTTCTATCGTTGCCTTCTGTACAAAATTCTCTCCGCTGATTTTTCTCACTTCCGAATCCCATACAACATCAATATCAGGATGATTCAATGCCTCGTCCTGTGCAGCTTTTGACGCTTGAAAGTGGTCAAACTGATGTACGATGGTCACATGTTTTGCATAGCGTGTCAGGAATACGGCTTCTTCTACTGCGGAGTTTCCGCCTCCGATGACAAGGACGTTGGTATCCTGGTACATAGCACCATCACAGGTAGCGCAGTAGTGGACACCTCTGCCCCGGAACTCCCTTTCTCCCTCGGCAGGAAGTTTTCTAGGCTGTGCTCCGGTAGCTATAATAACGCTTTTTGCATAGTAGTCTGTGTCTTCTGTTTTTACATACTTTTCGCTGCCTTCAAAATTCACCTCGGAGATCTCTTTCAGATCATCGATTTGGGCTCCAAAGTCCATGGCCTGCTTTTTCATATTTTCAACCAGGTCCAAGCCTCGAATGACTCCATTGGTTCCGGGATAATTTGCGACATGGTAGGTGGTGGCTACCTGTCCGCCCGGCATTCCTTCATCGATAATAATCGTGTATAACTTCGCCCTGGCAGCATAGATTGCAGCCGAAAGGCCTGCAGGACCCGCTCCCAGTATAAGCACATCACAGTATACCCGCTGTCTCTCGCGGCGCATACAGGTTCCTCCAATAACACTTTCAACAACCTGCCGCAATTCCGGATTGCTTATATATCCATTAAGTCTGGAACATACTTCCTCCCCATTCTTGAAAAACAGGATGGCAGGACTGCTTTTGATATTATAGCTTTCAGCCAATGCCCGGTTCTGCTGTCTGAATATTTTGACGAATTTCATTTGCCCGTCATATTTTTCCGCAACTCTTTCAAAAATGGGTGTAAAGGCTATACAGGGTGCACAGTCCTCCGAATAGAAATAAACTACGACCGGTTGATTATTTTTCAATACTTCCTTCTCGAAATCCTGGTTATTTACATTCAACACTTTACTATTCATAATAAAACCCTCCATCATTTTATGGTGTAGCCAAATGATAGCAGAAGCTATTTTTTTGCCAATCCAACGCTACCGCATATTTTGCCCTTATACAAAATCAGACATACGGGTTGGTGTAAAATCCGTATGTCTGATTAAAAAGCAACCCCTGGTATTTCCTTATCCTTTAAATTATATGCTGCAAACCTCTATTTCATCTTATTTACAACTCCCATAAAATCCTGATATCCCATGGATTTTATTTCGTACCCGTAAACGGTCCCATCCCGGTTAATAAAAAATGTTGTGGGTATGCTGGCTATTCCATACTGGATGGCCGCCTCATCCTTTTCATCCAGCAGAATCTTCATGGTCATCTTATTATCCTTTGCGAATTTTTTTACTCGATCCGGATTTTCCCCATTGTACCCGTTGGTGAGGTTCACTGCCAGTACAACTGCATCCGTGCCTTTTGAAAGTTCTTCCGATACTTTTATGAGGTCAGGGATTTCTTCTCTGCATGGAGGACACCACGTCGCCCAGAAATTGAGTATTACAATCTTCCCCCGGTAATCAGACAATTTCACTGTTTTGCCTTCCATGTCCTTGAGTGTAAAGTCCGGCGCCATGGGCTTACCTGTATTTTGGTCCTGCGTGCCCTGCTGCTGTGTTGGCTGCTGCTGATTTAACTTGTTTTCTATCTCGGCCTTGGCTTTGTATCGGTTGTAGAAATTATTGGCGGCAAAAAATAATAGTCCCAGTAGTACAATCCAAAATAGAATATTACCTAACTTTTTTACATTCATTTACAGTTCCTCCCTTTGTTATCTTGTCAAGTAATAGCTGAAATACTGCAGATTTCCCGTTAGAACCAAAATACCTGCAAGAATCAGGATCCCTCCCGACACTATATTGATAGCTCTGCTGTGTCGCTGTAGTTTTTTTAATGCACCCTTCACCTTTTCAAAAACAACCCCTACCAAAATGAAGGGAATTCCAAGTCCCAGAGAATAGAGGAGCAAAAGCAGGATTCCCTCCCATACTGTGCCGGAGTTGGCAGCAGCCAGGAGTGCTGCCCCCAGAAATTGCCCTCCGCAGGGAGTCCATCCAAATCCGAATACAATACCAAATACAATGGAATTAAAAAAGTTTAACCTTTTAAAATTATATTCCAATCTTTTTTCAAAATTCAAAAACTCTACCTTGAAAACTCCCATGAAATTCAGCCCAAAGACAATCATGATGATTCCACTGACTTTTTGCAGAATCCCAAGGTGTCCTTTGAGAAAGGAACCCAAAGAGGTTGCTGTTGCTCCCAGTGCGACAAAAATCAATGTAAAGCCGGCCACAAAACCGAGTGAGTTCAGTATAAGCCGCCCCTTCTTACGGTTCTCTCCGATCCCATCTTCCGCAGCCTCTCCTGCCAGATAAAAAAAGTAGACCGGCAATAACGGAAGTATGCAGGGCGAGATAAAGGTGAGAAACCCCTCCACAAAACTTAGTACATAGGAAAAATGATTCATCCTTCTCCTCCTGTTATATTTTATATAGTAAATTTATACCCTCAATAAGCTGCAATAAATCGAAGTTTTTATATCTCCTTCGGGAACCTGCAAAAAAGCACCTCTGTTTTTATATCCATCTACAGGTATTCTATATCGGATTTCACGAATTATCAATCTATATGTATTTTTAAGCGTAACCATTTCGGTATGTGTTGAGTATTATGTAAATAGTAAATATATTTGATGGAGGAATTGTTATGGCGGCAGAATATGGCAACAACTCTGAGCTCTTGTTCTTTATTTTGGTATTTCTTTTGCTTTTTTATGACGGCTCTCCCCTCTATCGCTGCGGGTACAACGGTGTAGGCTGGGAAGCCGAACATGATAACTCTATCTTGTTCTTTATTCTTATATTTCTCCTGTTGTTTTACTAAGGTGTAGCGAAAATATTACTTCCGCTTTTGTGCGGGCCCTTCTCGAACAGCGAACTTTACACATTACTTTCTGCGTAGCATCCAAATGGCCGGTAGTTGGGTCAGTTGGATGCGGAGTAAATTCATATAAAGTTCGATGATCATGGCACCCATGCAGGGTGTAGCACAATGATAACGGAAGTTATATTTTCGCTAATCCTAAAGTCACATGGATAAAGCCGGACTAATTCCGGCTTTTTATTTTTTATTTTATTTTTAATTTTTGTAACACTTTTCATGGGTACCACATACTATATAACGTACAAATTTTTGGGAGGTTGTATTATGGGCTTGTTTGGCAATGGTATTAACAGGGATAACGATGAAATACTATTTTTTATCCTTGTATTCCTACTCCTCTTCAATGGAAACTTCTTCGGCTTTGGAGATTCATGTGACGAGGCAGGCGGGTATGACAACGGTACAATTCTGTTCTTCATAATCCTCTTCCTGCTTTTGTTCTTCGGTAATGGCTATACCAGAGATGAAAAATGCTAAGGAGCATTAATCATAACTAACTCAATTGTACATAGACTGTAGTAGGTAGTAATAAGAAGCTTGCCTGCTTTACTGCTACTGCCACAGTCTCTTTATTTTGCTTATTATTATCTAACAGGAGGTAGTATACCATGAATAATCCTTTGAATAAGAAAATTGCGGAGATGCTGGGAAAAATGGACGAGAAAGTACTGGAGGCAAAGCTCAATAAGGCTTTGGAAATGCTAAAGAATGGAAATCCAGATGACCTGGCTAAAAAGCTGAACAAAATGGATAAAAACGAACTATTGTCCAAGATTAATGAGTTTGATGAATCAAAGCTCAGAGAACTCAATATTAATAAGGACGAGATCAAGCAAAAAGTATCGGATGCAGATTTGAACAAACTTTCAAGAGTGATCGGAGAACAAGGGGATGAAATAATAAAAAAAATAAAAGACATTATTAAGTAATTTCTGAATATACATGAATTAAAAGTACTCGTGGAGGAATGCCCAATGAGTGAAGACCTGAATAAAAAAATAAAACAAATTACCGATATGTTAGGCCAGGAGAATATACCGGATAATTTTAAAGGTTTGCTGAACATGCTTGCAGGATCTGCTGAATCTGGGGAACCTGCACCAAAAACTGCTGAACAGCCATTTGTCAAGGAAGAGAAGTTCCAGAAAAGCGAACTTGAGGAAAATGTGGAGATGATGCGGAGGATAAAGAAGGTCATGGATCATGTAAATCACAATAGTGATCCGAGAGTAAATCTCCTCAATGCGATCCGTCCTTTTTTGAACAATTCCAGGCAAAAAAAGGTTAACAATTGCATTAAACTTTTGCAAATGGCAAGCCTTTCAAGAGTTTTGGATGAATCCGACAAAGGTAGTTTTTAAGAAGGGGGCAGGGCAATGTTATATAGAAGACCTCCAGTAAAGACGAGAAGAAACCTGGTTCCCGTCCGGCAATCTCCCCAGGTCAAAATTGCAGAGTCGGATATTATACGAGAAATAGAAAAAATTCCTCTTCCAAATGAAAATGAAAAAGACCAACGTCTCACGGTTGAAGCCGATGACGCAAGAGGAGTCCCTCCCATTAATATTTTGGGCCGCAACATATTCCTCGATGACATTATCATCTTTGGGCTTATATTTCTGCTATTGCAGGAACAAATTGAAGATGAGTTTTTACTTATACTCCTTGTGTACATATTACTCATATAATGCTCTCATACCAGACTGAGAAACAGCCATGGCAAATATGCCATGGCTGTTTCTTTTTGCAGAGATTTACTATGATTTTTTTTGTTACACATATTCTAGTAAAAAATACAGAAAATAAGTGTACAGTATTTTATAAAGGAGAATTGCTTTGCGTAGAAAAATTATCTATTTACTATTTGCAACTGTGTGCCTTGTAACAATGCTAACTTCTTCGTATATATACAGAAAGCAGTCATTGGACATAGATGAATTTACGAGAGCAGCTGCATCCTACTACGGCTCACGTGGCCAGGAAGTCCTTCAAATCCAGACCAAGCTTTCGAACTGGGGGTACTACTACGGTGATATTGATGGGATTTATGGATATCAAACGTATCAGGCCGTACGGTATTTCCAGTCCAAAAACGGTTTGGATGTCGATGGTGTTGCAGGACCCCAAACCCTCCAAGCGCTGGGCATCTATGCCGGAGGTAATAATAACTATGGTACAACCAGTAGAGATGAAGACCTGTTAGCTCACATTATCTATGGAGAAGCGAGGGGTGAGCCCTATATCGGTCAGGTTGCCGTTGCCGCTGTAATACTTAACAGAATCCGTGATGGAAGGTTCCCCACTACAATTGCCGGTGTTATCTACCAGCCCGGTGCTTTTGATGCGGTAAGTGACGGGCAAATCAATCTGCAGCCCGATAACACGGCTTACCGTGCAGCAAGAGATGCTTTGAACGGCTGGGACCCAACCTATGGATGCATTTACTACTATAATCCGGCTACCGCAACAAGCCAGTGGATATGGTCAAGGCCCATTATCCTAAGTATCGGAAGACATAATTTTGCCAGATAGCAACGTCAATAAAAAAGTCGCCTTCAAAGGCGGCTTTTTTTATTCAATCTGATTTTTATCTGTCAACTGGTTAGATATTGTCCTGAAGGAAGCAAACAAGAAGGTTGTTACTGTTGAAAAAAACAACATCACTGTTACCAATTCCCCCGCAAATAGCATCGAGATCAGTACGGGGCCGCCGTCTCCACCGGATGACTGCCTGTACCGCAAGCTTAGAAAAAGAGTTTCACCCAGTATAAAGAGGATATCAATGAGCACCCATCTTCCCACCAGGGTCCAAAACTTTTCGTCAACGATGCTTTTCGCCATTCCAAAGGAACCTTTTTGGAAACTGTATACCGCAGGATACCAGTAGGATAGATACAACCGGAAAAACATAAATATGAAAAAAACAACAACGACAGTTAAGATATCCAGTAGCAGCATCATTCCAAACAATTCGGGCTTTCCTTCTTTCCAGGACCAACTGACAAATAGCGCCGGGATGGATAAAACAATCAGGAAAACCAGGAAAACTACCGATAAGGATAGTACTGCCAGGCTGGTTCGAAAAACACGCCCAAAATATTTTTTTATTCCTGCAAAGTACTCCCCTCTTTTCCGTGGAGCATCTTCCAGCGTATTCTTCAATATGTAAAAGTAGCCCGAAAACAAAAGACCTGCAATCAGAGCAGCCAATACAACGCCTGCAACAATCCAAAGTCCTGCTTTCAGTAAGAGTGACGGTGATAATGCCAGTTGGATCAAGGATATCACGGTGCCCAACAAATCCCCTTCTCCCATAGCGCTAACACCAAACATCACCGCTACCAGCGGATTTAAAAAGTCCACAATACAATAGAGTAAGGAAAGCAATACGGAAAAAACAATAATAAAAGGCCTGCTCACCACTCTGTTCAAGGCCCCCTTAGCTAACTTCACATACATTCCCTCTTTCGTTCAATGATGTATCCAAATTGTACCACACTCACGTCTGACTGTAAACAAAAATGGGCAGGGCTTGTTATACCCCACCCATACTTTATGTAGAATCCCATTTTAATATGTATGACAGCCTTCCAAATTCTTTGTACGGCCCTCTTTAATACTTTTTTATCACATCAATGGTACATATTCCCGTATTCTTCAAGGATCTTACCCAGATAGTATACCCGCTGCATTCGATCTCTTCCTCCCAGATATGGGTACTGAAGTCCTTTTGCCATGCTGCGATCTCCATAACCTTTTTTACCGTTTCCGGGTCCAACTTTGACAATAGTACCTGTTCCGCTTCCTTTCGCTGGTCTGCCAAAGTACACTTTTTATTTGTTTCTTTCGAGTAGTCCAGGAATATGTTCAAATCAAACCAGGACGGTTTCACAGCATCTCCCCAGGTATAATCACATAAGGCTGCAAACTTTGCGGGAAGCACAAAGCCATTGGCATTTCTGGGTTTTAAATCTTCTGCTTTAACAGGTTCCTGGGCACCTCCGTTATTGATCGGCGATGTTGGATTTTTATCCGCAGCCGCCATCTCATTCAACGCCTTGATGATGGAGTTGTACAATGCATTGGCCGCATTGCTTCTAAATGTATTGTTCTGAAGCATTTGCCGGTCGGAAGCATCGGTAATATAGGCTACCTCCGCCAGAATAGCCGGCATTTTTGTGCTGTTCAATACTACCAGCCTCGGACGCTTCCACAGTCCCGGATTGTTTGTTCCCAGAGTTTTCAGTAATTCCTCCTGCGCAATCTGTGCAAACCGTTCTCCCGTTATACCGTAGGATTTATCGTACACTGAAGGGTAGAACAGTGTCATGGTTCCCTTTTGGCCTGCAGAGCCTGAATTGTTATGTACACTCACAAAAAGGGATGCATTCATCTTCTCCGCAAAAGTCGCTCTTTCGTATAGATCCACTGTCCTGTCGTCGCTTCGTGTCAAATACACTTTGAACCCTGCCTTGTTCAGCAAGTCATAGAGTTTTAAGGAGATGTCCAGGTTCAAATCCTTTTCCTTTACCTGAACCTCCCCGGTTGCAGATTTGAATACGGCTCCGCTGTCTTCTCCGCCATGCCCCGGGTCGATTACAATGACCTTCTCCTTCAAGCTTTGGGTTACGCTTCCTGAAACCGGCAGCGCACTTGATGTATTTGCTTTTACCAGAATGCTATCTCTTAGGGAGATACTATCCACATTGAATGTAACAGGCTGCTTGGTTTCAAAATACAGGTCGGTAACTCCGGCACCTGGAACCATACTGACAGAATTTATGATGCCATCGTTAATAAATAGCTTTGCCGGGCCCACATCCAGTGTGCTCTTGGGCACACTTAAAACAAATGTACCCCCTTCATTTCGGTAGGAATAATTAAAGTAGTTAAAACCGGTTTTTTCGTTTTTCAACGTAAGCACAGGTTTCCCGTCAGTATTATAATATAAACCCTTGCTTGCAGGAGATGAAAACACAAGCTTGGTTCCCGTTTGCGTTTTTTGGGATTCAACCAGGCAGGTTCCCGAAGTAGTAATAGCCAGCATCGCAGTATTTGCATCCGGTTGCGAAGCTTCAATGCTTTTTATAAAGCTGCCGGAAGCCGATATGCTTTGAGGGACTCCTTTCAACACAGCAAGGGGGACTTGAACATAGACCCGTTGTCCGTCTCCTACCGAGTAAACAGCTGCATTCCTTGGATAATTCATATCTATGTCAATGCTATCTTTGCCTTCTGAAGTTGAAAATCGTACACCCATGATTTCCGATGGGCGACAGTCAAAATTAATAATCAGCTGCTTTTTATCCGCAGATACCTCGACATTGTACTTCGTCCATTCCTTTACATCCATTACAATCCTTGTTACATTGGGATTTGTGCTGAATTGTGCTGCCCTAACTTTTCCTATGTATGCGTTATCTAAAACCAGGTCACCACCCTTATAATTCAATATCGTATTTTTCAGGTCCATGACCAACCTCGGAGTATCATTCATTTCAAAGGTGGACCAGTCCGTTATGGGAAAGTCTGCATTGATCACAACCCGCAGGTTTGTGCCATCCTTCTGGGTCTGAATATTGGATACTATAGTGTTTTTATTCTCAATGCTTACAATCCTTTCATTTTCCTTCCATTGTACATCCATTCCCAGCGCTTCGGATACAAACCGGACAGGGATCATAATTCTGTCATTAATCAACTTGGCAGGAACTCTCATTTTATACGTACTACCGTTTACAGTTGCGCTGTCGTTATTCTGAATTAGTACGATGCTGGTGCTCCCCATGGATATCTCAACTTGAGAAGCAGCTTCATTCCAGGTAACCTTGGCACCCATTTTTTCGAATACGGCTCTGGAAGGAACCAGCGTTGAATCATTGAACAGGATGGGTGGCATATCCCCCTGCACCGTTTCCCCATTGACCTGTACCGTGATGGGCTGTTCGTAATAAGAATGCCATTGCCCGTCATAGTAATATTGTACCGGCCCATCGGCCCGGGCTTGAATACCGCTGGCCATTAAGCCGATTCCCAGAAGTAAACCCACAATTTTTTTCATTTGTTTGACCTCACTTTATGTCTTTTTTATATAATAGTTCGTTTTTACTTTTAGACATTTTTTCCATCGAAAAAGTTCCTTAATTAAAATATATGATTTAAAAAAGAAAAACAAGTTCCGGGAGACAGCTCCCGGGACTTGTTTTACAGTATACGGCCAAATAGCTTGCGAATCGTTCACTATGCTTTTATTTACCCAACTCTTTTACCAGACTTTTCCTATAGGCTTCGCTTTCCCAGTTTTTAATAAAGTCAATTTCTCTTTGGGAGAGGGTTTTCAGTACAAGACCTTTACTTCTTACATTTTCAACCACATACAGGAATGCCAGTAATGTCTGTTCCATGGTCACAGATTCCGAGTAGTTGGTTTTATATACCACCTCACCGGTTAGGGTATTAATATTCAGTTTCTTGTCTTCCCCATCCACTGCGATATTCCCATCCAGGTATACCAACTGGTCTGGGTAGAGTACCGTATTATTGAAGAACTCCAGTCCTTCCTTCCAGCCTTTAAAGTATCTCCTCAGGTACTCTGTCCTACTTACCACGGTAGTTTCATCGACAGTTTCCAATTCAATGGCGGGGAAGCTCTCCGAAAGATTCAGGTATTTTTTTATTTCATTGTTCACTTCTTCATGGAGCCGGAGACACTCCTCACTGGTATCCGCAGTTACAATCAGCCCATGGTTTTCCATAAAAACCACCGCAGGAACCTTTCCCGTCCGGGCAACAGCGGCATCCATTTCTTCTTTGATCTTCAGGGTCAGGCAGAAACCCGGGTTGATATAGGGCACCCAGATAAACCCAAGCTCGCTCCTCCCAAAAATCCTTTCTGCAATCTCCTTTCCATTTTGAGAACAGCAGACGATATTTGCATAAACAGGATGGGTGTGAATCACGAATTTTTTCAGTATAGAGTGAAATCCTGCCTCTACAGAGGGTCGGAGTGTTTTTACACCTTCTACCTCTACGATATTCCCTTTTACAAATTCTACACTATCCTTTTCATAATCCGTATCGGTACTCAAATCGACCTGATTATAATAGTTTTTTATATTTTCATAATTTACAACTACATAACCTTGATTTTCTGTGATCTGTGTCAGCTTGAAGCCTGAAGCTTTAACGGCCATCAACCGGTCATCCAGCTTTACTGAGGTGTTCCCGCCTCCGCCCTGTACCATGTCCACCTGGCTTCCTACCGCTTTTGAAATCAGCTCAAGCTCTTTTAGCGCATCCCATACCATACACTTTAGCCTCCTTTTTTCAATACACTATTATCTGTTAGACAATACCTTCTCCTCGTACTCCTTGACATTTTCCAGCCACTGTGGACCAACAGGCACATTCTGCTGCTGGCAGTACATGTTCCAAACTGCACCGAAGGGCAGGGATTTTAATTCTTCCATCAGCGCTAGACGATTGCCCAGGTTTCCGCTTTTCTCCTCCGCCTTCAGAAGTTCTGTAGGTTCCAGAAGAGATAGGAGAACCGACTTCAGTGTAGCCCTTGTACCGGTGACCCATGCCGTAATTCTGTTGATGCTGGCATCAAAGAAGTCCAGGGCAATATGAACTCTGTCATAAGCCTCACACCGCTTTATTTCCTGTGCAATGGAGAGCAGCTCGTCGTTGAGAATGACTACATGGTCACTATCCCAGCGTACGCCCCTGCTCACATGCAGAAGTACATCCTTGGAATACAGAAGCAGTGAGGAGATTTTATCGGAGATACCCTCTGTCGGATGGAAATGTCCTGCATCCAGGCAGACCATCACGCCGCGGCTGGTTCCATAACCCATGTAAAACTCGTGGGAACCTACCACATAGCTTTCGGAGCCGATACCGAAGAGTTTGCTCTCTACTGCATCTAACAGGTACTGGCTGTCATATTTTTCTTCCAATATTTCATCCAGTGATTTCATTAAAATTTTTCGATGCTCCATACGGTTTGCAGGCAGATCCTTTGAACCGTCGGGAATCCATATATTATTAACTACCGGTGTGCCTAACTCCTTACCGATGGCGGCCGCAATCTTTCGGCACGCCTTACCGTGCCGCACCCAAAAGGCACGGACATCTTCATCCGTGCTGGAAAGGGTATACCCGGAAGCAGCTTTCGGATGAGAGAAGAAAGTAGGGTTAAAGTCAATACCGACACCTTTTTCCTTTGCCCAATCAATCCATTTGCGGAAGTGTTCTACGGAGAGTTGGTCCCTTTCAACAAACTTTCCTTCGGTTTCAGCATAGATGGCATGAAGATTTACTCTATGTTTTCCTGGGATCAGGCTCAGGGCCTTGTCCAGATCCTGCCGGAGTTCCTCTCCGGTCCGTGCCTTGCCAGGGTAGTTTCCTGTAGCCAGGATTCCTCCCCCCGTTAAGCCGTTGGCATCTACTTCAAAGCCGGACACATCATCTCCCTGCCAGCAGTGAAGCGAGATGCTGATGTCCTGCATTTTCTTTAATACACTGTCGGTATCAATTCCGAATTGTGCATAGACGGCCTTGGCAGCCTCGTATTGCTGATTTACGTTTTCAGATATCTTATTAAAATTAAACATAATTACTCCTCCTTTATACACTATGCCCCATTGTTGTCATGAGGGCCATTTCTGCCTGGGTGGTGTCCATGCGGCTGTATTGTACGATAATGTCTATATCGCTCTCTACCATGAGGGCATAGGGAACTCCTTTGGGTATTCCATTACCGTTGGCATCCTTGATTTTATCCAGACGAATATGATTTGTTCTTTCCGCCTTGCATTCCGCCGTAAAACCCTCCATTTTATCCCGGTCTTCAAAATACAGGGTAAAGCAGAGGGTTGCATCTTCCCTACCCGGATTCAGGACACAGACAGCCTCATGGCTGGGAAATACTCCGGAGCTGTGTTCCGGATAATAACAATCAGGAATGAACCAGGTTTTTGAACCATAGTTTTTACTCATTTTCTACTCCTCCTAACAATATTGTTTGAACCGCTCATAAGCATCTCCCCATGCTTCCTGTTCTTCCGGCAGATATTCTGCCATAGGGAAGGACTTCCTCACCAAAGCTCTGGCCTCGCTTATGTTTTTCAGTTCTCCCAAAGCAATTAACTGTGTTACAACGTTGCCTATGGCCGTGGCCTCTACAGGGCCGGCAGTTACCCTACAGCCGGTAGCGTTGGCTGTAAACCGGCAGAGAACCGTGTTTCTACAGCCTCCTCCTACAATGTGCAGTACCGGTATTTTATAACCTGCAATCTCTTCGAGACCTTCCACTGCCATTTTGTATTTGAGTGCCAGGCTTTCCATGATGCACCGTACAACAGCCCCTTTGCTTTCCGGGACTTCCTGCCCGGTTTGCCTGCAGAATTCCACGATCTTGTTGGGCATGTTTCCAGGGCTGTAAAACAAGTCGTTATCAGGGTCGATAAAGGCGGCAAAGGGTTTTGCTGCGGCTGCCTGCTCCTCTAGCTCATCAAAGCTCAGTACTTCGCCGGACTTATCCCAGTACCGTTTGCATTCCTGGTAAATCCAGAGGCCCATAATGTTTTTCAGCAGGCGTACATTCCTGTTGATACCACCCTCATTGGTATAATTCAGCTTGAATGTGGTATCGTTGATGACAGGTACTTTTGATTCGATTCCCAACAGCGACCAGGTACCACTGCTCAGGTATGCATACCGTTCTTCCCCGGCAGGCACTGAAACTACAGCGCTTCCTGTATCATGCTCCGCTACGGCGACAACGGGAATGCTCCCAATATTCAGTTCCTCGCAGACTTCTCTTCGCAGTCCCCCCAATACAGTCCCTGTATCAATAATGTCCGTCAGTATTTTCGTAGGAATCCCCAATTTTTCAAGCAATTCCTTAGCCCATCCACCCTCTGAATAGCTGTACATCTGTGAGGTGCTGGTAATGGTGAATTCACTGCCCTTTACTCCTGTCAGAAAATAATTTAGAAGATCCGGTATGAACAGCATTTTATCTGCTTTGTCCAAAAGCGGCGAATTGGACAGCTTCATGGACAGAAGCTGGTACAGGGTGTTAAACTTTTGGAATTGTATGCCGGTTTGCTCATAGATCTCCCGATTTGGAATTATGCTTCCGGCAGCCTCCATCATTCCATCCGTGCGATTGTCCCTATAATGGTAAGGGTTGCCCAGAAGCTGTCCCGCAGCATCAATCAGCCCGAAATCCACACCCCAGGTATCGATCCCGATGCTGGCAATGTCCTTATTTCCACTTTTTACGCATTTGGTTATTCCCTGCTTCATTTCGTGGAACAGGCGTAAAATATCCCAATAGAAACTTCCATTCACCATGACAGGGTCATTGGAAAAACGATGGACTTCGTCCAAATGCAGCTTCTCCCCGCTGAAACTTCCCAAAATTCCTCTTCCGCTGCTCGCACCATAATCAAAGGCCAGCAGTTTAAGCATTGCAATTCCCCCCTTGAAAAATCATCTTTTTATTGCTATCTTCATTGTAACGAATTGACTTTTTTATTTCTTTGGGATATGTTATCATTCCATTAGGGGATATTGCACAGATGTACATCCATAGAGCGGGGTATTAAAAATGGCGGATAAAAATTATCCTATACTGAAGGGCGACCAACTTTTTAGAAAAAATGAATTGGTGTATGTGAATAAATCCGATGAACTGCAGGAATATTGCGACATCATGCACAAGCATGACTTTATTGAGATTTGTTACGTAATATCCGGTGAAGGAATTCATGTTGTAGGAGATACGGAGTTTGAGATTTCCAAGGGAGACCTGTTTATTATCAACTTTGACGTTCCCCACGGTTTTTTCCCAAAGAAAGGAGCATCAGCAGCACCGATCGTCTACAACTGTGTTTTCATGCCCAAATTTCTCGACTCCTCTCTGTTCAGCAGCAAGCATTTTCAAGGAATTACCTCGTCCTTCCTTTTTAAATCCCTTTTCCCGGAAGACTATACCCCCAGCCCTGATCTGAAGCTTCAAGGTGCGGAATTCAAGGAGATGGGTGATCTCTTCAGTAAAATGCACGTAGAATACAAGCAAATGAAAAAAGGCTACAGCGATATCATCCGAGCCTATTTAATCGAATTGATTATAAAAATATTCCGCTATATCGAAGAAGACGGGAACAAACACATGTCCTCCCGAAGCTATGATATGGTCCAAAAGGCCATTGCGTATATGAAGTCCAATTATAATACGGACATCCGGCTGGAAGACCTGGCCATGAAGTCCTTTATCAGCAAAAATTATTTCAGCCGGGTATTTAAGGAAGTCACCGGTACCAGCTTCAGTGACTACATTCAGCATCTTCGTGTGGATGAAGCCTGTAATCTGCTGCGAAGCACGGATTTGAAAGTCATCGACATTGCTGTGCAGGTTGGGTTTAAGGATTTGAAGTTCTTCTATGAGGTGTTTAAAAAAATCACCGGGCAGACGCCCGGTGATTATCGAAAGTAATATTATACTGTAGTTACCATTTGCTTATATACCTGAATTCGCTCTTCCAGTTCCGGATACTTGGCAGTGGTCTCTGCTGAAAAGAACGCTTTGGAAGCATCCTCTGTGGCCGCCTTTTCGTGGGCAATAAGTGCCCAGGTTGCATCGATGAGATTTTTGAACTCCTCTTTCCGCAGCGCTTCGCAGACAAAGGACTGTCTGGGGGTATTAATGTCCTCTCCACTGATTTCAAAGAAGCCGAATTGTGTGCACATGGATTTCAGCCGTTTCAACTGTTCCATGGAGTTCCTGGAAGGCATGTAGGTAATGGCATTGAACTTCAGCCGCTTTAGAATCTCAAACAATTCCTCCAGGTACTCGTCTTCGAATTTCTGTGCCTTTTTGTCTCCGGTTACAGAATCCTTCACATCGCCCAGGTATGCATAGGCCGATATGGCCCCAATCCTCTCTACCAGAGAAATAACCTGCCATACTTCCGCACATTCTTCCACTGCATCAATATAGAACTGCGCCACCAGTTCGCTTTTTAAAGCGCCCAGCAAGTCATAATCGTAATAGAGATTATCCGCATCCATCAGAAACTTCTCCACCTTGGCCGGCAAAGTAATATTCAGGCTGTTTCTCAGGAAATCAACGACCTTTTCTCCCTTTCCGAAGGTATCCATGATTTTGAGAGAAACCGCATACAGGATATGTCTTTCTGTGATACTTCCGCCCTCCCGGCTTTTGGACAAAGGCACAACGTCCCTGTCAAAGTCGATGGTTATACCGAAGGGCTTCAGCATTTCAGTAATCCTCTCCACCATTTTTCGGTTCCTGTCATTCCGATGTGCCGTATAGGGTTGAAAAAATTCTTTAACTTCATCAATTTTGTTATGAGGAATCCCGTGTATGGCCATATAGGCAATGGAATTCTGGTCGGGATTGTTCAGCCTTCTGCCGTTCAGTGAGGTCTGTGAAAAATCTACTCTGCACTCAACCCCCACTGTGGTAGCAAGACCGATAATTTTCCCGGCCTCAATAAATTCCCTGGCTCCGCTGACAGAATCATGATCCATGATCCCGGCCGTAGTCAGCCCGGAATTATAGGCCATCCATACAGCCTTCGAAGGAGAATAGGGTGAAAAGGAATAGAACGTGTGAATGTGGTTATTTACATCACTCCCCGTCTCCGGTCTTTTCAGTTCTCCTTCGTCAATAAGTTCCTTAAGTTTTCTCAGGCTGTCCAGCCTTACATCTACATTGCTATCGTTCAATTTCTGAACATAGGTCAAATAATTCTCATTCATATAAAACCCTCTCAATTTCCCGACAGTTGAAGTACCCTTAACAGTCAGCAGTTACAATGAAATGAGACAACTTTAGTTATCCAGCACTTACAGATATCCAACTTTAAACCTTACAATTTCCAGAGGTAAAAATGCCCGGGTTTTGGGGCAGTTTTGCCTCTGGATAAATTCAAGTCTAAAGTTGGATATCTATACTGCATCCATCAAATCTATCTCATTTCCTGTCCGCCGGTTACGTTAATGGCCTGACCCGTCATATAGCTCGCATCTTCGGAAGCAAGGAAAACCATAACATTGGCTACATCATTGTAAGCACATCCCCTGCCCAGCGGCACCTGGCTCAGATATTTCTTTCTTACTTCCTCTACAGTAATTCCCTGATTTTTCGCATACTGGTCGTACAGGCTGTTTACCCACAAGGGAGAATCTAGAAGATTTCCCGGACAAATGGCATTTACCCGCACATTATGTTCCGCCAGTTCAAGCGCAAGGCTCTGTGTCAAACCGATGCCGCCGAATTTTGCAGCAGCATAGGCGGAATTTTTATAGGAACCTTTTTTACCGGATTTGCTGTTGATTTGAATGATACTTCCCTTCTTATTGGGAACCATGACCTTTGCAGCCGCTTTCGCACACAGGAAGTATCCTGTAAGATTTACATCGATCATCTTCCTCCACTGCTCGGGAGTAAACTCCTCTACTGCCTTTGCAATCAAAATAGCAGCGTTGGAAACCAGCAAATCCAGCTTTCCGTATTTTTCTACTGCCGTATTTACCATGGCCTCCACCTGCAGCGCATCACAAACATCCACTTTTACCGCAATGGCATCGGTAAGTCCTTCCGCAACCTTGCATGCAGCCTCATAATTAAGGTCTGCCACCACAACTTTGCAACCCTCTTTATCCAATCTTTGAGCGAGAGCTTCTCCCAGTCCCTGTGCCGCTCCAGTTATGATCGCAACCTGACCTTCCAATCTTCCCACAAAAATCATCCCCTTTTACTCATGTATGTATTCATTTTATACTTCTGAATCGATTTTTTAAAGCATATTGTTACCTATATGATAATACGATTTTTTCATTTTAACAACTGGTAAATGCTTAAACATAACAAAATTTTAAAAATAATTAGAAAATCTATGTGAATTTATGTTATTTATATGTTATAATATAACACATAAATTCTGTTAACATTCTATTGACGATTCGTTGTTATTGAATATTACAAATAAGGAGGGTCTCGAAATGAAGACAAAAGCAGTTCGATTGTACGGAAAAAATGATTTACGTCTGGAAGAATTTGAGCTTCCCGCGATTAAGGATGATGAAATACTGGCCCATATTATTTCAGACAGCATATGCATGTCCTCCTACAAAGCATCCATTCAGGGAGAAGACCACAAAAGAGTTCCCAAGGATATTGCTGAAAATCCTGTCATTGTCGGCCACGAATTCTGCGGGCAGATCGTAGAGGTCGGAAGCAAATGGCAGCATAAATTCAAGGCTGGAGACAAATTCTCCATTCAGCCGGCCCTGAATCTGAAGGAAAATCCCTATGCAGCGCCTGGATATAGCTTCCACTATATCGGAGGGAATGCTACTTATATCATCATTCCAAATGAAGTAATGGCCCAGGATTGTCTGCTCTCCTATGACGGTGATGCCTATTTCTACGGTTCACTGGCAGAACCCATGTCCTGTATCGTAGGTACTTTCCATGCACATTATCACACGGTGCAGGGAAGCTATGTGCACAATATGGGGATCGTAGAGGGAGGCAACATGGCGATTCTCGCTGGAGTAGGCCCCATGGGCCTCGGCGCCATTGATTATGCCATTCACTGTGACCGCAAACCGGGACTGCTGGTGGTAACGGATATCGATGACGCAAGACTGGCAAGGGCTGCCTCCATCTATACTGTGGAAGAAGCGGCAAAAAACGGGGTCAAATTGATCTACGTAAACACCGGAAACATGGAGAAACCTGAGGAGCACCTGCTGTCCTTAACCAATGGCAAAGGCTATGACGATGTAATGGTTTATGCGCCTGTGCGGCCTGTGGTAGAACTGGGCGACAAAATCCTGGGCCATGACGGCTGCCTCAACTTCTTCGCAGGTCCAAGCAATCCGGCCTTCTCTGCTGAGTTCAACTTCTACAATGTTCACTATAATGCAACCCATGTCGTAGGAACCAGTGGAGGAAACACTGACGATTTGATCGAATCGCTGCAAATGATGGAAAAAGGACTTTTGAACCCCTCTTCCATGATCACACACATCGGTGGACTCAACTGTGTAGTGGAAACAACACTCAACCTGCCGAAAATACCCGGTGGAAAGAAGTTGATCTATACCAACATTGAAATGGAACTTACTGCAATCTCCGACTTCCGAACCAAGGGCGCGACAGACCCTCTCTTTGCAAATTTGGCGGATATCGTTGAGAAAAACAATGGCCTGTGGTGTGCGGAAGCAGAGAAATATCTACTGGCAAACGCGAAAAAAATATAAATTTACACAAAAAGATAACATGGTCAGATATTGACCGTGTTATTTTTTTGCATTTATACCTCGCTTAATTCATTGACACCTTCATCAATGTTTGATAAAATGATATCAATAAATGTTATATTTTATCAACAATCTAACATTTGTCTAATGATAGTAACAAAAACATATGTAACAGCCTAACACAAGCAAATACCTTTTATCATTCGTAAAAGGGTCTGGAAATAAAACAATTGTATGGAGGTCAATATGGCTACAGCGGTTATAATGCCCCGACAGGGCCAATCAGTGGAAAGCTGTATCATAGCAAAATGGTACAAACAAAAAGGTGACCCGGTAAAGGCCGGAGATATTCTTTTCACCTATGAAACCGACAAAGCAACCTTTGATGAAGAAGCGAAGGTTGAAGGTACACTTCTGGATATTTTCTTTTCCGAGGGAGATGATGTTCCCGTCCTGCTCAATGTATGTGTAATCGGAGCACCTGGAGAAAGCACGGCTGAATTTAATCCCAACGGCTCTACCGCACCGGCGGAAGCTCCAAAGGATGAGCCGGCTGCAAAACCAGCACCCGAAACCCCGGTTGCCGCACCTGCAGCTTTTCAGGCAGAAACTCCCGCTCTGGGCACTGAAATAAAAATATCGCCTCGTGCGAAAAACCTTGCAGAAAAAACCGGAGTGGACTACCGGTATGCTGCTGCTTCCGGTCCCAATGGCAGAATTATTGAAAGAGATATCGTTGCCCTGCGCGAAACCGGTCCTTTTGTAACTGCTTCCGCAAAGAACGAATACTTAGGTCTGGAACATTCAGTTACAGGAAGCGGCATGGGAGGAAGAGTCACAACCTCCGACCTGGCAAAATCACCTGCTGTATCTGCTGAACCGGTGCAGCCACAGTCAACTGCTTCTGTTGAAGCAACCGGGGCCATGTATGATGAAGTGAAGCTGCCAAACATTCGAAAAGTCATTGCCAAAGCAATGCTTAACTCCATCACTACCACTTGCCAGCTGACATTGAATTCTTCCTTCGATGCCACCGACATACTGGAATACAGAAAGAAGCTCAAAGGCAACAAAGACCGCCTAGGTCTTGAAAACATCACCCTGAACGACATCATCCTGTATGCTGTTTCCAGGACACTGATGAACCATAAGGACCTCAACGCCAATTTTATGGATGACAGAATGCTGTACTACAGAAATGTCAACCTGGGTGTGGCTGTAGATACCGAAAGGGGACTCATGGTTCCAAATATATTCAACGCAAACCTGAAATCCTTAAACGACATATCAAAGGAAACCAAAAAACTGGCACAGGAATGCCAGAAGGGTACCATCAATCCGGATGTAATGAAAAACGGAAGCTTTACCGTAACAAACCTGGGAACTTTGGATATCGAGTCCTTTACACCCATTCTTAACGCTCCTCAAACCGGAATCCTGGGTGTAGGAACCCTTGTTCAGAGAGCTCGTGAAGTAGATGGAGAATACCAGTTCTATCCCGCCATGACTTTATCGCTTACCTTCAACCACCAGGCGCTGGATGGAGCTCCGGCTGCGAAGTTCCTGCAGGAACTGAAAAGGAACCTGGAGAACTTCAGTATTCTTCTAGCGAAATAAGGTTTGTTAGAGGTATTTCTCACAAAACCAGCGTTTCCGTATTTTCTCCGAAGGCTTCTCCAGAGTCTCCCTAGAGGAATACCTATGGGTCCGTGATTTTGCTCCTTATAGGTTCTTAGGGTGCTGGAGGTTCTGGCGGGGTAAAACCCACAGGACGTGGGTTTTAGGCATTTCCTGACAGGACGTCAGTAAATGCCGACCCCAGAAGAACCGGAAGCATCCTTAGAACCTGTTGGAGCCAAATCCCCGGACCCAGGCAAGGAGGGGAGTGCCGGGGGAACCTCTGCCGACTGAACATGGTTCCCCCGGCGCTGCAAAGCCACCCCAGAGGAATACCATAAAACTTTCTATAATTAGCTAAACAATAAAAACATGTAAGGAAGTGACTCATCATGATATACGACCTAGTGATCCTCGGCGGCGGACCTGCCGGCTACCTGGCGGCAGAACGCGCCAGCCACGCAGGCCTCTCCACCCTATTGATCGAAAAACGCTCGGTAGGCGGTGTATGCCTCAACGAAGGCTGCGTGCCCTCCAAAGCCCTTCTCTACTCTGCTAAGATTTATGACAATGCAAAGCATGGTGAAAAATATGGTGTTACCGCCGAAAACGTTACACTGAATCATGCAGCTGTAGTGGAACGGAAAAATAAAGTTATTAAAACTCTGGTTTCCGGCATAAAGGCTAAGTTGAAAAAGAACAAGGTAACCGTAGTGGAAGGCTCCGGCTTCATAAAGACCCGTACCACCGAAGGTTATGAAGTGACGGTAGGAAACGATACCTACACCGGAAAAAGGCTTTTGATCGCCACCGGTTCAACGCCCGTGGTTCCTCCCATTCCCGGTGTAAAGGAAGGCATTGAGAAAGGGTATATCCTCACAAACCGTGAGATTCTCGACCTGCCTGCACTCCCCACTTCCCTGGTTATCGTAGGCGGCGGCGTTATCGGTCTTGAAATGGCTTCCTATTTCAACTCTGCCGGAAGCAAAGTGACGGTTATCGAAATGTTGGACCACATTGGAGGCCCGACAGATGGTGAGATTTCAGAAATCCTTCTGAAGAACTACCAGAAAAAAGGCGTCGAATTCAAACTGAGCTCCAAAGTGGTGGAGATCAAGGAAGGCAGTGTTGTCTACGAAGCCAACGGTCAGATCCTGTCAGTGGAAGCAGATAAGATTCTGCTGAGTATCGGCAGAAGACCTGTAACCCAGGATATCGGACTGGAGAACATCGGTGTGGAACTGGAAAGAGGCAGAGTCAAAACCGATGAAAGAGGCAGAACCAACATCCCCGAAGTCTATGCAGCCGGTGACGTAAACGGAGTTTCCATGCTGGCTCATACCGCCTATCGTGAAGCAGAGGTTTGCATCAATAATATACTGGGCAAAAGGGATGTTATGCGCTACCATGCCATTCCTTCGGTCATCTATACAAACCCAGAAGTAGGTGCCGTAGGCGAAACCGAGGAAAGTGCAAAGCAGAAGGGCCTGGATTTCGAGGTAGCAAAGCTCTCCATGATGTACAGCGGCAGGTATGTAGCTGAAAATGAAGGTGGAGACGGTATTTGCAAGGTGCTGGTAGATAAAAAATACAATAAAATTATCGGTGTTCACATGATCGGCAACTATGCCTCGGAAATTATTTACGGGGCCGCATTGATGATTGAAACGGAAATGCGGATTGAGGACATTAAGGAACTGGTCTTCCCTCATCCTACCGTCTGCGAAATCATCCGTGAATGCCTTTTCGAAATACACTAGTCCTTATTTTGCTATCCCGGGGGTGCAGGGGGCGTTAGCCCCACTGCTGGCCGCTTCAGCGGCCAAATAAAGTCGCCCCTTCCCCGGGAAGGGGTCAGGGGATGGGTCAAATCTCCTAATGGAATAGACTAAACATTGAGTTGAAACAGGAGGGTTTCTATATGCCAAAGAGTCAATTTATTGACCCTATTGAGGTCAGAAAAAGCGGATATGTCAAATTTACAGACATCCCGGTGAACCAATATAACAAAACCATTGAAGAAGAAAAATCGAATTTCTCCACCGAGGACTTTGTTCGCATTTACAGGGACATGGTGATCATCCGTGAATTTGAAACCATGCTGAATGCCATCAAAACCACCGGTGAATACAATGGGGTAGCTTACAATCATCCCGGACCTGCACACCTTTCTCTGGGTCAGGAAGCTTCGGCTGTCGGTCAGGCGTACCTGCTGAGTAAGGAAGACTTTATTTTCGGTTCCCACAGAAGCCACGGTGAAATCCTGGCAAAAGGTCTTTCCGCCATTGAAAAGCTTAGCGACAAGGAGCTTATGGAGATCATGGAAAGCTACTTTGATGGGGCTATTCTCCGTGTTGTTGAAGGCAGGCAAAAAACAAACAGTGTAAAGGAATTGGCTGTTGACTTCCTAGTATACGGCACACTGGCAGAAATCTTCGCCCGTGAAACCGGCTTCCATAAGGGTCTGGGCGGCTCCATGCACGCTTTCTTTACTCCTTTTGGAATCTATCCTAACAATGCTATCGTTGGCGGCTCTGCCGATATCGCTACCGGTGCTGCCCTCTATAAGAAAATCAATCAAAAGTCAGGTATCGTCATTGCCAATATCGGTGATGCTTCCATGGGCTGCGGTCCTGTATGGGAAGCACTGTCCCTGGCTGCCATGGATCAGTACAAACAGTTGTGGGAAGGCGCCCATAAGGGTGGCTTGCCTATTATCTTCAATATCTTTAACAATCAGTACGGTATGGGCGGACAGACCTGCGGCGAAACCATGGGGTACAATATCCTGGCAAGAATCGGTGCAGGTGTTAACCCTGAACAAATGCATGCAGAAAGAGTGGATGGCTACAATCCTCTGGCCGTTATCGATGCCATCCGCAGAAAGAAAAAGATTCTGGAGGAAAAGAACGGACCGGTCCTCCTGGATACATTGACTTACAGATTCACAGGCCATTCTCCTTCCGATGCTTCCAGCTACAGAACAAAGGAAGAAATCGATGCATGGATGCAGCAGGATTCCATTGTTTCCTTCAGAAACAGCCTGCTGGGGGCTGGAGTGTCCGATGCGGGCAAGTTCGATTCCATTCTGGAAGAAACCAGAGAGCTCATCACAAAGGTTTGCAAGCTGGCCATTGATGATACCCTCTCCCCAAGAATGAATCTGGTATCCAACCCTAACGCCATCGCCGATCTGATGTTCTCCAACCAGAAAGTGGAGAAGATGGAAGACAGGCCTTGCGACGTTCTGATGCCGAAGGAAGAAAATCCAAGGGTTCAGCAGATCGCCAAAAAGATTCGTGTAGGTATTGAAAACGGAAAGCCTGTTTCCAAGAACAAGGTGTACCAGTTCAGAGATGCCGTATTCGAAGCAATGCTGGATAAATTTTATACAGACCCTACTCTTATCGCCTACGGTGAGGAAAACAGAGACTGGGGCGGTGCCTTTGCCGTGTACAGGGGTCTGACGGAAGCACTTCCCTACCACAGGCTGTTCAACTCCCCCATCTCCGAAGGTGCCATTATCGGCTCGGCAGTGGGCTATGGACTCTGCGGCGGTAGAGTTGTAGCAGAGCTCATGTACTGCGACTTTCTCGGAAGATCCGGTGATGAAATCTTCAACCAGCTTTCCAAATGGCAGTCCATGAGTGCCGGCGTATTAAAAATGCCAGTTGTCATCCGGGTATCCGTAGGTTCCAAATACGGTGCTCAGCACTCCCAGGACTGGACTTCCCTCTGTGCACATATTCCGGGATTGAAGGTAGTATTCCCTGTGTCCCCTTATGATGCAAAAGGGTTGATGAACAGCGCGCTGGCCGGAACCGACCCGGTAATCTTCTTTGAAAGCCAGAGACTGTACGATATCGGTGAATTGTTCCACCTGGAAGGAGTACCGGAAGGTTACTATGAGGTGCCCATCGGAGAACCGGATATCAAGAAGGAAGGTAAGGATATTACCATCCTGACTGTAGGTGCTACACTTTACAGAGCTTTGGAGGCTGCACAGATTCTGGAAGAAAAGTATGGCCTGTCGGCGGAAGTCATTGATGCCAGAACCATTGTACCTTTCAACTACGAAAAGGTATTGGAATCCGTGAAAAAGACCGGAAGAATTCTTCTGGCCAGTGATGCCTGCGAACGCGGTTCACACTTGAAAGACATCGCACAGACCATTAGTGAATTGGCCTTTGATGATCTGGACGCTCCACCGGTAGTTATCGGTGCAAAGAACTGGATTACACCAGCCCATGAACTGGAAGATTCATTCTTCCCTCAGCCCGATTGGTTCCTGGATGCAATCCATGAGAAGATTCTCCCGCTGAAAGGGCACGTAGTGAAGAACAACTTTACAGCCAATGAACAAATAAGGATTAATAAATTTGGCATATAACCCTTGAGAGAAAACCGGATGTTTCTTATATCATCCGGTTTTCTTTTTTATGAGGGCATTTCATTAAGTGATAAACAAATAATGGCATTTGCGCGACTTGTTATGTGAAAGATTTTCACATTTATATAACATATTCTTGTGAGTATCTTCCATAGTTACGAAAAATGGGGTATAATAAGATATATATAATAATCTCCACAATATTACTCTTGGAGTGTGATTCTGTGAACAACGAACGTCAGCAGCATATTTTACAGTTGCTTGAACATAAGGGTGAGGTTCACCTGCAACAGTTAAGGGATGTTTTCCCTGAAGTCTCTATGATGACCCTGCGAAGAGATTTAATCAGTTTGGAAAATGAGGGCTACCTGATCCGTACCCACGGGGGTGCCGTGAGTGTTAAAAAAGTTTCCGCCGGAAATGGCGAGGAGGCTTCCTATTCACGTCGCGCGGGGGAAAACATCGAATCCAAGATGGCCATCGCGGAAAAAGCAGTCAGCCTGGTTGAACAAGGCCGCTCCATCTATTTTGATGCAGGAAGTACTGTAATGTGCCTTTCCAAAGTTCTGCCGGATGAAGGCTTTTCCATCATCACCAGCGGCACTAATATTGCCATCGAATTACTAAAGAAAAGCAGACCTTCCGTTGTCACTCTGGGAGGGCATGTCAACAGGAATACGCTTTCGGTTTCCGGGCCAAACTCTATTTCCTTCCTGGATACCGTCAATATTGATCTTGCCTTCATGGCAGCTTCCGGTTTCTCCGTCGACAGCGGCTTCACCGTCTCCAACATCTATGAATGCGAACTGAAGCGAAAGGTTGTGAAAAGAGCCAAGAAGGTAATCCTTTTGATGGACTCCAGCAAAATCAACAAAACACTGCCCTTTACCTATGCCAATCTTGAAGATATTGATCTTTGGGTTTGTGAAAAGGCACTTCCGGATGAAATCGCGCTGGAGGCTGCCCGGTATGACATCAAAACTCTATAAGTATGGATACCTCCTGTACATCCATGCAGCAGGCTTCGGCATGTTGCCGGAAGCTGCACTGTGAGCTGCAAGCATTTTACAGTACTTCCGGGGACAGATATTTCTGTTCCCTTTGCATTTTCTTTTCCCCTTTTATATAATAAAGTAAAAACGATATGTTCACCATTTATAAGGAGGATGTGAAAAACATAGTGGTTCTTTTTTGCGAGCTGCGTGCAGTGCAGCAAAATCTATAGAATTGCTTTTTTCACAGCTACCCATACAAAGAGTAGAGGACGTGGTTCATTTGCTGAGAAATTTTAAGATCCGTCATATTTCGTTACTGCCCATACTTTTGATATCCTTTATCCTGTTCAAACTGGTAAATAACTCCGAAATCCTGGTGAATGCCTTTCACTTTTTTGTTTCCATATTCAGTTATATTATCTGGGCTTTCGGTATTGCCTATTTACTGAATCCCCTCATGGTTTCTCTTGAAACCCGATTCAAACTGCGCCGTATTACCAGTATGTCGCTGGTCTATACGCTGTTTTTAGGCCTGATTCTTTTTATCATCATTATCATAACACCGATTGTAATCAACAATATCGGGGATATCTTAAACAATCTTCCCCGCTATCTTTCCATAAGCAGAACCTGGCTGGACAATAAAATCATCAGCAGTTCGGAACTCCTTACAGAATATAACCTCCGACCTTTTGTGGATAACAATATCAATACGTTAAATCAGCATGTTACTGATTTTCTGCGGGTTTTGCTGGATAAATTGATATCCAACGCCATAAGCTTTACCTCCACGCTGCTTAAATTTGTATTCGGTACCATGATATCCATTTATATGCTTAAGGATAAGGAAGTGTTTATTAAGAATATCAAGCGCTTTTTATATGCCTTCTTTAGCAAAGGAAGTGCCAACTGGCTGGTGGATTTCGGTTCCAAGGTCAACGTCATGTTTTCCCGGTTTCTCCTTGGAAAAGCCCTTGATTCCCTTATCATTGGCGCGATTTGTTACCTGGGCCTTTTGTGGATCGGTACTCCTTACGCCCTCCTCATTAGTGTAATAGTAGCCGTTACCAATATGATCCCCTATTTCGGTCCGTACATCGGTGCAGTTCCCTCCATACTGATTGTACTGTTCCACAGCCCCATCAAGGCTTTATGGGTGAGTATATTCTTCATCATCCTTCAACTCTTTGACGGATGGATTCTGGTCCCGAAGATTCTGGGCGACAAGGTGGGACTCAGCCCTTTCTGGATTATTGTAGCCATTCTTGTAGGCGGTGGAACCTTCGGTGTCATCGGAATGGTTATCGGAGTGCCTGTAGTCGCTGTTGTAAAGGTACTGATCGGTGAAATCATTGAGAGAAGGTTGGTATCTAAAGGTATTGACATGGAAGAGTGAAAAGCGGTTTAAAAAGGCGTCGTATTCGTTTTGTACAACGCCTTTTCTTATGGGTTTGCCCATATAAATCTTCCTATGCTTTTTATAGCATTACTCCTGCTGCTTTACAAGCCATTTGGAAAAAAAGTCAATGTCATCCCTTTTGCTGTATCCCTTTTGGTCATAAAACTTTTTAGCCCCTTCGTTTTCAGTGAATACCAGAAGATTTACCTTGTCGATTCCAAGCTCCGCAATTGCCGACTCTGCTTTCTGTAAAAGCAGGGCCCCAATTCCCCTGCCACGGTATTCTTCCAATAAGCCCAAGTGATGAATATATCCCCGTCTTCCATCATTTCCAGCAAGTACAGCTCCCACAATTTTTCCTTCCCACCAGGCAACAAAGGAAGTACCGGGGTTGCGTTTCAGGAAAAATTCCACCCTGTCCCTGCTGTAGGAGGAATCCGTGTTTTTTGGAAAAACATGCTTCCATAAATCAAATACTTCATCGTAATCCTTCATCTGAAACTCTTCTATGTAAACTGCCAATTCCCTTCCCCCATTCATTCTAATTTTATTCTTGAATCTTATGCGATCCCTTCGCTTTTGTCAATCCATTTCTGCTACGTAAAACCCTCCCTTTTCTTAGAATCCCGCCGCTCTTCTCCTGTTATGTAAACTGCCAAAAATCCATAGGCTATTTTTGTAGAATTTGAAGATAGAGATTTGTCGAGATTAATAGTAAGATAGAAGTATAAAAAAACAAGCATTGAATATGACCCCCGATTTATGGGAATATTTACTGCATAGATACTTTATTTGCATATAAGGAGTGTAGGAATATGAACACACTTGAAATTAGTACAATTTCGGTTTTGCATACATTATCCAAATTAAATTATGAGGAATTGTCCATTCTTTTGCTGGTGACCAAAAATACAACCTTACAGGAAATAGCCGACTTGCGCGGTATTCCATTGTCCGAAGTAGAAGATCATATGCATGCGTTACTTAAAAAGTTTGAATTATGCACACAAAAGGATTTGAGAAAAATCCTTGACGAGTTTAACCTTTGCCATATGCTGACATAAAAACAGCCTGGACACTCCAGGCTGTTTTATGTTTTCATGGGACTTGTAAAGTAATAGCATCGTCTGTTATTTTACGGTGCCTTCGTTTTGGCTGATGCCTTTCATCGTTAGGGATATTCTTTTCCTCTGAACGTCTACCTCCAGGACTCGAACTTTTACGATGTCTCCGACGGATACGACTTCCATGGGTTTTTTTATAAACCGGTCGCTTAGCTCGGAGATATGCACCAACCCATCCTGATGTACTCCGATATCGACGAAGGCGCCAAAATCGGCTACATTTCGAACAGTACCCATGAGTTCCATTCCAGCCCTCAGGTCCTCCAGATGCAGAACATCATTACGAAGCATGGGCTTTGGCAGCTCATCCCGTGGGTCACGGCCCGGTTTCAGCAGTTCATTGATAATATCCCTCAATGTAGGCACTCCAACTCCCGCTGCAGAAGCAATAGCATCAATACCCTTTTCCTCCACTTCTTTTTTAAGGCTCCCCAGCTTTTTTTCCTTTACATCCTGCAAGGAATAACCCAGGTTTTTCAGAAGTTTTTCCGCTGCTACATAGGATTCCGGATGAACCGAGGTATTATCCAGTATGTTGTCGCTATCCGTAATCCGCAGGAAGCCCGCGCATTGCTCAAAAGCTTTTTCTCCCAGTTTCTTGACCTTCTTTAGCTCTGCCCTTTTCTTAAACTTTCCGTTGGTTTCTCTATACTCCACAATATTTTTTGCGATGGCTGCATTGACACCGGAGATATAGGACAAAAGCGAAGGGGATGCCGTATTCAAATCCACGCCAACGCTGTTTACGCAGTCCTCTACTACGGCACCCAGAGATTCTCCCAGCTTCTTCTGGTTCATATCATGCTGGTACTGGCCTACACCAATAGCCTTGGGATCGATTTTCACCAGTTCGGCCAAAGGGTCCTGCAAGCGGCGGGCAATGGAAACGGCACTTCGCAGGGCTACGTCAAACTCGGGGAATTCCTCTGCTGCCAGTTTTGACGCAGAATATACCGAAGCACCGGCCTCACTCACTACCATATAATAGATCTCTCGATCTACTTCCTTCAGCAGGTCGGCAACGAAAATTTCGGATTCTTTGGAAGCTGTTCCATTTCCAATGGAAATGATATCGATACTATGCTTTTGTATCAATTGCTTCAGTACCTTCTTTGCTTCCTCCACCTTATTCTGCGGCGGTGTAGGGTAAATTACGGTAGTGGCCAGCACTTTTCCGATATCATCCACCACAGCGATCTTGCACCCGGTCCTGTAGGCCGGATCAAGCCCCAGGACGGTTCTCCCCTTTACCGGAGGCTGCAACAGCAGGTTTTTGAGATTTTCAGCAAATACCTTCATGGCATTTTCTTCTGCCAGATCCGTTAATTCACTTCTGACTTCCCGTTCTACCGATGGGAATATAAGGCGCTCATAAGAATCCTCCACCGCACGTTCCACGTATACGGATGTAGGGGCAGGAGGCCTTCTCACAACTTTTCCTTTTAAATAGCTGATAACCTGTTCACTGGGCACGTCGATCTTTATTCGCAGGAATTCTTCCTTCTCACCCCGGTTGACAGCCAGAACCCTGTGTTTGGCAATCCGGGCCACAGGTTCCTTGAAGTCATAGTACATCCGGTATACCGAATCCTCTTCCTTCTTCGCCTCCGAAACCAGCATCCCATAGCGGAAGAACATCTCCCGGATTGCTTTTCTATACTCCGCATTGTCTGAAATATCTTCTGCAAGGATATCCATGGCACCGTTTACTGCATCTTCTACCGAGTTTACTTCCTTTTCCGGGTTTATATACGGTCGTACGATCTCCTCAAGGGTTCCTTTGAGAGGCTGCTGCAAATACAGGATCTGTGCGAGAGGCTCCAATCCCTTTTCCTTTGCTATGGTAGCCCGCGTCCTGCGTTTGGGTCGGAAGGGCCTGTATATGTCCTCCACCTCCGTCAGGGTTACCGCCTTCCCCAGTGCAGATGTAATCTCCGCTGTCAGCTTTCCCTGTTCCTCGATGCTCTTTCGAACTTCTTCTTTTCTTGCCTCAAGATTTCTTAAATATGTAAGTCTTTCTCCCAGTTCTCTAAGGACCTGGTCATTGAGCTCTCCCGTCATTTCCTTCCTGTATCTTGCGATAAAAGGAATGGTGTTCCCATCATCAATGAGTTTTACAGTATTCTCTACTTGAAAAGGCTTCAGGTTAAACTCTTTTATGAGCTGTGCTATAATATCCGCCATACGATTCCTCCATTTTCGCCGTTCGATAATTGATAAAATTTCATAGAGTATGCCAAATCCAAATAAAATCCCCGGGAGCTATACGGGTATTGTTCATCCGTTCCCGGTTTCAGCCATGAAGCAAGACTTCCCCGTGAGAGCAGGTTAAATCTGAATTTTTTGCTCATCTATTTGGTTGTGAACAATCTCCTATTTATTATATAAGTAATGTACGATATTTATCAAGCAATCGACTATTAAATTCCGGAATAAGATCAAACAAGCCTCCGTATTGGTAAGCCCCGTATGGAAGACTTCATTACGGGAAATAGTACTGTTTCTATTCCTTTTAAAATATAGTATTGGAAAGAAATAAAAGTACTATTGCAATAACACAGTAATATGATATAGTATTGTAAAGCCAATTGTATTATTTTTCCTATTTATTACTGTGCAGGAAATAGGCTATAATAGGTATAGGCCCAAATAATTCGAAAAGAGGTGATGGTTATGGATATTAGTATTAAAAATACGGTATTGCTGGTTTCACCGGGTAGTTCGGCTAACACTGAATTAAGCAAGCAGCTTATTGATTGCAATTTTCATGTAGTTACTGTAGCTGCCCTAGAAGACGCTCTGGATTTGCCGAAGGAAAATACTATTGATCTCATAATCATTGACATGGATGTGTACCCGTCGGAAAGGGATTTCATTTCTGTTTTAAACAGAAAACAGCAGCTTTTACAAACGATACCTCTGATTATAGTGTCATCCTCAGAGGATATTAGTATAAAACTCAGACTCTTTTCGCTGGGCGTAAAAGACTTCATCGCAAAACCCTTTGACACACGTGAGCTTAAAGCCAGAATCCACATGCACATAAGTCAATCCCGCGCTTTGGCCTGTCTCGAAAGGAGAAACAGGGATCTGGAAGAGAGAAACATATGCCTGGAACAGATGACCATTACGGATGCCATGACAGGACTTTACAATAAAAGATACATTCTGGACCGCCTTTGTTCCGAGGTATCCCGTTCCGCACGCTATAGAGAACCCATTTCATTCATAATGGCAGACATCGATTACTTTAAGAGTATTAACGACCGATATGGCCATCAAGCAGGGGATAAACTTCTGAGCGAAGTAGCACTGCTCCTTAGAACCTGTATCCGAACTGTTGATATTCCCGCCCGGTATGGAGGCGAAGAATTTCTTATTGTTTGTCCCAATACAACGACCCAGGGTGCCAAAGTAGTAGCTGAAAGAATTCGCAACAAAGTACAGCATACCCAGTTTGAATTTAACAAGACGGTTGTGAACGTCACTTTAAGCATAGGAATTCGCAGCATCCTTCTGGACCCAAACTCCAATATTAATCAGGTTATCACCAAACTCATTGATGAAGCGGATAAAGCTTTATATATCGCCAAGTCAAAAGGCAGGAATTGCGTTGAGGTCTTTAAATTGCACGCAAATGCCTTTCCCAACCGATTAAGACGGCCTTTTTTTGTACGATATCAGAAATAAAATGATGGATAGAGTCCATGGGAATGCTTCCCGTGGACTCTTATAGTTCTGCAACCCTTATTTGCTGCAAGTATTTTTCTACCAGTTCCTTTGTGACAACACCAATTTCTACAAACTGTGTATTAGCCACAGCGCAAGCGGTTCCAAGCAGGAAAGCTTCTTCCATAGTCATCCCTCTGGCCAGTCCCACTGCAATTCCTGCTACCATGGAATCTCCCGAACCGATGGTATTTTGAACCTCAACTTCGGGGGACTTTACATAGAGGACCCGATGGCTCGTTACCAGCAGCGCCCCTTCCTTTCCCAGCGAAGCAGCCACATATTCTACACCCATGCAGTTAATGGTCCTGCAGGCGTCGATGATATCTCTCATGGTAAGAAGTTCCTTTCCTGCATACAGGCTCAGTTCCTTCCGGTTCGGTTTGATAAGATAGGGCTTTGCTTTTATCCCCTCCTCCAACACCTTGCTGCTGCTATCCAACAGGACCTTGACGCCTTCCGTTTTAGCCATATTTATTAATACCTTGTAGAAATCTGTGGAGATTCCTTTGGGAAGCCCTCCGGAACACACCAATACGGTGGTTTTCCTTACGAGTTCTTTGAATAGAGCTAAAAACTTTTCTTTTTCTCTTTCTGGAATTTCAGGCCCTACTTCAAGGATTTCCGTTTCGGTACCCCGGATTCTGTCAATAATATTGCTATTTGTCCGGGATTCTCCTTCTACAGGAATAAACCGAGCCTCAACACCTATCCGAACCAGCTCGGCCTCCAGCCATTCACCGGTATATCCTGCTTTAAATCCGGCACAGGCGACCTTTTCCCCCAGCAAGGATGCCACACGGGCCACATTGATTCCCTTGCCACCGGCAGACCTGACCGCAGGATGCTCCAGCCGGAAAAGCCCCCCGGCCTCAAAATTGTCTATGTGATAAATTTTGTCCACTGCGGGACTTAGTGATAAAGCAGTGATCATTGTATGGTTTCCTCCAGTTAACGTTGAATAAGCCGTCCCGCGATCCCCCCATCCCTTCCCTCAGGGATAGGGGACCTTATTTTTGCGGCTATGGCTGCAAGCAGAGGGCTCTACTCCCTGCCCCCGAAACATAAAGCCATTTATTCCTTTAGGGGGTACAGGGGGACGAAGTCCTCCCTGTTGGCCGCCTCAGCGGCCAAATAATATCGCCCCTCCTGGGAGGGGTTGGGGGTGGGAACACATTTACTTTCTTGTACTCATTATTATACACCAAATCCTTCAAATTCGTACGAATTTCTGCTATAATGGCTTTGGGAGTGTGGGATAATGAAAAACACGGATTTGATTCGAAAATTCACTTTTTTCTCCGACTTACAGGAAGAAGAGTTAGGGAAGATTGCAGCCATAACCATAGAGAGAAACTATAAAAAGAATATGATCGTCTTCATGGAAGGAGAACCTGGTGATGCCTTCTATTACATAAAGTCCGGGAAGGTTAAAATCTTCCGAACCTATGAAGATGGCAAGGAGCATACGGTTCATATACTGGGCGAAGGTGATGTCTTTGGGGAAGTGACGCTTTTCAGCGAGAGTTCCTATCCGGCCTCTGCCTCCGTGTATGAGGATGCTGTAATCGGAATGATTAAAAACGCCGATATGGAGAGATTGGTAACAGAAAACGCAGAATTGTCCTTGAAACTAATAAAGATTCTGGCACGGAAGCTCTTTTTTGCCCAGCAGAAAATCAGGGACCTTGCCTTTAATGATGTCTTTGCCCGTACCGCTGCCCAACTGCTAAAGCTGGCAGGAGATTACGGCAAGCAGGTGGAAAAGGGGCTTCTTATCGACATCGAGCTGTCGCGTCAGGAAATGGCGGATATGGTGGGCACCACCCGCGAAACGATTTCCAGGGCCATCAGCCGATTTAAAAAGGAAAAATCCATCGCGGAAGAAAAGGATCGGATTATTATCGTTAATGTACAGAAATTAAAACAATGGTTGTAGTGGGAATATGCAAAAAGACAGGAGATTGATCCCTGTCTTTTTTTACTATTTACTATTTAGACTTATCCTTCTTATACACTTCATTCTGGCTGTCATACCCGGATGCGTTTTCACCAATCTGATCATTATCAACATTGGGACGTTCTACGGATTTATGCTTGATGTTTTGCTTTTTATTATCTTTCGGCATGGTTTCATCCCTCCTTTATACCTTCATTAATGAAGCAGCGAAAGCTTTCGATAGGTTTCGTCATCCACCTGCTCAATATCACCCTTCAGTATCCTGAATATGAACTCCTTCTCCAATCCCGTTGCTTTTGCATATTCGTCGAAGTCCATGTGACTGCTGGCTCTTCGTATGGTATCGATGAGTTCATCCGAGTGATTTATTTTAGTTTTATCACTTCCATCATTCACTATGCATCCCTCCATAAGCTATTTTTGCCTTTTTCTTTTTACTCTTCCCTAGCTTGGGTCATTTTCATCCAGAAATACCCGTACCACCTTGGTGGAATTCCCCTTACGGATATCCTCTTCCGTAGCATCCTCGCCAAACTTTGCATCGTTAAACCCTGGCGCGACCCTGGGCTCCTGCTTGCTTTTCCTGTTCCTTTTATCCATAGTGTTCATCCTCTCTCCAATCATCAATGATCATTTTACCAAAAACTCCCCTTCATTCACTCGATGGAATCCCGGTTGATCGTGCAGTTGTTCTGAAAGCTTCAAAAGTGCGGAATCCTTATTTTTTGCCTCCAACATTATGTCAAAGTCTCTTCCCACTTTCCTGGCAATTTCCATAAAGCTTAGAAATTCCCCGATATCGATATCACCCGCATGACTTCGGAAATCCTTCTCGCTCTTTGGACTTGAAAAATGGATCTTCGGATTAAAGTATTCCCCATTCCAGGTATTAAATATGTCAGGAAGCAAGTCCTCCAATTTTTCTCCATGATTTACACAATTATGATGGTGAACATCCACTACCATGGGTATTTTCAGCTCCTTGCAGATTTCCAGGACATCTTTTGCCGAATAGGATTTGTCATCATTTTCAAGCATGATTCGATTCCGGATCCGCTCCGGAAGCTTTGTGAAGTTCTCCTTAAACCTTTCGATGGAATTGTACTTGTCCTTATAAAGTCCTCCCACATGCATGACCAGCTTATACCGGTAATCCTCCAACCCCATGGCTTCATACAACCGTACATGGTAATCCAGGTCCTTTATGGAATCCTCCAGTACCTTGCTGGAGGAAGAGTTGATTAGGGTAAAATGGTCCGGATGGGCACTGACTCTGAAATCATTTTCCTTCACATAGTCACCGATTTCCCTGAGCTGCTCCCGAAAATCCGCTGTATAGTCCCAATCTTCAATCAGCGGGTGGGTCGCAAGGGGAATCAGTTTGGAGGTAAAACGATATACACTTATATTATAGGCCTTGTTATACAATAAAATCCTGTAGGTATTTTTCAGGTTCTGCTCCGTTACCTTCCTGAGCTTGTACAGCTTGGATTCCTCACTCCCCAGCTTGTTAAAGGACGTAACAGTAATGGTTCCTGAAGGAGAGGCGTCCACCAGGTTTAACGTCATAGCCACATATCCCAGGCGAATCTTCATCGTTTATCATTCCTTTTATATATAGTACGACTGGTAACTGTATGATTTCTGAATCAGCTAAGTTCCATCGCAAATTATATAGTGATGTGCACTGCGTGTACAAGTGACGTTGCATCACTTGCAAAGCTTTGCTATGCATTTTTAGTATTCTACAAAATAAAAAAAACTTGCATGGGTATTTTACCTCCCATGCAAGCTGCCTTAGCTTGTAAAATAATAATCTGGTCTATCATTTTGCTACACCCTTCATTGAGACAATGGCATGCCCGCAAAAAAGACCAGCTAATTATTTTACGGCGCCTTACTCACTTCACTGCCTTTGCTACCAGCATATAGGAAGAATCGGTAAAGGGCGCTTTGTTGAAATCTCCATAAAATTTAATTTTTTTAAACCTTGCCTGCTCCAGCAGTTCCATCATTTTATTACTTAGCAGTGGCAGTAATCCAATGGAATTTTCAAATATCTTCGGACTTCCTTCCCGGTCAACTTTTAAAACCGTATTGAAGTTAACTACTCCCTTTTCCTTGTCATACTGGTATTTCCGAATAAAATCAATTCCTGCTGCCGGATCATGGATGGGCGGAAGTTCATTCACACCCTGTTTCAGTATACGGTCGTAATTAATAATTTGCAGTACCAGGGTCCCACTCTCTTCCAGGAGGCCATACATCTGTTTTAAAGCCGTAAGGATATCCCCTGTGCTTCCCAGGTGAACGATGGAATTTCCTATACAAAAGGCACATCTAAATTTACCGGTTACACTACCGGCCAGTTCCCTCATATCCGCTTGTTCCGTATGAACCGTCAAACTCCGGCCTTCGAATTTTTCCCTGGCCCTTTCGACCATAGCACTGTCGATGTCGACTGCTGTCATCCGGTATCCGGCTTCCGCCAAAACAGCACTGTATCCACCTGCACCGCATGCAACATCCAGCACTTTGCTTCCTTCCGGTCCGGCAGCTTCCTTTATAAATTTTACCTGTTCTTCTCCCACAGGAAAAATCAGGTCATAGTATCTGCTTATTTCTTCATAAAATCCCATGTATTCTAACCTCCGTATTTCCCTCAATAGACTTTTTTCAAAGTACTTATATCCCCTACTTTACGCAAGCAATGCGTTCTTTATACCGGAAACATCCTCTTCTTTGCGAATCAAGCTTCCGAGGGTATTCGCCTTTCGGGTGTCGCCGATAAGGATCATTCCCTTTAACCGGTTTTCCTTCAAAACCAGTTTTTTATAAATACCGTTTTCAACTTCATCCTTTACCAGCACCTCGTACTCTTCTCCTTTTGGATTTACCATACCCATGGATATAAACGGCATATCCCGCATCTGCACCATGTTCTGCATCAGAGAATTGCAGGAAAATTCATTGGATATGCCTGCCATATTATAAGCGGCACATTTTCCTTGTGCGATGGCATTCGGCCATATATAACTGGTTACATATTCGCTGGACATTTTGTTAACTGCCTCTGCCACATCACCCGCTGCAAAAACATCCTGTACAGAGCTTTTCATATAGGGGTCCACCAGGATTCCTCTACCATATTTTATTCCAGAATCCTTTATCATACTCAGATTCGGTCGGGTACCCACCGCCACCAGCAGCATATCATAGTCCAAATTCCTTCCGTCAGAAAACCGAATACATTTGCCTCCTTCTTCACTAACTCCGCATACGGCTGTAGCTGTCAGTACTGTAATTCCCTCTTTTTCCATATGCTTTTCCATCACCCTGGAAGAGTTTACATCCAACTGTAAGGGAAGCAGCTTAGGCTCTCTCTCTACAAGGGTTGCCTTCATCCCCAACCGGGACAATGCAAAAGCCATTTCGATTCCAGTCAGCCCGCCGCCCATAATCACAGCCTTACCGCCTTTAGATGCTTTTTCTCTTATGGTATCCGCGTCCCGGACAGAGTTTATGGAATAGTACTCAGCATGATCCAGCCCTTCGACGGGAGGAAGAAAAGGTGTACCGCCAATAGCTATAAGGAGTTTATCGTAGTCTACCCATTTTCCGTTTTGCAAATAAACTTTTCCACCTGTAGTATCTATATTTTCAACGCAGCAATTCAACATGAGCTCTATATTCTTTTTCCTATAATCTTCCGGTGTCCTTATATAAATCTTTTCCTTGGTCATTTTGCCCCCTACATAATCGGGCAGCATGCACTTGGAGTACGCAGGAGCATCCTCCCTGCTGATCACGACAATATCATCCTCTGCCTTTAGTTCCCTGAGTTTTTCCGCCGCCGTTATGGCTGCAGCACCATTTCCAAGTATAATATGCTTCATAGCTCCACCTCTTTGACGCAATCCATATTTTGTTAAATATTTATCCAATTTCAACGCCTTTAAACATCAAAAATCATTCCTACTATTTCCGTTTTGGTTTTCTTTTCATACCTAGAAATTTTTGCATACTATTTTATTGACATAAAATCCTCCAGGGGCTAAAATGAAAAGTAAAACTTGTGAAATGCAAAGGTGCTTTTTACATTTTGGCTAAATCCATGAGGATTTGTATTGCCGGATGTAGAAGTGCCTTTTTTTTGAGCATAGCTTTAGAAAGGCGGTTTTCAAATGAAGAGAGGTTTTGCCACCCATTTTATCGGTTTATTACTCGTATCCAGCCTGATAGCCTGTGCTATTATCCAGCTTTTGTCCCTTCGATTGCAGCTGGATTTCTGGGAACAGCTCTGTCTATCCACAGGTCTCGTTGCCGCCGTGAGCATCGGGATGTGTTATCGATCCATTTTTCAGACAGAAAAGCTCCTGAAAGAGGTTCGGAAAAAGCTGCTGGATTTTACCCAGGGGAATTTTAATACCAGTATTACAGTGAAGTCAAAAAACCAGGGTGCCCACGGTATAAAGGACGCCTTTGATTCCTTAAAAAATATGCTGAATCTATGGATTTATGATCTTCTTTTATCCTCTGTGTCCATAAAAAACTCCGCAGGTCAGATGAGTACCTCTACCATCCAAACGAAGGCAGGCATTGAGGAATTGCACCACAGCCTGAGTAATATAAGTCACTTTGTTGAGAATACTTCCAATCGGCTTATGGAAGTTGCTTCATCAACGGAGGAGCTTTCTGCCACCAGCCAATCCATCGCGGACAACAGTATGGAAATCGTGAGCCAGGTTAAAAAAGCTCAGGAGGTTGCTCTGGTAGGGGGAAACTCTGTTGACGGCACCATCACTGCTTTAAAGGAAATTCATCAAAGGGTTTCCAACTCCTCTGAAGTTATCGAAAGACTCGCAAAAATGTCTGAGGAAATCGGTTATATATCCAATACCATATCCGATATCTCAAGGCAGACAAATCTTTTGGCTTTAAATGCAGCCATCGAGTCGGCACGGGCGGGAGAACACGGGAAAGGCTTTGCAGTGGTGGCAGAGGAAGTCCGGAAGCTGGCGGATGAAAGCAATTATGCGGCGGGTAAAATCAATCAATTGATTCAATCCATCAACCTGGAATCCCGGAATGCAGTCTCTTCCATGGGCGATGTGATTGCGCATGTAGAGGGTGGAGTCAATATCGCTGCAGATGCAGGAGAAAACCTGAAGCATATTATCCGCACCATTACGGATGTGGTGGGCCTGGTACAGTCCATTTCCATCAGTGCCGAAGAACAGTCCCAATCTACCGGGCATATTGCCCTCAGCACGGAAGAAGTGGCGGCAAAAAGCCAACTGGCAACCTCTTCGGTCCATGAGGTTGCTTCTGTTGTTGACCAGCACCTGACAGTTTTACAATTGAATGAGCAGACAAGTTCCAGTTTATTGGAGGTTTCCGTGAAGCTGGAGGATTCCATGGTATTATTCGATAAGGTCATCGGAGAACAAATGATAGAAATCTGTGATTTTGTTGCAGAACTACATCAAAAAGGAGTGCTTGACAAACTGTTAATGGAGAAAATCATGCAGGAAACGGGGCTCAGCGAGATTCACATAACGGATGAGAACGGCATGATCTTCCGCAGTTCCGCCGATTCGCTGGTGGGTTTCTACTTCAAGTACGAAGCAGGTTCACAAACCAATGATTTTCTTCCCATTTTAAAAGATCCCAGCCTTAAGGTAAACCAAAAAACAATGTTTAGAGATTGCGATGGCCGCCTGTTTAAATATACCTCAGTTTCAACCCTCGGCTATCCCGGTATTGTTCAAGGAGGTCTTGAAGCTTCGGGCATTACTTTGTTCAAAGGAAGTGAAGGTCTTAAGAAGCTTTACATAAAATAAAAACTTTCAAGAACAAAATGCTGCCGCACTTTGTTCTTCGCTATGGGACCCCAGGTCCCCTTCGACGGAGCTAACGCTCCTGAGCACCCCCCTGAAACGGCAAGGGG